>Ga0265293_10006246_pt1 | contig 19219 bp, 17 predicted proteins | sample Munlanlewell138R_FD_192505 | JGI IMG/M metagenome (GOLD analysis project Ga0265293, IMG submission 192505) | Leachate microbial communities from a municipal landfill in Southern Ontario, Canada - Leachate well 138R | ecosystem: Engineered > Solid waste > Landfill > Unclassified | place: Canada... | reverse complement strand
CGCGGCAGTCTGCGACGAAGCAATCTCATAACCCATTGAATTTTCGAATATCTGAGATTGTTTCGCTACGCTCACAATGACAAAAAATGAATGAATCAGAGGTGCCTTAAGAACCCTTTCAAGCCACCAGTATAGCTGATGACCCCGAACCCAGAGAACTTTCAATTACCATCCGTCGCCAACACCCCAAAATCCACCACCATCGGCATGCCAATAGCCATCGACTCCACCGCCATCACCGTGGCCATACTGGTGGCCATCAGGCACTCATAGTCCACACAGGGCCGCCCCGTGTTAAGCCCGTCCAGCCAAGCGGCGATCATGTGCTTCTGGCCCTTGTCCTGCACGCCCAGCTTGAGGCGTTTGACGTTGGCATCGCCGCTGTACAGGATGACCTCTTTCCAGTCGTCGATACGCGCCGAGCGCCCGCCACCGAATAACTCAACATATTCCTTGGGCATCGCCTTGGCGCCATCGGCGGTGTAGGTGATATTGGCCACGCTGCCATTGTCGAAGGTGAGCGCCAGGCAGAGATTGTCATTGAGCAGGGCGGACTTTTCGGCCTTGTGGCTGCCCACCGCATACACCTTCTTGACGTTACTGCCCACCAACGCAGAGGCCAGATCGATAAAATGGCAGCCCTCGCCAATCATCCGGCCACCCCCCACCTGCGGGTCTTGAATCCAGTGATCGGCAGGGATATGCCCGGCATTGACGCGAATGTTCACCACCAGCGGGCTTTTGACCCCGCTGAAATGCGCCTGCACCTTGGCCGTGGCCGGAGCAAACCGGCGGTTAAAGCCAACCGTCAACTGGGCTTGCCCACCGACGTGATAGGCCTGATGAATTGCGGCCAGTTCATCCACCGACATGGCCAGCGGCTTTTCCACATACACATGCTTGCCGGCCTTGAGTGCATCCCGCACCGCCGGGGCGTGGGTATCGTGGCGGGTGGTAACAACAATGGCATCGGTATCACTCTGCAGCAGCTCGGCATAATCACCGGCACAGAAGGCAAAGCCAAACTGCTTGGCCACGCCCTGGGCCGAGCGCCCGCTGGCGGTGACCAGACCGCCAAAACTGACCTTGCCGCTGGCCTGCAGCGGTGGCAGCAAACTGGCGGTGGCGTAATTGCCAGCACCATAGAAGGACAGCTTGACCTTGCCGGCACTGACCTGTGTGGGAGTAACAGCAATCCGCGAAGACACCGACGGATCAAAGGGCTGGGGCGAATACTGCAGCAGAATGCCCAGGTAAGGCTCGGTCTTGGTGCCCTCGATCAGGTTATAGGCCTCGGCGGCGGCATCCACATCGAAGCGATGGGTAATCAGGCTCTTGATATCCAGCTTGCCCTGGGACACCAGGCTGAGAAAGGTCTGCATATTGCGCTGCTCGGTAAAGCGCACATAGGCCAGCGGGTAATCGTTGCCCCTTTCCTCGTAGAAGGGGTCATAGCGCCCGGGGCCGTAGGAGCGGGAAATCACCACGTTGATTTCCTTCTTAAAGAAATCCTCCCGGGGGATATCCATACGCACCGCCCCCACCACCACCACACGGCCCTTCTCGCGGGTCACCTGCCCACACAGCTCGATAACTGAATTGCTGGGGGAGCCGGCACACACCAGCACCGCATCCACCCCGTGGCCACCGGTCATGGCGTGGCATACGCCCACCACATCGCCACCCGGCGGGACACCGACAGCGCCGAAGCCTTCGGCGCGGCTGACCAGAGACGCATCAAGGTCAGTACCAATCACAATACAGCCATTGGCCCGCAGCATTTGCACGGCAATCTGGCCCAGCAGCCCCAGGCCAATCACCAGCACCGTTTCGCCCAACAGCGGCTCAGCCAAACGGACACCTTGCAGCGCAATGGCCCCTACAGTGGTAAAGGCTGCCTCTTCATCGGAGACGTTGTCCGGCACCTTGACCACCAAATTGCGCGGCACCGCCACGTACTCTGCATGGTTGGCGTAATCGGCACCGCCACAAGCCACCCGGTCACCCGGCTGAATACCGTCCACCAGGCCGCCAGCCGCCACTACGCTGCCAGCGCAGCTGTAACCCAACGGCGAAGGCGAATCCAGCCGAGAATTAACGGTTTGCAACGTTTTTTGAAGCCCTTCGGTACGCACCTTATTGATCACTTGCTTGACCAGATCGGGGCGCGCTTTGGCCTTTTGCAGCAGGCTTTTCTTGCCCATATCAATCTTGGTTTTTTCGGTGCCGGCACTGATTACTGAGGTGCTGTTGCGCACCAGAACAAACTTATCGGTTAGTGCGGGAACGGGAACATCATTGACTTCAATGACGCCGGTTCGAAGAGTCTGCGTGACTTGTTTCATCTCTTACCTTGGTAAATTTTTTTATAAAAATCAAAAAACTCCAAAGACCCGCTACTGGAGACCTCTCGCTCACGATCTAAGGTTGTTGCCACGATCTTTTCTGCCAGAGATACAGAGGACCTGCTTGAAAACAAAATTGAGCCTTCCGGCCGATCAACACAATCGGACGCTATGCACGGCACCCCAAGATATAACGACTCACGGACAGAAAGTGCATCCCCATCTGTATTTGTCGCCCTTATCGAGCCGTCCACAATGTTTAACAAAGCGTAGAAGTCAATGGCACCAAAATGCAGAAAAATAGAATCTTCGAGCTTCCGTTTAGACACTTCTTCTTGATATCGCTTGAGTTTTTTCTCATTAAAACTCGAATCGGCTACCACATACACGAGCGCGGCGTGATGCCGGACTTCAGAAATGGAAAACGCTTCGATGCATGTATCCAAACCATAAAGATCTTCACCTTCATGCTCAACTATCCTAAATGCGTTCGATGCGAACACTTTCTTTCGCCGACCTCGCTGCCCCTTTACCCATTCCAAGATTTCACTCGGTATGCGGTCGGCCTCACTGAGCCGAGGCAAGAATGCTGGGTAAACTACGCTCAGTGCGTCAGGAATAGCAAACTTCTCCTTCAATGCTAGACTAACAAAAATCACTTTATGGCTAGTTTTCATTAAAACTAGCCCCCAAATTTTGGTTGAAAGCCGCGGCTTCCGCCATGAGTGTATTGTTACAACGACCCGCTTGCGAAAGATTGTTGCGGCCACGACATGCAAAGCACGAAGCAACCCTATAGCGGAATGAATGTGCACAACATCGGCGGCCCGCAAAAGCTTAATATAACGAACTGGTTTGCCCGCTCTTAAGTTAAATACACCAGCTTTAGCTATTCGCGATTCGTCGCAAACACCCACTGTAAACCCGTGCGAGTTAAGCAGCTCCGATAACCGCTGGATGTGGACCGACACCCCCCCTACCGGCTCAGGATAAGGGCCACATATGAGTATGTTCATTCCTGCATCTCGCATGCTTATCCTCAGTATTAGGTATCACACGTCCTTGTTGGCGCCATCCACGGGGCACGGCACGGGGCATTGCACAAGGACGGCCAGGTCATGAATAGTGCTGCCTGTATGGGCGCTATTGTTTGGCGTTAACAAGGATATGCGCCAGCTTCTGAGGCCCCCTTTCTGAATACACCTTACAGAACCGCAAAAAATACCATTTGAGCCGAGAGTATCGAAACTCCGAATTATCCTTTTTAAACTTAGCAAGATCAGTTTCAAGGTCACCAACATAACCATCTGTGTAAGTAGGAAACAGATCCGTCTTTGCCCACTCATACAACGCTATATCCAGGGCATTATTCTCAACAATCATCGCCTGGGACTCAGGTGAAAGATCAGAAAATCTGACCTTGGCTTCACTTTCCGAATCATTCATATGCTCATAATGTAATGCGTCCGGAACACCAAATATCATGTCAGACAAGATTACCAGGGAGCGATCATATGACTCAAACAAGCCCACCATGCCAAAGTCATCCTTCAATCTGCGCTTGGCCAGATCAATATCGTCACAACCGGCAATACGTCTGGTCATAAGATTATTAAATTTTGTCTCATTAATAAATTCCTCAACGGTCCATGCGACGCCCATCTTATTGACCTGATGATTGAGGTGTGAAAGGTAACGAGCAACAGGCTCTCTAAGAAACGTGAAATAAAACACGGGGCTTCCGACAACTTCTTCATAGTTTGCGTAAGAGCGTGTCGTATGACCACCAACCCCTTTAAGCACTGGATGAAGACGCAGAAATAAACGAAGCTCATTGGCAGAAAAGTAATTGCCTTGTTCATTTGACCAGTACCACCATGGCTGGAGAACCTCATAACCAGGCAAGGCATATCGCAATGCATGGTGCAGCGACATGCCTCCACATTTTTCCATGTGTATATAGACTGGAAATTTATTCATACTTAGACCACTGAAAAATTTCATTCCTCGAAAACACATTCACACCCAGGAATCCGACACATCAATCCCGTGCTCCTTATACAGATCACCGCCAATCCGACCAAGGTGAGCTTTTAAAAATTCAATATCCTCACGTTTTACATCAACATCAATCTTTTGTCTTGATGTGTTTAACTCGTTCAATGCTCCATAAATTCGTTTTCTTAATGTCATCGGAAGGATTGGTTTTACGACTTTTTTAAATACGCTTTTTCTTAACATGAAGTTAAGTATGGACGACCGCGGAGATCCGGAGTTGTTTCGATGGGTAAAATCAAAATAAAAATATTCACGCAAGCCAATAAATTGCAATATATTTCGCATCGATGCTTCTCTGCGTTCACTGTTCATTATATCCTCGAACAGAACTATCTTTATTTGATCATCCGTAAACAACGCCCTGAATGCACGAATCTGCTCAACGTACTTACCGTGTCCTATATAGGTGTTATCTGCAAGCTGCTTGAATGTGGAAAGCCCACCATTGAGCTCTGCATCCAATGCATCAGTTAAACTCTTGTTCTCACGCAGCGTCTTTACGCAATACATATAGGCGGAAACAGCCCTTGCCACGGGCTCACGCAAGCATATAATAATTTTGGCCTTCGGATTGTATTCGTAAATACGTCGCGAAGATTTTTCGTAGAAGTAAAGATAATTGACCGCAGCGTGCACTGAAACGTCTTTATTCGTTTTATAAAATTGGTCTAAATGTGAAACACCCTTACCGTTAATATCCTCGTTCGTAAAGAAATGATAATCCTTCATCGCGGGCGGAGCACATATATCCGGGTGCTGCCCGAGCCACTCATAAATACTGGTTGTGCCCGCTTTTTGCGCACCCACCAAAAAAACATCAATTTTTGAAGCCATTATCAAGACCTTTAAGTGTTGCAATGCCCAAGAGATAACCAATAGAAACAGACCAGTAAATCTGATCTGTACGTATAGTTCCCGCGAACACACTGCGCCCTACAAAGACAATAAGGCACATGAATAGCATGCAATATAAATACTTATCCAGATTGCGGACTGAGCGGATATCCCGATAAAGCCGATACTGAAAAACCAAGAAGATAAAAATCCCCATAACGCCGTAGCCGACCAGAAACTCAATGTAATCGTTGTGTGCAACGTGGCCTTCAATTGCTAATGCTGAGTAATATCCACTGCCGAAAAAGAACTGTGGGACACCCGAATGCCACCAGTGCCCAAGCAATGTTATCCATATCACGTCTCTACCTGATCCTACTGACCCTCTTTCTGGATGAACCATAGTTTCAATGCGAAAAACGAGGCTTTCGTATCCGATTTCCATAAAATTTGAAAATGTAAGCACTGCGAGTGCAGCAGCAATACCTGTTTTGTAGTTAAATTTAAATGCATGCCCGATCGTTTTTAAATTTAATGCATAGAATAAGGCAAGCAAACAGAATATAACCAGTGCCCCACGTTTGCCGGTTAACGCCGTTAACCCCAACAGAACGATAAACACCCAGAGAGACTGGTTTCTATACCGGTACATAAGCAATGGCAGCAACATGGCAAAAACATATCCAGATCCCGTGTTTATCACCTCCATGCCCAGCTGGGTTATGGGATTGGTGACAGTCAGATAAAGCTCAACAAGTGCACCTCCAAAAAGTCCCGCGGTCATCAACACCAGCTTTCTATCCGTTAAATGACGGTTCACGACTCCATAGTAAACAAAACACGCAGTGACGATGATATAAATTCCGACAAAAAGACTCCTAGGTGATTTAGACGCATAGCCGGAAGGAAGATCAACCAGAGCCAGAGCGTAGTACAAAATCATCACGGCAACAAAAACAAACCAGACTCTCGAAAAAGGCCAGTAGCGCGTTATTCTGAATCTTTTAAGCCCGCAGACGAAACAGTAAGCGAGCATGGCCAGAATGCCCAGTCCAGCAACCAATTGCACCGCCGATCTCTCCCCCTCCACCGACGATAGGGCTGCGTTGGCAACAAGATAGGAAAGAAGCAAAAACAGGCCGGTATTAAAAAGAATTCTCATAGCCTCTCATGAAACAGAAAAAGGGGGCTGTAGAGCATCTTTATGAAGCGCTCTCTCATCTAGCCGACAAACGTTTGACATACCAAAAACCGAAAATAGTTATGGCGACTGCATAGACAGCATGGGCAATCAGCGTGCCATACGCTATCCCACTCAAGGGCGGCATAATTCTCACAAAAGTCCACTGAATCGAAAAGAACAATGCAAGCTTTACTGCCACAAGGGTGTATATAGATCGCCAGTGCTTAGTGGCATGAAAAAAATTCATCAGCATCGAAAATGGCATAAATAAGCCAGATAACAGCGCAATCTGTGTGGCGCGTGAGCCTTCCAGGTATTCCGGAAACAGGAGCTGAATAGCATGTGGCACAAGGAACCACCCGACTATCACTACAGGAGCAATCAAGACCATACTCAGGAATGAAAATCTCAGGTTCTTTATCCAAAGTTCGCGCAGGGATCTACCCTGGCCAATGCCATGATTAAGCCTTGGAAAGATGTAGCGGCCAAGCGTTTGCGGAAACAGGCTATTAATCGTGTAGATAGCCAACGCAGGAGCAAACAAACCTACCATCTCAAAACTTGATACGCCCTTCAGGATTACCCTCTTGAACGTCTCAGTTATCGTGGAAAGGTAGCTACTAATAAATAACGGAACGCCTGTGCCTATCAAAAACTTGAATGACCACCAATGGAAGCGAGGCAAAACAGGGAATGGCTGGAATCTGAGAAAAAGAGCTAACTTTAATAGCTCGACAATTACCAGTCTGGCAAGGAACCCGAAGAAGCCGTAAAACGCCGGCAGAAAAAGTGTGGCGATCTCGATGCCAGCTAGCACCGCGTTGATTTTGGAGAACAGAAGAAACGCCTGATTCGTCCTGAACGTTGTCCCGTAGTAAATATTGAGAAACGAAACCGCAGATACTACTGCAACGACAAAAAGCGAAATCTTGACGCCACGGTCGGCCTCGATGAATGCCCATGAAGAGAAAATGAGAAACGTTAACGTGGAGGCAGCCAAACTGATAAAAAGCGCACTTTCAGCCACCGACCGTGCCAGTCTCACATGCTTCCTGCCGAGCAAGAATGGCAATTCTCGATTCAGCCCGTTGCTGACACCAAGATTGAGTATAAGCGCATAGCTTTTTAACACCACAACAGTATGCCAAATCCCAAGCTCAGCGGGCGACACCCACCTGATAACCATAATGTTAGCGATTAACTGCGCCACACTAAGGAACATTGATGAGCCAGCAAACGAAACCAGAGCTTTATACTTCATCAGACCTCTTGCATTGAACAATGCACCGAAGATTAAATCCCGCCTCTACACTTTCATCTTCATATCAATAACAAAATTCCAATCATCCTCAAATTCCCTGGAAATAAATTTCTTTATATCCTCATCAAGCTCGTAGTCGCGGCCGATATCAGGCAAATATTTCTGACAAACCTGGCGGGGCGTAATGCGCATGTACCTAAGGAGCTTGCTATACAGCAGGTTCACGCCGAAATTCCTTCTTATCCAGGCGTTGATCGTATTTAGAGCAAAAAGTGTTTTAACTTGAACATGCGTTTTAACTCCCCTGTTAACTTCGCCCTTCTTCAGCTCGATATCGTTCTTCTCCACACCAATGAACGCTGAAAATCTTTCATTGAATTTATCAATACTTTTAACATCATCTATAGTATAGACAAATAAATTGGAAAACCTTTCACTCAAAAATGATATGTAGCTTTTAAAGCAAATATCCTCGTGCCTGAGCAAACCGCCTCCGTCTACATCAAAGAACTCCCTCTGGCTAATAGCGCCCCCCTCATGCAGATACTGCTTGTATGACGAAAGGACGAAATCGGCATGCTTCCTGAAACCTATGATAACTCCGGCATCAGGGTGAATTCTGGCAATCGACGAAACAATGCTCTTGAAATCGGCAAGCTTATTTCCGTGAAAAAGTCTTCCCGACATGTTTTCATCTGAAAACAGTACAACTTCATCACCTTCCAACCCACGAAGAACATCTGTATAGGATGCAGAACCCTTCATAAATTTGACTGGCAAATGTGGAAAGTACCTGTTCTGAAGAAACGTTGTGGCCGTTTTATGAAGACCAATGTGATAAAAAACTCGAGCCATGCACTTATCCTCGAATCATCTCTAACGCCAACCTAAATAGTGGACTTAAGAATGGCGTCGCAGATATTGAAATCAAAGGAATCATCAATATCAAGCGATCTTGATCTAGGCATTACCGACGAAACAATGGTATCTCCCAGAATAACTCCATCCCGAAGAAACCGAGCAACATTTACTATGTATACGGCACCATTCAGCCTGTACTCTTTCTCGTAGTCCTGAGATCGCTTGCCCTGGGCAATCCGATTATGAAAAACTCCATCAGGACTAATGCTCCCAGTCCACGCGGTTGGATGATCGACTTCACACACAGACACAACGGTGTTGTCACTCCCACTTTGGCGGAATATATCGAGAGCTGCCCTGATATCATCAGCATTTCTAAGCGGGGAGGTTGGCTGCAGAAGAATCAGCACTTCCGGATGGAGTCCCATTCCCACCTCGGCATTAACTGAATCTACCAATACATCAGCCGTCGTGGCCTCATCTGTGGCGAGTCCGCGCGGGCGCTTATGCGTAATAACGCCTTTGGCCTCATACTGGCGCGCGATGGCTAGAATCTCATCATCATCGCTACTTACCATAATTCGAGCATCAAGCTCTGCCGCCAGCGCAGCCTCAATGGTCCAGCAGATGAGCGGCTTTCCCGCCAGAGGCAGAATATTCTTACGAGGAAGACGTTTACTACCCCCGCGCGCCGGGATGACAACAAGAAGATTGGTGTTGTCACTCATTTGATCGGCCCATAACTTCGGCTTGTGCCTTATTGAAGTCGTCCATTCGGCCAATATCCAACCAATACTCGTGGATCGGGAACATATTCACAGCCCTGCCCTCATCGATGTGCCTCTCTAGCAGGGTTGGCATATCAATCCTTGTTCCTGGCTTAACGCTTCTTACCAGCATCGGATCCAGAAGGTAGATTCCTGCATTGACAAAGAATCTGTGCACTGGCTTCTCAACCATGGACTTGATCTGGGTGCCTTCACTTGTGATTACGCCGTAAGGTACCTGATGCTCATACTCCCTGACACACATGGTAGCTATAGCATCGTTTGCGCTATGAAATTCAAGAAAACTATGAGGATTCAATGATGTGAGCAGGTCGCCATTCATCAAAAAAAGTGGCAAATCGATTTCTTCGTGCGGCAGTAGCCCCAATGCACCGCCCGTCCCCAATGGCTCTTCCTCGTGAATATACTGAATAGTTACACCCCATTTCTCGCCATTACCAAAGTAATCTCGGATTACTTCCGGCATATAGTGGGTTGATATATAGAAACGGTGAAACCCTGTTTCTACAAAACTCATGAGTATCTGCTCAAGAATCGGCTTGTCACCTACCTTGAGCATGGGCTTCGGGCAGTTATTTGTCAGGGGGCGCAAGCGGGTGCCAAAACCTCCTGCCATCAGGAATACAGGATTGTCATGGCGTTGCTTGTTCAGGATATCGTGGAGGTTTGCCAACCCGACCACTTTTCCCTCACCGTCAACCATGGGTAGCTGCAGCAGCTCGTACTTCTCCATCACCGCCAGAATTCTATTCTTGGTCCAGGACTCTTCTGCTGTCTTGGGATGAGAATTCATAACTTCAGCCACCGGTGTCTCTAGCGACAGGTGCTTTAGTAGGGCCCTGCGGACATCGCCGTCTGTCAGGGTGCCAAGCAACTTATCCTGAGAGTCGACGACAAGAGCAATACGCAGCGCGGCCTTATCCAGAACTTCGATAGCCTGCTCCAGAGTAGCATCACTGCTAACAAGGGCATTACGCCAGGACTTCATGGATTACTCCAAAGGTTAGGAGAAGTCATTAATGGACATGTTGTAAAACTGCTTCTTGAGAATATTGTCAAGTGGATACTCGGCAAGTACCTTGACAATTGCCTCGCTGGCGCCGCCAGTGCCGTATGGGTTTGCAACCGAGGCGAGACCGGCCTGGAAGTCGGAAGAATAGAGCATATCGAGCGCAGCCTTGATAGCTTCACGGCTGGGTTCGCAATCTATTACGCTGTCCGCTTTCAGGCGTCCTTTCTGGCGATCGCCGATGTTTACGGTGCCGATCTTGAAAGAGGGCACTTCTGCCAGGCCACTAGAGGAGTTGCCAACCACACCATCTATTTGTGCCAGACAGGAAAAGTAGCGAAGCTGGCCCAGAGACTCATAAACCTTGGCACTGGGGTGCCTTTGAGTGAAGTCCCGTACCATGGCACTGAGCTCTCGACTCCCGGTGTCGGCATTTGGCATGGTAAAGACCAGAGTGGTGTCCTCGAGCTCTTCCAACGCTGCCAATAGCTCACCCATCTGTGTAGCGGAACTGGCACCACCCTCCAGAGTCACAGGATGGAAAGTCACCAGAAGATTCCTTTCACCAAAGCTTAGGTCCAGCGAACGCTCCAATTCTTCGCGTCCCAGCAACTCAATGCGCTTGATGGCATCAATACCCATGCCACCAAAATTGAACACCCTGTTCGGGTGTTCCCCGAGCTGAATAACGCGTTGGCGGTACTCCTCTGCGGCCACAAAGTGCATGTGAGACATTTTTGTAATGGAGTGACGAATCGCTTCATCAAATGCGCCTTCCGTTGTCTCACCACCATGCAGATGGGAAATTGGGATTCCCGCGATCATGGCTGCGGATGCAGCGGCGAAAATCTCGAAACGATCACCCAATACCACTACGATATCCGGCGTCAGACGCTCGTAAGCATCGGCAAACCCAATCACACCCAAACCCATCGATTTCGTAACCGCAGGCGTCGTATCCGAGCTTAAAAGCATTTCCACTTTGGCATCGATCTTAAACCCGGCGTCTTCAATCTCACGGTAGGTCGAGCCATACTCGGGCGACAAATGCATGCCCGTCGCAATCACCTGAAGCTCCAACTTCGGGTGGCTTTGGATCTCGCCCATCAGCCAGCGCAACAACCCAAACTCGGCTCTGGTGCCGGTAACCACACAAACTTTACGAGTCATAGTTCGATCAACTCGTCTTCACTGAAGTCACGGGGCGCGATGCGGCCGATCACTTCATCCCACTGCATGGGCGAAATGCCCGTACCCGGCCGCTTGGTCATCAGATTCTCTTCACTGAACGCTTCGCCGGCCTTGATGGAGCGGGCAGCCACCAGCGATTTGCGGGCAATAGGCTTGTTCTTGAGTTCGCTGGGGCTCGGGCGCTTAATGCCATCTCCCAGCGCTTTTTCAATATTGCGAATTGCTTGCACCATGGCTTTCAGCTCATCAGGTTCCAGGCTGGCCCGGTGGTCTGGCCCCGGCAGGCTACGGTCCAAGGTGAAGTGCTTTTCGATCACTGTTGCACCCAAGGCAACCGCAGCGATGGGCACTTCAATACCTGGCGTATGGTCCGAATAACCCACCGATACACCGAATGCCTTACCGATATTGACCATGGCGCGCAGATTTACGTCTTCCATGGGCGTGGGGTATTCAGTGGTGCAGTGCAAAACCGTGATTTTTTCTCGAGGAGTGCCTGCCTGTTCTACAACGTTAATTGCAGCTTCGATCTCACCCAGATTCGCCATGCCCGTTGATAGCAGTACTTGTTTTCCGTGGCGGGTCAGATAACGAAGGTACGGAAGGTTGGTTAATTCGCCGGAAGGCACCTTCACATAGTCACAAATATTAAGATCATTCAGCATGTCAATGCTGGTTGCATCGAATGCTGTAGAGAAGAATCCAATTTTTCTCCTGTTACACTCTTCGATGAGTTCCAAGTGGTCGTCTTTTGAAAGCTCCAGCTTTCGGACCATTTCGTACTGTGATTCCTCAGGGTCGGTCGCTGCCTTCTGATATTCCGCTTTCGGCGCACTGCGTGAGATGTTGTTAGCGGTGACAAAGGTCTGAAACTTAACGAGATCAGCCCCAGCCTTAGCGGCTACACCGATGAGCTTTTTCGCAAGCTCAAGGTCGCCGTTATGGTTTACACCTGCTTCCGCGATAACCAGAGTTCTCACTTGATCCTCCTTGCCGGCGCACCAACATAGACAGCCTGTTCGTCACAGTCTTTGATCACTACCGCACCAGAGCCGATGGTCGTTCCAGCTCCAATTGAAAGCTTTCTTTCATTATTGCCCTGATTAATCACCGCTCCGGTTCCAACCCAACACCCTCGCTTGATCCATACATTGCCGGATACATGCGCTCCAGGAGCGATATTGACGAAATCCTCTATGATTACGTCGTGACCAATCGTGGCATTCAGGTTAAATATCGAGTGGTTACCCACCACGATGCTGCTAGTAAAGCGAACCCCAGCACAAACAATGACACCTTTGCGCGTCAGAATATGTTCCAGTTGATGCTTTCCAAAGGTTGCACTCGGGTGAACAAGATTCACGAAATTCAACTTGCCCGAATACCGTTCGACAACCTTAGCTCTAATGTTGTTTTCACCCATACCTAACGCATATACGATGTTTTGGGATTGCTCCAACTCGCCCTCCAGAACAATCGGCCAGTTGTCAGAACCAGAAGCCACCTCCGCCTCATCTTTTGCGATCAAAAACGGCTCATAACCTAACTCATCTGCAATATCGGCAACTTCTCTCGCAAACCCGGATGTACCAAATACACCTAACTTTTTCATTACTTACCCCTTTAAAACCGAGCTGCTCGGCAAATTAACCACCCGAGCTTCCAGCCACTCCGAATTACTGAGGTCACCACGGCGACAGCTTTGATACATAGCAAGGTGATTCATCAACGCCCAAATGGGGCGGGTCATCACCCCCTGCTGATTGGTGGTTTCAAGCAACTCATCTCTGTGTGCTTTGTCCTCACAGATTACCGCGTTCAACCAATAGTTCGAGCGGCATTCTGCGGGCTCTTTTACGAATTTCAAATCTGTGCCGGCGAAGAATCCCTCATAGGCAGCCGCTAATACCCGCTTGGCCTCAATGAAGTTTTCCAGCTGCTCAAGCTGAGCACAGCCCAATGCTGCATTCAGGTTGGGTAACCGGTAGTTGTAACCCAACTCATCGTGAATGTATTCAAAGGGGTGGGGCTTCTTGGCGGTAGTGGTCAGGTGCTTGGCGCGAACGGCCAACGCTTCACTGGCCAGAATCATCCCGCCGCCGCCGGTGGTCATGATTTTGTTGCCGTTGAAGCTGAGCGTACCCAGTGTGCCGAAGGTGCCGGTGTGCTTGCCCTTGTAGTAGCTGCCCAGCGATTCCGCAGCATCCTCCACCAAGGCAATGTTCCAGCGGCTCGTTACCGACACCAGCCCGTCCAAGTCCGCAGGATGGCCGAAGGTGTGCATGGGCACGCAGGCCCGGATCACCTTATTGTCTGCGCGGGTGCGGCAAACGCCTTCGGAGTCCAGCTTGGCATGCTCATCCAGCCAAGCTTCCAGCGCCTTGGCAGATAGCCCTAGCGTGTTACGGTCTACATCGATAAACACCGGCTCAGCATTACAGTAAGCGATGGCGTTACAGGTAGCTACAAAGGTGAGCGGCTGAGTAATCACCAGGTCACCCGTCTGTACCCCGGCAAGTTTCAACGCAATGTGCAGGGCGGCTGTTCCGTTAACCGTGGCGACCGCCTTGGACGAGCCTGTATAGGTGGCCACATCCTTCTCAAATCGGTCGACGTATGCACCTACGCTGGATACAAAGGTGGACTCGATGGTGTCCACCACGTACTCCTTCTCGCGACCGGGAAATATCGGCGCATGAAGCGGGATAAACTCATTGGTTCCGAAATAGTCTCTAACAAACCTGATCAGTTGGTCGCTCAAAGCAGCCTCACATTTTGCCGTCAAGATACTTTCCCGTTTCCTTGTGCCCGAAATCGGGGATCATGCGATGAAAAAAATCGACGATACTCTGTTTATCCCAGGCTTGGTTGCGCTTCATGTCAGCAATACCGTTTTCAAACTCTACCAGCAGTGCTTCATCGTAGACAGCGTCATTCTTGATAATCCCAAGATTTTCGAAGCGGGCCATATCCAGCGTTTCATTCGCAGTGAAGAACTCCTCAAAGTCTTTCTCCCCTGTGGTATCGCTGATCGTAAACAGACACGGCCATTTACCTTGTTCCGGGAGGGTCTTCACCAATTCTCTCGCCTCATCTTCATTCTTGCAGAGATGTGGCTGAAATCCCTTTCTTTCGAGATACTTGACAGCAATTTCTGCAAAAGTGATTAGGTGGAGATCCTGACTAAGCTTCGGAAAAAAAATGTCTCTATTCTCGCCGAATATGCATGACATCAGACAAAGCTCACCCGACTCCTTTGGCGTGACAAAGTAGCGCCTCACATCATTTGGAGCGACAATGGGCTGGCGTTTTTCCAGTCGCTGATTAAAGCTATGCAGCAAAGAACCGTCGGAAAATGCAACGTTCGCAAAACGCGCCGTGGATATATCCATCTCCTGACTACGACGCATCAAGAACATTTCCATAATGCGCTTTGATGCACCCATCATATTCACGGGGTTAGCGGCTTTATCGGTAGAAACGCAAAAATACTTCTTCGCCCCGGAAGCGACAGCCTGACGAAGTGTTTTGTCCGTATTGAATACATTGACATCAATCATGCGCATCAGGGTGTAGGGATCTTTCTCGCTCCTTACATGCTTGAGCGCGGACAGGTTCAGGATGTAGTCATAACCTCCGTCGGCTTTGTAGAAGGCATCATACTCGACGGTTCCTATATCTAGCGCGTAGGTACTAAAATCACCGTCAATATAGCCGAAGGTACTGCGAATATCCCTGACCAGCTCCGCAAGGTTATTTTCACTGATGTCTACCACATGAAGCTTGACGGGATTTCGCTTGAATATTTCCTTGACCACCGACTGACCAATAGACCCAGCGCCACCGAGAACCAAGAACCTCGAACATCCAACCACCTCCCGAAGAGCGGCTTCATTCGAAGATATATCGTCAATAAAAAGCTCTTTACTTCTTCCAATAAGGTCAAGAATAAAATCCATACAAACACCAATATTTTCAATGAGATAGAAAAACCGAATAAGAGCCTTTAGATATTCGGTAGAAATTATTTTCTCCATTTATGATTTTTCTAAAGGCACCATAAACTTCTTCATAGGTATCTGCTCGCATCTTGTCTTCAAATAATTCTCTATCAGGACGATACACATCAACACAAACCTTTCCTGAGAAAATCCCGATGACGGTAGATATCGCAGAGGAATAAAAAGAAGCCACTCTTGCCGGAACATTATCAGAAGCAAGTATACTCACTTCAATTATCGAATTTGTATTCAGGCAATCGACACCCAAGGCAGAGCAAAGAGAGCGCACATTATTTTCGCTTTCCGAGGGGTGCGGACAGTAGATAAAACGCCCATGCCCGGCATAGTTATTTTTGACAGCTAGCACAGATGCCAGATATGCGTCTCTTGACATCAATGCCAGCTCTGTCAATGGCTGACCGACAAACCACACATCCTCCGACACTTTCAACTCGCCCTGATCGAAGAGAGAGCGTATGTAGCCGTAGCGATTTTTCTTTACCTCAACACCGGCCAGGCTAACTCCATCATACGACGTATACACTTCATCCAAACATGGGTCTTTTGCATCAAACCCATTTAGAACCTTTCTCAGGCTCCAGCTTTTGGTTGGCACCCAGTTCGAGTTGAGTGTCGCAGCTCCATCCTCACACTCTACAAGAGCCCTTCGATCATTCAGAGAGTTGGCCAAGTGTCTTAGCCAAAGATCATTTGTATTGCCAATGATCAAGACATCAAGGTCTGACCAGTCCTTCCTGGCTTTAACAAAAAAGCGACTGAACCGCGCATCATCATATAAGTCGCCAAGAATCCTGAGCGCAGGATATGAGCTATCTTTGTTGAATATGTTATCTGCCCAGTGAAACTCTATCACCTCACCCCAGAGCGCCATTGAGGGGACTGACTGAAATACCGAGAATCCCCACTTTCTGCTGTTTCTGATAACAACCAACGTTGCTCGCTCTATCCCGTGCTCATAGATGTATTCGCTGGCATTGATAAGTTGAAGCGGCGTTCTGACTACCGCCAGACACCTCGTTCCGCCGCTTTTCTGTGGCTGTCTCACCACACGCCCCGCGTATCCACCACAAACCCACACTCCGGCTTAAATCGCTTGAACGGCTTGTGATCCACCAGCAACACCAGCACATCCGCCTGCAAACCCTGCTCCAGGCTCACCACCTCTATACCGGCCACATTGCGCTTCTGGATATTCGGCTCCACGGCAATCACCTTGAACTGCCCTTCTTCCACCAATCGCTTGGTGATATCCAGCGCCGGGCTTTCACGCAAGTCATCAATATCGGGTTTGAATGCCAGGCCAAAGCAGGCCACGGTAACGTCCTGTTCTGCTTTTTCCGGATTGGCGGAAACAAAGCGCTCCACTTCCTGCCGGACTTTTTGTACAACCCACTCTGGCTTCGCGTCGTTCACCTCGCGCGCCGTGCGGATCAGCTGCGCCTGTTCCGGTGCGGAGGAAACGATAAACCAGGGGTCCACGGCAATGCAGTGCCCGCCTACTCCCGGGCCAGGCTGCAGGATGTTTACGCGCGGGTGACGGTTGGCCAGGCGGATCAGCTCCCAGACGTTGATGTCCAACTGGTCGCAGATGATGGACAGCTCGTTGGCAAAGGCAATGTTTACATCGCGAAAGCTGTTTTCGGTGAGTTTGCACATTTCGGCGGTGCGGGCGTTGGTGGCTATGCACTCGCCCTTGAGGAAGACGCTGTAGAGCTCGCAGGCTGCCCGGGAGCATTGGGGGGTTAGGCCGCCGATGACTCTGTCGTTGTGTACCAGTTCCCGCAGGACCTGGCCGGGGAGTACCCGCTCGGGGCAGTGGGCAATGCGGATCTGTGATTCTTCACCCTGGGTTTGGGGGAATGTGAGGTCTGGCCTTGCCTCCGCCAGCCATTGGGCCAGTTGCTCGGTGGCGCCCACGGGGGAGGTGGATTCCAGTATCACCAGGTTGCCGGGGGCCAATACGGGGGCGATGGCGTTGGCGGCGGCCTGGATGTGGCTGAGGTCTGGTTCTGGGCAGGTGCCCTGCCCTGCCCCGGTTTTGAACGGTGTGGGCACGGCGATAAGGAATGCGTCGGCGGGTTCGGGGGTGGTGGTGGCCCGCAGGTAGCCTTCTGTTACTGCGGCGTGGACGACCATGTCGAGGTCTGGCTCGACGATGTGGATCTGGCCGCGGTTGATGGTGTCCACGGTTTGTTGGTTGATGTCTACGCCGACCACCTTGAGTTTGCGGGAGGCGAATACGGCGGCGGTGGGTAGGCCGATGTAGCCTAGGCCGATTATGGAGATGGTTTTGAAGGGCATGGGGTCAGGGTTCAGGTTGCAGGGGGCAGGGTGCAGGGTGCAGGGTGCAGGGTGCAGGGTGCAGGGTTCAGGGTTCAGGGTTCAGGGTTCAGGGGGCAGGTTTTAGGGGGGTGTTGGGGGTTGGGCTAGGGCTTCTATGATTCGGGTGCAGGCTTTGCCGTCGCCGTAGGGGTTGTGGGCGCGGCTCATGCGTTGGTATTCGGTGGTGTCTGTCAGGAGGCGGCGCAGTTCTTCGACGATGGTGTCGGTGTCGGTGCCCACCAGTTTTACTGTGCCGGCTTCCACGGCCTCGGGGCGTTCGGTGGTGTCGCGCATTACCAGTACGGGTTTACCGAGGGATGGCGCTTCTTCCTGGATGCCGCCTGAGTCGGTGAGGATGATGTGGGAGCGGTTCATCAGGTAGACGAAGGGCAGGTAGTCTTGGGGCTCTATCAGGTGGATATTGTCGATGCCCTTCAACAGGCGGTTGACTGGCTCTCGCACGTTGGGGTTTAGGTGTACGGGGTAGAGGATGTCCACGTCCGGGTGGGTGCGGGCAACCTCGGCCAGGGCCTTGCAGATGCGTTCGAAGCCCTCGCCAAAGCTTTCGCGGCGGTGGCCGGTTACGAGAATCAGCCGCCGGTTTTTGTGCAGGCAGTTAAATTGTTGTTCGAACTTTTGGGCCAAGTGAGGTTGGTCCAGCTTTTTTACCACGTCCAGCAGGGCGTCGATGACAGTATTGCCGGTGACGTGGATGCGCTTCCAGTCGACGCCTTCGTTCAACAGGTTTTGGCTTGAGCCCAGGGTGGGGGCAAAGTGCATGGCCGCCAGCGCACCCGTGAGTTTGCGGTTGGCCTCTTCCGGCCAGGGGGAGTAGAGGTTGCCGGTGCGCAGCCCGGCCTCGACATGGCCCACGGGTATCTGCTGGTAGTAGGCGGCCAGGGTGGCGGCAAAGGTGGTTGCGGTGTCGCCGTGGACCAGCACGGTGTCTGGTTTGAACTCTTCGAGTATGCCCTTGAGGCCCTGGAGGATGTTGGTGGTGATGTCGGTGAGGTCCTGGCCTGGCTTCATGATGTCCAGGTCGTAGTCGGGGGTGAGGTTGAACAGGTCCAGCACCTGGTCGAGCATTTCCCGGTGCTGGGCGGTGACGCACACCCGGGCGTCAAAGCGCCCGTCGCTGGCTAATTGCAGTGCGAGCGGCGCCATTTTTATGGCCTCGGGGCGGGTGCCGAATATGGTTAGGATTTTCATTTTTCCGGGTTCAGGGGGCAGGTTGCAGAGTTCAGGGTTCAGGGTGCAGGGTGCAGGGTGCAGGGTTCAGGGTGCAGGGTGCAGGGTGCAGGGTGCAGGGTTCAGGGTTCAGGGTTCAGGGTTCAGGGTGCAGGGT
>Ga0265293_10006245_pt1 | contig 19220 bp, 13 predicted proteins | sample Munlanlewell138R_FD_192505 | JGI IMG/M metagenome (GOLD analysis project Ga0265293, IMG submission 192505) | Leachate microbial communities from a municipal landfill in Southern Ontario, Canada - Leachate well 138R | ecosystem: Engineered > Solid waste > Landfill > Unclassified | place: Canada... | reverse complement strand
CAGACCTTAAGCGGAGAAAATATAATCAATCTCCGGCCGATCCGGCAAAATCGCCCCTCGACCGGATACGATTACCGATCCAATCTCCGATGTAAGAAAATTGAGATCAAAACGGAAACGATCTCGGGAAGTAAAATTGAGATCAAAAAAATTTTCATCTCGGGAAAAACTGATATGAAAAAAGTTTCCGTCTCAAAAATGCCGCGGAAGCTGCGGGGCCGAGGTCGAGCGCGAGCGTAGCGAGCATGCGAGGCCGTGGGGGCGGCCCCTCGAGCGTTGGCGCTGCGTCGGCTGGGCGTCGGCGAAATATCGGCGGCGCAAAAGTGAGATGAAAACGGAAATGATTTTGGCGCGGAGGCAAAAATGTTTTTGGTCTCGGAAATAATATTAAATTTGCTAATATATAGCCGATGAGTGTCATACTTACTACCGATTCCAGTAACTACCCCAACGCCGATCCGGCAAACTTCCGAACGCAGCTGAGCCCGGCCCTTCAAGCGCCGCCGCACGCCGAGCTTGCGCTTGTATCTGCGCAGATTTGGTATAGCATCGATAACATCGCGGCCAAGTACAACAACAATCAATTCCGATACTTCGATGGTACGGATTATCAAATCATTACAATCCCCGATGGCATTTATCAGTTTACTCAAATCAATTCGTACATTCAAGGCGAGATGAAAACCAACAGCGATTACGATGTTGCTAACGATGAGCCATACATTGCGCTAACGCCCAATATCTCAACGCTTCGGGCTCGAATCGAGTTTACGCAAGCCGCCGTCGTTAAAGGAATCAAAGTTGATTTTGCGCACGGCGAACTTCGAGATATTCTTGGCTTTGATGCCGTAGAATTCGATGCTACGGCCGAAGGCACTCGCAAAGTTGACATTACTCGCGGCGTTAATTCGATCCAAATTCATCTCGACATTATCAGCGGCAGCATCGAATCCGGCCGCGCCGATAATGTGATTTGGTCATTCTCGCCGAATACCATTCCCGGCGCATTAATGGTTATCGAGCCTAGAACTCGCGTATATTTGCCGGTGCCAATCAATTATATATCATCGTTTGGCGTATATCTTACCGATCAAATGGGTAGGGCTATCGATGTTGGCGGCGAAACAACCGCATATACGTTCCATATGCGAACCAATGCGTCGCTGCAGCAGCAGGAGAATACCGACGCCGTCACCGAACTTACCAACACATTATCGGCCGCATTCAATCGCGACCGACAATAATAATTAATTCGTAGTTTATTTCCACAAGTATACGATGCGTCATTACCGAAATATATCGCGAGTAAAAAACGCCCGGCGGGCCATTGATCCCCGGCTTAAAGGGCAAAAATATGTAAGCGGCGGCCGAATTGGCCAGACTATTCGGCGACTTGGCAACCGATATGTTCTTACTCCGCTGAAGGGATTAATGCAAACCTTGCCAAAAATGATGCTCGATACCGCTACAAAAGCGGCCACCGATGCGCTTGTAAATAAGTTTACTAAGTCGTCCGGCGGCGCGCTAACTGCGCCAGATCCCCATGCCACTGCCAAAATTCAAAGAAAAATTGCGGCGATGCAATCAAAATACGGATATTGAGATGACTTAATTATTAATTATTTTTTTCGCCGCAAAGCTATAGCCAAGAATTATGACAACCATGATGGGCGACGAAATCGAACGTCAAGATGACGAAATTTGGGATATCCATTATCGACCCCCAGTCGACCGTAGCATCGAAGAATTCGAATACCACGAGTATCGTAACGAACGAAATGCCGTCGATGCTAATCTCGATGATGGTCCAAAGGAAATCAAATTCCGATTCAAGGATAAGGATTTGTTATCGCTGCCATCGGAAGCTATGTTTCAATTCCGATTCCGAATTACTGATCAAGCCGGCCAGCCATTAGCAGCTGGAACAAACATTGCGCCAGTCAATGATATTGGCGTTCGATTTTGGAATCAAACGCTTCTCACAATTGATGGTAAGCCTCACGGGCAACATGCCGATTACGCCGGTTTATCGGCGTACGTAGCTGGCCTGCTCGAACAAGGCAAAGAATATTCCGAAACCGCCGCGTCGAATATGGGCTGGTATAAGGATACCGATCAAGGCAATGCCGCATTGATTAATGGCCCATATCGACGGGGTTTATCGACCGGCGCCGTCACTTCCGGAACCAGCGGTTTTGTTAATATTACCGCCGCAGGAAACGGGGCACCGGTGCGCTTCAAAGTCACTGGAGGTAATGGTTCGCTCGTCGTGCGAAATGCCGCCGATAATGCCAACATCGCCGATGATCAATTTATCGTACCGCAAGTACCCGCCAACGATTTCTTGACGTCGCCATATGAAATCAATAAAGGTCATCGAAAACGTTATCAATGGACCCATCGCAATCAATTTACTTGTTGGGTTCCTCTCAAGCGTTTCTTCGCCTTGTTCAAAGAATACGATAAAATCGTTACTGGAAGAACATTGGATATTAGCCTTATCAGAAAATATTCCGGCAATGAACATGCCCACGGATTGCTTCTTCGGGATGGCGGCGCTGACGCATGTATCCGATTATTTGGCGCATCGCTTTGGATGCCAATCGTAAAACCAAATCCGCTTACCGAAGCAAAATTGTTGAGCGATCTTGGAAGCGGAACACGACTTCCATTCTTGTATGAAGATTGGGCAATCGAGCATGTTGGCGTTGATTTTGACCAAGCGCGAACATCTCATCGATATGATTGCCAATTCGGAATCAATGTTCCAACGAAAGTTTTCGTATTCTTCCAAAATCGGGGCAGAAGCACATCACAAACCGCGAACGGCGGCATATTCGACCATAGAAATATCCGCGAAATGATGGTTGAAGTTAATCAACTCAAATATCCGGCGACCCAATTGCTCACCGAATTTCGCGAATATACTGCTGCCGATCCAAATACATACGAATCCGAATGGGGCCGGGCATACATGCAATTGCTTTCGCTCATGCCAACGGCGTATCCAACTGCCGGCCCGCAAATTTCCCACCGCGAGTTCAAAGATTTATTCCCAATCTTCGGATTCGATCTCCGCCGAAAAAACCCCCAAGCTTGGAGCGCTACAACTTCGCCCCGCATTGCAGTTACATTCCGGCGGGAAGCCGATGCTCTCGGCGTTTTCGATATGTATGTGCTATGTATGTACGAGAAGAAGGGCGATTTCGGCGCTGTCAACGGAAAAACCGTATTCGATATTGGTCGCGCTTAACCAAAAAACCAATTTCAATTATTATTTTTTTATCTGAATAAGTATAAACGCAGAATGCAATCTTACGGGGTAACATTAAAACCATCCCAAAAACGATCGCTCGCCAGAGCTATCAAAAAGGGCACGTCCGTCGGAATTAGGCTTTCCCCCGATGCGCTTACCGGCCCCGATGATATTATGATTAATGCCACGCATAAAAATCGAATCGATAAAGCCAAAAAAGCGGGCACTGGCGTTCTGCTGCAATTTAGCGTTCATCATCTGAAGGAAGCTTATAAGTCCGGCGGATTCGCATTCATCAAAAAACTTGCGGAAATGGCCGGCAAAAAATTACTCGAAGATGTTCCAAAATTATTTCAAGATACCGGATATCAACCCGGCGAACGTGCAACTCCATTCGGAGCGAATCCGTTCAAGCGCGGCGGATCGTCTGCTATCGAAGGCTCCGGTATTCTCGACATTCTTCAGCAACTTCCACGCAAAATAAACAATTTGATGAGTCCCACAAAGTTATTCGGATTGCCCGGAACCGGCGATCTTATCAATAAACTTCGACATACCATTCGCGGCTATGGATTTTCTGCCGACGAAGCCAAGCTATTCGATCAAATTCTTGGCAGCGGATTAGCCTTACCCGGCACTGGCGGCGGGCTTTTCTTGCCCGGAACCGTCCGCGGCGGCGCATCAATCGGCGATATTATGGTATATTCCGGCGATGGGCTTTGGCTTCCCGGCACCGTTGGGGTATACAACGGCGATGGTATTCTTGACGATATCGGAAATTATGTCGGCAAAGTTGCAAAGCGAGTTAAGCCCAAGCTCAAATCCGCCGCCCAGGATCTCGGCGACGAACTTCTTGATGAAATCGAAGATATTGCTACCGATGATATTCTTCCGTTCATGCAGCAAAAATTTGATAAAGCTCGCAGCAAAACCAAAAAAAAAGCTTAGGTGGAGCGACCAAGCCGCCCGGCAATCTATCGAATTTTGATCTCGACCAACTGCTCGCCGATATTCCGTCTTATCAAGGAACATTTATGCGCGACAAAGCCCATCAAATTAAATTCCCGAAATCGAAGATGTCGAGCGCGATTATCAATCTCGATGATTCCCAGGGCACGGGCACGCATTGGGTCGCCATAGTTAACGATCCGAAGCAAACATTTATCGAATATTTTGACAGCTATGGAATGCCGCCGCCGCTCGAAGCGCTCGAACTTTTTCGCCGCCACAAACGCAAGCCGCTATTCCAAGATGCCCAGCTGCAGCAAACCAAATCCGATTACTGCGGATATTTCTGCGCTTATTACATTGCCGAACGCGCCAAGGGCAAATCGCCGCATCAAGTAGTTTACAGCCTAACCCAAAAACCATCGCAACAAAACGAGCAAATGGTATCGAATTATTTCTCGACCAATGTATAGCATAATGTCGCAAAAAACTGGTATCGGAATCGTTAACTACTATAAGCAATTGCCCAAAAAATATGTGCCGAAGCATCGCCAGAAGCATCCCCTAGCCCCGCTACATCCATTCCAAATGATTATCGCCGGCCCGACCGGTGCCGGTAAAACGAATATCGTCATGCATTTAATCAACCGTTTAGTCGATTTCGACAAGCTTTATATCTACGCCAAGAATTTGGACGAGCCGCTATACAAGGAATTAACCGATCGTTTCCGCAAGCTCGAGAAGGAACTTATCGACGATGCAAAAAAAGAAGCATTCGCGAAAGGTCATAGCCTCGAGCATATCGCCGACAAATACAAAATCCTTACTACGGCCAATTCCATGGCTGATATTCCCGATCCCACCGATTTTGACAAAAACTTCCAACATTTCGTAATCATCGACGATATGATTACCGACAGCAAAAAAGCCCACAATCCGGTTGAGCAGTTATACACATACGGCCGTAAGAATAACGTCTCCATCGTTTACTTATCGCAAAACTACGCCGATATCCCCGATAACATCCGCAAGAATGCAAATTACATCGCTTTCATCAAAATCGATAACAAACGCGAGCAAACCGAAATGCACAAAACCCACGCCAGCCGAGTCGACAAAGATCAATTCATGCAAATTGTACGTTCCGTCAATCAAGCAAATTCCGATCACTATCAAAAAACGGGCGAACAGGGAATGCATTTCATGCTCATCGATAAGAAAACGCAATATCTGCCGCTACATTTGCGAATGGATTTCGATCACATCCACGAATCGCTAGTATCGCCGCCGCCGGACAAAAAATAATCGGTTGCCGGCCGCTGGGCTTATTTTTTTGCCCGTTTCTTGACGGCGGGTTTTGCTCCGCCCATACCGAAGCGAACTTTCGAGCCGATCAATCCCTTCACCGTTCGCGCCTGCGCCCGCTCGTGAAATCCCGTGCTCGGATCGGCAATAATTGCATCCATATCCGCCAACATTTTCCGGTCGGCGACATGTCGACTAGCAGTATCGGAATGATCGCGATAAGCTAAATCATGATGGTAGGCCGACTGATCAACGCGATTAATCGGCTTGCTATGCGGCAATGGCTGATCATTTTCGTCCAATCGCTTGTGCAATTTCGTATACGGTCCCGTGAACGAATGTTTGCGCGGCCATCCCCGCGACATGTCGACCATATGCATTTCCGGCATCGGCAATTTATTCAACATTGTATTGAAAACGCCGTCGCCGTCAACAGTCGCTTGCTTTGCAGCCAACTTCGCAAGCCCGCGAGCGCCGGCCCGCCCGGTTTTCGGCCCGCGAACGATTACATGCTTTTTCCCGCCGCAGACAGCGCATCTAGCCCGCCGGCCAATCCCGCCATTTTTCATCACATAATCTTCGACATCAACGTTCTCCGTCTTGAGGCGGCAGTTTTTGCCGAAACAGTTGATCATAGGCGCATGCTCGACAACGCCCGACGAATCGATATTATCAGTATCTGCCATTCTTGCTACTAACAAATATTAATATCTATAATATACAAAACGTTAAATTAATTACAGAATAATTTTCTCGCAGCGGCTATATAATGTCCGATCAGTGGAGACAAATAAATTCGCCCGAGCAGATGCAGGACGTGCTCCGGCAGATTGCCCAGGGCCGGCAAGCGATTTTCGAGCAAGTTAAAGCTCAAAAAACCGGCGACATCGGATATCTCGAAGAAATGCGAAAATTTCATCAGCCGACTACCGAAGCTATCGCCAAGCAAACTGAGCAGCAAGCGCTTACAACCGCCGAGCAAACGACCGCCCTTACTGCGGCGATGAAAGCCCAACGCAAAAAGCTAAAGCAAACGATCAATAATGCGAGCAATGCGACCGTCGCCGAAATTGCCAAAGCCGTCGCCGAAATCAAAAATACAAATACCATTGCCCAAAGCACTGAAGAACTTACCCAGCAGTTGCTAAACATGACCGGCGATCAGCGCGATTTGTTGAAGGCCGGATTCGCATCGAATCTTGCTGCCCAAGGCATTATCAACGAATCCCTAAAAGTTATTCAATCGAATACGCAGCCGGCACCAGCACCCCGCGCACAACCGCCGCCGCCCAAATCGATCCTACTCGCCCCCGATCCAACAAATTTTACGCCGCAATACAAAGATGCTTACGATACTATCGCTAAACAAATCAATCGCAAAACCAATCGCAATCCCGTATACGATCTATTTCCCAATGATCCCGATTTTGGCGATGCGGTAGTTGCTACTGCGCCGACCCCCGACAATACCGGTTTCCAATTCGTTGTCACGAAGGGCGAAAACGAATATCGATTTGATGCGACACCTGGACTTGCACATTTTCTCACCGCATCATCGGGCAGCTTCAAACTACATCCCGTAACAACGCCTAGCGATGCGATGATATATCTCGATATTCTCCGATTATCCGGCTCCACGGGTATGACCGGAACAAAAGTTAAGGAAGCATTCGCCGTTCTCGGCACGAAAATTAACAACGTCGCCAAGCAAACTTTGCGCCAAGAAATGCAAGCTGTCGGTAACCCCAACGAACCATCGAAAACCGCCATCAAGCGAAGGGAAGATGAATTGAAACGAATTGGTCCAACTGCATTCGGCCAAGCGTACGGAATCCCGTATCAAACATTAGTCGAAACCGGCACAGTTTCGCATCCGGCACCGCAGCCGCCGGTAAGCCAGCCATCTTTCGGATTGCTGCCAACCGCCGATACGGATTACACGAAATGGGATCCCGCCGATTTCACTGCCGTGAGGGGCGAAGCATTCAAGGAATTTACTAGCGGAATCAATAGCCAAACGCCGCGCAATGATGATCTCGATTTCAATCCGCTTACCGGTGCACTTGGCCGGGCGGTGATCGAGCCAAGGAAAATGCAAAATATATGGCTATTCCGCGTAGCTGGCCCCGATATCGTTACATCATTGAAGGCAACGCCGGGGCTTGCAATTCTAATCGGAAAAGCAGACGATGATATTACTACCGCCGACGATGATAAGATCACCGCCCAAGATGCGATGGCATATTTTGATATTCTCCGCCAAGGCGGCGTTATCGCTACCGGAAAGAAAACGAAAATCATCTCCGCTAAGATCGGTCCGGAAATTGCTCGGCTAACCAGCTCAACATCGGATGCCGACCCCGCATTTCAAGATTTTCTCGACAAAGGGCCAACCGCATGGGCAGCTGCTAATAATGCCGATATCAAAAACGTTATCGGCGACATTGTTTCATTCCAGGGCGCAACTCCGCGACGACGAAACCGGCCAAGCGGCAGCGGCGTTCGCCGCCCCAAACCGCCAAAGCCGCCCCACAAAGCCGGCCCAAGCCATGCCAGCAATGCGTATAAGATCGGCCCGGTTAATAGTCTCGGCTGGGCGCCATTCGGCGATATTCATATCAACATGCGGAAGCTTAATCGCCATCCCCCAAAACTTTCGGTGTACAACGGCGACGGCAAGAAATTGATTTCGAAAACACTGCCGCCCAAAGTCGTCGACGATCTCCGCCATTTGCTGACCAAAAAATATTACAAAGGTCGCGGCTACGATCCCAAAGCTAAAAAGCAATTCAAAAAATTGGTCGATCTTGGCCGACTGCCGCCCGAGCCGCGCAATAGCAAATACCAACATATCATCGCTGTGCATCAAGATCCAGCGATATTGCTTGACGGCGGATATACGCCAATGATGGGCGGCCGGCCAGCGCCCCAATTCGGCCAGATCCGCAACATGGGCCCCGAGAATACGCCGGGCGATCCCCGATACATTCCGGCCGTCGTAACGCCCGAGCAAATGGCGCAATTCGGACTTCGCAGTGGCGGCGCCGGCGATACGCTGAGCAAGCTAGTTGGCCCGCTATCCGACCGGCTCGATGTCGTAATGGGAATCATTAGCGCCGGCAATAATAGCCACGAGCTTATCGGCGAGGCATTGAAAATTATCGATCGGCTGGGCGAGGCCGGAGTTATGGATCGCAAATTGCACAAAAAATTATTCAAGTGGATTTCAAGCAAAGCTTGATGCTCGCTGCGCAATTTAGTAGCGGCATAATTCGAGTTCATGCCATTTCTTATCAGTAAATTGATTGCCGCGGGCGCAGATCATTGATAAGAAATGGTTGCCGCTGTTCGGTATCATTGATAAGAAATGGCTGATGTTGTTCGGCATCATTTTTTGACGCATTGATATCAGCTCATCAAAGCTAACGCTCAGCTCGGGGATTCCATTGTCGGGACAAAATGGGCATTTTGCAACTTGGTTAACAACTTTGGCAATTTCGCAGAATTCGGGGTTATCCATATAATACGGGCCGACTAATCCAAACCACCGCAAACAACTTTCCTTATTGCCCAACGCTATGTTTCGCTTTTCAATTTGCCGGGCCATGGCTAAAGCTTCCATCTCGACAATCGACAATGCCAGTAAACGATCTAGAGGCGCGCCGGAGTGAGCGCTGGCCCTAATGAGTATTGATGCGATTTCCGCGCTTCGATCGGCCCCGTCGCGAACTCGATTATTGGTGTCAATTTCATATACCATTCGCCGATTGGGGATTACATGATCCGTATTGGGAATCAGATGATCCGAAATAATTTCATCTGGAGCATTCTTGCACGCAATCAATTTTCGTTGTTCGGCTCGATCACTGATTAGATCTTCTAGTTGGCGTAATTCGCCGGGAACTGCTGGCCTGCAGCAATGGCAGCTTAACTCTCGTTTCATTGCTATAGTTGATTGAATATTAATTACCCAAATTAATATTAATTGAAAATATATGTTTGCTTGAATATATACTTGATAATGGCTGACGAAATTATCGATAAACTTTCCCAATCCAACTTAGTTGCATCGCCGCAACTTGATCGTATCGACCAATTGCTGGAATCGCAGGCGGCCAATTCGCTTAGCGCTGAGGAAATGGAGCAGGAAATGGACGAGATTCTTGCCGATGAGTTGGCTACCGATGATGAAAAATCGCAGGCCGCAATGCTGAAAAAAATGTATCGGGCAATGGCGGCGATGTTGATTCGCGAGCGGAGCATTGCGAAAGCAGCCGCTGAAGATGATGAATCGGCCGAGGAAGCGGAAGTATCGACGGCAACAACGGTTAAAGTTGAGGTGACAATTTCGTAATCGCCGATTGTGCGGCGATATTTTTTTTGTCGATGTTATTATAGTTCCGAATGTCATATTCAGTATTTGGCTGGATCGATCAAGCCGGCGGCGCTGGCACGCAAGGCCCGCCCGGCGTAGGCTTTAAGCTCGACATCGACGGCAATTACGATATGGAAGGCAAGAAAATTACAAACATTGGCGCCGCTACGCTGCCCGGCGACGTCGCCACTCGCGCCGCAGTCACATCGGAAGTTGGTGCGCTCGAAGATAGTATCGAACTGCAGCTTATCGATAAAGTTTCGGCGGCCGAGCTATCTTCCGAGCTCGATAATTTCGTCGACTTGCCGAGCCAGCAAACCGTTCCGGGGCAGAAAACTTGGCAAGCGCAGCAAAATTTCATGGGGCCAATTATGGGCATTTCGGCGATGCTCGGCAACGACAAAGTTTCTTACACGCCGGCGGCCGATGTTAGCGTTCATATCCAAAAAGCATCGGGCGCTAAGCTATGGCTCGAGGGCGATGCTTGGCCCAACGATTGGGGAACGCCGCCCGTCGAATCGTTCAACGGCGCAATTACTTACTTATCGGCCGGGCATACGACCAAAACATTATCGCGAACGCAGATGATGAGCAATCATTCGATATCGTTATACTCGCAGGCCGATCAAACGCTGCCGGAGTTTCAAGTGCGTACCGGCGGGCTTATCGATGTGGCGGCAGATGCCGGAATATTGCCGGCCGTTCTTAGCGAGCCGGCCGTGCGGCTAACTATCGACAATGCGAATACTCGCATTACTAATAAGCTGGGCGTTAATGTAGCTGCCGGAAGTTCGCTTACGGGCGGGCTAACGGTGCAGTCAATAGCCGCATCCGGTCGCCAAGATGCAATTACGATCAAGGATGATGGCGGCGTTAATCAATGGTATATAAACCTCGATCCGATCAGTAGCTCGCTGCGCTTTGGCAAGGCGGGCGTTGGCTATAACACTGTTGTGCTATCGAATAGCGGTAATATCAACACCATCGGCACAGTCAAGGCCGCTGCTTACGATTGGGGAACGGGAACGCCAACGCTAATCGGTAGTAGTACATCAACACTCCGGCTATACAATAGCGCCGGCGTTGGGCTTACTAATCGCATTGCCGAGTTTAGCGGCGATAAGCTATGGCTTTGGCGGGCGAGCAGTCAGCTCGGATTTGTTCGGCCGGGCGAATCCGCCGGCGCCGGAAGCGTTAGCATTAGCGTGCCGCTGGCGGGTATTTCAACATCGGAAACGGTATCGATGCTGCCGGTAACTTCGACATTGATCAATGATGTTAGCGATCAAACCGTTGGCGGTAACAAAACATATACGAATGATATCACCGCCGGCGGCATATCGCTAGCGGCGGTTGACGGCCGGGTTACTGCGCTTGAATCGGCGCCAGTATCGTCGACTATTACCGTTCCGTTTACCTACAGCGGGTTAATAGGCGGAACTATCAATCTGAAGCTCACCAAAATCGGCAACATTGTGACGTTGTTCCTGCCCTACGTAAGTAAAACGGCAGATATTAGCTATGACAAAATATCCGGCACGCTCACATCGGCGGAACTCGCATCGTCGTGGTTTCCGATGGGCGGCGGCAGTGGCGCAACTTTGTTTCGCTGTATGATGCTTGCGCGGGAAGGATCATCGGTTAGAGCCGCCGAATTCCGAGTTACTATTACATCGCAGCTTCTTCTCAACATCGGGAATAAGCCGGGCGGTTTAGATTGGGGAAACATTCAAGGCGAATTTGTCGGCTGGCCAGCACAAACGATTACGTGGATGACATCCAGCTAACGCTTGATGCTCGCTCGAATCCCGGCTTCGCCAGGGGATTCTCACTGCGCCCGACAATTAATTGATTTATTTTTTATGCCATATCGTATATAGCGCAGCGAAAAGGTTTGCGAAGCAACGTTTGAGTGAGCACGAAGCGCAGCTTCGAATGGATGCGGCGACGATAGCATTATTGATTGGTTTGGGAACGCTGATGATCGAGCGAATGTTTACGTGGGCGGCTAGAATACGGCGATCGCGATGTATGGGCGTCGAGTTCGAGCTAGCATCTTCGCGGCCGGCATCGCCGCCTGTTGACAAAGCGTTAGTTCGGCCGGCGGAGATCGTATAAACTTGGGAAAATTCGTTCCCATTGGGAATTTGGGAAATCGAAGAAATTGTCTGAAACTGTTCGAGACAGTTTATTTTTTGCAGCGGATTTGCGAACTGTCTGATGGAGTCCGTTTCTCGGCCGCAGGAAACTTTCGCTGGCGGCGCGTCGAGTAGCGATGATGAAGAAGATAAAAGCGGTTTTGACGAAGCGCTGCTTCGAGCGGCAAACGAGCGCGAAATTGCCGTTAGAGAAACGATGCTTGAAGATTTGCGATTGGCTGAGGAACGCGCGCGAAAAAAGAATATGGTCGATCCAATGCGCTGTAGCTTCTTCCCATCGATAGGAATGGCGAAGGGGAAGCGCTGCAAGAATCGTCGGCAAGTCGAAAGCCCATATTGCTTGTCGCATAAAGCATATGTGCGGCGGCGGGCGAAGCGGGCCGAACAAACGCCCGTGAAGCGGCGAAGTCGGCGGTCGCGTAATAGTCGGCAGCGGGCGAAGCAGCAGCGAAGCCGCCGAAGTCGCGAGCGGAATCGCCGTCGACATGATTTGGGACCACCGCCAGCGGCCGTGACTATCGCCGATTTCGAGCCGGTTGCGGAGCCGGTGGAGGAGGAACCGGAGATGGAGATCGATATCGAAAGCTTAACTCCGCCGGTATCGCCGGAGATGCAGATGCTTGAGGAGCGATTCAGGAATCTGTGAGATTTGTAATAAATCGTTGTTTATTTACTTGGCAGTTTAGCGGCGCCGGCGGATCGCTTTTTTTCTCAGCTTTTGCTTAGCTTTTTCATCGGCGCGTTTTCGCAGCTTGGCTTGTGCGGCGGCGGCTTGTTCTTGCGCAAAGATTTCTTGGGCGGCGGCGAATTCGATCATCTGCGTTTGGGCCATGTCGATATCGGCGAGCGTATTGGTTAGGCCGCCCCATTTCGAGAATAGGATTTGCTGCGTAGTTAGCTCGAATGTTTGGTCGGCAGAAGCAATTGAGCTGAATACTTGCTTGCCGGGCTGCAATTGATCATGCTTGGCGGCGAGATCGTCGATCGTTTGGAAATGCCGTTGGAGAATTTCGGGCTCGGCCGGCGAGTAGTATAGCGGCAGGAAATAAGCTTTATGAACATCTGTTTCGACGTCGATTTGGGCTCGTGGGGAAAAGCCGGCGAGGTCGTATTTGGCGATAAGTTCATTCGCTTGCTGGCGATATTTGGCAAAGTTTTGATTGCGGAGATTAAGCTGGTGGCCGTATTTGGCGATGAGGGCGGCCGGATCGGCCTTGAAAATGTTGAGAAATTCCGATGTGGGGTTATCGATGCTCGACATTTTTTGATTATATCTAACGAGGCAAAAAATATTTAATACGAAAATTAATAATTATTCAGATATCGAAAATCTTTGGGGGTCGGCGTTGCCTTGGAGTCGTCAGTATATTGGCCGGATCGATACCTTCGCGGCGTTCCTGCTGCTGTACTCTGCGCTGGCGGATAAGTTTTGGCCGCGCGGGTCGGGGCATTGATGGCGGCTTAGGCTCGGCTGATGCCGGCCCCTCGACAACTTGCAAATCGTCGTAGCGGGCTTTGATTTGGGTGCCGGCCGGCGATTCGATGATGAATGATATGGGCCTGGAATATTCGATGATTTTGTATATGGTATCGCCCCAATTCGGAGTTGCGCCTTTCTCGAATTGATTTTTCTGGCGGCGGCGGAGAACATTGGCGCCGATGGGAAAAGCTTTTCGGATTTGATCGATGCGAGCTGCGGAAATGGCCCGGCGCTGGTCGAGCAATTGGTCGACTTGGTCGGCTGTGATATTGGCCGGTGCTATTTCCCTACCATCGATTTTCAGCGATGAATGCGGGCTATGATTGTATTCGTAGATAAGGTCGGGCAGTATATCGATCCAATTGTAGCTGTTATTCATTTCTGCGGCGCGTTCGATAAGATCCCGGACTGTGCGATTAACTCGCTCGACAATGGCCGTGCCGGTTTTTGATGTATGCTGGCGGAGTTCGATGTTATGTTTTTTGAGCAGCGGCGGCAGGTCGCCAAGAAATTCGCTGCCGCGGTCGACATCGAGCCGGTGGATTGTTGGTTTTTCTACTTGGAGGAAATGCTGGAATGCGTCACGAGTTTGCTTATTCTTGATCGGATACGAATATAGGTAGCGGGTATTGATATCGATGATATTTAGGATTGCGTCGCGGCTGCGATTGTAGCCGGAGTAGTTTGGCAGAAACATTAGATCGGCTTGGAATGTACCGGGCGGCGCAGTAATTGGAACGGGCTCGAGCTTAAGTTGATTATTTTGCTGGCGGCGGTAGAACATATCTTGCAAATGCTGCTTTGTTTTCGAGCTCGTCGGATATTTCGATAGCCATAATTGCTTCGTTTGCTTGCGATCCATAGCTTCGCTTATATATTCGCAAACAAAAAATGGGGTATTGGTCGGGGATAATTGCACAGTTTTCAAGCGAAGCTTACGCGGCGGCGGTTGCAATCGAGGCAGGCGAGTACAACATTGTCGGCAGTGTGCGGCAGATTGTTATCGATGCGATCGAGCGTAAGCTGCCGGGGATCGCGGCTTACATGCTTGCGCGGATTGATCGTAAGCGGCGTGTAGCAGTGGGTACAGTATGGCGATTCGTCGATCATTTGGCGGAATTGCTTGACGGTGATAAATGTTTGATCATCGGGCGGGGCTGCGATTGTTGGGGCTGGCTTCGGCTTGCGATCTCGCGGCGCATACGGATCTTGCAGATAACTATGGAAGCTGGGAACGTTACCGCGGCGGCGCAAGTATAGCCAATCGAGCGCTAATTCTTCATCGTCGCCATCGTAATCGGAAATGATAGCTACGGATGTTGGCCGGCGGGTTTTTTGGTCGAGCTCGGCATGGATATGGAAATCGGCCCAAGTCGGATCGGGTGTGCGATAGAATGTTTCTACATAGCTGCCGGCGTACGGATTAGGATTGTACGGCGGCGGGAATTCGTTAAGCAGCCGCGGAAGCTGGCGAGTTTGCAGCCGGCGGACTCGGGAGCATAGCGATCGGCGCTGACCTATTGCTAGCCAGCGGGCGTGATGTCGGGATGGAGTTATCGGCCGATACATTCGTTTCTTGGCTTCGGCTATGGCGGCCGGCGTTGGGCGCATTTTCGTTGAGGATGGCTTCGGGGGTGGCAGTGGGGATGCCGGCGCCGCCGCTAATCTGTACGCGCGCTCATCTTGCTTTTTGTAGGAATTGATTTTTCGCTGCAGATATTTGGCGGATACGGTTTCGGATTGGGCTAGCGGGCTGATGAAGAATCGGAGATTAAGACTTGTTTGCCGGGAGATGGCGGGGATTACCCAATACTTGGTGATGAAATGGAAATTGATATCGAAGATATTAGCGCGATCGCCAGCGGTTGTGCCTTGGAGGGAATGGCAAGTTCGGGCGTATGGCAGCGCGAAGTTTTCTTCGAAAGTTTTGTTGGAAAGTTTGGCATTGGCGGGCGGCAAATCTTCGAGGACTCCGGCGCGATTCATAAATTTGCTTGCGGGAATTTGCAGCGTTGTATGGGTCGGGCCGCGGCTGACGATGGTATATGGCATATTTACGTAGAAAGCCCGGCGCTGGCGATTTTGTTGAAATGTCGTATGAGTGCGGCAGATATATTCGTCGCCGGGCTGTGGGCTGGGATTGGGCCGGAATTGATGGAAATAATTGTTGACGCGATCAACGGTGGCATGCGTATAGCAAACATTGACGACATTATCGGCGAACATATTTTCGAAGCTGTCGACGAAACATTCGGCCGGCAAATGTTTTTTGAGGACGGCAAGAATATCGGCGGATTTAGCATTGTCTGCCAGCGCTTTCAGATCATCCATTAATCGGTAGTAAGTCTGCTTTTGGGTTTCATCATTGATACGTTTGTTAATGCGAAGCCGAATCTGTGTGGGGAACAGTTGGTCGATCGCATTAGCGTAGTAGCTGGGATGAAATCCATCGCCGACTGGCGGGTTTTGATATTCGTCGCCCGTAGCGATTACGTGGAGGTCCGGATATTTAGCAAGCATTGTCACAAGCCGGCCGATACTGGCCATATTCAGAAGATTGATTTCGTCGATAAGCATATGCGTATAGTTGGATAAATCGATGGGCTGGCGATTATGCTCATCCTTAATGCCAATGCCAAGCAAATGATTAACCGTAATCGCTGGCATTTGCTGGCCGCGGGTTTGCAGTGATAGCCGAAGATTGTTGAACGGCGCGACTATGATTGGGTTTGGCTGCTGATTGTTTTCGGACAAATAGCTCATATAGCGAAAGAATGCTTCGGTCTTGCCACAGCCGGCGTAATCGGCCTTGACCATCGTGCGATTATTTTTGTTGAAGATATCGATAAATTCTTGGTTGTCGTATTCGTCGGCGGGAACGATAATGTTTGGGGGGTTTGGTTTGATGATATGATCGGCAAGCTCATCGTCGTTGGATCGGCGATCAATTTCCTGGCCTGGCGGCTTCGAGTTTTCGAATTTGTATTTGCCCATATTATCCCAAGTTTTGGCTTGCGGGTTCATCATTTTCTGGGGGTTGGCGGATTTGTATCGTTGCTGCAAGTCGGCGATACTTGCTTTATCGGTCGACTGGAAATATACAGCATCGGTTCTGACGGCAAATGGTTTTAGCGTTGGGATATTCTCGATCGACTTGTATAGCTGGTAAAGGCTAATGCGGCTAATATCGTAGATAAGCAGGCCGATGAAGTAGAATCCGTCGGTAAGCTGCACGGATTTGTGATCACTGCCGAGATAGTATTGGGGCGTTTCGCGGCGGCGATTATTTTTATCGCGGATATCGGCAGTTGTGTTGTACTCGGCTTGATCTAACTTTTCGAGAGGATGCACGGCGGGGAATTGCTCGCGGGCGTATGCGAAGCTTCGGAAGATCGCCGCCATCGTTTTATGATTTTTTCGCTTGAGCAGCATTCCGGTGAGGATATTGGGAATGTTTTTCTTATCCTGCGCGGTCAAATCGTTATTGGATAGGATTTCGTTAAGCGCTTGTACGATCGGGAAATCAATTATCTTGCCGGGTGCAAGCATATATTTGATATCGTATTTGCTGCGGGGTAGATGTCGCAGAAGTTTGCCGCTAACCATTTCATAACTATTAGCGACGAGAATGCGATCGGCTTTGGGCTCATCTTTGCTGTAGTGTACTTTGATGACGAAAAACGATAGATCGTATGTTTCGGCGGATAATGCGGCAATTTTTTGTGGGGTCGCATGCTGGAATTCATCGAACTTAGTGAAGATTGGGATGCGAGTAATTTGCCGGAGATAAGATGTGTAAGCTCGGCAGATATCGAGACTTGCAGTTGGCGCATTGGGAATAGCTTTTTCGATTCGGCCAACCATCGGCGGGCGGGAATAAGTATTGATAGCTTTAGCTACCGAGTTTGAGTATACAGATCGGAATAGCGGCGTGATAAGCTTAGTCTCGAAGTTTTCCTTCGCATGGGCGAAATTATTGAAATGATTGTCGTTTTCGAAAGCTAGCCGACCGGCTGCTCCGCCATCATATTTGATGATGGCGTAGTCGGCATTATTGGTTTTGAAATACGCGCCCAAGATTTCCTTATTGCTAGATGTATGAATGCTCGGGATAAGATTGTTATCGATCAGCGATAATACAAGATGCTCAACATTATTGGCCGCGATGCGAACTTGCTTGCGGGGCTGAGGTTCATCTTGATCCGGAATATTGGCGGCTTCGGCAAGATCCGGGATTGGCTCGTTAGCTTCGTTGTCGATGAATCGATCTTGAGCTTGCTGATCGGCGATAGTAGCATCGGGCTGCGGCGCAATTGGTTCGACAGGCGCGGGAACATCATCGTCGGCAGTAATAATATCAATCAACTGATCGTAGTTGGCGGCAAATCGCTGAACCGCTTTAGTTTTTTTGGGCATCCGATATGTAGTGCTAACATTCTCGATTTTGCGTTCCTTGTAATCGGGGCCAAGCCGCTGAGCTAGCTGCTTCGACGAAGCCGTTACCGGATAGATATGATCATCATGTCGGATAACGGTAATAATGCGTGGAGACAAATGCTTCTGGAATGTTCGCTTATGATCGGCCGGCCAAGTAATATCCGGACAAAGTTTGTTGCCGAAGTTATCGATAATTCGCAGGCCAAGCCCCCATTCGATGAGAACTTTATCGTATAGCTGCTGCAGAGTAAGCCCCCAATCGGCATTATCGGCCGGTTGATGGCCGTGAATCATTTCATACAAATATTCGTATGTCGGCAAGATGCGCTTGAGATTGGCTTTTTCGCGCTCGTAATCGGCCGCAAAGCAATCATAAACAGCATCAATAATTGCCGTGTACAAGCAAGCATTCGCCCGATAGTTGTCGCGAACGTATTGGGATTTGTAATCGGGCCGGAATGCTCGATGCTCGCGATCGAATTTCGTAGTCGTATACGGGCTATCAATGCTATCGAAATGATACGATTTATGCCACCAAATTGGTCTAGTAACATTTTGGGGAGCGGGCAAGCGCTCGGATCGGCGGCGGGTTTTTGCTGGCTGAGCTTTCTTCTTGGCCGGTTTTTTGGCGGTAGTGGGGATACCATGAAAAACCGTTTCGAATAATGGCTTGCCGGCGCCGCCGGTTTGTTTGGTGACGCTAGTAATTTCCATGTTGGAAAGCGACGATGAAACCGCCGCATATTGATTGACGAAATTCGGATCGCTGCTGAGCATGTTGACGGCAATTTGTGCTTCGGAATTGCTGAGCATTCGGATATGATTGTTAAACCACTGCGCATCGCTGGCATCAAGTTTTGCTCGATAAGAATTATGCGACCAAATCCGAAGTTGCGGGTTTTTGGAACCAGTCATACTTTTTTGGTCCGGAATGTAGAAAATCACGCGGATTTCATAGTCGCTTTTGGGGACTAACGTTTCGGAAATGTATCGATGGGCGCCGGTCAGATTTTGCTGATGTTCGGCCGACGCAATCCGGCGCTGATATTCGGCCTCGGCTTGCTGATGCTGGCGCTGGCGATTAGCGATTGTAGCGGCTTGCAGTTCGCCTCGGTAAATTCTAGCGAGCTCGGAGACGTAATCGGCTCGAGTCGCAGTTCTTGGCAATCGGATAAATTTTGATCTCGCAAGCGATCGAAGTTCGTTCCACTTCATGTGGGGAAGTCCGCGGACGATATTCTGATATGCTGAGAAATCCAT
>Ga0265293_10006244_pt1 | contig 19220 bp, 26 predicted proteins | sample Munlanlewell138R_FD_192505 | JGI IMG/M metagenome (GOLD analysis project Ga0265293, IMG submission 192505) | Leachate microbial communities from a municipal landfill in Southern Ontario, Canada - Leachate well 138R | ecosystem: Engineered > Solid waste > Landfill > Unclassified | place: Canada... | reverse complement strand
TGCGCCTTTTTGTACCCTTGATTTCAATTACCACTACAAATGATGTTTTCCATTGTTACCTGTTCTGGCGCTTTGCTGTTTTTCCGTTCCTGTTGGCTCAATTTAGCTTTTTTATGCGATTGCCCTGGAGGGAATATGTGACATTAGTAAATAAAGATGGTCACACTTTACCAACTCACATGTATTGGAATGAGGATAATCGTACATTAACAGTTAGACCAAAAGTATCTTTAGATAAAGAGTCTGCAGTTTCTCTGTATGTAGCCCCAGGAATTACAGCAGCTAATGGGAATAAATCAAAAGAGATGTATGATATAACAGTTAATATACAAAGATAAATATTCTTCCCTCGAGAGGAAAACGGAAGTGAAAATTTAGGAAAACTGTATAAGCTAAAAAAGTAACAATCTATAAAGAATCTGCTTAAAGAAATTGCAATCATTATTGTTTCATCAGCAGTATATGACTGGCAAAGCCCAGCAGCTTTTTTAGAAATATACCTTGCCGCCAAGGGGATAACAGATTGATGTGAAATCTTTTTTGTATCCTCGAGCCACGTTGAGACGGTTGTATTGATGTGTGCGTCCAGCAAAGCTGGCAAATGCTAACAGGTGAAAGTCCTGTAGTGGTAAAGGTAGGGCAGCCACTTAGTCAGTAACCAGCGTATGGAGTAATCTATACGTTGAAGCATTACGGAATGTTCCGAAAGGAGTAGGCAAACTGACAGGTCGTAACATAAAGTGAATACTGCCGCACCGTTGTTTACATTCCCGAAAGGGAGCAACAGGGAGTCGAGCCGAGATAAGATATACCGGAAGGATATTTTGGAGGAAGCATGGAAACAAGTCCAAAGCCATGATTTTGAACGTGACAGAGCGATTTAGATGTTGGCATTAGAAAGCTACTTCACGAAACATATTCTATTGAAAATTATCGAAGTAAGAAGGGAACCATCATGAGCAAGGTATATGAATTTGATGCGGAGATCAAAAAAGTACCGGATATCGACGGCGCATATATTGAGATCCCTTTTGACGTAAAAGCGGAATTTGGGAAAGGCCGAGTGCCTGTTTCCGCTACTTTCGATGGAGAGCCATACGAAGGAAGTCTGGTTAAAATGAAAACACCGTGTCATATTATTGGGATTAGGAAAGAAATTCGAGCGAAAATCGGCAAACAGCCGGGTGATATAATAAAGGTTACCATTCGAGACGGTAGTATTATGTCACGCCAAGATAATAGGCTCTAAAGAGCTTACAAAAACAGATAAAAATATAAAAGGGGTTTCATAAGTGGGAAATAAGAAAAAACAGTTTATTTACGTCTTAAAGCATTAATTAAAAATTCTGTTTCAAAAGATGAAATGTGTTGAATATTAGTGGTCAATACATTGGTTATATCAAATTTTGACGCAATGTCACCGGCTGACATTCTGCCGTTTTTCAACATCGTCAATATCTCTCGTCGAACAGGGTCAGAGAGGGCTTTGAATGTTTCTTGAAATCCAATGACAATCACCACCAATCTATTTAGAAAAACATCTAAATAAAGCATACGACAGAGATATCGAATTGTCAATTTGTTACGATAATATCATCGAGGGTTGATATTATCAACAGTAACCACCGTCCTTTTGCATGGATACTCTGGACTATATTGGGGATGTAGGCAAAGAAAGAGCCACTACACATATTAACAGTGTAGTGGCTTCATTAAAACAAATGCACTATATTTCACTCATAGCACAATAGTTATTAGCAATTTATATTATTTTTACAGTCATGTCAGCACAGGGTTTTTCATGAAATATAATTTTCCATTCAACTGTATTTACAGGCTCAAAGTGCAACGCAGAGTACACGGCACGAAGCTTTCCCTGCCCGCTATTGCCAAAGGGAATAACGGTAGGTGTATATGCGCTACCAATGATTCCAATTGCGAAGCAGTTATCGACAGCTTGCGGTTCCATTGGATTACGCTGCTTTTTACGAGGTCTATCTCCACTGCTACAGTCACGAACTGAGAAAGACTCATCTTCAAGATCTGGGGAAATAGTGTAGCTCATCGCCGTACAGTGAGATGGTAAATTGTAATCCTCATCACCAAATCTATCGGTCGGAATTTCCTGCTGCTCGTATTCCTGCACGGTCAGGGTATGTGAAGTTTGGGTTGTGGGATTTGTGAAGTCAATACATTCTCCCGGTGCGGCTATGCCAAAATGTAAACCGTCAATATTGATGCGGTCGTGTTTAATTGTTACGCTCAAGGAGGATATTGGGGGTTTGCGTTTCGTTTGCCAAGGAAAGGTTGAACGCCAGATGACCCAGCCTGAGTCTTGATCCAGTCCATAGTGCTTACAAGCTCCATCACTTTCTATCCCATTCTGCTCGGGAAAGCAAGGATTCCACGACAACCCGCAGCCATGAGAAAATGAAATTGTTTTACCGTTTAATATAATCTCAGGGCTTATATTGACAGCCATAGGGTTTTCGGCTTCAATCTCTTCCTGCTGTTCTTCTGAAAAGTTGCCAGCATCATTTTCAGGAGAGAGTTTCCACTTATCTATGAAGTTTGCAATACGCTGGGCAGGGATTTTAACACAAAAGTCTATAACCAATCCCTTACTGCAGGTATAGATAGAAGGGATATACCATTCTTTATCATTAGAATTAAAATGCGTTTGAACAGAAATCTCTTTCCCAGGTTTTTGCTCACCAGAGTGTCCCCAAAAGTTACCGTCAAAATAGACCTCCCATTTCGGTGGTGTACGCTCTACATTTCCATTCATATCGGGATCGTAAAATTCCTCGGTATACTTGATTTTGCTGTAATCAAATGTGTTTTGTAGCTCCTTGATATACTGCCAAGGGCTTTCCATCGGCGCAAGGAATAGACTGTCTGCGATTTCTGCAAGTACGGCTTGACCGCTCTCTATGGGCGTGTTTTCTTTTATGTAGGTGTCGAATTGTTCTTTATTCCACATCCATGCCTGCTCTAAGGCGTCGGCACTGCCAGAAGCTAAAAGCAAGCGAAGAAAGTCCTCAAAGCTGTTTGCCAGGAGATGCACATAATCAGGATTTGAATTTGCAGGATTCACAGCAAATACCATCTCCCCAAACCCACGGACAAAGCAATAGTGAATACCATCTACACCTGCCCATCCAATTATAGAGGCTCCCTTAGGCGTGCAAAAATAAGCAGTATGATCAGAACCTTGCTCCACACCTAATGCGGCAAGGTTGATATGTTTTCGTAAAAATTTTTGATAGAAGCTTGACATCTGCATACCTCCTGTTACTTCTTTAATTAGTATATTCTTTCTGGAAGTTTTACTTGGTAGATATATAAATAAGTTTACCATATTATAGTGAGAGCTTAAACCGAGAAATTGTAAACAATGAAAAGGACAAGCACTATGAAAATAAGAATCCGTCTACCGCAGTATCGACTGGACTATTTTGGGCATGTAATGTGCAAGAGCAAACCGGCCTCCCCCTTGGAAATCGGTCTGCTCAACAAATTTGAATTTGTCGATTGAAAGTTTGCTCGCAACAGAAATCCAATACTTCTAAGCGATTATTCTCAAACAATAGTATGTAGGTACGTCCCTATCTGGATTATTCCAGAGCTCTGATGTATCAAGTTCTATTATATGCTTGGGCTCTAAGGCTTGAGCATTGATGGTAGTGCTCGCTTTTCGTAATGTTTGTACAAAGAATAAAACTGCCCGCTATAGCTTTTGTTCCATGGCTTTTTTTTACCACAAAAGTGGAGAAATAGGGTATTTCTCATGATATAGTCCATATCACACGTATTATTTGTAACCATTTTATAGTACTTATAATATCTGACATCATAATTATACAGCTTCTCATCTAGGCATTTTATTTGCCTGGAATAGAGCGCATTGATGATATCCTGGTCGGGCATGATGAGTTTTGAGCGGTTTTTTTCAACAAAATTATAAATCGTTTCTTCATCCGAAAGCTTTCTCTGTAGGTCCAGATTCATGAGCAATACGCCTGAATTGTAGTATGCGTCGATTTTATACGGATACAAGCGGATACGGTTTATTTCCTTCACTGTTAATACATTGTGAAAGGCTGCTGCGTAAAGGTACCCGTCAAGTCCGGTGTCATACAGTTCCCGGATCGGGTTAATGACCAGGATATCAGGGTCCAGATAGAGGATGCGGTCCAGCTCTATAGGCAAAAATTTGTAAGCAAGCAGCCTGTAGTACATCTCTTTTGTATAATGAAAAGCCACAGGAGCATTTTGAAAATATCGGTTATCCATTTTTATCACAAACAGCTTCTGTCCATAATTGTCTGTAAACCATTCAATATCAGCTATCTCATCATCTTTAATACTGGAATGTAAAAGATAGATATGGAAATTTTCAGCCGGATTATTCATGAACAGTGATGTCAGCATTACCTTTAACGGTCTGAGGTATTTGGAATCTAAAGTTACAAGCAGGTTCATTTGTATTTATCCCCCTAATTGAATTGAATATCACTTTTTTTGTATGGAAGCAGCATCTCTGAGACCTTTGAAACCTTCTATTTTATATACAAAGAAGCCTGTTGCTGAAATAACCAGGGCGCTTATTGCGTCAACGATGATATCCTTCATAGTATCCGCTAGCGCCTCCTGTCCAGTCAGCAATGTGCCACCCTTCAGCATATATTTCTGCATATTTAGAGAAAACAGGCTGTCAGCGATATATTCATATATTTCCCATAATGCTCCTGCCGCCAGCGCAAAGCAAAAGGCAAACATTGCGACAAAGAACGGGCTTAATTGAAGATGTATCCTTTTGGAATTATTGAGGATGCTGATTAGGGCGAACCCCAGAGCGCCAAGCATGGCACCGCTGAAAGCATGCAGTATAGTATCCCAATAAGGAATAATGTAGTAGAAGCTGCGCACTTCCCCAAGGTAGATAGCGCAATAAAGAAAGATAAAATAGAGTACGTACATATAATTGGGTATGCTGATGGACCATTTCTGTTCAATTAACATAGGGATCATCATAACTGCAAGTCCCAAGACACATTGGATAAGCATCAGGGTATAATCGCTTTTTACATGGGTGTGGGTTTCCGTGCCCGAAGCACCTGGCGGCGATAAAAAGAGCTTTACGATAATGTATACGATGGAAGCTATTAATGTAATAAAAAGAATGATGCCGATTATTTTTCTCCAATTCCATTCATTTATTAAAATCCCGTACCACCTCATGAAGACCCCTCCAATATATTTTATGATTTTCACCGTTGATTAAAGCATCATTACGCTCCATTCGGTTTCAAGGTTCATATCTCGGATGATATATATATTATCAGATAATTGTGAACTTTTTATGAACTTCAGTAAAAAAAGCCACGCTGTTTAAAAAAATGCGTGGAAAGATCGGAGACGACCCGCAGAATACTTCCTTATCAACCGGCATAAACCTACGGCGCCGGGAATTTGCTATACTAAAATCGGTAGGCATGACGCAGAAGGGCTTTCGAAAATGATGAATTATGAGTGCCTGATGTATGGGGGAAAAACTTTAAAACAGTTATCAAAAGAATTAACCAAATCATGCCCTAAGTTCATGTGAATTGTCATGATAATTACCCTCAAATTTCGATATGCGGGGCAAACGTTCCTGCCACTTTGAATCTGTCGCATACCTTGTTTAGTTCATCTATCATTTTTGCTCCGTTGTCGGTGGCAATCGTGCCGTCGATTTCAATATAGAAATAATACTGCCAGGAATGCTTTTTCAATGGTTTGCTCCGAAGTGCCGTCATGTTGTATCCGTATTTTCCGATAATACTGATGGCAGTTGCAAGAGAACCGGCTTCGTGTTTTACAGTGAACATCAATACAGAACTGGACAGAGTGGGGGAATTTGCCTGTACCTTGGAGAGAACGGCAAATCGTGTGGTGTTTTCTCCACTTTTGTTGATGTTTGTCTCCAGAACCTTGAGTCCATAGATTTCAGCGGTTTCCTCACTTGCAATAGCACCCAGCGATTTGTCGTTAGCATCTGCTACCATTTTAGCTGCAACTGCGGTATTGCTTGATTCTTCGGCATCAAGACCTTTGAGAGCGATATAGTCATGGCATTGAGCGAGCGCTTGCGGATGGCTGGTTACTTTCTTAATATCCTCAATGGTTGCATTAGGGATACCAAGAAGGTTCTGATGAATTTCAAGCTCATAGATTCCATTGATGAATAGGCCACCAGAAAAAATAAGATCGATAGTTTGTCCAACTTCACCGGCGTAGCTGTTCTCAATGGGCAATACAGCTACATCGCATTCACTGTTGACAACGGAATCATAAGCGGCCTTGAAATCCCTGCAAGAAACTCGGTTGCTTTCTGGGAAAATTCTGCCTGCTGCAATATGAGCAAAGGCTCCTTCAACGCCACTGTAGGCAACCTTCAGACCATTTTGCATCCGGTACTGATACGCACGAGATACGGACATCAAATGCTTGAGGTAATCGATGTAATATCCTTTCAGCACATCATCTTCAATTCGGGCAGAGTTTTTTTCGATTACCGCATCTTCTCTTTTTTGGTCAAGGATAGGAAGACCGAATTCCTTTCTATGTTCATAGACCATCTCGGAAGCTCTCATTCGCTTTACGAACAACTGTACCATTTGGGAATCTACTTCATTTATGATTTTTCTTGCTTCTTCTAACTTGTTGGACATATTTAGGATTCCTTTCGGAGCGTTTCTGCAAGATCAAGAATCAGACGCTCAGTTTTTTCCCAACCAAGGCAGGGATCAGTAATGGACTTGCCAAAGGTTTGTTCTCCGACTCCCTGAGCTCCATCTTCGATGTAGCTTTCGATCATCAAACCCTTAACCAAGCGTTTGATGTCCGCATTATGATTGCGGCTGTGAACAATATCCTTTGCAATACGAATCTGTTCGAGATACTTTTTGCCAGAGTTGTTGTGGTTGGTATCCACAATGATAGAAGGGTTCGTGAGGTTGGATTTCTCATAGAGTTCTTCGACTCTCAGGAGATCTTCATAATGATAATTTGAAACGCTTCTACCGGCAAAATCAATGTAGCCACGAAGAATAGCGTGGGCGCAGGGATTGCCTTCACTTGTTACTTCCCATCCACGATAGATGAAAGTATGGCTTGATTGCGCTGCCACAATGGAATTCATCATAACGCCAAGATCGCCGCCGGTGGGGTTTTTCATTCCTACCGGGATGCCCAAGCCACTCGCAGTGAGTCTGTGTTGTTGATTTTCAACTGAGCGAGCTCCAACCGCAACATAAGAAAGAAGGTCAGAAAGATACTTGTAATTTTCGGGGTAAAGCATTTCATCTGCACAGGAGAAATCGTAGTCACGCAGTGCAGCCATATGAAGTTCACGAATAGCGACGATACCCTTGTACATATCAGGTTGTGCTTTGGGATCAGGCTGATGCAACATTCCCTTGTAACCCTGCCCGGTGGTTCTCGGCTTGTTGGTGTAGATTCTCGGAATAATGATGATTTTGTCCCAGACTTGGTCTGCAATTTTGCGCAGTCTTGAAATATACTCAAGAACTGGTTCGCTATGGTCAGCAGAGCAGGGGCCAATTACAAGGATGAATTTATCCGATTGTCCATCAAACACTGCTTTAATACTTGCGTCTCTTTCGGCCCTTACCTGTACCATACGTTCCGTCAGCGGGAATTCTGCTTTTACATCCTTCGGAATAGGAAGTTTTCTGTGAAAAGTCATCTGCATGATATATACCTCATTTCTGAATGATAGTTTTTATATTTAGGGAAAATAAAAAGTCCGCCTTTCGATCTGCCAAAAAGCACGACGAATGCGGACTGTCCGTTTATATGATTCAAAGATCGGTTCCATCATTTGAATGCATATGAATGCGGGCAGCCCTTGGTAAAATAAAAGTAGTAAAAGAACTTGTTGGAAGTCATAATATTTTCTCCTTTTGTGTTTTCTCTGTCTAAAATAAAAAGTCCGCATTGCCTGTATGCCTGAAAAGCATAGCAAATGCGGACCGTCCGTTTTATTCAACCCAAAGCGTTTATACTTTGGACATCACATAAGACGGGCAGCCCTTTTTAAAATAATAAAAGTAAAACTTGCTGTTCATCATTTTAGCTGCCTCCTTCGTGATTTATTAACACATAGCATAGCATGTTAAAGCGTCGAAGTCAATGGTTTTTATACTACTTTGTGTTTATCTTTTGATAATGTCACCCTATTAACTATCGTGGGAAAATGTCACCTTTTATTTTCACATTGTTAATAATCTAAATATGAAAAGGATGATAACATTGTCACAGAAAAAACTAAATCATGCACATGTTCTTGCGAGATTAATAAGCGACAGTAATTTTACCAATGCTGAAGCTGCAGAAGCAATGGGTCTTTCAAAGCGTCAGGTTATACGGCTGAAAGGAGAGTATAAAAAAGTATGTGGGGTCGAGGAGATAGAATAGATAATTTCGTAGGGTTGTGGAGATAGGATAGATGTAAGTGTTTGTCTCTAATATATTTTTAAATCTCAAAGATTACTTAAACGTTGAGATTTTTTATAATTTATTGTAAGATTATTAAATCCCGTGCGTCTTATAGATAGGAGGTGAATAAGTGACAGAGCTTGAGGAGATTTATAATAACTATTTTAAGGATGTTTACTTCTTCATATATAGTCTATCAAAAGATAAACATATAGCAGAAGATTTGACATCTGAAACATTTATAAAAGCGATAAAGTCCATTGAAAGCTTTAAAGGAAATTGTGACATCAAGGTGTGGCTATTTCAAATAGCTAAAAACTCATATTATTCATATATAAGAAAACATAAGATTTTGATAGAGCTAGACTCAGTGCCTGAAAAGAAAGATGATTTTGATATAGAAAAATCGGTGTTTTCAACTGAAGAGTCGATGAAAATTCATGAAATTCTCCATAGCTTATCTGAGCCATATAAGGAAGTATTTTCTCTAAGAGCTTTTGGAGAGTTGAGTTTTAGCCAGATTGGCAGTTTGTTTGGTAAAACAGATAATTGGGCTTGTGTCACTTTTCATAGAGCTAAAAATAAGATTAGAGAAGAAATGAGGGATTATTGATGAAAGTCACATGTAATGTTATTAAAGATGTGTTGCCTCTATATTTAGAAAATATGCTTAGTGATGACTCATGTATTATGGTTGAAGAACATATTGAGCAGTGTCAGGAATGCAAGAATTATCTTAATGAGGTGCGTACTTTTAATGAAATGCCAGTAGATAGGAATACCTCTCCTTTACTAAAGATAAAATCAAAATTACGCAAGAAGAAAATTCAGACGGCAATATTCTCAATGATGTTTTCAATTATGCTTTTTGTTATAACAATTACTTTCTTGACCGGTCCAGAGTATATTCCATTTAGCGAAAGAAGTGTAACAATAAATGAGATTGGTAATGGGTCAGTGCTCGCTCAATTTGAGGATACCGTATATGGCTATGACATCAATAGATATCCGACAGATGACAACACTGGTTATGTCTATCACATTACTACATGGAATAGCATATGGAATAGAAATATAAAAAAATCTAACACAAATAATACTATTTTAAATCCAAATGATGAAAATGTTGTTTCTGTATATTACTACCATACAGATGGAAGTGAAGATATATTGATGTATGGTAAAGATATAAATCCAACCGGCGGGATTGTTACATTACCAAGACTATTTTTATCTTATTACGTACTTATTGCTATAGTATTTGCTGCAACTTGTGGATTAATTATGCTTATATTGTATCGTAATAAAAAAGTGCTTAGTTTTACAATGAAAGTTTTCTTTTTACCGGTATCCTACCTATTAGGTCATTTGATTATTAAAGGAATTACAACTTCATCATATACTGCGACACGGGATTTTTATGCAATATTGTTAGTTATGATTCCGCTATATATTGCTTTTCTAATGGCTGTAAACTTAATTAGACAGTATAAAAATAAAAAATATGAGGGTCGTTAAGTATGATTCCTTTTGGGATAAATATGCTAAGCAATGAGAAATACAAAGGAGATGCCTTACTTTAAAAGACTTATACAGTAGACTTCCTTACGAAGAAAAGAGTAGAAAATAACGGAGAGGTTCCGCAGTACAATGAAAGAGAAGAAGGATTACTTTAAAGAAAAATGGAAGAAGGGATTAAAAAGCGATAATCTTCTAGTAAGATATAAGTCAAAACAATTCATTGAAATCTTAGAGGATACAAAGCCACTTGAAGAATTTGATATGGATTTATTCTTTAGAATTATAGAAAAGATAACTATATTGACGGAAATATCAAACTAATATACACTTAACTTAAAGAAAAGAGGGATATTATGGAAAATAAACTTGTGTCAACATGTCCAAGATGCAATGAATAATCCACTAATCAAAAAGACCACGTATGGTGCAGAGGAAGTTCTAACTGATGTTTGTCCTTTTACAGTATTTGGATTGTTTAATAAAGGGATTACAAATCAAAATAGAAAATTAATAGAGGTCAGATTGGATGTTTTGAATTTTTATATTAATATTTTAGAAACGGAGTTTAGTTATGAAAAAAAACACAGAGATAATTAAGTCAAATGTGAAATCGTCAATGATACAGCTTGTTATAGCTGTTTGCGGTGTATTTGTTGCCGTGTTTGGTCTGTCGATGTTTAATCAATATTTACTGATGTCATTCCCTTTGCCATTTCGTATGGTTCTTATGATTGTCACGCAATGGTTGCTTTTCCTCGTTCCAGCGATATTAATGATTGTGAACAAAGAAAGGCTAAGTAGTATCGGCTTCAAAAAAGAAAAAATTCTGTCGCAAATAGGTATTGGTGTATTACTTGCTTTAGCTATGTCGTTAGTGTTGACTGTTCTCCCCATCATGCTTGGATTTAAAGATATGGTTGGAAACACAACTTACACGCAGACATATCAATTCGTTTATCAATTTATCTATGCAATATTGGGAGTTGCTCTTGCTGAAGAATTGGTCTTTCGAGGGTACATATTCCACAAATTATTGGCAATCAAAAACTCTAAGTGGTTTGCTATCATTATATCATCTTTGCTGTTTGGATTGTTTCATATATTCAACGGTAATATCATTCAGATTTTTGTAACGGCATTTATTGGATTTCTCTACTGTATATTTAGAGAGAAAATTAAAGGTTGTACGCTGATTTCATTAATTGTTGCGCACGGAGTGTATGACGCCTTGATTGTATTGTGGGTTTCAATACCAAACTGGCTTGATTTGCTTAAATAACAATAAAAATCAGATATGCAACTGCCGGTTGACAAGAAACCAAGCGCACTTGGTGGAGGCGCAACCGGAATTCATGCTATCATGAGCTCATCAAATAAAAAGGAGTGTGTCGTTATGGACATAGCGGACAGAATACAGACCTTACGGAAAATGAAAGGTCTTTCCCAAGAGAATCTTGCAGAGAAGACAGGTGTTTCACGCCAGGCGGTATCAAAGTGGGAAAGTGGGCAAAGTGCACCGGATCTGGATAAGATCATTATAATGAGCAAATACTTTGGCGTTACAACGGATTATATTCTGAAAGGAATAGAAACGGCGAAAACAAATGAAGAAAAAGGCAACGTTCTGGCAAGTAAAATACTCTATCTTGCATCAACAGCATTTTTGGCAATCGGATTGTTAACCGCTTTTGGTAGCTGGCACGAAGAGCAGTCGTCGGAAAGCATCTGGGGGTCGATGATTATTCAAGTAGTGGGTATTGCAGCCTATTTCATTGGAAAACTCATCTCCCAATCCAAAGCGTTATTTATCATTAAATGGTTAAATATTATCATGGCATTGTTTATGCCTGTTTCTCTGATTGTTACATGGATTGTTAACCGTGTTATTACTCCCTACCCGACTGACATTTTCAGCGGCATTGTTTTTGCAATTGCTTATGCAATAATTATTGCTTCTTCATTTTTTGCCCTAAAGAAGTACAAAGAAATATTAGAAGGCAGAGGACAGGAGATATGAAAAAAAAATTAAGGATTTTTTTGACCGTTTTTGCGTCAGTATTGGGCGTGTTATTTATTAGCCTATCCAGTTTCATCGGCTTACAGGTATTTGCAGGTTCCACCCAACTCATAACCAACGATCAAACGATGGGAGTAGCCGATGGATTTTGGGAAAGATACGGCATTGATAAAGAAAGCTTTCACAACACATATAAAGTGGAGGAAATTTCAATCCCCTCTTCTTATGAAAACCATACGATCCCTGCAGATTATATTTATGCAGCACAATCAAGTAACAAGAAAAACCATCCGACAGTTATATTGGTTCATGGCATGGGAGATAACCGCTATTCAAATTATCCGATAGCTGAATTTTTCTTAGAAAAAGGATATAACATAGTTACTTATGATCAGAGAAGCACAAATGAAAACACCGCTCAATACACCACTTTCGGATATAGGGAGAAATATGATCTCATCGATTGGGTGAATTATGTTGAACAGCAGGCGCCGGGGCAGGAAATCGGAATATGGGGAGCTTCTTATGGCGGTGCGACCGCAGGGCTGGCGTTGGCATATGAGGACATGGATGAAAAGGTTAATTTTCTGATTTTAGACTGTCCGGTCAGCAGCACGGAGTGGATGGTAGAGCAGGAGATGGAATCCATGGATGTCGGCATACCGGTGAGCTATATGGCATGGTGCGGAAACATCGTAAATAAATTGAAATTAGGATTTACCTATCAGGATGCCGATGTGGCGGTTGCTATGAAAGATATGAAAACTCCTGTAATGGTAATAAATAGCAAGGTTGACTCTGTGACGCCTTATTTTATGGGAAAAGACATCTATGATGCTCTTCCTGAAAACAACAGGGAAAATTGGACGGTGGAAGACAGCGAACACTGTGAGATATGGCTGGACTACAATCAGGAGTATCGCGATAAAATTGAAGGCTTTCTGACAAAGTATGAATGAGGTGGGGGATAAGCAAAACATTATGCTTATCGATTGTGGTTTGATTGGGGCACTCCCCATCCTTGAAAAGTAGTTGCAGGGGCATGGATTGTCAACAGAGCAATTAACCGGACTTGTGCTGCCCCATCATGATCACGATCATATGGGAGCAGCGGCCGTCTTGAAACGAGCGAATGCCAATATAAAGGTGTATGCTTCTGCTGTAGAAGCACCCTTCATTTCTGCGCAGAAAAGTACAAGGCTATAAGCTGGAAATGTTACGGAGTCTTTTATATAAAGAACACGCACTGATTGATGGTTTTGACAAAGAAATGAGTATTTACAGAGTAGAGGATTATCCTCTCTTCGCGAAGGTACGAGAATCAAATATGCAAAGACAAAAAGTACATTGGCTAATCGTGGGCAATTGGATGCACTTGATCTATTAGAAAATATAAGAAGTTTCATAAAGGAAAATGGAATTACGGGAACAAAAGATATTTCGATGGGGGAGAGCAAGAAAAGATGAAAAGTTCTTGGAACTTAAGGAAAAAAAGAAAGAGGTAAAAGGTATGGAAACAAATAGAAATATCGAAAAGCCTATATGGCGTTCTGCTGCAAGGCTGAAAATCTGTTGTTTTTTACATAAAACTCCGCTATTGAGACAATTGAAAGATGGTGATATTTGGATGCAATATAATAAAATTATCAATTTAAAAATTGCGGCAAAGAAAATAAACGGCATCATCATTCATCCTCTTTTACTTTTTGTTGAGTTATGGATTGGGAGAAAAATGGTTCGCGTAAATGGTACAGAACAAAGTATAGATGTCGCTCCATATCTTTCTGACACTGGAAGAACAATGATACCACTCAGATTTGCAGCTGAAAGTTTGGGTGCTGGCGTTGCATGGGATAACAACACAAAGACGGCAACCATTGAATTTTTGCAATCTCCAGATCTTACTGCTCCATCAGGCGGTGAATGGCATGGCGTTTGGATTACTGACTATGGTCACATAGACATGTACGCACAATTTTTGTAATTCGCATGTACGCCTGCAATCAGACGAAATCAGGCTGTAGTACCAATTACTCGGGCAGTCTAGATGCAATTGTTTTTGCAATAGAAATTAGCTGTTCCTCACTCATTACATATTTACCCTCGTCATTTCTGGCTAGAGTTTGCGTCATTATGCAGTGCTCTCCTTTTGCGAAAACCAGTCTGTAAGGTGAATCCGGCAAACATATAGCTGCTTTATCTCCAACTCCCTGCACATCGGTATAATATTTGCGGTTTCGTTCTACCTCACTTTCGTAGAAATCTTTACCGTAAAATTTGACCTCGTATACTACACCTCCGTCACTGCCGGAAAATCTCAGTGTAAGATCCTTTTCCTCAGCCTTGAGCCCCGAAATTCCTGTAGCCTTTTCTAAATCAGAAGTCGAAAGATATTTTGAATAGTCTGCACTTGCAGCTTTCATAGTCTGAGAAATCGGCTCAGAGCTTATTTCCACTTTGCCTCCGCAACCGGATAAAGCTGCTGAAAACAGAAATGCAATTAAAAGTATTACTATGGACTTTTTACAAATGGACATTGTTTTACACCTACCTTTAACTTGAGTATAAACAATTAATAATCTCTACACAATTTTATAATGCAGATATAAAAAGAATATAAAATAAAAAATACAGCTAAAACTTGCCGGATCACTTTGAAGTTCAATACTTTAATAGGTTTCAACTTGTACTATCTTATGGTAAAATAAAAAATATTATAATAAAAAACTTTAAAATCTAGGGTGTTAAACGCAATTGACAATTTGGTTTATTGAGTATAGACTTATAATGTAAAGTCGATATTGTATAGACCAAGGGGGGTTATCATGAATTATTATAAACTAGCAGAAACTGAAGAGAAATTTGCAGAGTTAATCTGGCAGAACGAGCCTATTGGTTCCGGCGACCTTGTGAAGCTTATTGAAAAAGAAATGAGGTCATATAATGGCGATTGACTATAAGAAAACACAAAAGGAACTATATTTACTAAAGACCACGCCGTCTGTTATAGACGTGCCCCGAATGACATTTATCACCGTTGAAGGGAAAGGTGATCCGAATACAAGTGATGAATATGCAACAGCGGTTGAACTGCTGTATGGGCTTTCCTATAGCATCAAGATGGGCAGCAAATCAATCCTTGAATATGTTGTTCTGCCGCTTGAAGGACTCTGGAGCGTAGACGATGATTTCAGAGGTGGTGGAGCTTCAATAAGTGACAAAGGCAAATTTATATGGACGATGATGATTCGGCAACCGGATTTTGTAACAGCAGATATTTTTGAAGCTGCAAAGGTTGCTTTGGCAAAGAAAAAAACGAATCTTGACACATCAAAGGCGAAACTTGAAACAATTACCGAAGGGCTATGTGTGCAGGTTATGCACATCGGTTCGTATGACGATGAACCAGCAACGGTAGCGGCGCTTGACGGATTTGCCATTGAAAACGGCTATGTTCTTGATATCAACGACATTCGCCGCCATCACGAGATATACATTTCCGACCCACGCAAATCAGCACCCGCGAAATTAAAAACGGTACTTAGACACCCAATTCGTAAGGCATGATGCTATGAAACACAAAAACTTACCAATAGATGTGGTCAGGTTAGATGTTTTTTTAGATTTTCGCGAGGTTGTGTGGTCAGATTGGATGTTTGTTTAATAAGTTATCAAATAGGCTAATCAACATATTCGAAATATTCATTGATCTTTGTTAGCAGTGATATTGAACAGATGAACTTATGTCAATGGTAGATGGCAGTTCGACATATTTAATTTATAAGTGGTGAAAATAGATGGATATAAAAACGGATTCATTTTTTGATAAAATACCGCAAGCATTACCATTGTATAAAATGTTTGCAGAAAAAGTCTTAGCTGAATATCCTGACGTTCAGATAAAGATTCAAAAATCACAGATCACTTTTTCCAACAAGCATCAATTTGCGTTTGTATGGCTACCGATCCGTAAGATGAAAAACCGGCCGGATATTTATATCGATGAGGCTCTTCCGGGACAGAAAACTGTTCTCGAAAATAAGGACAGGCAAGGGATATATGCCGAGCAAGCGTACCGCCGTTGCCCTTGCAGTAGCGCTGGAACTAAATCTTGACGAAACCGACGACCTTCTAGAGCGAGCGGGATATGCGCTATCACACAGCCAGAAATTTGATGTGATTATCGAATACTTCATCATTAGCGGTAAGTATGACATTTTTGAAATTAATGAAGTGCTGTTCAAATATGACCAGCCACTGTTGGGATGGTGAAAATGGTGTTCGAAAATCCCAAAATTGTTTCAGTTGATACAGTTCTCCAAATTGATAAACTCTGTTTGTTGTATATGTCAAGTACCTTTTTACAGTTTTCGGTCAATAATTTTTACACCTATATTCTGTCAAATATGGTTTTGCGGTGTTTCAATCTGTAGCTATCACCATCCATGGTTATTACTTCACATTTATGCACGATCCGATCTAGAATTGCTGTTGTAATGGCCAGATTGACATACGGGCTAAGGGGGCATTATAATATAAACGAACGTTAATATATAACAATTATATTAACAAAGTAGGTAATTCATCATGACCAAGTGTTTCGGGAGAATGACACAGGAGGTTTAACATGTGGTTTTATATAATTTTAGGCATTTTCTTTATCTCCATAGGGTTGGCGGTTCATGTATTTAAATGGTACTTTCTAATCTCAGGTTATAATACCATGTCAAAAGCTAAAAAGGCCAACGTCGACATAGCAGGTCTTAGTAGTTTGATGGGGATATATTCATATGTAAACGGTGGAGTTTTCATCATAATGGGTGTGCTGCAGGCTTTGGGATTAAAACCAGTTCAGGCACCGGCTATTGTATTTTTTGTTATTTCAACAGTTTATTTATTAATCAAGGCTCAAAAGTATGATGAGAATATTTATGATAAAGATGGGAAGCTCCGGAAAGGGGCAGGGAAGCAATTAGTTTTACCGGCAGCTATAGCCGTTGTCACATTAATCTTCGTTGCTGTTCTGATGTTTTTTTCATCCCAATCAACCAAGGTGACTTTTCTTGAAGAAGGCATAGAAATCCATGGCATGTATGGTGATGTTTATACCTGGGAGTCCATTGAGACTGTAAAGTTGATCGAAGAATTACCCACTATTGAAATGCGTGCCAATGGTTCAGCTTTGGGTTCGAATTTGAAGGGGCATTTCAGAACAAAAGAACTGGGTTCAGTGAAATTATTCGTTAATACAGAAACACCTCCCTTTATTTTTCTTGAAACAGAGGACGGGATTACGATCTTTAATTTTAAAGATGCAGATGAAACGCAAGAGATTTTTAAAAAGATTTTAAGGGAAAGAGAATAATAAAAGGTTCGCCGTTCTAGACTCAGGAGTGCGTAATGTACTTATTGGAATTAGGCAGGGAACCTATAGATCCGATACTAAAAGAAGCAACTGAACTAATATTCAGCACTTGGCAGGAGGACGGCCGTTTTAAGTTGTATCCACAAGGCTCTATTTACCTATGTCAAACTATCCAAGCTACTAATGTACTTAGCCATATATTGTATGGCATATAATGCTTACAAAGTTACTCATAGAAAATGAGGGAAGTATATATGACTCATTGGCATTAGCACCAGCTTCTGTAGTACCAGAACATCAGAATAAAGGTATAGGTAGTGAATTAATCAGTAAAAGTTTAAAGACGGCAAAAGAAATAGGTTTCAATTCAGCAACTGTTCTCGGGTATAATAAATATTATCCGCGATTTGGATTTAAACCCGCAAGTACATGGGGATTAAAACCCCATTCGATGCGCCAGACGAGGTTTTTATGGCACTAGAACTTGGAGATGGAGACATTGAAGACATTTCAGGAACTGTGATTTATAGTAAAGAGTTTTCTGAATAAGAATTGATGAAGTTATCCCTGAATGGATATAATGATCATAAGGTAAATCGACTAAACTGTGCACAGATTGTCGGATGAGTAATTACATCCTCTGATATTATTGTTGTTGAAAGGAGGTCATCGTATGGATTCATTAAGTAGTTTTAATAATGCACTCTCATATATTGAAGAGCACTTAACGGAGGATATTGATTTTAACCAGTTAGCAAAAATAGCATTATCTTCGGAGTATCATTTTAAACGCATGTTTTCTTTTCTTTCCGGCATAAGTTTATCTGATTATGTACGAAGAAGAAGGCTAACATTGGCAGCACTGGAATTAAAAAATTCCGATTTGAAAATAATCGATGTTGCTGTGAAATATGGATATGGATCTGCTGATTCTTTTTCACGTGCTTTTCATGTTATGCATGGTATTTTACCTTCTGAAGCAAGAAGTGAGTGTGCGAGAATAAAAGCGTATCCGAGAATGACCTTCCAACTATCTATTCAAGGAGGATGCGTAATGAATTATCGAATTGTTGAGAAGGAACCGTTTAAACTGGTAGGCTTTAAGAAAAGAGTCCCCATCATTTTTAATGGAGTAAATCCAGAGATTGCTAAAATGTATGAATTGCTAACACCAGAAGCTATAGCGAGATTAAAAGCCTTATCCAATGTCGAACCAACAGGGATTATTAGTGCTTCTGCTAATTTCTCTGAGGGAAGAATGGAGGAGAAAGGAGAACTGGACCATTACATTGGAGTAGCAACTTCAAGAAACGATATTGATGGATTTGATACATTAGAAGTTACAACTCATACGTGGGCTGTGTTCGAATCAATTGGACCGTTCCCTGAAACACTACAAAACATATGGGGAAGAGTTTACTCAGAATGGTTCCCATCATATGGATACGAGTCAGTTGACGGACCTGAAATATTATGGAATGAAAGTAAAGACACGTCAAACCCGAAATACCGAAGTGAAATCTGGATACCAGTGAAGAAAAAATAAACAGTATTAATTAACTATAAGATTGAAGGCACTCCATAGAATGCTGATAAAACATTTTGGAGATCCTCAATCTGTTTTTAATGTAACAAAAAGTGATCCGCTTAGCTGCGAGCTTCCTATAGAATTTACGACTCAAACCAAAAATCTCGACTTTAACAGTGGAATCAAAATAAAACCTCTGTATTCATTGATAATAGTAGACCACAGAGGTTCTTCTTTTTCGGGAGCATGTTGTATATTTTAGATTTCTTTTTTACTATCTG
>Ga0265293_10006243_pt1 | contig 19220 bp, 33 predicted proteins | sample Munlanlewell138R_FD_192505 | JGI IMG/M metagenome (GOLD analysis project Ga0265293, IMG submission 192505) | Leachate microbial communities from a municipal landfill in Southern Ontario, Canada - Leachate well 138R | ecosystem: Engineered > Solid waste > Landfill > Unclassified | place: Canada... | reverse complement strand
TACCATGCTACCAGTTCTCTCGGTTTCGTTCCCGCTTGCGTAATCATCTAGTATCAACAATCAGCACCCGCAAGGGTGCATAGGAGAGAAAATGGCAGTACCAGAAGGAAAGAGAGCTAAATCAAAACTAGAAGTTCAGACGAGAGCAAAGGAATTAGCTTTGTATACAGTAACTATATGCTCGAATGAAAAGACTTTCCCAAAACGTGATAGATGGGTTTTAACTAATCGCATAGTATCTACAGCAATAGCTATAATGGAAGAGGTGGATACTGCCAACTCTATATTTGTTACAGATGCCTCTGATTATACTTTAAGAAGACAAAGCCAAACTTTAGCACTAGCTTATACAGCCAAGCTTTTAGGACTAGTGGAGCTGGCTTATTTGAAGTATCATATAGACAGTAAGCGCATAGAACATTGGACAAGGTTAATAGTTAATGTCAGAGATTTAATAAAAGGATGGAGGAATACAGACAAAAGCAGATATAAAAATTATGGGCAATAATTGTAAAACGGCACTGGTGGTTGCGTTCGCCTAATACTTCCAACTCTAATAACGTTCGTAACGTTAATACTTCGGGAGAATTGAACAACAACAATGCTAACAATTCTAACGGTTTCGTTCCCGATTGAGTGAAATGCCAGCTTAAAGTAACTTCTTTTTAGAAGGGAAATCAGAGCATCACATGCAAGGAATTGTTGTCCAGTCCCGAAAGGGCGAACATAATGTATTGATGCGGTTTATTTGAAAAAGTAATTACCGCTATAAACAATATTTGGAGGGTGTTTTGGGTACAAAGGTTATGGATGATGTTTGTGACTTCAATGCTTTATACGAAGCCATGACAAAGTGTAGGCGAGGAGTCATGTGGAAAGATAGTGTAGCAAGATATAGCAATAATGGGTTAGCAAGTGTCTTGAAGCTCAAAGACAGTTTGGATAACGGAAGTTATAAAATCTCCGATTACTACGAGTTTGTTATCCATGAACCAAAAAGACGTGATATTGTTAGCACTAGATTTAAAGATCGTATCTTCCAAAGAAGCCTTTGCGACAATTATCTTTATGATGCTATTACTAAATCTTTTATCTATGACAACGGAGCTTGTTTAATTGGCAAAGGGACAGACTTTGCCCGCAATCGATTTAAAGCGCATATTATTAAATATGTCAGAAAGTATGGAGCTAACGGTTATATTTTACATTGCGATCTAAAAAACTACTTCGGCTCTACTCTTCACAAAACAGCTATTAATGCAATGCAGAAAAGAGTGGGTGATAGTTGGGCATTATCCCATGTAGAAGCTCTAATACATAGCTATGATAAAGGCAATGCCAGGGGCTTGGGTTTAGGCAGTCAGATTACCCAGTTAATCCAGCTTGCTGTCCTTGACGATCTCGACCACAAAGCAAAAGAAAAATGGCAACTAAAGTTTTATGACCGATATATGGATGATATTAATATTATTCATCATTGCAAAAACAGGCTACATGAGGTTCGAGATAGCATAGAGAAAGAGTTGATGAAGATTGACTTGTCTCTCAATTCGAAGAAAACACAAATAGTTACCCTTAGAGATGGCATTGTTTTCTTAGGTTTTAGATATCAAGTGACCCCTTCGGGAAAAGTTTTGATGACTTTGCCAAAACCCAATATCTCAAAAAGAAAAAGGAAGATAAGAAAACACCTTGGCTTAGTGGCTGAGGGCAAAATGACACTAGCAAAGGCAAGGGAGTGTTATATCTCTTGGAGAGCGCATGCAATTAAGGGAAATACATATAATAGCATTATGCGTATGGATGAATATTTTAACAAAAAAGTAAAGGAGATTATTTATGGCTTTTGAATTTATAGATTTAAGGAAGCAACTAAGAATTGAAAGAGCTAACAACGCTACTTTGGCAGCTAACTTGGCTGTTTTAGAAAATGCAGTTGTTGAGCTTGCACAACTAATAGCAGAAGTAAAGGAGGAGGAAGATGGCGAAGATCTACCTAAAGAAGATTAAAAACGGAAACACCAACCCTCTAACTGGTGAGACTTGGAAACTGGAAGATGTTCCAGAGTTATGGAGGGATGAAGTTCAACAGCTTTTAGAAGCTGGAGAAGTAGAAAACTAAAAAGGCGGGCTATGGTGGCATTGTTTTGTAAAATAAGAAAGAAGCTAAAAAGAGCTTACGTTAAACAAAGATGTGCTATATTAGCTCGCATTATTCGTAATAAGCGAGATGAAATTATAAACAATTTGTCATGGAGACTGGAAAGATACGAAAGACAGTTCCCGCTTGGTGAAACTGATGATAACGATGATTGGTATGTGGAAACCTTGCAGTACATCCAAAACCTTCGAGACATCCCACAACAAGAAGGTTTTCCCGATGAAATTGTTTGGCCTACGCTTTAAATATATGTTAGAATATTGTAAAGTGTAATTGGGGGGTGAGGCGATGGACTTTGAAAAGCTTGAGTCGAAAGTTGATAAAATAGACAGTAAGTTGACAGAGCATATAAGAGAGAGTGAGAGCATTAGAGTGCTAGTCAATAGGCATGAAAACAAGCTTAGCAACGGTTGGGCCAAAGAGATGGCCGACTCTCTTAATGAGTTAAAGCTAAAGATGACTCGGCTAGAGGAAAAGTTAACATCCAAAGGCGCAGCTTGGAAAGATATTGCTTTTGGAACAGGGCTTGTTGCCACACTCCTAGGGATAGCTTATACAGTTATACAGATAAGTAGACTTATAACTTAGGGGGTTTAAATGAAAGAGATGATTTTCGGCCAAGGCGGGGCAGTTGTCCTTGTCGGCATGATCATGGGTGTTATTAAAAAGAAGTGGAAACCAGAAAAGAAAGAACTTTACTTAATACCAGCCACTTTGTTGGGGCTAATTGCAAGTGGAGTTGTTTCTTTTATTGTTGGTTGGCATTGGGGTGCTTTTCTAATTGGAGCAATCCTTATCACAGGAGGCCAGCTATTTACGGAAAACGAATTATTTCCAGAATTAAAAGATTTATGGGAAGTCTTGCAGGAACTTCTAACGAAGAAGATATAAAAGATGGCTTTTTCAAGAAGTATTGGAAGATTATTGTTAGCTTTGTTGTTAGCGTTGCTACTTTTATCGCAGGTTTCTTTGCTGGCAAGTCCACTAGACGAGCTAACGCAGATTTTGAACGATTACGAGCAACATACGAGCAACTTGTCGAAGAACATCAACAGCTTGTCGAGTCGTTTGACAGACTTAGAGAGCAGTTATCAGAGGCAGACGAGTCAACTCAAAATCTTGCAATCGAGCTTGGACAAAGCCAAGTTCAACTTATCGGAGCAGGAGAAGATGTTGACAACCTCGCAAGGGAAGTTGACAGTATCTCTGCAACAAATCAAAGGCTTGGAGATTGGATACTCCGATATGGAAAAGCGATTGAAAAGGCAACAAGTGATCACTAAGTTTGCCATAGGAGCAGGGGTCGGACTTATGGCCTCTCACTTCCTACCACTAGAGCCAGAGTGGGCTTGGTCTTTAGGCCTCATGGCAGTTGGCTCAATATCCTTTTACTTAATATTCTAAACAGCCTCCCTTAATTGGGAGGTTTTTTTATTAACTCTTTAAATATTTTTAAATAACCTATTGACATTACTGTTATATAGCGTTATCTTATGTATAGAAGACGTTAGAAAAAGGAGCTAGAGATGAAAACAAAAAGAGTAGAAATAACAGTTGATGTTAAAAGCAAGGTTTTGGGCAACCACAAAATTAAAGAGGTTGTGAATAGTTACGAAGAGTTACAGGCATTGAAGAAGGACTACAAGGGCAGAGTTGGAATTAACGATTTTTCAACTACTATCACTTTTAGCAACCTAAAAGATATGTGCTACTTCGAACAAATCGTCTAGGGAGTTAAAAATGAGATACGAAGCAATTAAATCAGACCCAGAGTACGCAAGGTTGGTGTGTGAGGTGTTGTCTGAAAGCACTCGCCATCCAGTTAGAAAAAGTTATCAATTCTTGCGAACATTAGATCCAAGACAATTATCAGACTTGTACAACACTTTTAATACAAATAGAAAAGAGTTTAAGGAAGAGTTTGATAAATATTATATCAAGGGGGATAAATGACATTCAAAGAATTTAGAGAAGGTAAGCTCCTTTCACGAAGGGAGCTTGCTGAAAGGGTAGGTGTGTCGGACATGGCCATCTATCGATGGGAAAAAGGCAAGTATCGGCCAAGCATGGCGAGCTTGCGAAAGTTAGTAGAAGTCTTTGGTCAAGAGGTTGTTGACTGTTTCAAGGAAAAGTAAAAATGGAAGATGTTTACAAAGAAGCAATCAATACTTTTGGTAAAAAGATGCAACTACTAGTGGCAATCGAAGAGCTAGGCGAGTTGATGAAGGAGGTTATAAAGGCGCTTAGAGGAAAGGAAGATATAGATCACATCGCAGAAGAGACTGCTGATGTTGAGATAATGGTAGAGCAATTAAAGTTAATGTACGGCATTGATAATTCTAAGATTAAAGCAGCCAAAATCGAAAGGTTAAAAAGTTTGTTAAAGGTCGGAGAAAATGCTTGACATTACTGTTAGATGCACTAGAATTAAAGAAGCCTCCAGCCCTCGGCAAAGTGACTGGAAGCTAAGTGGACGAGCGGGGTAATCGCTCTATTTGTAAGAATATATTAATTCTTGCACGAAATCAAGGAGTTACAGATGAAAAAAAGTGACGAGATGTTTAAAAGTTGGGTAGCGCAAATGGCTTCCCAAAGCACAGCTATCTTTTTACAGACAAAAGAAGAGTTTCAAGATCTAGAAAAAGAGTCTAGCATTGAGGTTGAGTCTTTGAAGATTGAGCTAGAAGACTACGAAAACAATTTAAGTATCTTCGAGGCTAAATTTAATGACTTAATGCTTGAAAAGTCTAACTACAAAAAAAGGTGGCACGAACAATTAGCTCGAAACAATGAGCTTGAAAAAGAGCTTAAAAACCTTCGGGCAAACTTAAGCGTAGGGGGTAATGAATGATAGTGGAAAAAACTATGCACATTAAGCCAGAAGGGAACTTGGTAATGATAGTTTATGGTAAGGCTGGAGCGGGGAAAACAACCTTTGCTGCTTCTGCTCCTAGGCCTCTTATCTTAGACTTCGAAAACGGAACTAAGTACCTAGGAGAGAGGGGCATCGATGTTGATGTTATTAGAATGAAGAATTGGTTAAGTGGGCAAGATATGCACACTTTAACTGGCCTTCTCAATAACCACGATACTGTCATTATTGACCCTTTGGGAGAAGCTATGGATAAGCTCATAGAGTCCCCGCACATTAAAGGTAAGCAATACCGCCAAGGCGATGGGTCTTTAACAATGAGCGGATGGGGTGAGGTAAAACGTCAAATGCGTAACTTCATCAAGTTTTTAAGAGATAGTGGAAAGCATGTAATAATCGTTAGCCACGTTTCAGAGGTTAAAACCGAGCAGGGTTTAGAAAAGCGCATCCAAGTAGCTACAGGGTTGGCCGATGAAATACCCAACATGGTTGACGTGATCTCTTACTTGGCAGTTCAAAAGCATGGGGATGACTATAAGAGAGCTTTATACACTCCCGCACAGGGGGGACTGTTTGACAGTAAAGACCGAACTGGAAGAGTACCGACTATCGTTGATGTTGGCGAGCTTACTGGGTGGGACGATTTAATGGCATCTATGGGCGCTCCTAAAGCACAACCCACTCCAGCCCCAACTCCTCCGCCTACCCAACAAACACCACCACCAACAGGGCCAACGAGTGAGACTATCACCAAAACCCAAAGCACAGAGATGTTTAGCTTAGCCGAAAGAATGGCCGATGCTAATGCTAAGGCTTATTTACAGGCTAAGGCTAACAGTCCAATAAGTTTTGCCGAAGCGCAAAATATTATAGATCGAGCTAAAGCTAGTTTAGGAGAAAATTAAATGGCTTATGAATTAAACGGAATACAATATCCATCTGTTACACAAATTACAGGCATGTTAGAAAAGCCCGCCCTTTTGGGTTGGGCGGCTAACTGCGCTGTAGATCATGTATTTGAGAACTTAGAGACAGTCAGAGACCCTTTAAGTAATGTTCACCAAGTTGAGGCTGTACTCGAAGAGGCTAGGAAAGCTTACACAGCCAAAAGGGATGCAGCCGCTGATGCTGGAACGATGACACACGATGCCATCGAGGCCTACATCAGAGGCGAAGAGTATCTATCTATTCTAGAAAACAAAGACGAAGAGATAAAGCAAAATGCCATCAACGGTTTTTTAGCTTTCTTGTCTTGGGAAGAGAAAAACCATGTTAAATGGTTGGAAAGTGAGGTGCAAGTCTTTTGCACTTCTGTCGGATATGCGGGCAGATTTGATGCCATTGCTATTATAAATGGACATCGCTATCTTATCGACTTTAAAACATCTAAAGGGGTGTGGCCAGAGTTTAGTTGGCAGTTATGCGCATACAGGCAGGCTTACAATGAGATGTATCCAGAGAGAGCTGTAGAAAACTTAGCAGTTCTGCATCTAGATAAAGATACATCAGAGCCTACTTTTAAGCCTATTGAGTCAGGGATTGATAGAATGACTGCTTTGTTTAATAGCCTAGTTTGGGCTTATTATTTAATGAAAAACAGAAGGTTAAGGAACAATCCTTTTGTTGAAAAAGCTAAAAATTACAGGAGTTGAAAATGAGTAAAGATTTAGTGCCATCAATAACGGTGGTAGACGGAAAAATTTCAGACAACTTAGCTAATGTCGAGATTAAAGTTAAAGAGATCGCTAAGCGTTACACAGGAATGGTTGTTACAGACATCAAAGAGGCTAAAACCACTTTGGCCGACTTAAGAAAGCTACACAAGGCAATTAATGATGAACGCATCAGAGCTGAAAAAGTTTACTTAGAGCCTTTTGAGGCAATCAAAGAAAGAGTTGATAAATTAAGAGATCTTATCAACACTCCCATCTCTGAAATCGATGAACAAGTTAAAGATGCTGAAAAGCTAGTTAAAGAAGATAGGGAAAAAGAGATAGAAGAGCTTGTTAATAAAGCTATGCTCGCTTTAGAGTTTGACGAGCCAATGACAGGCTTCTTTAATGAAGCTGACTGGAGAATTAACCCCAAGTGGACGCAAGAAAGTTATTGGACAGCTAAGGGCAATCCATCAACTAAGCTAGGCGATGAAATTAGAGATGTTGCTAAAAAGTGTAAAGATGGGGTTAGTACCATATTATCAGTCGCTGGAGAGTTTACAGACCAAGTCTTGGACTCTTTTAAGAAGGCTGGAGATCTAGGAGTTGCACTAGGCTCTTTAGAGCGTATGAAAAAGGCTAAAGCCGAAGCTGAAAAGTTTAAAGCTCCAGAGCCACCAAAAGTCGAGCCAAGAGTCGAACCCAAGGTTGAGCCAGTTGTAAGCCCACCAGAGCCAACTCTGCCATCTTTTATGCAAGAAGATGCAATACCCGCCTTTATGCAAGATAGTGCAGTAGCGCAAGCTCCAGAGCCTACAGATGGTAAAAAAACGTTTGTTATTAAGGTTGTTTGCTCTGATGCAGACTTCCAAAAAGTTAAAACAGCTTTTGCTTTAACAAAAGTTAGTTATTTAGTTGTGGAGAGTTATTAAAAAATGAAAACTGTTTGGACGTGTCCCAGAAGCGATGTTAATGTAGTTATCCCAGAAGAGAAAAAAGCTATTGTTGAAAATATTTTTAGCAAAGCAGATAGAAACAATGGTGGGTTTATCACGATCACTATTGAGAATGTGAAAAAACCGAGAACTACTGGAGATAAAAGCCAGAATAAACACTTTAACGGCCACGTCCAACAGCTTGCCTCTTTTACTGGAATGGACTTTGAGGTTGTTAAAATGGAAATAAAGCACCGAGCAATTAAAAGAGGCTATCCAATACTTTATAATGAACACGACAAAATTGTATTTGATTTGTGGGGCAGGGCTATGGGAATAAGTGAAGCTGACTGCTCCACAGTTGAGTGTGGTTATTTAATTGACGAAGCACATGCCTTGGCAGCCGAATTAGAATGTATTTTACAGGAGGACTAAATGATCTTGGCGATTGACCTAGTCGGTGTTAAAAATCACGCAAAGGAAGGTAATAATGAGTACAGATATTAACCAAGTAAATTTAATTGGCAGATTAACGAAAGATATGGAGATGCGCTACACAAGTGGCGGAACTGCTGTCGGTAACTTCTCAATCGCCTTAAACGAGGACTTTAAGCAAGGCGATAACTGGGAAGAAAGAACTCACTTTATTGAATGTGTGCTATGGGGAAGGCAAGCAGAAACCTTAAAACCTTATTTATTAAAAGGCAAGCAAGTTGGAATAGCGGGTAAGCTACGACAGGAAAAGTGGGAAGATAGGAACACAGGCGAGAATAGGTACAAGATTGTAGTAGTTGTTAACCGATTACAGTTATTACAGGGTGGTCAAAGCTCTAATGTTGACGCATCGGGGCAAAATCAAGGCTACACGCAATCTTATGGGCAAAGTGGTGATAATTACAGTCAACAGCCACAAACAAGCCAACAAGCTTCATTTGGGGGCTTTGGTGGGCCAGAAGATTTTGACGATGACATCCCATTTTAGGAGGTAGTAAATGAGAGAGATTTTATTTAGAGGAATATCTATAAAAGAAAAAGAATGGGTGTACGGCTACTTAATTACTGGTGTTCACCCAGAAGAGAAAAGAGATGTTGTTTATATAGTTATCCAAGAAAATGGCAAATATATAAAACTTGTAGAAGTCGACCCTAAGACAGTTGGACAGCTCACAGGAGTGCTTGATGCATATAACAGGAGGATATTTGAGGGCGACATTATAGCCTTTCTTGATGGTATGAATGGGGTAGATAACACAGCAGTAGTTTATGATGGCGGTGCTTTTTGTGTTGACACTCAAAATGATGAAGTAGATTTAATGCCATTAGCTTGGACTCCTAGTTCATTTATGAAGAACATTGGCAATATTCACGACAACCCAGAACTACTTGAAGGCAACTTATGACACAACGAGAGCGGTTTAAAATGCAAGAGCAACGGTTACAGCTTTTGATAGAAAGGGGCAGTAGGTGCGAGGTTTGTGGGAAGCAGTTAACTATAAACAACTTACAGATCGCTCACCGAATACCCCAATCAAAAGCCAACTTAAAAAAGTATGGTAAAAAGGTTGTCCACCATCCTTTGAATTTAGCAACAGTTTGCTCTTTAAAGTGTAATAGTGCAGTTTTGTGCAATCCAGCTACTATGCCTATTACAACTCAAAAATTGATAAAAAGAATTGAGGGAAGTTTAGATGAAAACGAGTAAAGAGGTTTTAGCAATCAACAAGTTTTTAGAACACTTGCGAAATGGCTTAAAAGAGATTGGCTACAACATTGGCTTTGTTTACAACAACGATAAAGAAGAGGTGCGTATTAGTGGAATGAGAGCTGTAGATATTGTTAATGTTTATGCTAATAGTACCAAAGCTGTAGGAATTGACGTTGCTAAGCGATTGCATAGGTTCTTACAAGAGGAGCTTTAAAGTTATGAAGAAAGAACTATCAATAAAACAGGCAGTTATTAATGTTTGCAACAGGCTTGAAGAAGGTGAGGTGCTTTTAGGTTATCAACTCTATAACAGAGTTCTAGGCGAGCTTAGAGCTAGTGGTAGTAAAAAAAGACCGTTAAGCGGAACTGTTTTAAGACAGTATAGAGTCGTTAGAGAGCTTTGCGGTATGGAGAGTAAAATTGGGGTAAGCGAGTACAGAAAGAAGGTGAAAAATGAGAGATCTATTTAAATCAATCATTTATCTAACTTTTGTTATCCTAGCTTTTAGGATACACCTCTTAGTCGGTTTAGCATTTTTATTTATCACGCAAGTAATTGCTTTGTTGGGTGATATGTGATATTGTTTTAGTAGGTTCGACAGGTGCTGTTACATCACTACTAGCGCCACCTGCCGAGTCAGATGGATTGCCTTAGTTGGCTCAACCTGTAGTGACGCTCAAAAGAGTGAGGTTGGCTGACTAGGGCTTTTTTATTTATGGAGGGTGTATGGCAAAAAGGAAGGCTATGTCTCAAAAGTTAAGATTTGAGGTATTTAAAAGAGATTTGTTTACTTGCCAATATTGTGGCAAAAAAGCACCAGATGTGATTTTAGAAATAGATCACATTAAACCCATCTCAAAAGGTGGCTCTAACGCAATAGAGAACCTTGCGACAGCTTGCAAAGAGTGCAACAGGGGTAAAGGTGCTAAAAAACTATCCGATTTAAGTGAAGTAGAAAAATCAAGACAACAACTAGAAGAATTACAAGAAAAAAAGAACATGGTCGACTTAATCTGTCAATGGAAAGAAGAATTTGAAGATCTAAACGGCTATATGGTAGACAAAATTGAAGAGAGGTTTTTTGATTTAATAGACTCGGAAGAAGAGATGAATTTTAAAACATCTTATAGACGAAAAATAGCAAGAGAAATTGAAGAGGTCGGCTTTGATTTTATCTTAGAAGCAGTAGACATTGCTGTAGACCAGTACGTTAAAACAAATGACAAAAGTAGTGCTGAATTTGCCCTCAAGAGGTTGACTGGAATTGCAAGAAACCTAAAGCGTTACGCTAAAAATCCAATAGAAAAAGACAAGTCGTACACGTACAACAAGGCAAAGAAAAAGTTTAATGGATACCCGAGGGCAAGTGAGTTTTTTAACCACGAAGTGTTTCAGTTTATAGATGAAGATAATTACATCGAAGTTATTAGAGCTTTGGATAGGTCTAATGATTGGGAAGAGTTTCTAGAAGAGTTGTTTGGACTTTATGAAACCTTGCAATATTACAAAGAAAAGAAGGGGGTTGATAATGGCAAATGATATGCGACTAGATTTAAGTTTTGTCGACCACCCTAAAGTTCGCAGGTTGATTAGGCGAGGGGGCTACGAGGCTTTTTATGGACTAATAAGGCTCTTTAGTATGGCAGGAAGGCTTTATACAGATGGAGTTTTTTCAGGTTGCGAAAAGGAAGATTTAGACGATTTTGCAGAGTGGAGAAGTGAGAACAGTTTTGTTGACATTCTAATTGAAGTTGGGTTTTTAATAAAAAAAGATGGCAATTATGAGATAAATGACTGGCTAGAACATCAACCTTGGCTCGCAGGGGCTAAAGGAAGAAGTGAAAAAGCGAAAAGGGCAGCAATGGCAAGATGGGAACAAGTTGTTACACCAAAAGAAGATACGAAAACTAGCAATACTGATAACAACAATGAGCAATGCAATGAGTATGCTACTAGCAATGCTAAACGCAATGCGGGTGGCAATGCCCCATCTCCATCTCCATCTCCATCTCCATCTCCATCTCCATCTCCATCTCCATCTCCTTACCAACTCCTTTCTGATTACTATAATGAAAAATGTCCATCTCTTCCAAAAGCCACCAAACTTACTGACAAACGAAAAGGACACATCAATTCACTCTTGACCAGTTTTAGTGAAGATGAAATTAAACAAGCTTTTGATAAGGTAGAAAGTTGCCCACATTTGGTGGGAGGGAACGACAGGGGTTGGCGAGCTGACTTTGATTGGCTTATCAATAAAAATAATCTGTTAAAAGTTATTGAAGGACGTTATGATATTAAGAAGAAACACAAAGGCTCTCGTGAAGGTTATGATTACAGTTTAGAAGGATACACAGTATTATGAAAAATTTAGCAATAAGAATGAAAGCCGAATTAGAGGCAAAAGAAATTGAAAAGTACGGTCACATTTTGACCCAAGAAGAAAGAGAAGCTGAATATCAAAAAGAAGCTGCCGAAGAAAAGATGAAAGAAAGCTTAAAAGTTAAGCACTCTGTTCTTAATAGTCATTTAGAAAGAGTTCCGCCTCGCTATAAAGAAGCGAGTTTTGAAAACTTTGTTGGCTATAAAGAAAAGGTAGAGTTTCTTAAAAAAGGAGAGAGTGCAATCCTTTGTGGTGGTAATGGAACAGGTAAGACTCATTTAGGTTATGCTAGTTGTCGACTTCTTGCAGAACAGGGCAAATATGTTAAGTTTGTTTTAGCTTACAGGTTTTTTGAAGACATTAAGAACAGCTTTGAGAATAACGATACTGGAAGAGTTTTAAAGGAATACGCTAGTTACGACTATTTAGTTATTGATGAAATTGATAAAGCGTATGGATCTCAACTTGAATTTATCCACCTCTATCACTTGGTTAATGAGCGGTATAACCATTTAAAACCAACTGTACTTATCACAAATGCAAATAAAGGTGATTTAGTTAAACAAGTTGGCTCTTCGGTTATAGATAGAATTATAAGCGAAGGCGCTATAATTGAAATGGACGGTGAAAATTACAGAAAAAGGAAAGGCGGGGTATGAGTTACACAACAGAAGGAATGAGAAGATTAGCTAGTGCAGTTCTTCTCCAGTCTTTAAAAGACTACAAAGTCAAAAACGAAAGAAGTAGCGTAGAGTATTTTATTAATAGTGGCGGTTGTAATTTTTGGCTTGGGATAGTTGGAATTAGTCGAAAAGACTATATCGAAGCGGTTTTAAAAGGAGGTGAAGAAGATGAAAGCGTGGTTGGGCCATGATGTTTGGGAAGACTTGTATAATGTTTTTTATGCGAAGACCAGAGGGCAAGCTAAACAGTTAGTGGCCTCCTAGTTTGATATACATTTTACAGAGGCTAAAGTTTACCGAATGAAAGAAGCTGATAATCTTCCAAGAGATAAAGAGTGGAGTTATCTTATAGACTGGAGCAATCCAGACTCGGCAAAAGTTTTAAGAGATAATGGCTTACTGGAGGATGAAGATTTGTGTTGCTGGCATTGTGGTAAAGGCGAGTTCCAAGCTCTTCCAGAGTCCATGCTTATTAATGGTTATTGCAATGATTGCAGAATAGAATTGGGTTATACTCAGTATTTAGAAGAATTAGTGGAGAAGGGTAAGCGATGAAAAATATTTTATCAGAGAAAACTAGGGATAGTAAGTACACCAAAAGAAAGGCGAGTTAAGCAATCTTCTTTGCAAACAACCTTCTAAATGTGCTAGAATAACTATATGGCAAAGACTAAGGCTAAGAAGAAGCCTACAGGCAGGCGATCTCTTTACAGGCCAGAGCTTGACGATTATGTCGAGCGACTGGCCATGCTTGGTTTAAAGGACACCGAGATAGCTCATGCCTTAAAGATAACAGAGCGAACGCTCAACAATTGGAAGAACCGATACCCATCCTTCTTTCAGTCCATAAAAAAAGGAAGGCTCGAAGCCGATGGAGATGTGGCTAGAGCTTTGTACTTTAGGGCAATTGGCGCAGTAGTAAGAAGACAACAGCCTTTCAAGTTAAAGAGGGTATTTTGGAAGGGTGGAAAAAGACACGAAGAAGAGTCCGTTGAGATGGTCACAATCGAAGAGCAGCTGCCTCCCGATACTGGGGCGATTGCTTTTTGGCTTAAAAACAGACGGCCAGACAAGTGGAGAGAGAAGCCAGTTCCAGAGCTATCAACAGAAAAAGACGACAGCTTTATCAAGGCTCTTAAAGAGGGAGCTTCACTTTGGAACAAAGAAGAGAAGGAAGAAGAGGAGACTGAAAACTAGTGGAGTGGGTATTCTCAAAAAAGCACACGCAGATACTAACTTGGTGGCATCCTAAATCAGTTGTGAGGGGTGCTTTCGGAATAATATTAGACGGTGCTGTTAGAAGCGGTAAAACAATCCCTGGCATTGTCTCCTTTGCTTTGTGGGCTTTTCACCAGTACCCAGAAGGTGGCAAGAACTTCTTTATAGCAGGCAAGACAATCCACACAGTTGTAAGGAACGTTATAAGGCCACTTATAGAGGTGGCTAGTAGTGTGGGCTTAATTGTGAACTACAAGAAGGCTGATAACTTAGTGATCATTACAGACACTTCCTCAACTTCACATAACTTCTATTTGTTTGGGGGACATGATGAAGCGAGCCAAGATTTGATAAGAGGCTTTACTTCTGCTGGAGGTTTTTTTGATGAAGCTCCCATCATGCCCAAAAGCTTTGTTGAGATTGCTGTTACTAGGTTGTCCGAGGAAAATGCTACAGCTTGGTTTACGAGCAACCCGCTTAACCCCAATCATTGGTTTAAAAAAGAGTTTATAGACATCGCAGAGAATAAGGGCTTTTTATACTTGCACCTCACAATGGAAGATAATCGTAGTTTATCAGAGCGAGTCAAAGAAAGGTTTAAGTCTATTTTTACAGGGGTATTCTATCGCCGAAACATCTTAGGCGAATGGTGCGCAGCCGAAGGGCTTATTTATCCAGAGTTCGCAAGTAGAGACGATTTGGTCTTTGACTTCCAAGACTACAAAAACTACGGTGAGTTGTTTGTGTCGGTTGACTATGGTATTCAAAACGCAATGGTTTACCTTCTCTTTGGTTGGAATATTAAAGAGCTTAGATGGGAAGTAATCAAAGAGTGGCGACATAGTGGCCGAGAGACCGAAGTGCAGTATACCGATGCAGAGTACTACGACTTTTTGACAAAGTTTGCTGGAGATCTCCCAATCAGAGATATAATTATAGACCCATCGGCCAGCTCATTTATCGCAGTTGTTAAAAAGAGTAAACGTTATAGAGCAATCTTAGCTTCTAACGAGGTGATAGCGGGGATTGGTTACACAGCTTCTCTGTTACACTTAGGCAAGCTCGCAATAAGTCGAGACTGCACAGGTTTAATAGAAGAGATGGGCGGTTATGTTTGGGACGAAAAGAAAGCTTTGAGAACTGGAGATGAATTTCCAACACAGGTTGCGGATCATGGCCCAGATGCGTTAAGATATGGTTGTTATACGTTTATTCGCCGATACGAAAAAAGGTATGGTATCCTCATAGCAGGGGGGCGCACATGACGCTGTTTGAAAAAGTAAAGGGGTGGTTTATGAACTTACTACCAATCAAAGACGATGTCTTTAGAAAATTCAACTTGCAAGCAAAAGACGAAGCACAAAACTCTCTCATAGAAGAGTGGCTTGCAGTTTATCAAAATGGTGGAGGATTAGCCTTCCCCGCTGTTGTGTGTTGGGACTTGGCAAAGAAGGCTTTAGGCGAGCTTGAAATTAGAGCCATATCGGGTAGCACCGAAGATAAAGATGCGCAAAACGTTATCGACACCTTGTTAGAACCCAACCTAAGAGGGCAGTTAGAGTATGCTCTTGCCTTGGGCGGAGTAGTTGCTCGGCCTTGGTACGACACAACCAAAAACAAAGTAAGAGTTGGTTGGTACACAGCAGATATGATCATACCCTCTGCTTGGGATGGGGATAAGTTAACAGGGGTTGTTTTAATTGACCAGCATATCACAAAAAAGAACACTTACTTGAAACTCGAAAGCATCCAGCCGATTGAGAAGGGCTGGAACATTAAGACCAAGTTATTTAAGAGCATAGGCAATGGGTTGGGTGATGAAGTTAGTTTAGCAGAAGTGCCAATGTGGGCAACAATCGACCCAGACGTTGATATTGAAGACACGCACACTCCGCCTTTTGTCTACATGAAAACTCCTTGGGCGAACAACAAGATTTTAAACAGTCCCCTAGGCTCTTCAATTTACAGAGATGCTATGAAGGCCATAGAAGAGCTAGAAAAAGCTTATAAGGTTTTGTGTTGGGAAATAGAAAGCGGAGAGAGAGCAGTCTTTGTAGATGACTCAATGATTATGGTTGACCCAAACACAGGCAATGACAAGTTGAACCAGTTAGAAAAGAAACTTTATAGGAAATTGTCATCTACTACAGTTAACGATCTCTTAGAGCCTTTTAGTCCTGTTCTTAGGGTAGATGAACTTAACGCTGCAATCAAAACACACTTAGCAATAGCTTGCATGGCTTGCCACCTAGATGCTGGAGCTTACATTTATGACCAGAGTATGCAGGCAATCACAGCTACAGAAGTTACAGCTAGACAGCAACAAACTTATGGCACTTTAGTTGATATTCAAAACAAGATGATAGAGCCTTTTATCTATGAGTATTTAGATGCCATTAGGGTTGTCCAAAATCTTTACGATGTTAAGGATGCACTAGTAGACAACCTAGAGCTTTCTATCGACTTTGGAGACTCGGTCTTAACTGATGAACAAGCAGACAAAAGTAATGCACAGAACGAGGTCACAGTCGGCTTACGTTCAAAGGTAAGCTATCTTATGGAATACCGAGGAATGAGTGAAGCCGAAGCTTTAAAAGAGATTGAGAGAATAAAAGAGGAAACTCCAGTTGCAATAGACTTCTTTGGAGCGTAATAAATGTTAAGCAGTTCACGCATACATGGTCTAGAAGAAGAGATATTAAGAATATACGGAGAGATAGAGGCAGACTTGATTGCCTCTTTGTCTCGCAAGTTAGCCACAGGTTATGATCTTAGCATTAACGACTGGAGGTTAGAAAAGCTTAGCCAGATGGGGAGTGTTCGAGGCTCATTGGAAACTAGGCTAAAAACACTCACAAAAGACTCCTCACCTAAAATTGAAGAGGCTATCATTAGAGCAATGTCTTTGGCCGACAAAGCAGATTTAGCAATTATCGGAAGCGGTTCAAGAGAAGTGTTTGAGAGACTGACCACCTATGCGATTATGAACGCTAGGAAAGGGATAAACTTATCTAACAGCCAAGCCATAGAGGCTTCTATGAACGCTTGGGTAAGCTCTGTTAACACAGCCTATATCAAGACTCTTACTGGTGGAACATCTTTAGAACAATCAGTCGCCCAAGCTGTTAGGAAGATGGGTTCAGAGGGCCTAGTTGCCACTTATGTTTCAAGTAATGGCAGAGTTACCCGCCAAAGCTTAGAAGTTGCAGTTAGACGGGCAGTTACAACAAGCGTAACGCAGGCCTCCACTCAAATGACAATTGAAAGATGCGAAGAGGGTGATATAGATCTCGTTGAAGTTACTGCTCATGATGGCTCTCGCCCAGAGCATGCTGTTTGGCAAGGTAAGGTCTATTCTCTTAATGGCAAAACCGAAGGCTACGAACTTTTGGCCGTAGCAACAGGTTATGGCGAAGCCGATGGCTTGGCAGGAGTTAACTGTCGGCATACCTTCTACCCTTATGTTGAGGGAACTAAAAAGCAAAAAGACATTGGCGACACTAAAGAGGTTTACGAACAAACCCAAGAACAGCGTTACATCGAGCGTAATATCCGTAAATACAAAAGGCAGGCCCAAGCTTGTGAAGCAGCCAAAGACTATCAAGGCGCTGAAACAGCCAAAGGTTACATATCTTCTTGGCAAGGAAGAATGAGAGATTTTGTTGACTCTACAGGGTTGACCCGACAAAGGGCTAGGGAGCAGATACAGTCATGACTAGAGAAGAATTGAGAAGGTTAATCGATTGGAATTATAGTGACACTCTAAGCGACTCCACTTTAGCGATGTTCGAAGAGCTAAGAGTTGCCATCAAAGGTGGTAGTAATATCATTGAGTTTAAAGATAGATCTACAGAGCTTGACGACATCGCCAGCTTAAAGGTGGGCAAGTTCCATCTAGTTAGAGATTTCAAAATAGAGGGCGATAATGTAAAAGTTCTTTTAATGAGAAGAGTTGAAGCTTACATCCAAGGACAATGGCAAGCTCTAATGAGTTGCTAATTTGTTTTGAGGGTGATAAACTTACATAAAGCTGTTGGCCACAGCATAACTAGGCTACTCCAACAACCGAGGCATCGGAATATAAAATGCAGGAGGCTATCATGGCATTGAGTAAAGCAATTAAGGACTTGCTTACCGAGTACAAAGAGAAGGACTTGACCGATGAACAGGTTGAGGAAAAGCTAAACAAGGCTTTGGGAGAAACACATGTGCCTAAAGCGGTGTTTAATGAGAAACTTGAAGCAGAAAAGAGTGCTAAGGCCAAGCTTACAGAGTACGAGAGTAAAATCAAAGACTTTGAAAAAGCTGGAACTCTTACAGAAGAGCAGAAACAGCAAATTGAAGAGTTGAACAAGCAGCTCGAAAAAACCGAAGAGGAGTACAAGGCACAACTTACTGCTACAAAGCGAACTTATGCGCTAGAAAGTGCCATTGCTGGAGCGAAGGCGAGGGACATAAAAAGTGTCCTTCCACACATCGACCAGTCTAAGATTGCTTGGAGCGAAGATAACGTTGTAGCAGGCGGTCTTAAAGAGCAGATAGAAGCGCTACAAAAAGATAAAGCGTTTTTATTCGAAGTAGAAGGGGAGGGCGCACCACCCGCTAAACCTAAATTTGGTGGCGAAAAAGGCGGAAGCGGAGGGACAGACTCTCTGACCAGCGCTTTTGCAGGTGCATTAGGACTCCCAATTAAGGAGTAGCCAAGATGGCAATTACAGTTCAAACAAAAGCAAACTTCCAGCAATTACTGGATAAAAGATTATTAGCCGCACTCACCTCTGCAATAATGGAAGCCAATGCTTCGCAGGTGCAGTACAACGGCGGAAAAGAATTCAAGATCCCTAATTTGGATGTTGACGGATTGGGCGATTATACTCGAAACCAAGGTTACACCGATGGCGAGTACCAGTTCGCATGGCAAACAAAAACCTTCGATATGGACAGAGGGCGCAGTTTCCCCATTGACGTGATGGATATGGACGAAACTAACTTTGTCTTAACTGCTGGTGCATTAGCCGAGCGGTTTATCGCAGAAAAAGTTGTCCCAGAAATCGATGCTTATCGATACAGCAAGATATTCAGCCTCATTAATGCTGTTTATCAAACACATGCTTATACTCCCGATAAGTCTACCATCTTCACCGAGTTCAAAAAACACTTAACCGAAGTTGGTGATGTCACAGGGGGAGTGCCAATGGTTGCGTTTGTTAACGCTTTGGTTCTTGGAACATTAGAGTCTTCGAGCGAATTTACCCGCATGTTGACCGAGACCGAAGTGCAAACAGGCGACATTAAAACAAAAGTATTGAGCATTGATGGTGTTCAACTTGTCCCCGTTCCCTCTGCTCGCATGAAGAGCCTCTTTACCTTTGCTACAGGTTCGGGCAACGATGGTGGGTTTGCTGCACATGCTAACGCTATGAGCTTAAACTGGATAATTTGTCCAATCAACGCTCCTTTAGCAATCGTGAAACACGCAATGCCTAAGATTGTTGAGCCAGAGAATAACCCTACTGCTGATGGCTATATCTACGGTTACAGGGTGTACCACACTCTTGAAATCGCAGACAACAAAAAGGACTTGTTTAGAGTATCTTACGATCCAAT
>Ga0265293_10006242_pt1 | contig 19222 bp, 16 predicted proteins | sample Munlanlewell138R_FD_192505 | JGI IMG/M metagenome (GOLD analysis project Ga0265293, IMG submission 192505) | Leachate microbial communities from a municipal landfill in Southern Ontario, Canada - Leachate well 138R | ecosystem: Engineered > Solid waste > Landfill > Unclassified | place: Canada... | reverse complement strand
CCCTTTTCCACCATGTCCGGCACGACCTGCTTGGTCACATTGAACATCGAGTCCAGGTTGGTGCTCATCACGGCATCCCAGTCTTCCTTGGTCATCTTCAGGAACATGCGGTCGCGCGTGATGCCGGCGTTGTTCACCAGCACATCGATGGGACCCACTTCGGCCTTGGCCTTGGCAAAGGCTTCGACGGTCGAGTCCCAGTCGGCCACATTGCCCACCGAGGCATGGAATGTGAAACCCAGTGCCTTTTGCTCATCCAGCCATTTCTGGGCATCGCGGGTAGGACCGCAGCCGGCAATGACCTTGAAACCGTCCCTGGCCAGACGCTGGCAGATGGCGGTTCCGATACCCCCCATGCCGCCGGTGACGTAAGCGACTTTCTGATTCATGTGGTGTGCTCCTCAAGAGGTGGTGCCGAATTGGCAAAAACAGTCGGATGGAAACGGAAGTGCTTATCGCTCGACGGCCAGGGCAACCCCCATGCCACCGCCGATGCACAGCGCGGCCAGCCCCTTCTTGGCACCGCTGCGCTGCATCTCGTGCAACAGCGTGACCAGGATGCGACAGCCCGAGGCACCAATGGGGTGACCGATCGCGATGGCGCCGCCATTGACGTTGACCTTGGCCGGATCGATGTCCAGCGCCCGGTTGACCGCGCAGGCCTGGGCAGCGAAGGCTTCGTTGAGCTCGAACAGGTCCACGTCGGCCGCCTTCCAGCCCGCCCGTGCCAGCGCTTTTTGCGACGCCGGCACCGGGCCCATGCCCATGGTGGCCGGGTCCAGACCGCTGGTGCCGAAGGCTGCGATGCGTGCCAGCGGCGTCAGGCCCAGCGCCGCCGCCTTCTTGGCGGTCATCACCATCACGGCGGCAGCGCCGTCGTTGATGCCCGAAGCATTGCCCGCCGTCACCGTGCCCGCCTTGTCGAAGGCCGGCCGCAGACCCGCCAGAGCCTCGGCACTGGTCTTGGTGTTGATGTACTCGTCGGCGGCAAAGACGATGGGGTCGCCCTTGCGCTGCGGGATCGTGACGCCCACGATCTCGTCCTTGAACTTGCCGGCGGCCTGGGCCGCGGCGGCCTTTTGCTGGCTGCCCAGCGCCAGCGCGTCCTGCATCTCGCGGGTGATGCCATGCGCCTTGGCCACGTTCTCGGCGGTGATGCCCATGTGGTACTGGTTGTAGACGTCCCACAGGCCGTCGACGATCATGGTGTCCGTCATCTTCCAGTCGCCCATGCGCTGGCCATCGCGGCTGCCGTTGAGCACGTGCGGGCTGGCACTCATGTTCTCCTGGCCACCGGCGATGACGATTTCGCTGTCACCCCAGGCCACGGCCTGCGCCGCCAGCATCACCGCCTTCAGGCCGGAACCGCAGACGGCGTTGATGGTCAGCGCCGGGGTTTCCTTGGCCACGCCGGCCTTCATCATCGCCTGGCGGGCCGGGTTCTGGCCCACGCCGGCGGCCAGGACCTGGCCCATGATCACCTCGCCGATGGCGTCGGTCGGCAGGCCGGTGCGCGCCAGCAGCTCCTTGATGACGACACTGCCCAGTTCGGTGGCCGGTGTCTTGGCCAGGGTGCCGCCGAACTTGCCCACGGCGGTACGGGTGGCTGCCACAATGACGATGTCTTCCATGAGTCGGTCTCCTTGGAGGTTTCAAAAACAATCAGGCCTTTGCCTTGACGTAGCGGCCCGGGGCCGGCTCGATGGCTTGGTAGGCCTTGCCCCGGCCATAGGCCTTGGGGGCAGCGATCTGTTTGCCGGCGTGGCCCTTGAGCCAGGCGGACCAGTCGCCCCACCAACTGCCCGGGTGCTCGGCGGCACTGGCGATCCAGTCGTTCACATCGGCCGGGAACTTGCCCGCCGGCCCGATCCAGTGGCTGCGCTTGCCCTTGGCAGCAGGGTTGATGACGCCCGCGATGTGGCCCGAGGCGCCCATCACGAAACGTTTCTTGCCCGGCAGCAACTGCGTGCTGCCATAGGCGCCGGCAATGGGAACGATGTGGTCCTCGCGCGAGCCATAGATGTAGACCGGCAGCCTGACCTGGCGGAAATCGATCTTCTCGCCGCACACCGTGGCCGCACCGGGCTTCACGTAGCGGTTTTCCAGGTACAGGTTGCGCAGGTACCACGCGTACCAGGGGCCCGGCAGGTTGGTGCTGTCGCTGTTCCAGTACAGCAGGTCGAAAGGTGGCGGGGTCTCGCCCTTGAGGTAGTTGCCCACCACGTAGTTCCAGACCAGGTCGTTGGGCCGCAGGAAGCTGAAGGTGGTGGCCAGGTCACGTCCCGGCAGGAGGCCACCGTTGGCGAACTGCATCTCGCGAAAGCGCACGAAGCTCTCGTCGATGAACACGTCGAGCACGCCGGTGTGGGTAAAGTCGAGCAGCGTGGTCAGGAAGGTGGCGCTGGCCACCGGCTCCTCGCCACGTGCCGCCAGCACCGCCAGCGCCGTGCCCAGCATGGTGCCGCCGACGCAGAAACCCAGGGCATTGATCTGCGGCGCGCCACCGATGTCCCGCACCACGTCGATGGCCTGGATGACGGCCCCCTCGATGTAGTCGTCCCAGGTCTTGTTCGCCAGCGACTCGTCAGGGTTGCGCCAGCTCACGACGAAGGTGCGGTGCCCCTGTTCGACGGCATAGCGGATGAGGGAGTTGTCCGGCTGCAGGTCGAGGATGTAGTACTTGTTGATGCAGGGCGGCACCAGCAGGAACGGCCGTTCGTACACCTTGGGCGTGAGCGGCTTGTACTCGAGCAGCTGGAACAACTCGTTCTCGAACACCACGGCGCCCTCGGTCGTGGCCACATTGCGGCCGATCTCGAAGACGCTCTCATCGGTCATCGACACATGGCCCTGCCGGATGTCGTGCAGCAGATTGGCCACGCCTTTGGCAATGCTCTCGCCCTGTGTCTCCATGGCCTTCTTCTGCGCATCGGCGTTGAAGGCGAGGAAGTTGCTCGGCGCGCTGGCGTCGATCCACTGCTGGACGGCAAAGCGCACCCGGGCGCGCGTCTTGTCATCGCCTTCGACGGCGTCGGCCATGGCCATCAGTGTGCGGGCGTTGAGCAGGTAGACCGCCGCCGTATAGGATGCCACCGGGTTGGACTGCCACGCTTCGCCAGCGAAGCGGCGGTCGGTGGGCGGCGTCGGCTGCAGGCCCTGATTCCACAGCTCGGCGGCCTCTTTCAGGTAGGTGGCCTGGATCTCCAGCAGCCGCGCCGGGTCGATCCGCGCATCCTGCCCTACCGTCTGGGTGAACAGCTCGCCCATACCTGCCATGCCGGCAAAGCCACCGGGCGACGGCATGCCCAGCGGATTGGCCGGACCATCGGGTGGCATGAAGGCCTTGAAAGCGGCCAAAGGGTCCAGGCCAGCCTGGGCATCTGCACCGCCCATGCCCTGCGTGAAACGGCTCCATGGGTTCTGCCACTGTTGGCGATAGTGCTGTACGGCCTCCATCCAGGCCTGCTGCAGGTCTTTGGCTGATGTCATGCTTGTCTCCCGAGTGTCACCCGGCGGTTTATGATCCGACGGGTCGGTCTTGTTGTCCGGGTTTTCCCTAGTGTCGATAATCTGGCTTCCAGCAAGCTGACATTCCCTCTCAATTGGATGATGCAGGTGATCGCATGTATCTGGTGGTGATCGCTTGGCTGTATGTGGCCCTCATGATGTCGGCGGCAGAAGCCACGGCGCCCAACGGTTCCATTCTCGGAGCCATTGTGACCTTTTTTCTCTACGGGTTGCTGCCGATCGCACTGGTGGTTTACCTGATGGCCACGCCGCACCGCAAACGTGCGATCCGGGCGCGGGAGGCGGCGGAACGTGCCGCCGAACAAGCCTCAGCAAATGCCGTGCCCGACGCCGTGTCAGCCGAGCCAGATGCAGGCGGCCATGCGGCCGGAGCTGCCGAGCCGGGCGGCGTCGCGGCGATGCGAAAAGAACCTTGAAGACTGTGCCACGGTGCACCAGGGCGGTGTGCCGTCGTTGCCGTGGATGGATGTGATGCCCAGACTGAGCAGTTGCTGGCGTGCCAGCGCCGGCAGGTTGGCCATCCACTTGCCCGGTGTTGCCAACGGACCAAAGGCCTGACCGACATCGAAGCCAGCACGCGCAAACGCCACCCGCACCTCGCCGCCCACCTCGAAATGGCCGGGGCCGATGCAGGGCCCCAGCCAGGCCAGCAGCTCGCCCGCTGCCACGTCCGGAAACCGGCCCCGCACAGCCGACACGATGGCAGCCAACACACCCGGCTCACCGCCCCCTGCCAGCCCGCGCCAGCCTGCGTGGGCCGCCGCGACGAAGCGCCCATGCCGGTCGGTGAAGAGCACCGGCAGGCAGTCGGCCACCATGATGGTGCATGCCACGCCCCGCCGCGTCGTCAGGCAGGCATCCGCCTCGGTCTCGTCGGGTGGGTCCGCGTCGAGATCGGCCACGGCGGTACCGTGCACCTGATGCAGAAAAACATGCCGCGCACCGCTGATGGCTCCCAGGTGGCCACGGTTGGCCTGCACGTGCGCCGGCTCGTCGCGCACGTAGGCACCGAGGTTGAACGTGTCAAACGGTGCCGCCGACACGCCCCCCTCGCGGGTCGTGAACAGGGCGTGCACATGGGCCGGTGCCGGCCAGTCGGGCACCAGCCAGGAGGGAGGCATGGGCAGCGTCATCGATCCGTCCTCATCCGGCAAGGCCGTGCTGTCGCAGGGCATCGGCGATCACGGGCACCACGCTGACGGCGTTGGTCGCGTGGGGAATGCAGTCGGTGCTCCAGATCTCGCGCACGCCGGCGGCCCGGATGCGCTCGACGGCATCGCCGGCAAACAGCGCGTGCGTGACAGCCACATCCACCGACGCGGCCCCCGAGGCCAGCAAGGCCCGCGTCGCCTGGACGAGGGTGTGGCCCGAGCTGGCAACATCGTCCATGAGCACGACCGATCGCCCGGCCACCGCCAGGTCGGGTGGCAACTGAACGGTGACATCCCGGTCGCCACGGCGCTCCTTGCGACAGGTGCCGTGTGCCCAGCCATGGCCAAGAGCCGCCTGCGCCACCCACTGCAGCGCTTCTTCGTCCGGCCCCAGCAGCAGCACCTGCTCGCGCCGCGCCGCGATGTGGGCCGCGAGTATGGGGGCCCCGCTGAGCGCCACGGCCGTCGGCAAGGGCACGGCTTCCTGCAGCGTGGCAACGCGGTGCAGGTGCGGATCGACCGTCACCAGGGCGTCGAACAGCCCGGCGAGGAAGCGCCCCACGATGCGCTGGCTCACGGCCTCGCCGGGATGGAAGGCGATGTCCTGACGCATGTAGGCCAGGTACGGCGCCACCAGCGTCAGCCGGCGCGCGCCCAGTTCGCGCGCCGCGCCCGCGGCCAGCAGCAGTTCGGTCAGCCGTTCGTTGGGAAACTCGAGGCCGCGCCAGATCACCACCGTCCCGGGCAGCCGGGCCGGCAGGGTCAGCTTGATCTCGCCATCCGGAAAGCGGTGGCGGGCGATCAGCGCGCAGCCCAGCCCGCTCGCTTCGGCCGCATGGCGCGCAATGGCTTCGTCCTCGGGAAAGGCCAGCAGCAGACCGGCTTCGGTATCTGTCACCACATCAGAACTCCACGAAAACCTGCGGCACGTCTTCCGCCAGGCCGATGCGATAACCGCTGTGGCGCGCCGCGGCCTGCCGCGCGAAGGCCAGGTCGGCCGGATAGCCCGCATACACGCGGTACAGCAGATCCCCCTCCTTGACCTCGTCGCCCAGCTTGCGCTGCAGGTCCAGACCCGCGCCCTGCACCTTGGGTGCACCGGCCAGACGGGCGATTTGCGCGATCTGGAAGTTGTCGATGCCGGTCACCACGCCACTGGCCGGGGCGCACACGTCGAGCGTCAGCGGGCCCAGCGCCGGGTGCATCCAGTCGAACGCCTTGCGGCCCTGGGCACGGACGATGGCCTCCATGCGCGCCAGCGCGCGGCCGGACTCCAGGATGTCGCGCGCAATCGCGTAGCCGGTGCCGCCCCGCACATCGGGGCTGCATTCGATGAGGCGGCCCGCGAGCTGCAGGGTTTTCTGCCGCAGGTCGGCGGGCGCGGCCGGGTCGTTGGCCAGCACCTGCATCACGTCCCGCGCCTCCAGCACCGGGCCGACACCGCAACCGATGGGCTGGCGCCCGTCGGTGATGACCACGTCCAGCGACAACCGCAGGCGCTGGGCCACGTATTCGAACAGGCGGCGCAGTTTCTGCGCCTCGGGCATGGAGCGCACCTTGGCGGTGGGGCCGATGGGGATGTCCAGCACCAGATGGGTTGCGCCGGCGGCGATCTTCTTGGACAGGATGGAGGCGACCATTTGCCCGGGGGAGTCGATGGCCAGCGGCCGCTCGACCGAAATCAGCACGTCATCGGCCGGCGACAGGTCGGCCGTGCCGCCCCAGGCCAGGCAGCCGCGCTGCTCCCGCACGATCTCCGTCAGATGATCGAAGGGCAGTTCCACGTTGGCGAGCACCTCCATGGTGTCGGCCGTGCCCGCGGGCGAGGTGATGGCGCGTGACGAGGTCTTGGGGAACACCAGACCGTACGCGGCCACGATGGGCACCAGCAGCATCGATGTGCGGTTGCCCGGGATCCCGCCGATACAGTGTTTGTCCACGACCAGCGGCTCATGCCAGTCCAGCTTGCGACCACTGGCGATCATGGCTTCGGTCAGGAAGTACACCTCCTCGCGGTCGAGCTCGCTGCGGTTGCAGGCGACGACAAAGGCCGTCAGTTCGATCTTGGAGTAGCGCCGGCCGGCAATGTCGCGCACGATGGCGCGAAAATCCTGCTGTCCGAGGCGCTCGCCGTTGATCTTGCGGAACAGCGCCGGAATGGACTCTGGCGGCTCGGCCTGCGACACCGAGGCCGGATGGCCATTGGGTACCTGCAACTGGGCGAACGCGTCCTCGGACACCCCCAGTTCATCGCACCCCACGATCGAGGTGTCGTCCACCACGTTCAGGGTGGCCAGGATCGTCCTGCCGTTGGCGCGCACCTGTACCTTGGACAAGGCCTGGAAGCCCTCGGCACGGTAGACCGCGCAGTCGCGGTGCAGGTAGGCAACGTTTTCGTGGTAGGTGTCGATGGCCACGCGCCGCAGCACGAGGCCACCCGGGACGGCCTGCGCGTCGGCCGCCGCCGGGGAAGTGGGAGTTTCCGCGGATGTCGATTGCATTCCCCGAAGATACACTGACTGCGGACGGGCGGCCCGCCGCCGTGCCCTGCCAAGAGAAACGCGACCATTCCCACGACGAGGAGACATGCATGAAGGCCGAACACAACGAGCGGCTGACCCGGGTTGGCCCGGGCACGCCCGCCGGTGAGCTGCTGCGCCGCTACTGGCAGCCCGTGGCGCTGCTGGACGAATTCGACCCGGCACAGGACCCGGACATGGCCATTCGCCCGGTCAGGGCGGTGCGCGTTCTGGGCCAGGATTTCGTGCTGTTTCGCGATACCCAGGGGCGCTTCGGCCTGCTCGACCGCGACTGCCCGCACCGGGGCGCCGATCTGGCCTACGGTCGCAATGAGGGCGATGGTCTGCGTTGCCCGTTCCACGGCTGGAAGTTCGACACCACCGGCCACTGCACCGACACACCGGCCGAGCCGCTGGGCAGCACCTTGCACACGCGCATCCGCCAGCGCAGCTACCCCCTCATCGAGCGCAGCGGTGTGCTCTTCGGCTGGTTCGGCCCCGAAGGCAGCACGCCGCCAGCACTGCCGGCGCTGGACTGCTTCGAGGCCCCCGCCTCCCACACCTTCGCCTTCAAAGGCCTGTGGCACTGCAACTGGCTGCAGGCCTTCGAGGTCGGCATCGACCCGGCACACGCCTCCTACCTGCACCGCTTCTTTGAGGACGAGTCGCTCGATGAAAGCTACGGAAAGCAGTTCCGCGGCGCCAGCATGGGTGCCATCAACGGAGAGCGCTGGCCCATGACCCGGGTGCTGCGCGAGTTCGCGCGCCCCGACATCGCCTGCATGGCCACGCCCTGGGGCCTGCGTCTGACCGCGCTGCGCCACCTGAGCGAGACGCTCACGCACGTACGCATCACCAACGCCGTGTTCCCGCAAACCTTCGTGATCCCGCTGTCCGAGACCATGACCATCACCCAGATTCACGTGCCGGTCGACGACACCCACAACTACTGGTATGCCTTCTTCACCAGCTTCGACGGCCCGGTCGACAAGCAGACCATGCGCGAGCAGCGTCTGGCCTCCGTCACCCTGCCCGGCTACGTCCCCAAGGCCGGCCGGCACAACGATTGGGGTTTCAACGCCGAAGAGCAGGTCAACCGCACCTTTCTGGGCATGGGAGAGCGCGACATCAATGTGCACGACCAGTGGGCCTGTGAAAGCATGGGTGCGATCCAGGACCGCACGCGCGAGCACCTGGGCACCACCGACAAGGCGATCGCCATGTACCGCCGCATGCTGCTGGATGCCATCGACAACGTGGCTGCCGGCGGCACACCACCGGGCATCGGCGATGCGGCACTGCACGACCAGATCTACGGCCCGGACACGGTCGACGGCATCGCGCCGGCGCAAGGCTGGCAGGATTGGTGGCTGGCGCAGGTGCGCCAGCGCCGCGACAACGCCCCCTGGCGCAACCGGCTGGCCCCCGGGTCGGTCACTGCCTCCGACGAGGCCACCACATGACCGGTCATTTCGCGCACCGCTGCGAGGTGCACGATGCCGCGCGCGAAACCGCCTGCGCTGACGTCATCGCGCGCATCGAGGCCCTGGGGATCGAGCGCCTGCGGCTGGGCTGGTGCGACGCGCATGGCGTTCTGCGCGGCAAGACCCTGATGCCGCATGCCGCTGCCCGCGCGCTGCGCGATGGCGTGGGCATGGTGGGCACGCTGATGCTCAAGGACACCTCGGGGCGCACCGTCTGGAACGTCTTCGAACATGGCGGCACCGACGCCCTGCCCGGCTTCGCCGGTGCCGCCAACCTGATGCTGCTGCCCGATCCACGCAGTTTCACCGTGCTGCCCTGGCAGCCTCGCACCGCCTGGCTGCGCTGCCAACCCTGGTACGGCAACGGACAACCCGTCACGCTGGACACCCGCTACCAGCTCCAGCAGGCGCTGGCCCGCCTGGCCACCGACGGCATGGCCTTCAAGACCGGGCTGGAAGTCGAGTTCCACATCTACCGCATCACTGACGATGCCGCACAACTGGATCCGGCCCGGGCCGCCTGGCCCGGGGAGCCGCCCGAGGTGCGCATGATCCACCCGGGCTACAACCTGCAGGCCGAGGCCATGATCGACATGGCCGACGAACCGCTGGAGATCGTGATGCGCACGGCCCAGGCACTGGGGCTGCCACTGCAGTCGCTGGAGATCGAGCTCGGCCCCAGCCAGGTGGAGGCGGTGTTCGACGCCACGGATGCGCTGACCGCAGCCGACCAGATGGTGCTGTTCCGCAATGGTGTGCGGCAGGCACTGCGTCGCGCCGGCTACCACGCCACCTTCATGTGCCGCCCCCCGTTTCCCGGCATCATGTCCAGCGGCTGGCATCTGCACCAGTCGGTGATCGACCAGCGCACCGGCCGCAACGGCTTTGCCCGCACGGCGCCCGATCCGGCGGCAGGGCCGGACGACGCCCGCCACATCCTGTCGGACACCGGCGCGCACTGGCTGGGCGGCCTGCTGGCCCACGCCACCGGCATGACGGCCCTGTGCGCCCCCACAGTCAACGCCTTCGGACGCTTTCGTCCCAATGCCCTGGCGCCGCAATCGGCCATCTGGGGGCATGACAACCGCGGCGCCATGCTGCGCGTGGTGGGGCAGCCCGGCGACGCGTCCAGCCGCATCGAAAACCGTGTCGGCGAACCGGCCGCCAACCCCTACCTGTACATCGCGGCGCAAATCCACGCCGGACTGGACGGTGTCGAGCGGGCGCTGGAGCCGCCGCCCGCCTGCCACAACCCCTACGCACAGGGCCTGCCCCAACTGCCCGCCACGCTGGATGACGCGCTGGACGCCATGCAGCAGGACGCGGCCATGGCGCGGGGTTTCGGTGACGGCTTCCTGCACTATTTCGAGCGCATCAAACGCAGCGAAGCGCAACGCTACGCCCAGGCCGAAGACAAGACCGACTTCGAGCGACGAGAATATTTTTCACGAACCTGACTGTCATTGACCGTTCCCCATGGACTACACCTTTGCACCCTCCCCTGCGGTTTCCGTGCCCGTCACCGGGCAAAGCCGGCGCTTTCCCGTCCACCGCGTCTACTGCGTCGGGCGCAACTACGCCGAACACGCCAAAGAAATGGGCTTCACCGGCCGCGAGCCACCGTTCTTTTTCCTCAAGCCGGCCGACGCCATCGTCCCTGCCGAGGCCGGCCAGACCATCGACATCCCCTACCCCAGCCTGACCAGCAACCTGCACCACGAGGTTGAACTGGTGGTGGCCATTGGCACCGGCGGCCGCGACATCGCCGCCGCCGACGCGCACCGGCACATCTTTGGCTACGCCGTGGGCCTGGACATGACGCGCCGCGACCTGCAAAACGACATGAAGAAACAGGGGCGACCCTGGTGCATCGGCAAGGCCTTCGACCAGTCCGCCCCCATCGGCCCCATCACGCCGGCGGCCGCGTCAGGCGACATCGGGCATGCCCGCATCGCCCTGGAAGTCAACGGCCGGGTCCGCCAGCAAAGCAGCATCGACCAGCTGATCTGGAACATCGGCGAGACCATCGCACACCTGTCGGCCGCCTGGACCCTGCAACCGGGCGATCTCATCTACACCGGCACACCCGAGGGCGTTGACGCTGTCGTCAGCGGTGACCTGCTGCACGCCACCGTGCAGGGGCTGGCACCGTTGTCGGTGCGCATCGGCTGACGGTCTGGTCAGAGCAAACAGGGTTTGACCTCATGCCCTTTTCGAGCAAGCCCTGCTACCGTCACATGCGGAACAGATCCCTCCCCTGGTGCCGCCAGGAGCCTTCCGATCACAGGAGCAGACATTCATGATCCAACGCCGCACCCTGCTGAAAACCGGCGCAGCCATCGCCGTAGGCAGCCCTGCCCTTGTGGGTTTCGCCCAACAAAGCGTCACCCTCAAGTTCCACACCTTCATGGCGCCACAGTCGCATGTGTACCTGAACATGCACAAGGCCTGGATGGACAAGGTCACCAAGGATTCCGGGGGCCGCATCAAGTTCGAGGGTTATCCGGCCATGCAGCTCGGCGGCGGCCCGCCGCAACTGTACGACCAGGCCAAGGACGGCGTTGCCGACATCATCTGGACGCTGCCCGGCTACACAGCCGGCCGCTTCCCGCGCGCCGAGGTGTTCGAGTTGCCGTTCATCATGAACAACGCCGACGCCACCTCCCGTGCCTACTGGGAGTACATCCACACGGTGGCCCAGGATGAGTTCAAGGACGTGCAGACGCTGGCCCTGCACGTGCATGGCCCCGGCGTGTTCCACATGCGCGACAAGCTGGTCAGGACCGCCGATGACCTGCGCGGCGTCAAGATGCGCGGCCCGACCCGGCAGGCCACCAAGCTGCTGGGCTACCTGGGCGCCACGCCCGTGGGCATGCCCCTGCCGCAGATCCCCGACGCCCTGTCCAAGGGCGTCATCAATGGCTGCACGATCCCCTGGGAGGTCGTGCCTTCGGTCAAGGTGCAGGAACTGACCAAACACCACAGCGAGTTCGCTCCGTCCGTGGGCGCGCTCTACACCTCGGTGTGCATCATGGCCATGAACAAGGCCAAGTACCAGTCGCTGCCCCCCGACCTCAAGGCCATCATCGACGCGAACTCCGGCATGGAGACCTCGGCCTGGCTGGGTCGCGTCCAGCAGGAAGGCGATATCCCCGGTCGCGAGTCCGCCGCCAAGCGGGGCAACGAAATCCACGTCATCAGTGGCGAGGAGGCGAAGTCCTTCACGAGCAAGGCGCAACTGGTCGAGCAGGAATGGGTACAGGATCTGGACAAGCGCGGCTTCAACGGCAAGCAATTGCTCGACACGGCCAAGTCGCTGATCGAGAAATACGGCAAGAAAGCCTGAGCCTGCGCTTGCGCCGTATCCGGGGCCCCTCACGGGGCCTTTTTTGCGTGCCCGCCCTGCTTGAACTGGCTTGACCCGTACACTTGCTGCCATGCAGCGCTCACTCATCAAACACTGCCGGGAATGCGGCGCCCCCGTCATCTATCGCCTGCCCGATGATGGCGACAACCGCCCCCGGGCCGTCTGCAGCGTCTGTCGCACCATTCACTATGAAAACCCGCTGAACGTGGTCGGTACCGTGCCGGTATGGGGCGCCAGCGGCGAACAGGTGTTGCTGTGCCAACGCAACATCGAGCCCCGCCGGGGCAAGTGGACGCTGCCGGCAGGCTTCATGGAGCTGGGGGAAACCACCGCCGAAGGTGCGGTGCGCGAAACCGACGAGGAGGCCGGCGCCCGGATCGAACTGGGCGCCCTGTTCACCCTGATGAGCGTGCCCCGGGTCGGACAGGTGCACATGTACTACCGCGCACGCCTGCTCAGCGACCAGTTCAACCCCGGCCACGAAACGATCGAGGCCCGGTTGTTCAGCGAAGACCAGATCCCCTGGGACGACATCGCCTTTCGCACCGTCCGCGAAACGCTGGAGCGCTACTTCGCCGACCGCCGGAACGGCCATTTCGGCTTTCATACCCTGGACATCGTCTGACGCGGCGTCGGGCCACGCCACCGACCGAAAAGCGCGGTCCGTCCCAATCCCGCAACCCCAGCGGGGATGATCGGTCATCGCTTAAAGATGCATATAAAATGAATCTATAAACAACACCGCACCCACCACCCCATGCCCCCCGAACCGCTGTGCACCGAAGAAGACATCTCGGCCCTGGTGCACGCCTTTTACGCCCGGGTACGCCGGGACGATCTGCTGGGTCCCGTCTTCGACACCCATATCGATGACTGGGACCGTCATCTCGTCAAGCTGACGGACTTCTGGTCGTCCATTCTGCTGCGCACCGGCCGCTTCACCGGTGCGCCCATGCCCAGGCATGCCGCCTTGCCGGGTCTGAACGCCGCCATGTTCCAGCACTGGCTGGCGCTGTTCCACCAGACGGCGGCCGAGCAGCCCAACCAGGCCATGGCGCGACAGGCCACGGAGGCGGCCGACCGGATCGCCCAAAGCCTGTGGATGGGCTACCAGTTCAGCCACACCCCCGATACCCTGCCCCGAGGTCTGTGCCATGGCTGATCTGCTGCAGATCGAAGAGCCTGGTGGCGCCCGACGGGCCGCACCCCAGTGGGGAGCTTTCCTGGAACTGGGCTTCCGTCCGCTGTACCTGGCCGGCTGCGCCTGGGCGGCGCTGTCGGTCGCACTGTGGGTTTTCACCCCCGGCTGGCTGCAAGGCCGGATGCCCGGCGTGATCTGGCACGCACACGAAATGCTCTGGGGTTTCATCGCCACCATCGCCACCGGCTTTCTGCTCACCGCCGGGCACAACTGGACGGGCATCAACCCGCTGCGCGGCCCGGCGCTGGGCGGCCTGTGCCTGCTGTGGGTGCTGGCGCGGGTGGCATTTCTCGTGCCCGGCGAAATGGCCTTTCGCATCGCCGCTGCCGGTGACGCACTGTTCTTCGGCGCAGCGGCCCTGGCCCTGGCCCGTGCTGTCATCAAGACCCGCAACCGGCGCAACTACGGCGTGCCGGTGCTCTTGCTGGGGCTGGGTGGCGCCGATGCCCTGTACCTGCAGGCGGTGCTCCAGGGAGACTATGCGCTGCTCATGCAACGCTTTCACACCGGGCTGCTGTGCATGGCCGTGATCACCCTGCTGGTGGCGCGCCGCGTCATCCCCTTCTTCGCCTCGCGCGCCATTCCCGGCCTGTCCCTGCCGCTGCACGCGCGCAGCGGGCAGTGGCAACTGGGCGCCGGTGTGCTCGCCATCGCCGCCGGTCTGGCCGGCTGGACGTGGACCATGGCCGCGCTGCTGGCGGCCGCTGGCGGCCTTGCCCTGGTGCAGTGGTGGGCCTGGAGACCCTGGGCCGTGCGACGCGTGCCCCTGCTGTGGATTCTGTATGTGGGCTATGCCGCCCTGGGCCTGGGTCTGCTGGTGGCGGCCGCGCACGCCGCCGGCTGGGTGTGGCGCACGGCCTGGCCGGCGCACGTGATCGGCATGGCCGGCTTCTCGGTGCTGATCATCGGCATGGTCACGCGCACGGCACTGGGCCACCTGGGCCGGCCGCTGCAGACCGACCGGCTGATCGTCACCTGCTACGCGCTGGTGATCGCCGCCGCCGCACTGCGCCTGGCGGCACTGGTGCCCGGCCCGTGGAGCGCGAGCACACTTCATGCCGCCAGCGCCGCCTGGGTGCTGGCCTTCGGGCTCTATCTGTGGCGCTTCTTCCCAATGATGATCCGCCCACGCATTGACCAGCCTGCCGGCCGGCCACTGACCATCCCTGTGCGGCGCCAGGCCGCCCCGCCGCGCCCCCGCTGAGCACCGGCAGCGCATCACCACCATGGCCATGGCGCTGGCCTCGACACCAGACGATCCGGTGCGAAGCAGGCCGCTGGTGGCGCCACCGGCATGAGGCCATGGATGGTGGCCGCGCAGGGTACAAGCTGTTTTTCCCGCCGAATCAAGCGGTTGGTGAGGAAACTTCGCTTGACGACCGAAGTCTGCCCGCTACACTTGCGGTATGCACAAGTCCGTTGCCGCGGCTGCTTTTGTGATCTCCCTGCTGGGAGCCGGTACGGTGCTGGCCGAGCCAGGCACCGAGCAGTACCAGGACATGGACAGCCTGCTCAAGGACCGGGGACTCATCGAGCGCCTGGCGGAGGCACGCGATGCGGCCAGCCACCACGCCTCGCAGCTCATATTGAACGCCATGGGTTTCCTGGGTGTGCCTTACCGGTACGGCGGCAACAGCATCGAGACCGGCTTTGACTGCTCGGGTTTCGTGCGCGCCGTGTACCAGCAGTCGCTGGGCAAGGTTCTGCCCCGCCGCTCCGACGAACAGGCAGCCGCCACCCGCACCATCGACCGCAGCGAACTCCAACCCGGTGACCTGGTGTTTTTCAACACCATGCGCCGGGCCTTCAGCCACGTGGGCATCTACGTTGGCAATGGCAAATTCATCCATGCACCGCGCACCGGCGCCGAAGTTCGCATGGAAGACATGCACGTGTCCTACTGGCAACAACGCTTCAACGGCGCCCGCCGGGTGGTGGACTAGGAACACCACCCTGCGCTTCCCCCCCTCGAAGCGCCAAAGGCGCGCTACGGAGGGGGAAGCGGCGTCGGCCCCGCGCAGGGGGGTGTTACCTCTTCTGCGGCGGCAGGTCGGTGCAGCTGCCGTGGGCCACTTCCGCCGCCATGCCCAGGCTCTCGCCGAGCGTCGGGTGCGGATGGATGGTCTTGCCGATGTCGACGGCGTCGGCCCCCATCTCGATGGCCAGCGCGATCTCGCCGATCATGTCGCCGGCGTGCGTGCCCACGATGCCGCCGCCCAGGATCTTGCCGTGGCCGTGGGCCTCGGGGCTGTCGTCGAACAGCAGCTTGGTGAAGCCTTCGTCACGGCCGTTGGCGATCGCCCGGCCCGAGGCCGTCCAGGGGAACAGGCCCTTCTTGACCTTGATGCCCTGCGCCTTGGCCTGGTCCTCGGTCAGGCCGACCCAGGCCACCTCGGGGTCGGTGTAGGCCACGCTGGGGATCACGCGGGCGTTGAAGGCGCTGGCGGCCAGCTCCTTGTTGCCCTGCAACTCACCGGCGATCACTTCGGCCGCCACGTGCGCCTCGTGCACCGCCTTGTGCGCCAGCATGGGCTGGCCCACGATGTCACCGATGGCGAAGATGTGCGGCACATTGGTTCGCATCTGGATATCGACCTCGATGAAGCCACGATCCGTCACCGCCACGCCGGCCTTGTCAGCGGCGATCTTCCTGCCGTTGGGGGTGCGGCCCACGGCCTGCAACACGAGGTCGTACACGCCCTCGCTGCGCGAGCCGTCCAGCCCCTCGAACTGCACCTTGATGCCCTCGGGCGTGGCCTCGGCCCCCACCGTCTTGGTCTTGAGCATGATGCGATCGAAGCGGTGCTTGTTCATCTTCTCCCAGACCTTGACGAGATCGCGGTCGGCGCCGGGCATCAGGCCGTCCAGCATCTCGACCACGTCCAGTCGCGCACCCAGCGTGCTGTACACCGTGCCCATTTCCAGGCCGATGATGCCGCCACCGACGATGAGCATTTTCTTGGGCACATCGCTGAGGGCGAGAGCCCCGGTGGAGTCGACCACCCGCGGGTCATCCGGCATGAAGGGCAGACGCACCGCCTGCGAGCCGGCGGCGATGATGGCGCGTTTGAAGGCGATGACCTTCTTGCCACCGCTCCTGTCCTGGCCGCTGCCCGAGGTCTCTTCGACCTCCAGGTGGTTCGGGCCGGCGAAGGTGCCCACGCCACGCACGGTCGTGACCTTGCGCATCTTGGCCATGGCCGCCAGGCCGCCGGTGAGCTTGCCCACCACCTTTTCCTTGTGGCCGCGCAGCTTCTCGATGTTGACCACCGGGCGGCCGAACTCGACGCCCAGGTCGGCCATGTGGCCGACCTCGTCCATCACCGCGGCCACGTGCAGCAGCGCCTTGGACGGGATGCAACCCACGTTCAGGCACACGCCGCCCAGCGTCGCGTAACGCTCGACCAGCACCACCTTCAGGCCGAGATCGGCCGCGCGGAAGGCGGCCGAATAGCCGCCGGGGCCGGCGCCGAGCACGAGCACATCGCACTCGATATCGGACGCACCGGCGTAGCTGGCTGCCACGGGCGCGGGCGCAGGAGCGGCCGCCGCAGCGGGCGCCGGCGAAACCGCTGCGGGCGCCGGTGCCGTGGCGGCTTCGGTGACCTCCAGCGTCAGGATCACCGAGCCTTCAGCGACCCTGTCGCCGATCTTGACCTTCAGCGCCTGGACCACGCCGCCATGCGACGAGGGGATCTCCATCGAGGCCTTGTCGGACTCGACGGTGATCAGGCTCTGCTCGGGCTGGACGGTGTCGCCGGGCTGCACCAGCACCTCGATCACGGCCACGTCCTTGAAGTCCCCGATGTCGGGCACCTTGATGTCGATCACTGCCATGTCAGTTTTCCTTTCAGAGCAGGACGCGACGGAAGTCGGCCAGGATCTGGCCGAGGTAGGCGTTGAAGCGCGCGGCCGCGGCACCGTCGATGACGCGGTGGTCGTACGACAGGGACAGTGGCAGGATCAGGCGCGGCACGAACTGCTTGCCGTCCCACACCGGCTTCATCGCGCTGCGCGACAGGCCCAGGATGGCCACCTCGGGTGCGTTCACGATGGGCGTGAAGTGCGTGCCGCCGATGCCACCGAGCGAGCTGATGGAGAAGCAGCCGCCAGTCATGTCGGCCGGACCCAGCTTGCCCTCGCGCGCCTTCCTGGCCAGATCGCCCATTTCCTGGCTGATCTGCAGGATGCCCTTCTTGTCGGCATCGCGCAGCACGGGCACCACCAGACCATTGGGCGTGTCGGCCGCAAAACCGATGTGGAAATACTGTTTGTAGACCAGCTCGTCGCCGTCCAGGCTGGCGTTGAAGTCGGGGAACTTCTTCAGCGCAGCAACCACCGCCTTGATCACGAAGGCCAGCATCGTCACCTTGACGCCGGACTTCTCGTTTTCCTTGTTGGTGGCCACACGGAAGGCCTCCAGCTCGGTGATGTCGGCCTCGTCGTTGTTGGTGACGTGCGGGATCATCACCCAGTTGCGCGCCAGGTTGGCGCCCGATATCTTCTTGATGCGCGAGAGTGCCTTGCGCTCGATGGGACCAAACTTGGCGAAGTCCACCTTGGGCCAGGGCAGCAGGTCCAGGCCCACGCCCGAGCCGCCTCCGGCTGGCGTCTTCGCGACCTGTGCCTGCGTCTGCAGCGCACCGCTCATCACGGAACGTGTGAACGACTGCACGTCCTCGGCCGTGATGCGGCCCTTGGGCCCGGAGCCCTTGACCTCGGCCAGCGGCACGCCCAGCTCGCGCGCAAACTTGCGCACCGAGGGCGAGGCATGCGGCAGGCCAACCGGCGCCACCGTCGGGTTGTGCGCTGGCACCGCTGCCGGTGCCACCGCAGCGGCCACGGGGGCCGGTGCGGGCGCTGCCTGGGCAGGTGCGGGTGCCGGTGAGGCCGCTGGGGCCTGCGAAGCCGCCGGTGCCGCTGCGGCACCCTGCCCTTCCAGCACAGCCAGCAGATCGCCGATGTTGACCTTGTCGCCGACCTTGACGGCCACGTCCTTGACCACGCCGGCCGCGGAAGACGGGATCTCCATCGAGGCCTTGTCGGACTCGACCGTGATCAGCGACTGCTCCAGCGCCACGGTGTCACCCGGGTTGATGAAGACCTCGATGACCGCCACGTCCTTGAAATCACCGATGTCGGGCACGCGAACCTCGACGCGCCCCGTGGCCGCGGGAGCGGTCGGCGCGGGTGCCGCCTGGGCCGGCGCAGCCGGTGCTGCAGCGGGCGCTGCCGCCGGTGCCGGCGCCGCCGCAGCGGCCTGGCCTTCGGCATCAAGCACCACCAGCAGGGAACCCTCGCTGACCTTGTCGCCCACGGCGACCTTCAGCTCCTTGACCACCCCTGCATGCGAGGAGGGGATCTCCATCGAGGCCTTGTCGGACTCGACGGTGACCAGCGACTGCTCGACGCTGACCGTGTCGCCCACCTTGACCAGCAGTTCGATGACCGCCACCTCCGAGAAGTCGCCGATGTCCGGGACTTTCACTTCTACCAGTGCCATGTGTACGTCTCCGGATCGTTACGCGTAGAGGGGGTTCACCTTTTCGGTGTTGATGCCGTACTTCTGGATCGCCTCGGCCACCTTGGCCACGGGTACCTTGCCCTCCTCGGCCAGGGCCTTCAGGGCCGCCACGGTGATGTAGTGGCGGTTGATCTCGAAGTGCTCGCGCAGCTTGCTGCGGAAGTCGCTGCGGCCGAAGCCGTCGGTGCCCAGCACCTTGTAGGCGCGTCCCGCCGGAATGAAGGAGCGGATCTGCTCGGCGTAGTTCTTCATGTAGTCGGTGGACGCGACCACGGGGCCCGTGCTCTTGCCCAGCTGTTGCGTCACGAAGGGCACGCGCGGTGTTTCCAGCGGGTGCAACAGGTTCCAGCGCTCCACATCCTGACCGTCACGCGTCAGTTCGTTGAAGCTCGGGCAGCTCCAGACATCGGCCTGGACACCCCAGTCCGCGGCCAGGAGCTTTTGCGCC
>Ga0265293_10006241_pt1 | contig 19228 bp, 18 predicted proteins | sample Munlanlewell138R_FD_192505 | JGI IMG/M metagenome (GOLD analysis project Ga0265293, IMG submission 192505) | Leachate microbial communities from a municipal landfill in Southern Ontario, Canada - Leachate well 138R | ecosystem: Engineered > Solid waste > Landfill > Unclassified | place: Canada... | reverse complement strand
TTATTGTTGCAAGCCCTTGTACCATGCTTATATCAGGCTTTTTACCGATTACCTTTTGGCGAATAATATACAGTGCCATTAGTAATGCCGTACCAGATACCAGTGCTGAAACTACGAATATTACCGGGAATACTGCACTATTCCAATAATGATGTGCTTTAACAACTGCGAATAACGCCCCTGTACCACCATGAACTCCAAAAATTGCAATTGGAATACCAACTATCCCTAAAGCTTTCAACCATTTATGATCACGATTCATAGAAGCTTCTGATAAATCACGACTACCTAAGGAAGCAATGCGAGCGATTGTACCACGAATTCCGTTGTCAGTTTGCGCAGTTCTAACTAAGTCAGGACGCATTGCAAAATACAACTCAACTAATAGCAATATCATGTAAATCGTATAAAAACGAACTTCATAAGCTAGAATACTGGTAGGATTAAAGTACACAAGCGCGTGCCAGAAACGACCCATCTGCCCGATATCTAATAATACAAATGTTAAAGCTAAAATCATGCTCAAAAATGCTGTTAATAAGGCTTCTCGTCCTATTTTTTCGAGGTTTTTCATACCGAATACATAAATCATAGTCGATAACAAGAACGCTCCAGCACTTAACCCTACAAAAAAGATATAAAATGCAATCCAAGCACCCCAAGGAGTAGTCGAAGACAAGTTAGTAACTGCTAAGCCTTCTACTGCTCTGGTAACTATGGCGTAAGCACCTACGATCAATAACCCTATCAAGAAGCCAATCCATATCCATTGACGAGCAGTATTGACAGGCTTTGTTTCCAACGGTAACTGTTTTTCAAAAGTTGTTTGCATAAAGGTTCACCTCACTTTAGATAATAGACACGTGGTTGTGTCGACATATATTCACGTAAACGATACACTCGAGCTGCGTTAGTATTGAGCATTTTGCTAACGACACTGTTAGGATCACTTATATCTCCGAAGTAACGAGCATCACCGACACAAGTCTCTACACATGCTGGCTCTTCGCCACGTTGTAGACGGTGATAGCAGAATGTGCATTTACGTGCAAGCCCGATAGGATTAGAACCCTTCTGACGCTTTCCTTTTGCAATACCGTATTCATTAGCTTGTAGTTCATCAAAGCCTAACATTTCACCCTCATAGCTCTCACCAAAATCATACGAGCGTGCTCCATACGGACATGCAACCATGCAATAACGACAACCAATGCAACGATCATAATCGATAGCAACAATTCCATTATCCATCTTGTAGGTTGCTTTAACTGGGCAAACCTCACCGCATGCTGGCTTATCGCACTGCATACAAGGTCTAGGAATATTTACCTTTGACACATTAGGGAACTGTCCATGCTCCTCTTTCATAACAACATTATAAGAAATTCCAGGTGGTGTACGGTTCTCTGCCTTACATGCGACTGTACACGCACTACAGCCGATACATTTTTGTAAATCAATTACCATTACCCACTTCGGTCCCTCTGACTTATCAATTGAAGATAATTCATCAGCAAACTCCTGAGCATTAGCAATACCGCGCTTAAACAACTCTTTTCTTGATAGAGACTCTTTAATCTCTTGGTAGCCCATGGGGTCACTCCTCTCTCAACATTAAATATTTATTTTAATTTATCTGTCACTTATAATTAGTAGCAAGAAGCGTGCCAACTTTTTATAAAGCGATGCAAATAGTGTGTCGTGTTGTCAAATGGTCTTGTAAAATAACAAAGACACCGACTAAGTCGATGTCCTTTGAAAAATAAGTTTGGCTATAAAGCGATAATTTGTTTCCCTTTATTGTGACATTCTGTTAAATTCAAAAATTTAGTCTGACATTTTGTCAATTAATAAAAATCAGTCTGACATTTTGTCATCATGCTCCTCAAGCTTACGATATAAGTTTCTGGTGCTAATACCTAATAGCTCTGCTGCCTTTGTTTTATTGCCTGCAACTGCCTTTAGCGTTTGCTTAATGTGGCGTTCTTCCAGCTCTTTAAGCGTCATCGGGTATGCTGCTGTTGCAACTGCTTGCTCTCCGAACAAATCATCAACATTTATCACATGGCTATTAGATAAGATAATCCCTCGTTGAATTAAATTAGCTAACTCACGGATATTGCCGGGAAATTGGTAATTTTGCAACGCAATTTGGGCTTGTTCTGATAACTGCTTACTGCTGGACTTGTCATGTAATCTTAAAAAATAATTTGCAAGTAGCAGTATATCATCGTCGCGCTTACGAAGTGGCGGGACAATAATTTTAATAATATTTAATCGGTAATATAAGTCTTGACGGAAATTACCCTTCTTAACTTCATCTTCAAGATTACGATTAGTTGCTGCAACAATGCGAACATCAACCTTCTTAGTACGGTTATCCCCAACACTACGCACCTCGCCTGTTTCCAGAAACCGTAATAGCTTAACCTGTAATCCTATTTCCATCTCACCAATTTCGTCTAGAAATAGCGTACCTTTATCTGCAACCTCTACTAACCCCTTCTTACTCTCATGTGCGCCTGTGAACGCACCCTTAACATGACCAAAAAGCTCACTTTCCAATAGCTGTTCAGGCAACGCTCCTGCATTAAGTATAATAAAAGGGTTCTCTGCTCGGTCACTTAGATAGTGGATGTTCTCAGCAACAAGCTCCTTGCCTGTACCGCTTTCTCCCTCAATTAATACTGTAGATGGCGTTGCCGCTACCTTGCGGATTATATCCTGCACACATAAAATCGCTTTGCTCTGACCCACCATCGTTTTACGCATTTTACTGCGGCGGAGTGCCTCTTTAAGGTCTGAATTCTGTTGTAATAATTGTTTTTTCTCATTTGCCTTCTCGATTACTAATTCTATTTCGTCAAAATTACTCGGCTTCGTAATATAATCATTAGCACCAAGCTTCATTGCTTCAATAGCAGACTCAATCGTCCCATGACCTGTAATCATTATAATCTGCATAAGTGGCTGGATTTCCTTTGCTCGCTTCATCAATTCTAATCCATTAAGCCCTGGCATCTGATAATCAAATAAGCCCACATCAAACTCAATATTTTGCAAATATTCGTGAGCGCTATTGCCGTCAGGCGCTGTCTGTATTTCATAATTTTTACGGGCAAATCGCCGCTTAACAAGCTCTAAATAGCTTGCTTCATCATCTGCAATTAGGATTCTTATCGGCTCCATACTCAATCTTCTCCATTCTCCCTATTGCTTATAGTAATGTTATCTAGTACATTGTTGTTTTTATTTAAGATCGGAATGCGTATTGTAAAGGTAGTCCCCTTACCAGTTTCGCTCGCTACTTGAAAAGTTCCCTGTAACTGTGTAATAATTCCATAGCTAATCGATAATCCCAGCCCTGTCCCTTTACCAACTTCTTTGGTCGTAAAGAACGGGTCAAAAATTTTCGCCAAATGCTTCGAATCTATGCCTAAGCCAGTATCACTAATTTTTATTACTATTTCTGTATCTACAGCATTAGTAGTTACTGTAAGTTGCTTGGCTTGATTGGCTTGATTGGCTCCTGGCGTGCTATTGTTAGCATTTTCTTTCATTTCGATCGCATCAATGGAATTCTGCAGCAAATTAAAGAATACCTGCTGAAGATGAATTGCCGAACATTCGATATATGGTATATCTTCTTGCAATTCTAATTGAATGGTTATGTCTGCCTTTCTAACGGAATATGACAATAAGCTAATTGTTTCTTGGATTAAATAATTAACATCAACTGGCTCATTAACCATTTCCCTCTGCCTAGAGAAATTAAGCAGACTGCCGGTAATATGACTACAGCGAGTAACTTGTTTTTTGACCATATTAAGATCATTGATTATATCTTCAAACTTGTCTTCCTCATTGCCTAGCAAAATTCTGTCTCTTAGCTCTAGCAACTGCGTAACCACATATTCTGTATATAAATTAATTGTGTGAAGTGGATTATTAATCTCATGGGCAACCCCAGATGCTAATAACCCGACAGCGGCCAGCTTGTCTGCTTGGATAACCATCGCTTCCATTTCTCGTTTAGCAGTAATGTCTTCGATCATACGAAGATATTTAGGATCGTCTGGATGATGTTTTTCTAATGCAAAAACCCTTTGTCGCAGATGCATTTTCTCATTGTTAATTACTATCGTATAATCAAAATCATCGGTAGTACATTCATCAATTGAAACATTAATATACTGCTCTATCTCGTGCTGTTGTTCAGTCTGAAACCAACGATATAACTGTTGATTACACCATACCAGTGAGCAATCATCGTTAATTAGCGCTAACCCAACTCCAACACCACTAACTACTTTATCTAGCAGTTGCTTCTCTTGAATTAAATCTGCTGTCTTAATTCGTAATTCTTCTGTCATGTGGTTAAAAGAGTCAATTAGTTCAGCAACCTCGCCATTGCCCTTCGATTCTATCCGATGGTCAAGTTTTCCACTAGCAATTATAGTAGCTCCCTTGCTTAAGTCCTCGATCGGCTTCGTAAAGCGTAACACAGAGAATATACTAGTGCTAGCAACAATTAAGCTAACTATAATAGTAGCCATTCCAAAACGTATATATAGCTGATTTATCGGATACAGCGCTTCTTGCAATGGTTGCTCTATAACGACACCCCATTGCAATTCTGGGATAAATGCATATGAGCCTAAAACCATCGTTTGATTGTAGGTTTCGTAGGTCATTGGCTCATTAACAGCATACGGGCTAATACCCTGAAGTATAAGCTTTACCGCCTGACTAGATTTCACCGATTGATTACTTAAAACATCACTGAAATCCTGGTGACCAATTAAATTACCTAGCGAATCAATAACATAGTAGTAACCACTCATATCTGTATCTGTTGCATTCTGAATAAAGCTACGCAGATTAATATGTGCTTTCATAATTCCAAGTGGAGTATCTGCTACTCGATCCCATATCGGTACATTTATGCTCAAAATAGGCCGTCCATCACTAGCATAATATATTGGATCATATGTAACATCTCGTTCAATTTGAGAGGTAAACATCGCATCGCTAAGATTGACAATATCTCGCTTAGAAACAATGCAAATTGGCTCTAATTGCTTATTAAATAATGTTAACTTCTCTATTTCTGGCATATCCTTCATCAACGAATATATTACTAGCTCTTGCGTATCGGTAGAAGACTCAGTGATTGGTTCATATGCCTCTATTACTAATTGCACTCGTTCTATAGAGTGTTCGATAAACAACGATAAGTCAGCCGCAATAATTCTTGCAGCATTCATGTTGTGCCCATGGATCGTCAGCATGAGATTGTCTTTTGTGCTTTGTATATTTATGTAACCTAATAGCATTAACGGTATAACCGTCATAACTAGACTAAATAGGATTACTCTATTTTTTATTTTATCTAACCATCGCTTAAACATTTTAATCATTTTGCTCATGCTTCTAACTCCTAACATTTAACCCTCGTATATCATAACAAGCCAGCGTATAAAACGTAGATGCAAAACGTAACTCTAGCGTATAAATAGTAAATGCAAAGCGCATCACTAGCGTATAATCGTAGATGCAAAGCGCATCCCCAACGGTGAAATTATAACACCTAAATCGTTAGCAACACGCATATTGATTACTAATTCAATTCGATCAGGTGATTCCACAGGAATCTGACTTGCGTGCTGCCCCGCCAAAATTTTACTGACAATCGGTGCCGCCTGTGCTCCCTGATGGTAATACGAAACACCATAAGAAGCCATTGCACCTTTTTCCGCCTCATACTCATTCACACCCATAACTGGCACATTATATTTAGAAGCTGTTTCAATTAGGTTATCGAATCTTTCCTCTAGTAGAAAGCTCGGCAAATATGTAATGGCGTCAATTTCTTCAGTTTCCAGCACGTTTGCTAAATCTTTATCTAGTCTTATACTTTGGTCAACAGGAAATTTAGAAATTGTTAGCTGCAGCATTTCTGCAGCTTCTTCGACAAAAGGCATACTATGTGCACCTGGAGTAACCTTAGGATCATAGACAATTAGAACATTCTGTATATTCGGCATTAACTTTGTTAATAGCTCTAGTCGCTTACCGGCTAACTCCGCATGGTAATTATCGACGCCGGTTATATTTGATTGATGGTTCTGATAATTATCAATTAAACCCCGCTCCACTGAAGATGCAACCCCAGCAAGCACTAGCGGTATATCAAGCTGTTTCTGCTCAATTCCACTTTTGATAGCATCTGCTTCAACACCTCCTAAGGCAACTAATACATCCATATCTTCGGATGCTAGCTCTAGTCCATAGGATTCCATTTGTTCCATACTTGCTTCTGCATTTTTGACAACAAGATTATAATGAATGCCTTCTACTAACCCTTGATTTGCTAACCCATCGATTAACCCATTAAGCTTGAAGTAACGAATTTCTCCAGATAACAATACTCCGATTGTTTTAATCGAATTTTCCGGCTCATATAACACATTAAAACCTACGAATACTACCAGCGTAATCATTGCTGCTATAGTAAGGATGGCAACCCAACGCATAATTTAACGCTCCTCATAATCACAATTATCTACTTCGTAATATTTCTATGAATACTTGTATAAATACCTCTACAAATACTTCTATATTTACTTTTCAAAACCTTTCCATTAAATTCAACATGACTATAAAAAACAAGGCAAAATTTCTGCCCTGTTAATTATTGTCGTATTTCATTTTCTAATCCTAATTCTTTTATGGCTTCAAACATAGTATGAAATTTAGATGCTTTTTCCTTTTCATATTCACTTACAGTGCGCAGATCATATTCATCTTCTAACTTTTCTAGCCTTTTCTCTTCTTCAGTTGCACGCAACGAAACGCATGAAATAAATATCACCCCAGCAATACATTGTAAAATAATATATCACAATCAAAAAAGAAACTGTATGTATAAAGAGTTCGTTAAATATGTTGTGAAAAACTCCGCCAGCATTGAACCAATGATAATCGATACAATCAGCACAAATCCTCGTGCCTTAATATCTGTATGGTCAAGGAAAATCTTATCCCAACGCGCTTCACGAAGGCAAACCCAAGTGATAAATATGCTAACTACCAGCCATAAAATGTTTATAATACTTACTACACCATAGAATAATTGCGATTGCCCTGATAATATATCCACATCTACACCACCAATTAATGAATTTTACAAAAGGTTTTTAAATTCAATATCCTATTTTTTCTAATGCTCTTATCATTTCCTTACCCGAAACGAAAGGTATTATAGGCGACATCATACTACCACCTGTGCAACAATGATTGTTTGATTATCATTTTCCTCTATATTATCTTCTATACATAAAGCTATAGCTTCTCTAATATTTTCAAGAGCTTCTTCAAACTTATCCCCTTGCGAATAACAACCTTCAAATATACGACAAGTTACGATGTAACCTGTGTCCTCTTTTTGAATAACCACTGAATATGATTTAGGCAAATTCATCACCTTTTGTCTATTATACTCAAAATTCATCATAATATCATCTGTTACTGTATTTGGGGATCGCCTTTTTTTCAACATGATACAAAAAGCTCCTTTAGTGATAATCACAGTTTAGCTTTTAACTGTCGATCACTTAAGGAGCTTATTATATTGATTTCAGTCGTCTTCGATCTCGATCTTTCACTTTGCTAGAATAACATCCAGCTAATTCCCACTAAGAATTCTGTAATAATTCCTGGCATAAACCCTAGCAGAATTGTCGCTACTAATGTACTGATGACCACAACCTTAATGCTATTAGGTACAACTAAGACATCTTTTTCAGTGGAACGCATATACATCTGTTTAATGATTCCAAAGTAATAATAGAATGACATAATACTTGTCAATGCCATTATCACAGCTAGCCAATACATTTGGTTAGTCATTACTCCTAAGAATATATAGAACTTTCCGAAAAAGCCAGCTGTTACCGGCAGACCTGCAAGCGATATCAAGAACACTGTCATTGCAAATGAAAGCCACGGCGAACGATAATATAGCCCGTTAAAGCTTGATATGTCCTCTGATTCCGTATCCTCTGTAACAACTGTAATTACAGCGAATGCCCCTGTTGTTACTAATACATATGCAATTGCATAGAACAATATCTGACTAAACGCTAGATCCCATGTTAACGCTGCTGCTATCGGCACTAACAAGTAGCCTGCCTGCGCAATACTTGAATAAGCCATTAATCGTTTCACATTACGCTGTATCAACGCAATGAAATTACCTATAATCATTGTCGCCGCTGACAATACTGCTATATAGAAATACCATTCCCCGAAGATTCCGCTAAAGCCTAGGCTTAGCACCCTTAGCACCAATGCAAATCCTGCAACCTTAGAAACTGCTGCCAAAAATGCAGTAACTGGTGTTGGCGCACCTTCATACACATCTGGTGCCCACATGTGAAATGGAGCTATTGAAATCTTGAACCCAAAGCCTACCATCATAAACAATAACGACATAATAACTAAGAAACTAAATTGTTCATATATTTGTGGTAAGTATTGACCGATTATTAGTAAATTCGTAGTTCCTGTCAATCCATACAAAAATGACATTCCATATAATATAAATGCTGAAGAAGTTCCACCAAGAATAACATACTTAAGCGCTGCTTCATTTGACTTAACATGTTGCTTGCGAAAACCGGCCAAGCAGTACGATGCTATACTTAGTATCTCAAGACCAATGTACAGAGTGATTAAATCGGCTGATGAAACCATCAGCATTCCACCTGCTGCTGCGAACAATAGCAAATAGTAGAATTCTCCTTGGTAAATGTCTTTTTGCTTCTCTAAATAGTGCATTGACAAGATTATTACCAGACCTGTACCGACAAGAATTACCGTCTTAAATAAGATCGCAAACGGGTCTAGGATAAAGGTATGACCAATCGTTCCTACCTTATCACTAAAATGCAGCACCACCAGTGTCATAATTACAGCAAAAACACTCATCATACCTAGGGTGGTTTTCTGCCCACGAATACCTGTCATGAAATCAAGCACAAAGATTAACAGCGCTATTATAATTAAAGTAATTTCAGGGGCAAGTAGCGACCAAGAAACAGTTATTCCAGTAGCATCCATTGGCTTTAACCCCCTATCTTCGACACAAGGTCGATTACCGTAGTATTTATAACATCGCTAAGCAACAATGGGTATATCCCTATTAATAAGCTCATTCCTAATAATCCTATCATCGGGATGTATTCTATCGGTCGAGCATCTGCCAATCCTGTGAACTCGTCACGTATATGACCGAAGGTTGTTCGTTGGATTGCCCATAATAGATATGCTGCAGTCAAAATTATACCTAATGCTCCAATTACCGCAATAACCGTCGCTGCTGGTATTACCTCTGGTACTGCTCCGAACAATCCCATGAACGCCATCAACTCACTGACAAACCCTGATAACCCTGGCAAGCCTACAGATGCCATTGCCGCTGCTAGTAAAAATCCTGACAATATCGGCATTGACTTCGAAAGACCACCTAAATCTGCCAGCATACGTGTATGTGTACGTTCATAAATTGCTCCCACCATAAAGAATAACAGCGCTGAGATAAATCCGTGTGATACCATTTGGAAAATTGCCCCCTGCATACCCACTGTCGTGAATGACGCAGCTCCGATAAGCACTATACCCATATGACTTATACTTGAGTATGCTATCAGCTTCTTGAGATCCTTTTGCACGAGTGCTAGTAATGCACCATACAAAATGTTAATAACCCCCAAGACAGCTATTAAGGTTGCAAAATGTGCCGCCGCATCCGGTAGAACACCGAAACCAATTCGCAGCAGACCGTATGCACCCATTTTCAACAATACTCCTGCCAAAACCATACTGGCTGGTGTTGGCGCTTGTACGTGCGCATCTGGTAACCATGTATGAAACGGGAATATCGGTAGTTTGATTGCAAAGGCGATAAACAACGCCAAGAAAATTGTTGTTTTGGTACTAAAGCTTACTGCATCAACAGTAACCGGATTAGCTAATAATTCGCCGACACGTATCATGTTAAAACTCACTTCTGTAAAACCGGAAGCTTGCGCTCCAGCGAAATAGAGAGCAAAAAACGCTAACAACATGATTATACTGCCAAGCCCTGTATATAATAAAAATTTAAAAGATGCGTATTCCCGTTCTTTACCGCCCCAAATGCCGATTATGAAGAACATCGGTATCAGCGTTAACTCAAAGAATAAGAAGAACAACAACATATCAAGCGCTACGAATACTCCTGTTAAGCCGACCTGTAATGCAAGCATCCACATGAAATATTCTTTAACCCGCTCTTTTATACCAAATGACGCTACCATAGCCAACATCATTACAATCGTAGTCAATAAAACCATCGGCAAGGATAGACCATCTACGCCTAAATCATAATTAAATTGCACGAAGCCAACGTCAATCCATTGATAGTTCTCATTAAATTGCATTGCTGATGTTGATGCATCAAAGTTCAACCATAGAACTAACGACAAAACTAATGCTATTAAACTACTCATTACTGCAATTAATCGAATAGCAGTGACGTTTTCCTTAGGCACAATCAATGTTATTAGCAGACCTATTAGAGGTACGAAAACTATCCAGCTCAAAATATTTGGGATCATCCGATATACCCCCTTATCAGAAACGCTAAGGCAAATAACATAATACCGCCTATAACCGTTACAAGTCCGTATGTCTGCACTTGACCATTCTGCACTCTAGCAAATAGTCCGCCCTTCCAGCGAGCCGTATTTGCCGTAAAATTCACGAAGCCATCAACTAAGTTGCGATCAATCGACCATAATAAGTTACCAAGGCTAACCACTGGCTTAGTAATAACATTTATGTAAAGCTCATCCACGTAATATTTGTTATATAAAATTCGATACGGTGTAGCAAATGTATTTTTAATAGAATCACGATTTACAATACCCTTACCATAAATCAACCAAGCCAAGGTAATTCCTGCTACTGCAATTACAACTGATAATCCCATCATCCAACCACTAGCCAGTGCCTGTTCCCCTATACTCGTACCTTGTATTAAGAAATCAGTTAACGCATGATGGGTAAATGGAGCATTCACTAAGCCTGCACCAATGGCGAAAATTGCTAACACCATCAGTGGAATCGTCATAAAAGGTCCGCTCTCACGAGGCTTATGCTCTCCACGATAGCTGCCTGTAAAAGTAACAAAGAACAGTCTAAACATATAAAATGCTGTCATAAAAGCAGTAACCACTGCGATAGTGAATAATAACATATCACCACTAGCCCAAACTGCTGCAAAAATTTCATCCTTACTCCAAAATCCTGCAAACGGTGGAATTCCGGAAATAGCCAACGCACCTATTAAAAACGTGACAGCGGTTATGCGCATTTTCGACCATAATCCACCCATCTCATTAATATCCTGACTATGAACTCCGTGGATAACACTACCTGCTCCAAGGAATAGTAACGCTTTAAAAAACGCGTGGGTCATCAAATGAAATAATCCTGCCACATATCCGGCTGTACCTAATGCCAGCATCATAAACCCTAGCTGACTGACGGTCGAATATGCTAACACCCGTTTAATATCCTTCTGCACCAACCCAATTGACGCTGCAAAAATCGCCGTAATTGCTCCTGTATATGCCACTACGGTCATTGCCGTTGCTGATGCTATAAACATCGGATACATTACCGCTACCAAATATACCCCTGCTGCAACCATTGTCGCGGCGTGAATCAGTGCACTCACAGGTGTCGGCCCTTCCATCGCATCAGGTAACCATATATGCAATGGAAATTGCGCTGATTTACCAACTGCACCTAAGAAAACGAGCAGCGCAATCACCGTAATTAAAGTCTGGTCAAGTAACCCTGCACTAACCGCTGTAAAAATTACATCATATTCAAATGAACCTGTATAAATAAAGGTGAGTATCAATCCAATTAATAATCCCACATCACCTATTCTAGTTGTCAAAAATGCCTTCTTGGCAGCTGCTGCTGCTTCAGGCTTAAAGTACCAAAAGCCAACCAACAAGTATGAGCATAAACCCACAAGCTCCCAAAAAATGTATAGCTGCAATAAATTTGGCGATAATACAAGTCCCAGCATCGAAAACGAGAATAAACCTAAATAGGAATAAAACACTTCAATCCTGTCATCACCTTGCAGATAATCTCTCGAAAACATATGCACCAATAAGCTAACAAGCGTTACAATCACGAGCATCATTGCATTCAATGCAGTAACTTCATACCCCATCGTGATAGTCGTATCGCCAAAGTTTAGCCAATCTAGTACATAACGATAATTTTGTCCGCCAATCCGTTCAAACAATATAACAACTGCCATCCCAAACGATACTGCTAAGGCTAGAATTCCTACATATGCTGCTTTTTCCTTTAGCTGTTTGCCAAAAAGCAAAAGCAACATAAATGCCACCAACGGGAAGACAGGTATTAACCAGGCGTATTGTATCATGCCATCACCTTTCTCCTAATAATCTACTGTGAACAGTCTAACAACTATCCTCGCAGCTAATTACGCAATAAATCCTGCTTACGTGAATCAATCGTTTTGCGATTACGATAAAGAGCGATTAGAATTGCTAAACCTACAGCTGCCTCCGCAGCGGCTACTGTAATTGTAAAAAGAGAGAAAACCTGCCCTGTAATATTAGCAACTGGGCCAATACTCGATAATGCTACTAAGTTAATATTTACAGCATTTAGCATCAATTCTACCGATACCAGCACTATAACTAAGCTCCTTTTTGTAAGTACACCATATAGCCCGATACAGAATAGTATTGCCGCTAAAGCTAAATATGACGTTAATGGTACCAACTTAGTCAGCCTCCTTTCGTGCTAATACAATTGCACCTACAAGAGCTACTAATAACAGGATACCTGCAGCTTCAAACGCTATAACATAGGTGCCATATAGTTCGAGCCCTATATCCTTAGTCGTCCCAACATATTGCGGTGATTGTGCTGGAATTTGCAAGGTTGATATGCCATATAGCATTACACCTAACAAAGCCGAAACACCTACAAACGACACAAACTTATGAACTTGATGCTGCTCTGTTCCGAAGGATACAACCTTATGCTCCGTCATCATTATGGCAAAGACGAACAAAATCGCCATCGCCCCTGCATAGACAATAATCTGAATAATTCCAATAAATTCAGCACGTAATAAAAAATATATACCGGCAATCGCTAAGAAGGTGAAAATCATTGATAAAATCATATGCGACATTTTCTGCGCGTTAATGACGATAACTGCACACGTGATTGCAATTAGCGCTAGAATGAAGAATATAATCATCTCGCCTGTCAACCCTGTCATTTATCATCACCCCCAGCTGTTTCTACTTCTGGTTTTGAGTCTGTTTCTGACTTTACATCTGTTTTTGCTTTTGTTATTACTTCAGACTTTACATCTGTTTTTGGTTTCTCATCTGCTTTAGTTACTGCTGCCTTCGTTGTTGCTGGTTTCTTTGCTACGGTTTTGGCTTCCTTAACGAGTTCAGCAGGACGACCTTCCTCATCTTCTGATTCGTAATTGCCGTAGACTTTGTTAGCTGACAACCATGTTATATCCTTTTGCAGTGCTTTACGATCGTAAACTGACAGGTTGTCGTATTTGGTGGTAAATACCACCGCACTTGTCGGGCAAACCTCTGCACAGAACTCACAGCGAATACAACGTTCAAAATTGATATTATATGTTAAAAGACGATTTTTCTTAGTTTCAGGATCTCTTTCGCCTGTCAAAGTAATAACCTCTGTCGGGCAGGCTTTAACACACATATTGCATACGATACAACGCTCTGGAATGATACGCTGGATTCCCCTAAAGCGCTCAGCCATAACAGGACGTTCTTCAGGATACATGATAGTTACCTTTTTCTTAAAAAAGTAACCAAGTGTCAACTTAAATCCCTTCAAAAATCCGAACATTTTATCACCCCATCCATGCTTTGACTAATGTTGTAATAACAATATTTACTAGCGCTAGTGGAATAAGCACCTTCCAGCCAAAGGTCATCAATTGATCAACTCTTGCACGTGGTAATGTCGCACGCAGCCAAAAGAAAAAGAATATAAAAAACGACCACTTAAATAAAAACCATATGATTCCAGGCAGGAATGCTGGTCCTAGCCATCCTCCAAAAAACAATACTGTTGCCAGTGCTGCAATCGCTATCGCATACACGTATTCAGATAAGAAGAAGAACGCCATACGAAAGCCTGTATATTCAACATGGTACCCTGCTACTAGCTCTGACTCAGCTTCTGGAAGGTCAAATGGCGAACGATTCAATTCAGCAATTGCGGAGATTATGTAAACAATAAATCCTAAAAACTGCGGAATAATAAACCATACGCCCATATCCTGCTGCGCATAGACTATATCACGAAGATTCAATGAACCAGAAAGTATTACTACTCCGATTACTGACAACACTAATGGAATCTCATAGCTGACCATTTGTGCAACGCCACGCATTGCTCCTAATAAGGCATACTTATTATTCGAGCTCCAACCACCCATCAAAATCCCAATAGTCGTAATTGAGGAAATACCGATGAAATATAAGAGCCCAATGTTTAAGTCTGCACCATACAAGTTCTCACTCCATGGAATCGTCGCCAAAATCATAAATGATGGCGCAAAGGCGATTACAGGTGCGATAATGAACACTTTACGATCTACCTTGCTTGGAATAATATCTTCCTTAAGCAATAGCTTTAGTACGTCTGTTACTGTCTGCAGTAATCCCCATGGGCCAACTCGATTTGGTCCATAGCGCACTTGCATATAACCAATAACCTTCCGTTCAAAATATATCGCATATGTAACACCAAGCAGTAAAAGGAGTAAACTGGCAACACCATAAATTATTTTCAGCAATAGGCTGATTTCCATTATGCATCAACCTCCCCTAATACCACGTCTATTCCACCAAAAATCGCTATTAAATCAGCAATATTCTTACCTTTTAATAGTTCAGGTAAAATTTCTATATTAACAAATGACGGACGTCTTAATTTAACTCGATAAGGTTTAGTAGTACCATCGCTGACCAGATGTATTCCTAATTCACCTTTTGAACCTTCTGCCCTTGTGTATATTTCGCCTGCTGGTGGTTTAATTATCTTTGATACTTTGGCGATTATCGGACCGTCTACTTTGTCAATTTGGTCAAGTGCTTGCTCAATTATGCGCAATGATTGACGAATTTCTTCTAAACGCACCTCGTATTTAGCATATACATCACCTTTGGTACGGACTGGAATATCAAAATCAAATCGATCATAAATTGAATACGGATCATTTCGTCTAATATCAAAATCAACTCCACTTGCTCTAGCGACTGGGCCAGTTAAACCCCAGTCAATAACCTGTTCCTTAGTAATTACGCCAACTCCGCGTGTACGGTGCTGAAATATTTCATTACCAGTAACCAACAGGTCGTATTCTTTGATATTCTCCGTTAATTCTTTAACAACTTTTCTGACCTCATCCAGCCAACCAGATGGTGCATCAAAGCGGACACCGCCAATTCTCATATACGAGAATGTCATTCTAGCTCCACACAGCTTCACGAACAAATCGAGAATTGTTTCTCGATCACGAAAAGCGTACAAGAACGGTGATAACGCACCCAAATCTAATAAAAATGTTCCCCACCACACAAAATGGCTAGCTATACGGTTTAATTCCATACTGATTATCCGTAAATACTCAGCTCGTTCAGGGACTTGTATCCCCATTAGCTGTTCAACGGTATTGCACCAAACGTAGTTATTAGTCATTGCGTTCAAATAATCTAATCTATCTGTATAAGGAATGAATTGTGTGTAGGTTAAATCCTCCGCTAACTTCTCTGTGCCACGGTGCAAATACCCTATGACCGGATTAGCATCTTGAATTATTTCACCGTCAATTTTTACAACGAGGCGAAATACACCGTGGGTACTAGGATGCTGAGGCCCAACATTTAATATCATTTCTTCTGTACGAATACTCATATTGACGACCTCCTAGTCTAGTCCAAGCCCTTCTTTATCAACAACATAATCCTTACGCAAAGGATGACCCACCCATTCATCTTGCAAGAGAATTCTCGTTAAATTCGGGTGCCCCTCAAAGTTAATTCCTAATAAATCATATGCTTCTCGCTCATGCCAATCTGCAGTGTTCCAGAACTGTTTGACTGAAATTACAGATGGTGACTGTCGATTAGTTTTCACCTTAAGCATTAAATAATTATCTAGTGTATATGAGTAAAATTGATAGACTACTTCCATATGATCGTCATAGTCTACTCCTGATATACAGCTTAATAAATCAAATTGCAGCTGTTCATTATCACGTAGCATTGCTGCTAACTCATGCTGCCAAGCACTTGCATCTATCACTATCATAGGACGATTAAAATTCAGCTTACTATCTTCAATTGCATCTTCACCTGCTTTTGACTGAATCGTCTCTACTAGCTTATTAAGTAATTGTTCCGTTTTATTCAGCTCTACTGCATTGTTTATTTCTACTGCATCATTTGTCTCTGTTACATTATTCAACTCTTCCGTATTTAATAGTTCTTCGCTCACTCTAAGCCCACCTTCTCTCCCTTAGCTTCAGTGCGAATCTTAACTCGCAGCTTTTCGACAGCATCGATTAGCTCCATAGGGGTAGGTGGACAACCTGGAACATAGACATCTACAGGAACTATTTTATCTACACCATTTACAACAGAATAAGAACGGTAATACGGCCCTCCGCATGTCGCACACGAACCCATTGCTATAACCCATTTGGGCTCTGGCATTTGATCATACAGTCTACGAAGTGCAGGCGCCATTTTGCTAGTTACTGTTCCGGCTACGATCATTACATCAGCGTGTCTAGGCGAAGCACGAAACATAACACCAAAACGGTCAAAATCATAATGCGCCCCGCCTGTTGCCATCATTTCAATAGCACAGCAAGCTAAACCAAAGGATAATGGCCAAAACGAGCTTGTTCTTGCCCAAGCTTTTAATTCTTCAAATTTAACTAAAGCCACATTCCGCTTTATATCCTCAGCAACTGCTGGATCAAACTCTTCTAAACCTTTGCCGTCAAATACAACTTGACGCTTATTGTTGTCTACCATTCTAGCACCTTCTTCTTCCATGAATACGCAAGCCCAATCGCAAGGACTGCAATAAAGATCAGCATAGCATTAACACCGATCCATCCCAGTTCATCAAAAGCAACTGCCCACGGATACAAAAAAACAGTTTCAACATCGAATATTACAAACTCTAATGCAACTATGTAATATGCAACCTTAAAACGTACCTGCGCATCACCTGTTGGTAGAATACCACTTTCATATGAAACTAACTTCTCTGGGTACGGATTATGTGGACGAATGAATCTCCCAGCCGTTAAAGCTACTATTGGAAGCCCAATACCTAGTAGTAGAAATATAATTACAAACACATAGCTATTTGAATATATATCCATACCTTCGTGCACCCTCCTATTTTTATTATTTGTTTTCAGTTTCTATGAACTGTTTGTCTTAGCATATTAATCCAATGGATTGATTATACCAAATGAATTCTCAATCTGTCTACACAGATTATCCTTCATTCTTGCGATTTGTGTATATTTTTTGATTATTACAGATATTTCACACTTATAAAACAGGAACGCAATTCGTTGGTATCATTGGGTTATATCGTGCCATCTGTTATATTGATTCTTCAAAACAGAAATGTACTATAACAGTGTGATATTTTTTATTTCTGTAGCATTATATGTGTTTGTTATAACCATAACTTTATCTCAATTTTATCATGTATTCAATGACATAACTCACAATTACTAATTGCATTTGCCTAACAGTTATTTCTATTTGGTTTTCTTTATGACGTTTTTTATGACGTTTTTTATGATGTTTTCCTTATTAAGCTTTATTTATTATCTGCTAATAAAAACTAGGTATTCAAAAAAAAGCAAAAGAAATAAGGTATGCTGTTAATACATACCTTACTTTTTTTGCCTTTATTATAGATGTTTCTTTATTTACCGCTAACTTTTAGACGAGTAATAGCTCTTTGAAGAGCTAACTCAGCACGCATGAAATCTACAACTTCAGCTTTATCACGAATAAGAGCTTCCGCACGTTCCTTAGCATGCATAGCACGATCCACATCTATTTCTTCTGCTAATTCAGCAGCTTCCGCTAGAATAACAACCTTATCTGAAGTTACCTCCATAAAGCCCTTCATAACAGAAATCAGATGCTCTACGCCGTCTTTTTTTACTCTTAACGGTCCAATGGCTAAGCTAGTTACTAATGGAGTATGTCCTGAAAGGATACCGATCTCCCCCGTAACAGCCTTAGCAATCAGCATTTCAACTTGATCACTATAGACCTTTCGCTCAGGAGTAACAATTTCTAATAAATAACTTTTCATTTTGAACCTCCTAATTTACGAGGTTTAGCCCTTTTTCGCTTTTTCTACAGCTTCTTCTATTGTACCCACGAACAAAAATGCATTCTCAGGAAGATCATCGTACTTACCTTCTAGAATCTCCTTAAAGCTACGCACCGTTTCTTTTATAGGAACGTATTTACCAGGGAATCCTGTAAATTGCTCTGCTACGTGGAAAGGTTGTGACAAGAAACGTTGAATCCTACGTGCACGAGAAACTAACTTCTTATCTTCATCAGATAACTCGTCCATACCTAAGATTGCAATGATATCTTGCAGCTCTTTGTAACGTTGTAGAATAATCTGTACTCCGCGAGCTACATCATAGTGTTCTTGACCTACAACCGCAGGTGTCAAAATTCTTGATGTTGAAGCTAATGGATCAACGGCAGGGTATATACCTAGCTCAGAAATTTTACGATCAAGGTTAGTCGTTGCATCTAAGTGAGCAAAAGTAGTCGCCGGAGCTGGGTCAGTATAATCGTCAGCTGGTACATAAATTGCTTGAATAGATGTTACAGAACCTTTGTTAGTTGATGTAATACGTTCTTGTAATTGTCCCATTTCAGTCGCAAGCGTCGGTTGGTAACCTACCGCTGATGGCATACGACCTAATAGCGCAGATACCTCTGATCCAGCTTGTGTGAAACGGAAGATGTTATCTACGAATAATAAAACGTCCTGACCT
>Ga0265293_10006240_pt1 | contig 19230 bp, 19 predicted proteins | sample Munlanlewell138R_FD_192505 | JGI IMG/M metagenome (GOLD analysis project Ga0265293, IMG submission 192505) | Leachate microbial communities from a municipal landfill in Southern Ontario, Canada - Leachate well 138R | ecosystem: Engineered > Solid waste > Landfill > Unclassified | place: Canada... | reverse complement strand
CTTCAAGGCGCGCAGCAATATCAGTGGCCACCAGCACCGCGACGCTGCCCGCCTTGAAGCCCGACAAGGCCTTGGTCCGGGCGGACTGGCTCTTGTTGCCGTGGATGGCCGCCGCCGACACACCATCCTTGACCAGCTTCTCAGCCAGGCGGTTGGCGCCGTGCTTGGTCCGTGTGAAGACCAGCACCTGATCCCAGCCCTGCTCACGGATCAAATGGCTGACGACGTCGCGCTTATGGCCCTTGTGGACCCGCATCACGTGCTGCGTCACCAGCTCCGACGCCGTATTGCGGCGCGCCACCGAGACTTCCTCCGGCTGATTCAGCACGCCGCGCGCCAGTTCGCGGATCTCATCCGAGAACGTGGCCGAGAACAGCAGGTTCTGCCGGGATTTTGGCAGCAAGGCCAGAATTTTACGGATGTCCCGGATGAAGCCCATGTCGAGCATGCGATCGGCTTCATCAAGGATCAGGATTTCAACGCCGCTCAGGTCCAGGGTTTTCTGGCCGACGTGATCCAGCAACCGGCCCGGCGTTGCCACCAGGATATCGATCGGCTTTCTCATTGCGGCGATCTGCGGGTTGATGTTGACGCCGCCAAACATGACGAAAGACTGGAGCGGCAAATATTTGCCGTAGGTTTTGACGGACTCGTCCACCTGGGCCGCCAGCTCGCGGGTCGGGGTCAGGATCAGGCAACGCGGCCGACCCGGTTTTTTCGGGGCGGCGCGTTGGCTCAACAGGGTCAGCACCGGCAGCGTGAAGCCCGCCGTTTTTCCGGTCCCGGTCTGGGCGGCGGCCAGCAAGTCGCGTTCTTGCAACACAAAGGGAATGGCTTGCGCCTGGATAGGCGTTGGGCGCGTATAGCCCGTCTCGGCCACCGCGCGTTGAACCGCTTCGGCCAGGCCAAGATCTGAAAACATCAATTCGGAAGTACTCAAAACAACTCCAGCGCCTGCCTACCGTCTGCGGACGGCTCCAATCTGGGGAGGCGTGAGGGGGGAGAAAGGCTGGTGAACTCAGCGAAATGCTGCCAGCGCGCTTTCCTTCGCATTGGAGGAACGAAGAAAACACATAGTGTACCTTGTGAATGGATATCCTAGTAGAAACCCCTAGTGAACGCGTTGATCGATCGCCTTATAGTTGAAGCGTTTCACTTGCAAATCAACGTTTTAAATAAGAAACACCCGTCCCGAAGACGATTTCCGCCCTGGCAAGTGGGGCGCGCTTCACTGCCTTGGTGTTTCACCCCCTGGAGAAAGACATGTCTGATCAACAACAGCCCCGTTCCTGGGACCGTCCGGAAGGCGCCTCCCTGGAAGAGTGGATGCAAACCCGCATTGCCCGCTACTCCACGCGTAAATATGACTGGGACGCCCTCAAATTCCAGGCTGACTACGATCCCAAATTCGCGCGCGCCCAAATGCGCTATGTCGGCACCGGCGGTACAGGCGTCTCCACGGACAACAACACCGTGCCTTCCGAGCACTTCACGTTCTCGACCATGGTCATCCCGGCCGGTCACGAAGGCCCGCCCCACCTGCACACCGACGTTGAAGAAATCTTCTTCCTGATGCGCGGCAAACTCAAGGTCGTCATTGAAAAGGACGGCGAGCGCTTTGAGACCATCATGACGGACCGCGACCTGATCTCGGTGCCGCCCGGCGTGTACCGCGAAGAGATCAACATCGGCGACGAAGATGCGCTGATGTGCGTGATGCTGGGTTCGAAAAAGCCCATCACCCCGACCTATCCGCCCGAGCACCCGCTGGCCAGCATCAAGCGCGAGAAGAAGTGAGGTTGAGCCGTGCAGACAGAACCGATCCTGGCCCCTGACGTTTCCCCCGCCACCCTGGCTTTGCTGGAGCAGGCGTTTGCCAACCAGACCGTACTGACGCCCAGCGGGCCGCAGTGCTATCGGGAAGCAGGCGCGGCCTGTACGTCGGGGCTGCCCATCGTTCTGTTGCACGGCATCGGCTCCGGCGCGGGCTCCTGGCTGCACGTGGCCATGCACTTGCGCGAACAGGCGCGCGTCATCGCCTGGGACGCCCCCGGTTACGGGGGCTCCGCGCCGCTGGCGCAATCCTCGCCCACGCCGGACGATTACGCTGAGCGCCTGCTGCAAATGCTCGATGCGCTGAACATCCCGCAATGCATTCTGGTCGGCCACTCGTTGGGCACCCTGATGGGCAGCGCCTTCGCCCACCGTTATCCGGCGCGTGTGAAATGCCTGATGCTGTTCAGCCCCACCCGGGGCTATGGCAACCCGGCGCTGGCCGAGCGGCGCGCCGCGGTGCTCCAGGAACGCCTGAAAACACTGGATGAGGTCGGCATCGCCCAGATGGCGCGCCAGCGTCCCGCCCGCATGCTGTCATCAAAGCCCGAGCCGCAAGCGCTGGCGCTCGTCCGCTGGAATATGGAACGCCTGAACGAGGGCGGCTACCGCCAGGCCATCGAAATGCTCTGCAATGCGGACATGGCGCTCTACGCGCCGCCCGTCATGCCGGTGGCCGTGTATTCCGGCGATGAAGACGTCGTGACCATTCCCAGCAACTGCCAGGCGATTGCCGGTCTGCATGCGGCGCCGTATGGTTCCATTGAGCGCTGCGGCCATGTGTGCCAGATCGAGCGTCCGGCCATCGTCGCTGAATTAATCAATCAGTTTTGTTCGAGCAAAGAAAAGTGAGCACCATGACGGGTGATGTGCAGGACCGCTATATCGTTCCAGGCCTGGAACGGGGGCTACGGCTGCTTCAGTTGTTCACCCGTGAAAACCGCGTCATGACCGCGCCGGAACTGGTGCGGCAGATGGGGCTGCCTCGCTCCACCGTTTTCCGCCTGCTCACCACACTGGAAACGCTCGGCTTCATCGAACGCGTTGAAAGCAGCCACTCCTACCGGCTGGGCATGCCGGTGCTGAGCCTCGGCTTCGAGTATCTGGCGTCGCTGGAGCTGACCGAGCTTGGCACGCCGCTGCTGCAAAAACTGCGGGATGAAATCGGTTGCTCGTGCAACCTCGTGGTTCGCAATCAACAAGACATCGTGTACGTAGCCAAGGTCACCGCGCCAACGCTGTTCCCGAGCGCGGCCACCCTCGGCTCGCGCCTGCCCGCCCACGCGACCGTGCTCGGCCGTATCATGCTGTCCGACCTGACGGACTTGGAATTTGACGCGCTTTACCCCCGTCAAGAACTGGACGCCGTCACTCCCAACACCCCCATCTGCCGAGAAACCCTCCGGCAAATGGTGCGCGAAGACGCCAAGCGCGGCTACGCCACCGCCACCGGTTTTTATGAGCCCAGCATCTCCAGTGTGGCCGCGCCCGTGCGCGACCATACGCGCCGCATCGTTGCGGCGATTGGCGCAGCCATTCCCGCCAACATGCTGGAGCAGGATCAGTTTGGAGACTTGATCCAGCATGTGATTTCCAGCGCCAACGAGCTCTCCAGACTTCTCAACTATTCTGAAGCCGCCACCCCCGACTTCTAAAGGATTCTTCATGTTGAATATCGCCATGATCGGCTCCGGCGCCATCGGCGCAAGCGCCCTTGAACTCGTCAAGAACGATCCGTCGGTTCGCGTCAGCCACATCATCGTGTCGCCTTCCACGCTGGAAGATGCCAAAAAAGCGCTGGCCCCGGTCGCGCCCGATGCGCTTTTTGTCAGCGAACTCAGCAGCAACGACCGTCCCGACCTGCTGGTTGAGTGCGCGGGCCACAGTGCGCTGGCCCAACACGTGATTCCCGCGCTGAAGCGGGGCATTCCCTGCGTGGTCGTCTCCATTGGCGCGCTCTCCGATGACGAGATCGCCGGCCAGCTTGAAGCGGCGGCCAAAGAGGGCAAGACCCAGGTGCAGTTGCTGTCCGGCGCCATCGGCGCCATCGACGCGCTGGCGGCGGCTCGCATCGGCGGCCTGGACAAGGTGATCTATTCCGGACGCAAGCCCGCCCTCGCGTGGACCGGCACGCCTGCCGACGAAGCCTTCAAGCTCGCCGCCCTGACCGAGCCCACCGTGATTTTTGAAGGCAGCGCGCGCGATGCCGCCCGCCTTTACCCGAAAAACGCCAACGTGGCCGCGACCCTGTCGCTGGCCGGCTTGGGACTGGACCAAACCCAAGTTCGCCTGATTGCCGATCCGCACAGTCAGGAGAACGTCCACCAGGTTCAAGCAAGCGGTGCTTTTGGTTTCTTTGAACTGACCATGCGGGGCAAACCGCTGGCAGCCAATCCCAAAACGTCCGCCTTGACCGTTTATAGCGTCGTTCGCGCCATCCATAACCTGGCGCACGCGGTTGCTATTTAGTTTATTCATCAGACTGTTTTAACGAGAAGTACCCGGAGTCACCTTAATGTTGCATCACACCCTACGCCTGGTCTCAAGCGCCGTTTTCGCTCTTGCATCAACCACTGCTTTTGCCCAGTCCCCCGCCGCCGATAATCCGGCTGCTCAGGCCCATCTGAAAAAAGGTGATTTCAAATTAGTTGCGCCGTTCCCCCCGGGCGGCCCCATTGACGTCCTGGCCCGCTTGTTCGGCACCGGCTTCACCAATTTGTACGGCGTCAGCGCCGTGATCGACAACAAGCCCGGCGCCCACGGCAACATCGGCATCACGCAAGTGCAGCGCGCGCCCGCCAACGGCAAGAACCTGCTGGTCGTGCCCGCCGGCAATATGACGATCAACCCGACGCTGTTGAAAGACCTCCCGTACAACGTCGAAAAAGACTTCACCGCCATTGCCATGCTGGCAAAAGCCCCGAACGCGCTGGCCGTGTTCCCCAACGTGCCGGTCAACTCGGTTCAGGAACTGATCGCGCTGGCCAAGGCCAAGCCGGGCACGCTGGCTTATGGTTCGCCCGGCGTGGGCAGCGGCCTGCATCTGGCTGGTGAGCTGCTGAAGGAGTCGGCAGGCATCGATCTGCTGCACATCCCGTACAAAGGCACGACGCAAGCCCTGAACGACGCCCTGGGCGGCCAGATCCAGGTCATTCTCGGCGCCGTCCCGACCTTGCTGCCCTACATCCAGGCGGGCAAGCTGCGCGCGCTGGCGGTGACGGGACCGGCTCGCTCCGACGTCCTGCCGGACCTGCCGACGCTGGAAGAAGCGGGCGTCAAGGATGTCAACGTCGTGTCCTGGTACGGCCTGTACGCGCCGCGCGCCACGCCTGATGACATTTCCGCCCAGTTGGCCCGCGACGTCGACGCCATCCTGAGCCAGCCCGAGATCCAGAAAACGCTGAAGGCGCAAGGTCTGGAACCGTCCAATCTGCGTCTGGAAGAATTCCGTAAATTCCAGGCCGATGAAACGGAAACCTGGCGCAAGGTGATCACGGCCAAGGGCATTGTGGCGGGCTGAGTATAGGCCCACCCCCTACGCGCTTCGCGCGCCCCCTCCAGGGGGCGGCACCGGCGGGCTGGCAAAGCCAGACCCGCGGTGCCCTGGATAATGCCGAGCTTCTTTTGTAAGCGAGCGCTGCTCACGAACCGCGCGGCAACGCCGGACCCGCGTCGGCATGAACCGCCAGCCAGACCGTCGGGCTGTCGGGCGTGGTCCAGGCCACGCGGTGGCGGCAATGGGCGGGCAGGTGCAGGGCATCGCCGGGGCCAAGCAGGTAGGGCTCGGGTCTGCCCTCCAGCTCCAGTCGGGCCTGACCTTGCAGTACCAGTACCCATTCGTCCCAGTCCTGGTCATACCAGAAACCCGCCGGGCTGGACTGGCCCTGCGACACGATGCGTTCGATTCGGCTGCCGGGCAGTTGGCAAAGCGGGGTAAAAACTTCCTGCGCCCGGGCATCGGGCAGATCGGTCAAAAGGGACGTATGCAGCATGCTTGACACCAAGAAGAGAGCGGCCAAGACTCGATTATGCGCAGCAGGAATGCTATTGTCTTTGGATAAAACACCAGGGCTGGCCCTGATCCCGGATCCATCGCAACTCTCTTTGACATAACACACGTGGACAAACTGCATAACTTTCTCGCGCACTCGGCCCAGCGCGAAATCTGGTCGGACGACGCCGTCATCCAAACTTTTCTGAAGTATGAGGCCGCCTTGGCGCTGGCCCAGAAAGCCTGTGAAGTCATCCCGGCCAACGCCGCCGACGTCATTGAGCGCGTCTGCCAGGACATCCGGATCGATCCGCAGTCGCTTGCCACGGAGGCCCGGTTCGCGGGCACGCTGGCCATTCCGCTGATGAAGCAGCTCAAGGCCAGCGTCGCGGCGGTGGATCCGGAGGCGGCCGCCTACGTCCATTACGGCTCAACCAGCCAGGATCTGGCTGACACTGCGGTCGTCCTGCTGTCGCAAACCTCGCTGCGCGCCTTGAACCAGGACCTGCTCAAGCTCGGCCAAGCCCTGGCGGAGCGCATTGAAACCACGCGCCACACTCCGCTGCTCGGCCGAACGCTGATCCAGCCTGCCGCGCCGGTCACCTTCGGCTGGAAGCTGGCGGGCTGGCTCGACGCCCTGACCCGCAACAGCGCCAACCTGCTGCGCGCCGGTCAGGAAGCCGCCGCGCTCCAGTTCGGCGGTGCCAACGGCACGCTGGCCACGCACTATGGCCGCGGACAGCAAGTAGCGCAAGCGCTGGCCGCCCGGCTCGGCTTGCACGCCCCCGCCATCTCCTGGCAGAGCCAACGCGACCGCCTTGCCCGCCTGGCGGCCGAGCTGGCCATCCTGACCGGCAGCCTCGGCAAATGGGGCCGCGACATCTCCCTGCTGATGCAGGTGGAAGTGGCCGAAGCCTTCGAGCCCACCGGCAACGGCCGCGGCGGCTCCTCCGCCATGCCGCACAAGCGCAACCCGGTCTCGTCGATGTTCCTGATGGACGGCGCCTACCGCGCCCCGGCATTGGCCCAGACCCTGATCGGCGAACTGGCCTCCGAACACGAGCGCGGCCTCGGCACCTGGGCCAATAACCTGCCCATCCTGGCGGACCTGTTCGCCCTGACCGCCAGCAGCGTCACGGCGGCGCTGGATATCGCGCAACACGCCCGGATTGACGAAGCCGCCATGCAACGCAACATTGACGCTCTGTATGGCGTGGTCTATTCCGAAGGCATTTCGCTGCGCCTGTCGGCGCTGCTCGGCCCCAAGGCAGCGGCCGCCATCGTGGCCGAGGTCTGCCAAGCGGCCTTGAGCACCCAGACGCCGGTGGTTGAACTGCTGAAACGGCACGAACAGGTCAATGCGGTGCTGAGCCTGGCTGAAATCGAACAACTGGCCGGCATCGACACACAGATCGCCGCCTGCCAGCCCATGTGCAGCGCCGTGATCCTGCAATGGGAACACCACCAATCAACCCTTCAGACTCAGGAGTAACAAACATGCCCCACGTTCGTAGCGGCCAAGCGGACATTTATTGGCGCGCCGACGGCGACCCCAGCCTTCCCGCCCTGTTGCTGAGCAACTCGATCGGCACGGATTTCTCGATCTGGGACAACGTCTTGCCGCGCCTGATGCGCCATTTCCGGGTGATCCGCATGGATACCCGGGGCCACGGCGCCTCCGCGGCCCCGGAAGGCGACTACACCTTGCAGCAACTGGCTGACGACGTCGATGCCGTCGTCAACGCGGCCGGTGTCGAGTCGTTCTTCTTCTGCGGCGTCTCACTGGGCGGCATGATCGGCATGCAATACGCCATCCAGCGTCCGGCCAAGCTGCGCAAGCTGGTGCTGTGCAACACCTCGGCAGTGATGGATCCCGCCGCCTGGGAGACGCGCCGCGCCAAGGTCCTGGCTGACGGGCTGGAAAGCATCGTCGACATGGGCATGTCCCGCTTCTTCACGCCCGAATACGTGGCCCGCAACAACGTCGAGTTCCAGCGCGTCCGCAACAACTTCCTGTTGAACTCGGCCGTCGGTTACGCGGGCTGCTGCGCCGCGATCCGCGATATGCAGGTCCAGGACCAGCTCGGACAGATCGAGGTCCCGACCCTGGTGGTCAATGGCGCTCGCGACGTCTCCACCCCGCCCGCCGTGGGCGAGGCGATTGCCGAGCGCATCCCCGGCGCGCAGACCACGCTGCTGTCCGCCGCCCACATTGCCTCGGCGGAGGTGCCGCTGGCCTTCTGTGACGCCCTGGTCGAGTTCCTGCTGGGCAATCCGGTTGAAACAGAGAACCAGCGCTACGACTTCGGCATGGCGCGGCGCAAGCAAGTGCTCGGCGCGGACTACGTGGAATCGCGCAACGCCAATATCACGCCGTTCAACCAGCGTTTCCAGGCCTTCATCACCCGCACGGCCTGGGGCGAAGTCTGGACGTCCAGCCGCTTTGAAGACACCACCCGCCGGATCGCCGTGCTGTCGATGATGCTGGCATTGGGCCGCTGGGAAGAATTCGAGCTGCACGTCGGCGCGGCCCTGCGCGCGGGCGTTGAGCCGGAAGCCATCGAGGAAACCCTGGTCCAGGCGGCCATCTATTGCGGCGTGCCGGCCTCCAACACGGGCTTCAAGCTGGCAGGCCACTTGATTGATGCCCACCGGGCCGGGCTGCAAACCAGCTGATCCCTCAACAAGTTCGCCATCTGGCAAAATAGGGAAATAAACGACAACCTCGCCCCCTGTGCATTACAGGCGGGCGAGAGGAAGATACACTTTTTTCTTGCTGAAAGGTCTCCAGAGACGCCGCCAAACGTCCGCCCGCCTTTCCTAATTGCCCCCACGCGCTTTGATAAAACAATGACTTCTACACTCAATGAAAAGGCCCTGGCCTATCACCTCAACCCGACCCCCGGCAAAATCGCCGTCGTTCCAACCAAGCAGCTCAACAATCAAGAGGACCTGTCGCTGGCTTATTCGCCCGGTGTCGCAGCGGCCTGCGAAGCCATCGCCAACGACGTCAACAACACCCGTCTGTACACCTCGCGGGCCAATCTGGTCGCGGTGATTTCAAACGGCACCGCCGTGCTCGGCCTGGGCAATATCGGCCCCTACGCCGCCAAGCCCGTCATGGAAGGCAAGGCCTGCCTGTTCCAGAAATTCGCGGGCATCAATGTTTTTGACATCGAGCTCGATGAAACCGATCCCGACAAGCTGGTTGACGCCATCGCCATGATGGAACCCACCTTCGGCGGCATCAACCTCGAAGACTTCAAGGCGCCGGAATGTTTCTATATTGAGCGCAAACTGAAGGAGCGGATGTCCATCCCGGTCTTCCATGATGACCAGCACGGCACCGCCATCGTTGCGTCCGCCGGCATCATCAACGGCTTGAAACTGGCTGAGAAGTCGCTGGACCAGGTCCGTCTGGTCTGCTCGGGCGCGGGCGCCGCCGCCATCGCCTGCCTGGATCTGCTGGTGCGCCTGGGCCTGAAGCGCGAGAACATCCTGCTGGTGGACTCCAAGGGCGTCGTGTTTGAAGGGCGCGACGAGCAGCTTGAATTCAACAAGTCGCGCTATGCCACCAAGTCCACCGCGCGCACGCTGGCTGACGCCGTCAAAGACGCCGACATTTTCCTCGGCTGCTCGGCCGCCAAGCTGCTGAAGCCGGAAATGGTCGAAACCATGGCGCTGCGTCCGCTGATCCTGGCCCTGGCCAACCCGGAGCCGGAAATCCAGCCCGAGCTGGCCAAATCGGTCCGCTCCGACGTTCTGATCGCCACCGGCCGCTCGGACTTCCCGAACCAGGTCAACAACGTGCTGTGCTTCCCGTTCCTGTTCCGGGGCGCGCTTGACGTTGAGGCCACCACCGTCAACGATGAAATGAAAATGGCGGCGGTCCATGCGCTGGCCAACCTCGCGCAGAAACCGGTGCTGCCGTCGGTGCAGAAAGCCTATCCGAAGTTCACGCTGGAGTTTGGCCCCGACTACTTCATTCCCACCCCGTTCGATCCGCGCCTGATCAGCGAAGTCGCGTCCGCCGTCGCGCAAGCGGCCATGGACTCCGGCGTCGCCCGCCGTCCGCTTGACGACACGGCCGCGTACGCGGAACGGCTGCTGAAGCAGTTCTCGCACTGATCTCCGCAACGAGCCATCCTTGCACCGCCAGGGCAGATGCCCTGGCGGTTTTTTTTGGCAAATAAGCGCGCGCCGTACCGCTTTGGCTGACAGGCCCGGCACAGCTACGGATTGATCGAGACCCCCGATTTGCGCACGATGTCACGCCAGCGCCTCACCTCCTCCTGCAATTCGGCCTCGAACGCCGCGGGCGTCCCCTTGCCCGGCACGAACCCGGCTTTCACAAACGCAGCTTGCACGTCCGGCAGCGCCAGCACATCGTCCAGCGCGCGCGACCAGGTGTCGATAATGGCCGGATCGGTGCCCTTGGGCGCCGCCAGCCCCCACCAGTTGCTCATCACCACCTCGGGCATGCCCGCCTCGGCGGCGGTCGGCACCTTGTCGAGTCCGGGATAGCGCTCGGGAGACGCCACCGCCAACACCTTGACCCGTTCTTGCGGCAGGTAGGCGGCAGCCACGCTATAGCCACCGATGTAAAGCTGGATATCGTTCGCCAGCAGCGCCTGCACGCCCAATGACGATCCCCGATAGGGGATATGCGTCATGTTCGCCTGCATCGCATCGCTCAGCATGAAGCCCGACAGATGCGGCGGCGTCCCGGCACCGGGCGAGCCGTAGTTCAATTTTCCCGCGTGCTCCCGCGCATACTTCGCAAACCCGGCATAGTCATTCGCCGGTACACCGGTGCTCAAATAAACGAAGGCGGGCACATCGGCGAGCTTGCCCACTGGCGCCAAATCCTTCAGCGGGTCAAAGCCCAGCTTGTCGTACAAAAACTGGTTGATGACAAAATTATTGGATGCGCCCAACACCAGCGTATAGCCGTCGGGATCGGCGCGCACCGCTTCCATCATGCCAATGTTGCCGCCCGCCCCACTGCGGTAGTCAACAATCAGCGGCTGGCCCAGCCGCTTTTCCAGCAACGGCTGCGCCATACGAAAAACGGTGTCGCCCGCCGATCCGGCGGCATACGGAAGCACAACGCGGACCGGCCGCTCGGGATAGGCAGCCTGGGCAAGCACGCTCACACAGGCCAAGGATGCGGTAGCGGACCATAAAACAGTACGGTGGAAAATCGTATCGGTCACGGCTCGAACTCCTGCAAACGGCGTCGGTTCCGCCGACGCGTCGGTTTCGCCGGGCAGGCGGGCGCCTTACAAGTCGATGCGCATCAGATCATGCGCCAGACGCAACGGTCCTTCATAGTTTTTGCGGATATCGGCCACAATCTCTTCCATCAAATGCGGCCCCATCAGCTCCACCGGCAGATGCTTGGCGGCGGCGCGCTTGATGACCGGACTGGTCGAGTCGAAATGGCCGAAATGGGTGGCCACCAGGCTTTTCACATTGGCGCGCTTGGCGATTTTTCCAAGATCGGTCGGGCTGGTATGCGAATACGTGCCCACGCCGGTCTTGGCCCGGTGGGCAATAAAGGATTCCGGGAACGTGCACTCGTGAATCAACAAGTCGGCGTCCTGCGCAAGCCGCACCATCGCGTCACAGGGCGCGGTATCGCCACTGAAGGCAATGACCTTGCCCTCGGCCTCGACCCGCACGCCGAAGCACTCGCAGATTTCGCGCGGAATATGTTCCACCCAATCCACGGAAATCTTGACCTTGTCGTCTTCAAACACCACGCCGGGCTTGACCTCGCGCACTTCCGGCCGGATGGCTTCAATATTGGCCTGGCGCAGGGGATAGTCGCTGCGGGCGCGGAAGTCCGTCTGGTAGGCGCCGTTCTCAAATAGATGATCAACGAAATGCCGGGTTCCCTTAGGCCCCAGCACCAGCGGCGAGCCGGTCTTGTTCAGCATCCAGCTGGAAATGACGAAGTACGGGTAGTCGCAAATATGATCGTGATGCAGGTGGGTCAGGAAAACGAAGCCGACTTTGGCCGGATCGATATTGGCGCGGACCATCTGCCGGGTCGCACCCTCGCCGCAATCGAACAAGTAATGCCGGTCGTCATCGAACGACAGCAGAATGGCGGACTGTCCGCGGTCGGGATCAGGCAGTGCCGCGCCGGTGCCCAGCATGGTGATTTTCATCGTCATCAGTAAACCTCTAGGTGAACAGTGAGCTCAGTGTAGGCAGGTAGTGACTACCGAATAATCAATTATTAGAATCAAGTGAAAACCTGTTGGAATCACTAAAACCATGAGCGACCCTTACCACGTCCCCTCCGCCCGACAAATACGTTCACGGCTGCGGTTACGCCATCTGGATCTGCTGGAAGCGCTTCATACCCTGCGCAGCGTGCACAAGGCAGCAGCCCAACTGGGCATGACCCAGCCCGCCGCCAGCAAGCTGCTGGTCGAGCTGGAAGACGCTTTCGGCGTTCCGCTGTTCACCCGCTCACACCGAGGCATCACACCCACGCCCTATGGCACGGCGCTAGTTCAGAAAGTGGGGGTGCTGCTGGCGGACCTGGATGGCGCCCGGGAGGAAATCGCGGCGCTGACGCGTGGCGCCAAAAGGGCGGGTGCGCGCCGGCGTGCTGCAAGTCGCCCAGGCCGTCCTGGTGCCCCGCGCGTTGGCGCGCATGCATGAGGAAAATCCCGGCGTCACCGTCATGCTTCACGAAAGCACCAGCGATCTGCTGCTCGCCAGCCTGGCGGATGGAGAGCTGGACTGCTTCATCGGGCGGCTGATGCAAGGCTCGTCCCAAAGCGGCTTCCGCACCGAAGTCCTGTACGAAGAGCCGGTCTATATCGTGGCGCGGATGGGCCATCCCCTGGCCCGTTCCACCCACATTACCGCTGACACCTTGGCGCGGCAGGCCTGGATATTGCCGCCCCCCGACGCACCGTTGAGGCAGCGTGTCGATGCCTATTTCGCCGAGCAGGGATTGGCATTGAAGGTCCCGCTGGCGGAATCCGTCGCACTGCTCGCCAACGAAATCCTGCTGCGCAGCACCGACGTCCTATGCGCCATGCCGCGCGGCGTTGCCCAGCACTACGCCCGGCAAGGCGTGCTGACCATCCTGAAGTTTCGCCCGCCCTGGGTCTTGCCCTCGGTCGGCGTGGTCACCCGTGCGGACGTCACGCCCGCGCCCGCGCTCGAACGCTTTTTACAGACCGTCCGGGAAGAGGCCGTCACCATGCGCGAACAGGGCGTGGCGGATTCATAAGCAACCGTGAAGCGTAACGCGGCGCTGATAAATTTCGTTGTGTCCGCCCCCGGCTTCGGCTAGTGTAGCGATGTAGCGCTAGCGGCTACGTGAGGGCGCTTTTTGCTGACGGGCCGCGCCAGCGGCTAGCGTGGGGCACCTTTTTGCCGCCGGGCCGCCCCAAGGCAAAAAAGCCCCCTGGGGCAGCGACGCCGCGCCAGCGGCTAGCGTGGGGCACCTTTTTATCGTTCTCATCCTACAAAGAGGGGAAGTCTTATGAAGCAAGCGTTTGATGTGGGTCCGGAGTGGGCGCCCCGCGCCCAAGGCTTGTTGCGCATTGTTGCAAGCTATCTTTTCTTGCAGCATGGCACGGCCAAGTTCTTCGGCATTCCTGATCTCAATATGAGCCCAGCCTTGTTTTCACTCCCTGGGCTGGCCGGCGTGCTGGAAATCGCTGGCGGTATCCTGATGTTGATTGGTCTATTCACGCGCCCGGTCGCCTTCATCCTGTCCGGCTTCATGGCGGTGGCCTACTTCATGGCGCATAACCCGCAGGCCTTCATGAGCCCGCTGACCAATGGCGGTGAGCTGGCCGTGCTGTACTGCTTTGTCTGGCTTTTCTTCTTCGCCGCGGGTCCAGGCGCTTTCAGCGTCGACAACGCCCGTCGTCGCCTATAAACGCAGCGCTCCCTTCCTGCATCGCCCTCGGGCCTTGCTTGGCAGAACAGCTCCTTCCCGGAGCTGTTCTCGCTTGAGGCATTCCGGGTTAAGGTGGCGGCTTCCTATTCAGGACGTCCGATGAGACCGACTTCAAGCTCCAATGAGCCGCTGCGCAGCGGCTTTTCCACCCTCCGCACCCTGCTTCCTTATTTGTGGCCGCAAGACGCCCCCGGTCTACGCGCCCGGGTAGTCATCGCGCTTGTCCTGTTGATGCTGGCCAAACTGGCCAACATCACCGTCCCGCTGCTGTACAAAGCTGCCGTCGATGCCCTCGACGGCTCGCAAACCGCCGCGTTGCTGGCGGTCCCCATCGGACTGCTGATTGCCTACGGCGTGGCGCGCGTGCTGGCGCTGGCCTTTGGCGAATTGCGCGACGCCGTCTTCGCCAGGGTGTCGCAACATGCGATCCGCGTGGTCGGCCTTCGGGTCTTCCGGCATCTGCATGCCTTGTCCCTACGGTTTCATCTGGCTCGCCAGACCGGCGGCCTGACCCGTTCGATCGAGCGCGGCACCAAGGGGATTGAAACCCTGCTGCAATTCATGCTGTTCAACATCGTGCCGACCGTGTTCGAGATCACCCTGGTCACCGTGATCCTCTGGCGCATGTTCGACGCCTGGCTTGCGCTGGCGACCTTGCTCACGGTGCTGGCCTATATCGGCTACACGCTGGCCGTCACCGAGTGGCGCATCAAGTTCCGCCGCCAGATGAATGAGAGCGACTCCGCCGCCAACACCAAGGCCATCGACAGCCTGCTGAACTTCGAGACCGTCAAGTATTTCAATAATGAAGCGCATGAAGCCAGGCGCTATGACGAAGCGCTGCGGCATTATGAAACGGCGGCGGTCAACAGCCACGTCAGCCTCTCATTGCTGAACATCGGTCAGGCCGTGATCATTTCAACCGGGCTGACCGTAGTGATGTGGATGGCCGCCTCGGGCATCGTCAGCGGTGAGTTGTCGATCGGCGATTTCGTGCTCGTGAACGCCTACCTGCTACAGCTGTACGTGCCGCTGAATTTCTTCGGTTTCGTCTATCGGCAGATCAAACAATCGCTGATCGACATGGAAAAAATGTTTGATCTGCTCGGCGAGCGCCAGGAAGTGCCGGACAGCCCCGCCGCCACGCCGCTCGTGCCGCAAGGCGCACGGGTCAGCTTTGAAAACGTGTCGTTCGGCTACGATCCGCGCCGCACGATTCTGCAACAGGTCAGCTTTGAGATCCCGCCCGGCAAAACGCTGGCCATTGTGGGCGCGTCCGGCGCGGGGAAGTCCACCCTGAGCCGTCTGCTGTTCCGCTTCTATGACGTGGACCAGGGCTGTATCCGGATTGATGGCCAGGACATTCGCGGCGTGACCCAGCACAGCCTGCGCCAGGCCATCGGCATCGTCCCGCAGGACACCGTGCTGTTCAATGACACGATTTTCTACAACATCGCCTACGGCCAGCCGAACGCCAGCCGCGAGGACGTTGAACGCGCGGCGCGCCTGGCCCACATCCACGACTTCATTCTTGCGATGCCGGACGGATACAGTACGATAGTGGGCGAGCGCGGCCTGAAACTGTCCGGCGGGGAAAAACAGCGGGTGGCCATTGCCCGGACCTTGCTCAAGCAGCCCGCCATTCTCATCTTCGATGAAGCCACCAGCGCCCTGGACACCCGCACGGAAAAAGACATCCAGCACAATCTGTCCGAGGTCAGCCAGGGCCACACCACGTTGATCATCGCGCATCGCCTGTCAACCATTATTGATGCCGATGAAATCGTGGTGCTGGATCAGGGCCGGGTGATTGAGCGCGGGCGCCATGAAGACCTGCTGGCGCAGCAGGGCCGCTACGCGATGATGTGGCGCCAGCAACGAGAATCTCTTCCGGAGCAGTCATGAGTTTTGATTCCACGACAGAAACCCTGTTGATCCGTGTCACCGGCAAAGTGCAAGGGGTCGGCTTTCGTTTTTCCACGCTCCGGCGCGCGCATTCCGTCGGCGCCACCGGTTGGGTGCGCAACAATGAGGACGGCAGTGTGGAAGCGCTGGTACAAGGGAATCCGGAACAGGTGGACCACATGCTCGAATGGATGCGTCAGGGGCCGCCCGGCGCGCGAGTCGACACCATCGAGCATGAAACGCTGCAATCGGACCGGGTCTATCGCCGTTTCGAACAGCAATGAACGTTACGCGGCCCGGCTGTTACGGCGCAATCGGGTCGGCATCGCAGGCGCTCGGTGGTAGCATTTAGTTATCCTCTCCGTTGAGAATGTCGATGCCTCGTCTGCTTTCACGTTTGCTTTGGTTGTTGGTCCTGCTGGCCCTGGCGGCCGCCCTGTACTGGTGGTGGCAATCCAGAACCGCCACATCGCCCTCCTCTTCCCAGACCCCCTCCCCATCATCGCTGATGCAGGAAGCCCCGGAAAGTGCGGGAACCTTGCCCGCGGAGCTGTTTGCGCCGTCCTCTTCAACGTTGGCGCAAGAGCCCGCGCCCGAGGTACTGCACCCAATCGATGAGCTTCCCGCCGCCGCGGAGGATGCCACCGAAGACACCGTCCTGCCCAACGGGCAGGCCTTTGAGGAACAGGTCTTTGGACTGGTGGGCATGGATCTCTTCCAGCACTGGTTTCTCAGCGAGCGCCTGATCGACCGCTTTGTTGCCACCGTGGACAACCTGGCCCGCGCCCATGCCTCGCCGCGCATGTGGCCCATTCCCCGCACGCCGGGCGCGCTGGAAACCCTCGTCATTGATGGGCGCACGTATGTGGCGCCCAGCAATGCGACCCGCTATGACGGCTTTATTCAACTGATTGAAAAACTGCCGGTGAAAAGTACGGTTGATCTCTACAAACGCAACTATCCGAAGTTCCAGCAGTCCTATCAGTCGCTCGGCTACCCCAATGCCTATTTCAACGACCGCCTGGTGGCCGTGATCGACCACCTCATCGCCACGCCGGACGTTGCGGAGCCGGTGGGCGTCTACCAAGTTGAAATCAAGGGCCCGCTGGCAGACAGCCACCCGATCACGCACTTTGCCTATGCAAGCCCGCAGCTTGAACAAGGCAGCGCGGGAAGAAAAATCCTGTGGCGAATGAGCCCGGCGCAGCGCCAGGCGGTGATTGCCAAGCTCAAAGTCATCCGCCAGGCCGTGGCCGCTGGTTAAGGGGCCAAGGGAACCACCCCTACGCGCTTCGCCTATCCACCTCGCGGCCTGCACACCGCTCGGATTCGCCGGATAGGGCCGAGGCCCTTGCCGGGATTCGCGCCGAGGTGCTTCTGTTCAGCTTCAGCCCGCCGCCTGAATCGGGATCGTCTTGCGCTGTTGGGCGGCTTCCTGCTCCAGCACGCGCTCAATCATTGCGCGGGACTGCACGCCACCCGAGTCAATGTTGAGCTTCAACAGCTTGCGCTCCGGATAGCGCTCCAGATTGCGCTGCTGCTGCTCCAGCATGTCCAGGTCCTCAGAGAAGATCTTGCCCTGGCCGTTGCGGATTTCCTCGGTCAACGCGGCGTCGTCAGCGTTGAAGTTGCGCGCCATGCCCCAGAAGTACCACATCGTGTTGTCAGTCTCGGGCGTGATGAAATCCACCACAATACTGTTGGCCTTGTGCTCGGGGGCGGCATCAATACCGCCTTGACCGGCCAGCGCCACACCGACTTCGATCATCACGTGGCTCGGCAAATTGAAACGGCACACCTGCCAGCGGTCAACCGGTTGATCGTCCGGCAGGCCGTTGCCGCGCAGCGCAAGCTGCCAGAACGGCGGTGGCATCACATTTTCCATGTAGCGGCTGGTAATGACTTCTTCGCCTTCACGGCGGGTTGACGGCGGTGCCTCTTCAATTTCCGTCTGGCCGATGCTGGTGGCATGCACATAGGTTTCATGCGTCAGGTCCATCAGGTTGTCGATCATCAGGCGATAATCACAGTTGATGTGATATAGCCCGCCGCCGTAAGCCCAGTCCGGGCTCTCGGCCCAGTGCAGATTCGGCAGCGCGGCCGGATCGGCCAGGCTGGCTTCGCCGAGCCACACCCAGATGAAGCCATAGCGCTCCACCACCGGAAACTGGCGGATGGACGGGAAAGCGCGGACACGCTGGCCCGGCATGCTGGCACAGCTGCCGTCGGGCGCCATTCTGAGGCCGTGATAGCCGCACACCAGATGCCCGGTTTCCCCTTCCACATAGCCCAGCGACAGCGGCGCGCCACGGTGCGGACAGAAATCCTCAAGCGCGTTGACCTTGCCCTCGTGATCCCGATAGAAAACCATCGGCTCGTTACCGATCATGCGTCCCAGCGGCTTGTCCTTGACTTCGTCCGGCATTGCCGCCACATACCATGCATTCTTGATGAACATACTGCCTCCAAACAGATAATCGTTATGCCTGTACCAATTGAATGAGCCGATTGCCCTTGACGGCCTGCATCATCTTTCCGTCATTAAGGGCCAGCCTCAGGTTTTGCTTTGCGATCCGCGCGTGCTCGCGCATCAGCGCCTCCGCCCGGCTGCCTTCCCGATGCCGGATGGCTTCGAGCAAGGCGCGATGCTGGGCATTGGCGAGCACGATCATGTCGCGTCCCGCCGTGCCGCCTGCCTGAACGCGCACGAAGGCGCTCGGCGAGGCAAACGGCAGCGATGCCGCCTTGGCCAGCTGCTCGGCAATCAAATGGCTGGGCGTGGCCCGATGCAGCGCATCGTGAAACTTCGCGTTGTTCAGTACAAAGGTTGAGAAGAGATGGGGCGACTCCTCCAGCGCCAGACACTGATCGATTTCATCAACCGCCTGCTGCATGGCTGACAACAGCGCGCTGGAAACGCCGCGCTCCGCCGCCAAACGCGCCGCCAGCCCTTCCAGCGTGCCGCGCAGCTCAATGGCGTCGAGGATGTCGTCCGGCGTGAACTGACGCACCACATAACCGCCGTTCGGATGCTCCGCCAGCAGGCCCTCAGCATGGCAACGCTGCAAGGCAGCGCGCACCGGCGTCCGGGACACGCTCAGCCGTTCCACCAGCCAAAGCTCGGAAATTCTGGCGCCGGGATTCAACTCACCGGCCAGAATCAGCTCGCGCAGCTCCTGCTGCGCTTTTTCCGTTTGAGAAAGAGAAATTGGCTGGGTCATGGCTCAATCCTTGTATACAGCGCTATTGTTTCTCTGTTTCAAAACCTTGTATACAGCGTAGAAACCCTAGGTTATTCCTGTTTTTTTATCACTTTTGTATACAAGAACAGGAAAAAGCCAATCCTTGAATATTTTTCATAACAATCTGAAATCATATCGGTTTACCTAATGCGCAAGACCTCTTAGGATGTTGCTAGCAAATTGACCACGAGCCTATGCGCAAGCCTCGCCCTTCAGGGCGAGGTCAAGCGAGGCAAATTTTAAACATGGCACCGCAGGTGCCCCCGTATTGTGGCGGAGAAGCTCCGGCCGATACGGCCGGAGTTCTTCACCCGATCCGAGTC
>Ga0265293_10006239_pt1 | contig 19230 bp, 18 predicted proteins | sample Munlanlewell138R_FD_192505 | JGI IMG/M metagenome (GOLD analysis project Ga0265293, IMG submission 192505) | Leachate microbial communities from a municipal landfill in Southern Ontario, Canada - Leachate well 138R | ecosystem: Engineered > Solid waste > Landfill > Unclassified | place: Canada... | reverse complement strand
ACTCAATTTCTTTGACAACACTCAACTTAAAAGACATACTATAATCGCGTTGAGTGCGTTTTACATATTTTTTTCTTTCTTCCATAATAACGATTTCTTTTTTGTATCGCTATTTCAGGACGGGACAGAATATGTATAAAAAAAGCTGTCTAAAAGGACAGCTTTTTTTCTATTGTTCATTAAAGTACATTTCTTTAAAACTAATGTTTCTACCGTGTTCGGTTCTTTTATGAAATACATCTGGAATGATTTCTGTTGGTTTTGAAAAACCGCAGGCTCCGATGAATTCACCAAAAGCTTTCATAGTGTTTTTGTGGAATGTAGCAACACGAACTGATTTGTCGGTTACGTCCATCCCTTCATAAAGTAATGGGTCTTGAGTAGCGATACCAACCGGACAACGTCCACTGTCGCACATTAAAGCTTGAATACAACCTAGAGCAAACATCATTCCTCGAGCAGAGTAACATGCATCTGCACCTAAAGCCATAGTTTTAGCTAAATCAAAAGCAGAAATTACTTTTCCAGCTGCAATTAGTTTTACGTGTTGTCTAATATTGTATTGTTTTAATGTTTTATCTGCAAAAACTAATGCGTCAGATAGCGCCATTCCCATATAATCTATAAACTCTAACGGTGCTGCTCCTGTACCACCTTCAGCTCCATCAATAGTGATAAAGTCAGGATAAATACCAGTTTCGCTAAACGCTTGAATCATAGAAGTGAATTCATCTTTACGTCCAATACAAATTTTGAATCCAACAGGTTTACCACCGCTCAATTTACGTAGTTTTCCTATGAAATGAGCTAATTCAGTTGCATTGCTAAATGCTGAATGTGAAGAAGGTGAGTGAACAGTTGTATATGGTTTTACATTTCGTATCTCAGAAACTTCAATAGTATTCTTTTCAGCAGGTAACAATCCTCCATGTCCTGGTTTAGCACCCTGAGAAAGTTTTAATTCAATCATCTTAACCTCTGGATATTGAGAACGTTCGCTGAATAACTCTTCGTTAAAAAAGCCGTGCTCGTCTCTACAACCAAAATAACCAGTACCAATTTGCCAAATTAAATCACCACCAGATCTGTGATAAGGTGAAATTCCACCTTCTCCGGTATTGTGAGCAAATCCACCTAATTTTGCACCTTTATTTAGAGAGCTAATCGCTTTTTTACTCAAAGCACCATAACTCATCGCACTAATATTGTAAATACTAGCACTATATGGTTGCGAACATTGCTCGTTTCCAATTAATGTTCTAAAATTAAAATCAGAAAGTGTTTTTGGATAGGCCGAGTGTGCAGCCCATTCGTAGCCAAGGCGATTTGGATCGTCTTGCATTCCAAAAGAAATCGTTTGTTTTTCGTTTTTTGCACGTTGATAAACAATCGAGCGCTCACGACGATTGAAAGGTTTTCCATCCAATTCACCCTCCCAAAAGTACTGACGAAGTTCTGGACGAATCTCTTCAAGAATATATCTCAAGCGTCCTATAATTGGGTAGTTTTTACGAATAGTGTGCTTCGTTTGAAAAGCATCTTTAAAAGCTAAGTAAAATAAAATTGCGGGAACAATTAAAATTACATAGCTCCATTCTCTAAAGAAAACCAAATACAGTGTAGTAGCCAAATAGGTGATAACAAACGCCCAAATTACTTGTCTAAGTACAAATCGATTTAAAAATTTTTGGTGTAACATAGCTTTTTAAATACAATAATTCTTTGTTGTTGTATAATTCTTTTTTTTAATTATCTAAATTCTTTAAAATATTTACATTCAATAGTGCTTTATGAGGCTAGTGTATTAGTTAATTCGTAAATTACACCTTCTATTTTTCGATAATCTTAAAGGAAGATAACGGTGCAAAGGTATAAAAAGTATTGAACAATTATCTTAATTTCCACTTAATATTACACCCTAAGCTTGGTTTTTGTAACTCGTTGATTATTCGATTGTAAAGCAGTCCATCGATGGCGTTTCTCAAGTCTGAACCACTCACAACGACCCCATTGTTGGGGCGAGAATCGTCTAATTGACCCCGATACACCAAGCGGTTGTTTGCATTAAATAAATAAAAATCTGGAGTGCAAGCAGCATCGTAGGCCTTAGCTATTTCTTGAGTCTCATCGTAGAGATAAGGAAAATGGAATCGATGTTTGTAGGCAAATTCGGTCATCAATTCTGGGGCATCTTCGGGATATTGACTTACATCGTTGCTAGAAATGGCTACAAAGCTGATTCCTTCCACTCGGTAATCATTTGAAATCCGAACAATCTCCTCAATCACATGATGAACAAATGGACAATGGTTACAAATGAAAAAAATTAAAGTGCCTTTTTTTCCTTTAACGTCTTCAAGACTTTTAAATTTTTGAGTAACACTGTCCCATAGCATAAAATTGGGAGCCACAGTGCCTAATGCCAACATAGTGGACGGTGTACGAGCCATATATTTTTTCTATAAAATTACGTAAAAATAATGAATTTATAATACTCACATCTTAAAGTTCTTAGTTTCCTTTTGGGAGATCTTTTTAATTCAAAAAATCAAGTTAAAAAAAATAAGACGATTTGGTCGCTGATAATCTGTTCCTTAAATTATGAAATGAACAAATTGGATTTTACTCGTTTTTTAGGCTCACAGCACGGTATTTATTGATGAAAAATTGAAACAAGAAACCACAAAAGATCACTAATAATACTCCCAACGGATTCAACCATAAATAGCTTACAGATTGTTTTTCAAAAATAAATTCGAAATAAAAATATATGATAAAAATTTGTGTAAGCAAAGCTGCCCAAAATGTAGCTTTTGCTTTAATGTATTTAAAAAAGAAAGCAATTAAGAAAATACCTAAGACTGTTCCGTAAAAAATGGAACCGATGATATTGACTAATTGAATTAGATTTTCAAATAGAGTAATTACACAAGCAGCTAATATACAGATGATTCCCCAAAATATTACTAAGTATTTTGTCGTTTTTAAATAATGTGCTTCAGATCTATTTGGATTATAGGTTTTGTAAAGATCTATGGCTGAACTTGATGCAACTGCATAAAGACCAGAAGCAGAACTTGACATGGCTGCCGAGAAAATCATTGCCAGTAAAAACCCAATCACTCCATGTGGTAAGTGATTTAAAATAAAGTAGATAAAAACATAATCTTTATCGTTTAATTCGGCTTTTGTATCAACTTTTGCGATAATGGTTTTAGCTTCTTCGCGTAATTCGCCTTCAAAATCGTTAAGAGCGACTAATTTCTCTTCTAAAAGTTCGTTGTCAAATCCTTGATTTAATTGTCCGGCGTAGATTTGGGTTACTTCTTTTTTTTCATCTAAAAGTTGAGCTAACTCTAATTCTAATTCTTGATATTCTTCACGATATTCTGATTGCAATACTTTTTCGGTGTTGACCGGATTAAAATGCAATGGTGCTTGATAAAAATGGAAAAAGATAAAAACCATTACACCTACTAAAAGTATGAAAAACTGCATTGGAACTTTAAGTGCTCCGTTCATCAGTAATCCCATTTGCGTTTCTTTAATACTTTTTCCAGATAAATACCTTCCTACTTGAGATTGATCGGTACCAAAATAAGCCAGCATGAGAAAAAAACCTGCAGTTAATCCGCTCCAAACTGTATATCGTTCGTTGAAATCAGTAGAGAAATTCAATAATTCTAATTTTCCTTCGATTTTAGCAACGTCAAATACATTAATGAAGTTGACATCTTCTGGCAAGCGAAATAAAATGATGAAAAAGGTGAGAAACATTCCTGCCATTATGACAAATGCTTGTTGTTTTTGTGTGATATTGAGTGCTTTAGTTCCTCCGAAATAGGTGTAAAATATAATAACGATTCCAATTGCTATAATGATGTAGGTCAAATCCCAATTTAAAATAGACGAGAGAATAATTGCCGGAGCATAAATAGTAATACCTGTACCAATACTTCTTTGAATCAAAAATATAACAGAAGCTAGGGTACGTGTACTTAAATCAAAACGCTGTTCTAAAAATTCGTATGCAGTATATACTTTAAGGCGATGAAATACAGGAATAAAAACCATGCAAATCACAATCATTGCTAGAGGTAAACCAAAGTAAAATTGCACAAACCCCATACCGTCGTGATAGGCTTGACCAGGTGTAGATAGAAATGTAATTGCACTTGCCTGAGTGGCCATTACCGACAATCCCACAGTGAACCAGTTGGTCGTTTGGTTTGCCAAAATATATTCTTCTATATTTTTACTTCCTTTTGTTTTATATGTCCCGTAAAGCACTATAAATAAAAGTGTTCCTAGGAGAATGATCCAGTCTACTAATTCCATTTCAAGCGAAAAATTACATGATAAAATAAAAAATAACTAAATATAACAAGTTGACCAAAAGCACGATGGTGTAACTTTTTCGCCATTTAATATGTTTGAAATCATTCATCATTTTTTAATTCTATTAAGTTAACAAATAGTTCTAAAGCACCGGTGTTTCCTGCAGGAAGTTGTCTAAAAAAACTCAATCCTGTATAAATATAATAACCTTTTCCGTACGAAGCAACCACTAAACCGCCTTTTGCAGGATTTTCGTTGGGATCGTTGGAACTGAAAACTGGTTTGAATTGTTCCGAATAGCTGTCGGCGTAATACAATCCTTGCTCTTGTATCCAATTTTGAAAGTTTTTCTGAGAAATCTTAAACGGTTTATTCAGTAACCTATCATTTGGGAAAAGGAATTGAACGGGTGCGTTTTCATCTGTCACTCTTGTTTTTCCGATTTTTAAATCAAACGGCGCAATGTTTTCTGTTTTTAGATTGATATTAGTCAGATATTGCACAATAACTGTTCCGCCATTTTTAGTATAATCAAATAACCATTGGTTTTTAACTGCCAATTCATCCTCGGTATTAAATGCGCGAATGCCCAAAATAATGGTTTCATATTTTGATAAATCTTCTTTTTTTATGGATTTTAGATCGATTAAATCTACTTGATAACCTAGGTTTTGAAGCACCTGTGGAATTTCATCGCCAGCACCCATAATGTAACCTAGGTGCTGTTTTTTTAGTAGAGATTTATCAAAAGAGATTACTTTGGTTTCAGCTGGTCTTATATAATAACTCAAAGGAATATGTTGGTAATCAATCCATTTAGTTTCTCCTGTATAAGTACTTTTAGAATGGTTTTCTTGAACACCTACTGAAAATTGATTTTCGCTTCTTAATAGACGAGGAATTTCTATTTCTTTGTTTTGTTCATTTGCATTTATTGTAAATGGAACTTCTCCGTAGATTTCCCTAGTTGTTTTCCAACCTTCAATAAATCTGTTTAAGGTCAGTTTTACATTTATTGTTTCGTTTGAATAATTACTCACCAAGACAGAAGCTTTCTGTGCTTGTTCATTTGAAATATAAACAGGCTGCTTGAATTGCGCTGAAATTCTTCGTATTACATGAAAAGGTTCATAAATTTCTCCCTTTACCACATCTTTGTAACGGTATTGAATTTTTATAGGAAAAGAGAAATATATTTTATTGATTTCAATCCCAATGGATTGCGTGTTTTTTTGCTGAAACTGACCTTCGAAATCACCGAAAGTCTGAATGGATTTAAAACCGGTTAAATTTTTATCTGTAAATTCAGTGGAAAAATAATCGTAAAAAACCTCATGATGATTTAAAAGTCGATCGATGGTTTTTGTTTGATTGTTGATTTGAATGTCTTTTAAAGTGATATATCTTTTAGCTCTATTTGCAACTTCAACTCGTACTTCAACTTTTTCGTTTGGTGTGGTGTAAGGTTGGTTTGCTGTAAAATCTAAAAACAATCCGGCACAGCTTTTAATCAGTTCTTTAACCTCGTTTTGTTTACGCTCTTTCCAGATGCTTTCGGGCAATTTATCAATTTCTGAATATATAATAGTCAACAAATCAATGGATTTAGATGGATTTTTAAAATCGTATTCGTTGAGTAATTGTGTAACTAAAGGTTGAATTTTTTGTCCGCCTTCAATTCTGTTCCAAGAAGTATCAATTCCTTCAAATAAATTAGATGATTTTAAATTTTCTCCATCAACTAATTCTACATAATCAATTTCGTCTCCACGAGAAGACAAATCACCAAAGCCTTGCGACTGATGCTGGCTGCGGCTCAGCGATGCAATTTCCTGATTGTTTTTCCCTAAATGATGATAAAAAACACCGATATTCAACGGGATATATTTTGATTTATCGGCCTTTTCAAATGCTTGTTTACTTCCAAAAAAGAACCAAGAAACATTGAAAAATAATCGTTTAGGTTGCCAAGTTTTTAAATAATTATTGTTCTCAATTTGGTACGAAGCATCGTTTGCTAGTGCGAAAGCTTGTTTTGAAAGTTGTGCCGATGCGGTGTGATGTCCGTGAGTTGTTCCTTCACTTCGGTGATCAAAGCGATTGATGATCACATCGGGTTGTTCTTTTCGAATCATGTACACCATTTGTTGTAAAAGGGCTTCTTTGTCCCATTTATCAAAGGTTTCTTGTGGGTTTTTGGAATATCCAAAATCGTCTGCTGTCGAAAAAAATTGATGACCTCGGTCGATTTCTCGAGCATTCCACAATTCATGAGTTCTGATAATTCCTAAGTCGGCACCCAACTCGTTGCTGATTAAATTTTGGCCACCGTTTCCTCGGGTCAGCGACAAATAATTTGTGTGCGCTTTATCGTGATGTGTTAAATAAGTAATTAAGCGTGTGTTTTCATCATCTGGATGTGCTGCAACATACATGGCACTTGCTAACACATTGAGTTTTTCCATTTTGAAATAAATTTCGGATGGAGTAGGGGTTTGAGGTTTTTGTGCTATTAGGTTTTGCACAAAAAATAGACAAAAAATACAGAAAATATAGTTTTTCATTTTTCATTTTTTTAAGCAATCCAGCTTGACTTACTACCGCGAATGGGTTGTAATTTGCGTTAGGGATTGCAGTAGAAATCCTTTTTGAGAGGAACGAACAAAAAGATTGTAACGGAAAGCCCGACCGTAGGGAACGCCCAATCAAAAAACGAATGCAATTTAGTCATTTTCTTCTAATCCCATAGTGGGTTAAAACTTAAAATTTCCTAAATACTTCATTACATTATCTCTACAGATTTCTGCAAGAATAAGTTGTTTGGATAGGATATTTTCTCGTCATTATCTGTGATTAAAATTGTGTGAAATGCCTTGATATCGTCAATTTTTGCTTCAATAGGGAAATCTTTGTCGTGGATTTTAATACGATCGCCAATGTTGTATGGGAAACCAAAAAACATAATCATACCGGCAGTGAAATTACTTAAAACCGACCATTGAGCAAACAAAGCAACTCCAATAAATGTGATGGCTGCTCCCATAAAACCAAACAGGCTTTTAGTATCGACACCCCATAATATAATAAGGAAGGTAAAGAAAAGGATATTTAAAAAAGTGTTGATGTATTTAATGATGAGTTTGCTGCGATTTTCTGCTTTCTCTGAATAATCTGCAACTTTTGATATGATTTTGGAGATTAAAATCCGAATGATGTAAAGTAAGGCTATAATAACGATTGTGCCTATGATTTTTCCGTAATAATTTGATAATTCAAGAGTTTCAAACATTTTTTAGAGTTGCATTAAGTTTTTGTATAATTTTTCCATTGGCATTCCTACAACATTGGTATAAGAGCCATTGATTTTTTCGATTCCAATTAAGCCAATCCATTCTTGAATACCGTAGGCACCAGCTTTGTCAAAAGGTTTGTAATGATCGATGTAATAGTCGATTTCATCATCGGTCAGTGCACCAAAGGTTACTTCGGTACTATCGTAAAAGAGTTTTTTATCTTTAAGTGTTTTGATGCAAACCGCGCTGATGACTTGGTGGATGTTTCCTGAAAGTTTTTTTAGCATGGTTTGAGCCTCTGTTTTGCTTGCCGGTTTTTCTAAAGCCACATTATCTAGCCAAACAATCGTGTCGCAAGTTATTATTAAATCGTTTTTAGTCAGAGGATTGGATGCGTCTGCTTTGCGTTCGGCCAGGTATAGTGCGATTTCTTTCCCTTTCAAATGAGCAGGGAAAGTTTCGTCAATATCGGTAGAACAAACTTTAAAATCTAAACCTAAATCTGTTAATAATTGCTTTCTTCGAGGTGAACCTGATGCTAAAATTATGTTGTAAGGACTCAGTTTCTCTTTGAGATTCATTTCATTTTAAATTAAAAAATAAAACTACTACAGAAAATATAGTTAACCAAATGATTGCGTTTAAAATATTGTTGGTAAAAGTGAAATCTCTTGTTGTTTGAGCGTTCCATAGTTTGAACAGGTAAAAGAGGTAGGGTAGAACAACAGCAACTGCAATATAACCAATTAGATAAGTGAGATTGGTGTGCATTAAACAAAAGATAATAATTAACATTAAAGGAAGCAACGACAAATAGGTAGTGCGTTTGGCGCCTTTTTCTCGACCATGAAGTGTTGCTAAGGATTTTCTTTTGTATTTTATATCTAACTCCATGAATTTTAGGTCGATAACAATGGTTTTAACAAAATAAAGAACAAAAAGTAAAGTGCATATTTGTAATGAAATATTAAGCATCTGTTGTTTTTCTGCATTATTTTCGTGTTCAAATACATTCAGTGAAGGCATCAAATCCACCAAAACCATTGAAAAGAGAGGAAAGGTGATGATGAGGGAATAAATAATGTTGTCAAACAATAAAACTTTTCTCCATTGTGTGACATAGAGATAGATGATGGCTGCCAATGTGAGGAAAAAACCGAAATAATAGGTTTTTTCAATGGCATTTGCAATAAAAAAACTAATACCGATTCCAATTACGTTTACGGCAAGGTATATATAATAGGATTTTTCTATGTTTTTTTCTATGTTTTTTGTGGGAAATTCTTCTTGAAGTACAACTCTATAAAGTAAAATGCCACCATACATAACAATTCCTAAAGCAATCAGAAACAAGAAATAATAGAGTTTTGAAAGTCCTAAATCTAGAATGTTGTTTTCGAATAAAACAAAACGGAATATTAAAACCGAAATAATAATCTGTAGGATTATTTGTGCTTGATCTTTCATTAAAACTTTCATAACTTATCTATTTTATTAATTGTTAATCAAATTTTGCTTCGAAATGCTCAAGCCACCGTGCTTGAACTTTCATCACTTGCTCAATCACATCTCGTACGGCTCCTTTGCCACCATTGATGTGAGAGATGTATTTACTTATTTGTTTTATTTCAGGTGCCGCATCTTGAGGGCAAGTAGGCAAACCTGCTTTTTGCATAACCCAATAATCTGGTAAATCATCACCCATGTATAAAACCTGTTCAGGCTTGATGTTGTTTACATGAAGATATTCTTCAAAAACGGCCACTTTGTCTGATACGCCTAAATGAACGTCAAATACTCCTAAATTTCTAAGTCGAACGCGAACTCCTTCGCTGGAACCACCAGAAATGACACATACATTGTATCCTTTATCAACAGCGGCTTTTAGTGCATATCCGTCTCTAATATTCATTGTTCTTAACAAAGCACCTTCTTGAGTAACTTGAATGGTTCCATCGGTCAAAACTCCATCAACATCAAAAATAAAGGTGTTGACTTCGTTCATGTATTCTTTATAACTTTTAGACATTTTGTATGGATTCTGTAATTGTTTTATAAATGTTTTTATAGGTTTCGTTTTTTAAAAAATCCTGATGTGTTTTCAGGGTCACTTCGTCGTGTCGGATTGCTGGTCCGGTTTGAGCTTTTAGAGGAGGTAATGTTTTAATTTTTGCCGCCGTTTCTTCTATCAATGGATGTAAAACTTCAAACGGCACCTTGTTTTCCTCACATATTTCATTGCCAATGGTGTACATATGATTTGTGAAATTGCTCACAAAAACAGCAGCAACATGTAAACTTCTTCTTTGCTCTGACGAAATTTTATAGACTTTTTCCGACATTTGACTGGCAAGCGCTTTTAGTTCATTCCAGTCGTTCTCGTTGTTTGTTTCTAAGCAAAGAGGAATGTTTTGAAAATTCACTTCACGACTTTTTGAAAAAGTCTGTAAAGGATAAAAAACTCCTCTGCGGTCGTGAGTTTTCAAGACTTCCATTGATGTGGTTCCTGAAGTATGTACGATTAATTTATTTTTATAAGGAATCGCTTCAGCAACTTCTTTAATAGCATCATCAGCAACAGAAATAATTGTCAAATCTGCAACTTGTAGTTGCTCTATCTGTGTTACTATTTGATCAGGAGCTAATAAACCCTCTGCATTCTTTTTGTTTCTAACTAATACTTGTTGTAATTTGTAATTAGGTAATGTGTTGATCTTCTGTATAAAATGAAAAGCAACATTCCCAAATCCTATGATGTTTATTGTTTTCATACTTTCTAAAACTACATTTTGATGCAGTTTTTTATGCTAAATTTATAAAATATTGTGATACAAACAAGAATTGAATAAAAAAAAACATTTATTTTTTGTTTGAAATCTTTTAGTTTCAGATATTTAATAATAAGTTTATAACAGCATGAATACGGCTAAACCTGCAAATACAATTATTTGTAACCATTTTAATAGTAAATTAAAGGAATGGTTTTCTCTGAGAAAATTTGTCAGTTTGGATGCTAAAAGTGCGTATAAACTAAAAACAACTAAAGCTTGTGAAAATGAAATAAATCCTAAAGTATAGACTTGTGTTTTAATATTGTCTGCGTTTGAATTTATAAATGTTGGAAAAAGCGCCAAGAAAAACAACATGACTTTTGGATTTAGAAGATTCATAATCAAACCTTGAAGTGCGTTTTTCCAAACATGAATACTACTTTGTTCTTGGGTCTTGAGTCGAAATGAACTTTCAGATTTAAAAACGTTATAGGCAAGCCAAAGCAAATATAAAGCACCAAGAACTTTGATGCTATTATACATTGTAGGGCTTTTAACGATAAGGGTTGAAATCCCAAAAGCAAGTAATGTACTATGAAAAATCAATCCACAACTTAGCCCTATAGCTGCGGCAATTCCGTGTTGTTTTCCTTTAGTTATGCTAGTTGAAAGCACGTACATAACATCCGGGCCGGGTGCAATAGTTAGTGCTAAACTTGCAAAGAAAAAGGAAATTACGGTTTCCGTATTCATTAATTTCTATTTAGTATCGCTTGATTGATTGATTTAATCAAATCTGGTCCTTCATAAATGAATCCAGTGTAAATTTGCACTAAATCTGCACCAGCATCTAATTTCTCAATAGCGTCTGCTGCAGTATGAATACCTCCGACACCAATGATAGGAAATGATTTATTACTGTTTTGAGCTAAAAAACGAATCACTTCAGTTGAACGTTTCGTCAAAGGTTTTCCAGAAAGTCCGCCCGTTTCGTTTTTGTTTTTTGATTTTAAGCCATCTCGAGAAAGTGTAGTGTTGGTTGCAATTACTCCTGCAATTTTAGTCGTATCAACAATCTCAATGATGTCTAGAAGTTGTTCATTGGTCAAATCCGGTGCGATTTTTAATAAGATAGGTTTCGGATTTGATTTTTCAAGATTTTTGGTCTGTAAGGTTGATAAGAGTTCCATCAATGGTTCTTTGTCTTGCAAAGCACGTAAATTTGGAGTGTTTGGAGAACTTACATTCACAACAAAATAGTCAACGTAATCAAACAATGCATCGAAACACAACAAGTAGTCATTAACCGCTTCTTCATTAGGCGTAGCTTTGTTTTTTCCGATATTTCCTCCGATTAAAACTCCTTTATTTTTCTTTAAACGCTCAACTGCCAATTCAATACCACCGTTGTTAAACCCCATTCGATTAATAATTCCTGAATCTTCCTTTAAGCGAAAAAGTCTTTTTGGTGGATTTCCATCTTGTGGTTTTGGAGTGATTGTACCAATTTCAATGAATCCAAATCCAAAGGAATCCAATTCGTTGTAGATTTTAGCATCTTTGTCTAATCCTGCAGCTAAACCCACTGGGTTTTTAAATTTCAAACCAAAAACCTCACGTTCTAATCTTACGTCGTTTATTTGATATTTAGATTTAATAAGTCCAGCTACACCTGGAATTTTATGCATGATTTTAATCATTGAAAAAGTAAAATGATGAACTTTTTCTGGATCAAATTTGAAAAATAACGGACGAATTATTGAACGATACATAGTGAAATGAGTTTAAAACGCTGCAAAAATAATCTATTTATAGGGAATTTAAAAGAGAAAAACTTAATCTGTCACTTTCATTAGTTGAACTCTAAAGATTGAAGCTTTTATGACTGAAATTATAAGAAAAAGGTTGTTTAAATACTTGCTTTAAACAACCTTGATCTATTATTCCGCTTTTATGGTCTCTACTGATTTATCAATTTTATTGATTAATCCCATCAATACTTTTCCTGGACCAACTTCAGTAAAAGATGTTGCGCCATCTGCTATCATTTGTTGTACCGATTGTGTCCAACGTACTGGAGCTGTTAATTGAGTGATCAAGTTGGCTTTAATTTCCACTGGATCAGAAACAGCGCTTGCGGTTACGTTTTGGTAAACCGGACAAATAGGAGTAGAGAAGTTTGTTGCTTCAATCGCTGCTGCCAATTCTTCACGGGCAGGTTCCATCATCGGTGAGTGGAAAGCGCCACCAACAGGTAAAATTAAAGCGCGTCTGGCACCTGCTTCTTTCATTTTTTCACAGGCTAGTTCAACAGCCTTGGTTTCTCCTGAAATAACTAATTGTCCAGGGCAATTATAATTTGCAGCTACAACAACACCGTCGATTGAAGCGCAAATGTCTTCTACAACTTTATCTTCTAAATTCAAAACAGCAGCCATAGTTGAAGGTGTGATTTCGCAAGCTTTTTGCATGGCTAGAGCTCTTTTAGAAACTAACTTTAAGCCGTCTTCAAAAGATAAAGCTCCATTTGCAACCAATGCAGAAAATTCACCTAGCGAATGACCTGCAACCATTTCGGGTTTGAAATCAGCTAGCGTTTTAGCTAAAATTACCGAGTGTAAAAATACAGCTGGTTGCGTAACTTTTGTTTGCTTTAGTTCTTCATCTGTACCGTTGAACATAATATCGGTGATATTGAAACCTAATATCTCATTGGCTTTGTCAAACATTTCTTTGGCAACAGCAGAAGTTTCATATAAGTCTTTGCCCATTCCTGAGAATTGAGCACCTTGTCCTGGAAATACGTATGCTTTCATTTTATTAGTAATAGTTTATTAAGTGCAAATGTAAGAAATATTGAGCAATAAAAAAGCCCGTTGTAAAAACGGGCTTTGATTAATGTAGCTTGTTTATTGTAAAACTTTAGCTCTGTTGTCTTTGATTTTGGCATTATTATAGATAGTGCCATATACTTGACTTTGCACAATATTACGATTGTTCGTGCTTACTCTTTGTCTGTATGTTTCATAGTTTGGTAAGTCTACTGCTGGAGTAATTTTTTTGGTTTGAACCATATATACACCATTACTACCGTCGATTAGTTTAGAAACTTCATTGATTTCTTTTCCAAAAGCATTTCCTACAACTAATGGTTCTTGGAAACCGTTTACTAGTGGATTAGCAGCAGTCACGTCAATTGCATTGATTACACCAATCGAAGCATTTTTAGCAACTTCTTCCAAAGTATTTCCTGACATTTTTGCGCGTAGTAAATTAGCTTTCTTCTGATTCATTAAAGTTGATTCAACTAGAGGACGTGCTTCAGTTGCAGTCATTAAATCAGAATCGTTGATCGAGCTTAATTTGATGATCAAGTGACCGTCGGCAGTATCAAATTTTCTAACATCACCAACTTTTGTGTGTTTGTTATATGCCCAACGAATAGCTTCAGTATTTGAACCAACACCTGGCAATTGATCTGCGAAAGCATTGATTTTAGCAGCTGGATGAGCAATTAAATTTTGTTCGCTAGCAACTTTAGAAAATTCGCTGTTGTTTTCTACTGTTTGTTGGAATTTTGTAGCAGTCGCAAATAATTGGTCTTCTGTTGCAGTAGAAGCTTCAATTCTTTTTGCAATGGTTGCTAATTGAACACCTTCTTTTTCGTTGATTTTGTCAACTTTTAGAACGTGGAAACCAAAATCTGTTTCAACCACTCCTAATTTACCTACAGGATTATTGAAAATATATTCATCAAACTGAGGAACCATTTGGTTTTTGCTGATGTTTTCATATTTTCCACCGTTGTTGCTAGAACCTGGATCGGTAGAGTTTTCGCTTGCTAGTGATGCAAAATCAGCACCATTTTGAAGCTGTCTTAATAGGTTGTCAGCTTTTTCTTTAGCTTCTTCTTTTGAAAGTGTAACTGTCGGATCTACATTCATTGCTCCTTGGTAAGAAATCAAGATGTGTGATGCGTCTACACTTTCTGTATGCATTCTTTTGGTTATCAATCTAGAAACTGCGTAGTAATCATTGAACTTATAAGGACCGTAGATAGTACCTGGCGCCAAATTGTATAATTGTTCTGCATGTTCTGTTGGTAATTGTTCTTTTGCATAGAAAGTAGAATCAAACGGAACGTCTGAGTTCATATCTACATAAGTTCTTAAGTCTGTAGCTTTTGCAAATCCAGAAATGGTGTCATTTACTCCAGTGCTTTGATTGAAAACAATAGTTGGTTGCAATAAATCTTCTAAAGATTTTTTAGTAACTTGTTCATCTTTAATTGATGGTTTGTTTTCAATAAACACATATTCAACTTCTCTTGAAGGTGTAGTTTTGAATTGCTTAGGATATTTTTTTACATAAGCATTAATTTCTTCATCGGTAACTTTTACTTCCTCGTCGTTGATGGTATTGTAAGGAATGGTCACATAATCAAAAGATACTTTAGCAGCATCTTTTTTGTAGGCCATTTTAGCTTCAGCAGAGGTAGTAACCATTGCACCTTTTATCATGGTGTAGTAAACCTGTTCTTTAGCATAATTTTCTAACTCTTGTTCGTAAGCAATCCAGTTGTTCCATTCTTGAGGACCTGCAGCTTGCATTTGTGCCAAGAAAGCATTGAATTTGTTAATATCAAATTGGCCCAATTCATTTTGAAACTGTGGGTTTTGAGCAAAGTTAGGATCGGTTTTAATAACGTTAATTATTTGGTCTTTACCTAAACGCAAACCTGCTTTGTCAAATTGTTCTGTTAATAAAATTGAACGAATTTCATTGTTCCAAACTTGCTCATAAGCCGCAGAACCCGACATGCGGTTATTTTGTTCAAGATTAAAAACCTTCATTCTATATTCTTCGGTGGCTATACTAACTCCGTTTACTTCTCCAACATTGCGAGAACTAACGCTTAGACCACCACTCAACAAGTCTCCTGCGACAAATGCTAAAATACAAAATCCGATAACTCCTACAAGTAGGCCGGATCTTTCTCTAATTTTTTGTAAAACTGCCATTTTTTATTATGTGAAATTCTTTTCAGTCAGCGAAAATACAATAATCTATTTAATAAAAAAAAATAATAGAAAAAAAATTGTTGTATTCGCTTGTAGATCCTAAATCCATTTGATCGCAGAAATTGCAAGTGTTTTCTTTTTATAAAAGAATGATGATTTTAACTAAGAATTTTATTTGATAAATAAGTAGTATGTGATTTGTGAGTTAATTACATCAAAGACAAATCGTTATTTAATACTTCTTTAAATTGCTAGTTTGAAAATAGTGTTTTTCAGGATTTAATAAGTGGAATAGAATTCAATTTGAAGTTCGATGAAATTTATCCTATTTCTGTAAATGAGTCTTCTGCTTTAAATCTATGAAATCAAGTTTCTAAATTAAGCTGACATAAATCCAGACAGAATATTTGATGAATTTTAATTGTAGTAGGAACAAAGAGGGAATCTTGGTGAGTTATAACAAAAACTCACCAATTGATTTAATTTTATTGAGTTGTAGGCTTCTGTTTATTTTTTAGGAAAGCGTTTTAAGCTTCTTAATCGGAAAACAAACATAAAAATAGCCATAACTGCCAAGGCTAAGCTTAATATATAGGATTCATTGTTATTAAAAGATCTAAAGGCATCTACTAAAAAGAAGATACCAAAGGCTAAGTAAACGAAGGCAATGATTTTATAAATTTTCATTTTTTATATCTTTATATTCAGCACGGTTTTGTTGTGCATCGATGATTCTAAAATTTTGATCGAAATCTATTCCAATGCCGTCAAAAAAGCTTTTATTGGCATCGGTGACTTTGAAATAATATTCTGTAAAAAACCAGTTGCTTTTTTGATCGTAATACAATTGCTGAGTTTCCATTATTTTTCCGTCGTGAGAAGTTATTTTTACATTGCCTCTTAAGTCAATGATTCCAGTTTTTGAGTATGAAGTTGCCTGATCTGCTTCTACAAAGTTTTTATTTTTATTTTCATCGAAAATAGTAACTTCAACTCCCTCTGGAAAATGATTAAATGGATATTTTGCTGCATTGTAATCCATCATTTTTACAGCAAATAATTCTGCTTTAATCATTGCAGAATCTGTATATTTAACCCAAGCCGAGTCAGCTTCACCGGAAGGATAAAGCTCGTTTTTACTTAAGTTCTGAAGGTCTTTTAATTCATTGCTACAAGACCAAAAGACAAAAGAAATGACAGCGATATGTGCAAAATATCTTTTCAATTAATCAAACTTTCTTCTTTGAAACCAGAAATCGTTGAAAGACAATCCAACGTTGATGCCGTAATAATTCTCTTTAATCAATCCGCTGTTGGTATTTCCTCTTTGGCCGTATTCAAAGCCAATGTTGATGTTAGAGTTGTAGCGACCCACAGGTAAACCAAAACCAATATTTGCATTGTAACCTTTAATGGCCTCATTGTTTATAACCAGTCCGGTGTCTTCGTAATTAATACCAGCTCTATAGGTCATGCGTTCAAGATAGCTTGTAAAAGAGTTGTATTTTGGAGTGTAAAAACCGCCGATACCTATTTTGTAATAGTCGTTGTAGGTAGCGTTGTCGTAGTTGTAAAAATTATTGTATTTAGAAGTTTCAGAAGCAGTGTATTCAGCTCCTACGAACCATTTAAGATTATTTCCAATTCCAACTCCTAATGAATAGTTCATCGGTAAAAGCATTTTTTGTCCTTCTTTGGAAGTTGTTTTACTGTCAATTGCTAAAATTTGTCCGTTAGGTATAGTTTCAACAGTTTCAACAGTCTGAGTTAAATCGTTGCTCAATTCTAATTCAGGACTAAATGTAACAGTCGAAAATAAAGTCAATTTATTATTTAACGGCTGTTTATAATTAACGGCTGCATTGAAAGTGAAACCACTATAATAGTTATGGTCTATAGCACGTGTTCCTCGTGGAATTGGCATTCCTTGACCATTGTCTGCGATGAACTTAGTCAAATTAGTTTCTGTATCACCAAATAGATAAGCCCCTTGAACGCCAATATTGAAGTTCTTATTAATTTTATAGCTAAGACCTAAGAATGTACGGTTTAATCCGCCTTCACCAATATATTGGCTAATTTCTGTCATTCCATTCACTGTTCCGCTGTTTTGTACATTATAACCTACAAAAGAATAGGGCATGATTCCAAAAGCGACTCCAAACTTTCCAATGGGAAAAGCCACATTTAAGTAATCAAACGATCCACTATTGGCTTTTTCGGATGAATGAACATTTTTTAAATTGTTTACTTTGTATGAAGCTCCAAATGAAAAAGTGGTACCCATTAAATCAGCATACGAAGCGGGATTCAATGTATTTAAGTGCAAACTATCGCTAAAAACAGCTAAGGCGCCCATTGTTTTGATTTCGTTTGAACCTTTGAAGTGTTTGTCACCATAACCATAAAAGGAGTAAGGCGATGCAGTACCCTGTTGTGCTAGGGCGTTGGCAGCTACTAAAAATGTAGCTCCGAATATTATTTTCTTAATCATTCGATACGATGTGTTGATGCAACAAATATAAACTTTCTAATAAGAAGTTTGGATTGGCAAAGATGCTATTTTTTAGACGGTTTACCAAAAATTCGGAATTTCCGCCTGTTAAAATTACTGTTAAATTCTCGTCCTGATGTTTGAAATGTTCTATAAAAGCTTCGATTTCAGCAATTATACCGTTCAAAACACCTGATTGTATAGAGCCAGAAGTAGTGCTTCCTACGAATGGATGTAGCTCTGAAATTTTCTCCAAAGGTAAATTAGAGGTGTAATCATTCAAGCTTTTGTATCTGAGAGCAATACCAGGAGAAATTGCACCTCCATGGTATTGATTTTGGCTGTTTATAAAATCGTAAGTGATACAAGTTCCAGCATCGATGACCAAGCGATTTTGATCAGGATACTTCAAAACAGCTCCAGAAACCAACACAATTCGATCGATACCTAAAGTATGTGGAGTAGCGTACAAGTTTTGAAAAGGTAGAGGCGTTGTGTGGGATATGATGTGTAATTGACCAAGCTTTTCTAAGCTTTTAATGGTTTTATCAGATAAATTAACCACCGACGATAGGATGATTTCGATCTTTTCCGTCGTATTTTGAATCTCTTTCTTTATATTTCTTACCAACTTGTCGTTGCTTGTGAGTATAAAATGTTGCAATGTACCTTTTTCATACACAGCTACTTTTGTTCTCGTATTACCTACGTCAATACAAATAGTCATAATTTTGCATTCTATAAGTTACAAAAGTACTTAATTTTTTTTTGAAAAAGATTAGGATATATTTAAAAAAAGCCATTATATTTGCAATCGCTTTTGAGGGGTAGATTACTTCTTAAAAAGGTACCTTAGCTCAGTTGGTAGAGCAACGGACTGAAAATCCGTGTGTCCCTGGTTCGATTCCTGGAGGTACCACAAAATACAGAGTTTTATTACTCGGTACCTTAGCTCAGTTGGTAGAGCAACGGACTGAAAATCCGTGTGTCCCTGGTTCGATTCCTGGAGGTACCACAAAAACACAGAGTTTAATTACTCGGTACCTTAGCTCAGTTGGTAGAGCAACGGACTGAAAATCCGTGTGTCCCTGGTTCGATTCCTGGAGGTACCACAAAAAAAGCACTTCTCTTTTGAAGTGCTTTTTTTATTTATAAATTGTCCCTTCCTGAAATAGCGATACAAAAAAGAAATCGTTATTATGGAAGAAAGAAAAAATATGTAAAACGCACTCAACGCGATTATAGTATGTCTTTTAAGTTGAGTGTTGTCAAAGAAATTGAGTCTGGGGAGTTATCTACTGTGGGTGCTTGCC
>Ga0265293_10006238_pt1 | contig 19232 bp, 12 predicted proteins | sample Munlanlewell138R_FD_192505 | JGI IMG/M metagenome (GOLD analysis project Ga0265293, IMG submission 192505) | Leachate microbial communities from a municipal landfill in Southern Ontario, Canada - Leachate well 138R | ecosystem: Engineered > Solid waste > Landfill > Unclassified | place: Canada... | reverse complement strand
AGAGAGGGATCGAACCCGAGGACTTGCATGGAGGGCGCCTCAGACACGAACGCCCGCCGGCCCCTTGGAACCGGCGGGCGTTCTCGTCACAGGGTGTTGCAAACCCTTCTCGGGTCAGCGGGCATTGAAGGAGCCCTCTTGGTGGGCCTAGTGATTTCAGGGGGTTAGCTCCCGTGTTTCGAGCGCCTCCCGCTCAGGGTGAGCCTGGCTCACTCGTTGTCGAGCAGGTCGTCGAGGGCGCCGTCGATCTCCTCGGTCGCCACGGCGTCGTTCACCGGGCTGCCGCCGGTCCCGCCCGCGGTCCCGCCGCCGGCCAGCTTCTCGCGGATCTGGTCGAGGGACATGATCTTGCCCACCTCGTCGTTGACGCCCGGGATGAGGCGCTGGCCCGCCTGGAGGATCTGCTGCACGAGCGGGTGATCCGTGCCCTTCTCCAGGAGCTTGCGGAGCACGCTGTCCTTGCACGGGCTGAACGCCATCTTCTGGAAGTCCTGGTCCGTACACTTGATCGTGAGGTCGTGGCTGCCGAGGTGCCACTCGCCGTGGATCGGCTTCAGCTCCTCGTACTTGTCCGGGTCGAAGACCCAGTACATGGCCTCGAAGTTGCCGGCCTGGATGCCCTCGGCGTCGAGCTTGCCGCCGGACTTGAGGGGCCACTTGATGATGATCGTGTTGATGCGCGTCTTCGGCGCCTCACCCGCAATCTTCGTGTACTCCGGCCCCTGGTTGATGAAGTACCCGACGCCCTTCAGGTAGTGGCGCGGCGCCCCCGTGAACCCGGGGGTCACGGCGTCGAGGTTGGGCTTGCCCTCGTCGAGGCCGGGCCACCACAGGAAGGACACGCGGACGATCTCGCCCTTGCTCATCTTGAGCCGCTTGCCCTTGGACCCGACGTTGCCGTCGTTCTCGCCGAACCCGAACTGCTGAAATCCGCTCATTCCGTCTCTCCTCTGGCAGGTCTGGTTTTCCAGTTCCGTAGTGGATGGACAGTGACCTGCTCTGGTTGCTCTACCCGATAGCCGAGAAACCGGACCCCCCCCTAGCCCTCCCAGTTGGCCAGGATGCTGTCGAGGTCCAGATCCTCGTTCTCCTCTTCGACCTGCCGACGCGACAGGGCCTTGGAATCACTCGTGAAAGCGTCTCCGTTCAGGAAGGCCGCCACCTCGTCCTTGTCCGAGGTTCCGGGCAGCACATCCGCTGCGGCGGGCTCCTCCGACTCCTCCGGGAGGAGCTTGCTGGCCTCCTCCGGGGAGATCGAACCTGCCCCGCCATGCCCGTTCGGGCAGGTCATGCCGCTGAGGGTGCGGGACTGCATCTCCCCGCAGGCCTCGCAGTGTGGCACGAACCCGAACTCCTTGACCAGCTCCGTGCCAGGGACCACGACCGGCGGTTGCACCTTGACCGGAGGAGCCGGAGGGTCCTCGTCCAGGATGCCCAGGTCGTCCTCCGGGAGGTCAGCAGAGCTGGCGAGGTCATCCTCGATCTCCTCCTCCGGGTCGGAGTCGTCCACCTCAGCGGCCAGGTGCGTCTCGGCGTCGGACACCGACCGGACGTGCTGGATGAGGTCGTCCACCTCCGCCACGTCCGCCCCGTCAGCGAACCCTTGGCCCGGCTCCAGCTCGGTGCCACGAGGGCTCTTGCTCCCCCACCGGGCGCCGAGGCCGATCTCCTCCAGGCAGAGCCGGTACTGGTCCTTCAGCCGCCCCTGGGCGTCTCGCAGGTCGGACCGCTTGGCCTTCACCACGAGCATCACGGCTTCCAGCTCCTCGACGGCGTAGGTGGCGTCGAACACCGCCTGCACCTCCGCCTTGAGCTTGCCCGTGGCGATGGCCTCACGCTCGGAAACGGCCCGGCCTGCTCGCGTCTCCGGGTCGTTAGCCAGCAGATTCTTCTTCTCCAGGTCGAGGACCAGCTCGGCCTGGCGGAACGCCCGCTTGTAGGTGGCGAGCTTCTGGCTCACGTCGAGGAAGATGCGCTCGCACCTGGTGATCATCTTCCGGGAGAGCGCGATCTTGTTGTTGAGACGCTTGGGGCCGTAGATGAGCGGGTCCGCATCGAGCTGGACTTCCAGGCTGCCCAGCTCGGTGAAGAGTCCGTCCACGTAGTCCTGGTCGAGGGGCTGGATGCTCATGCGTCACCGTTCTCGTTGCCGTTGCCGTTCCCGTTCTTCCCGGCCGCGGCGGCTGCAATCAGCCCACTGTACTTGCGACGGATGGCGTTGGCGGCCTTGCCGTACTCGGACTCGCTGATCGCCCCGCCGCCGACCGCGTGCATCCCCGCCTGGAGGTCCACATTCATGCCGAGGATGAGGGTGGCGATCTTCGCCTGCTTGAGGGTCATGCCCTGGGCGACGAACGCCGACTGCATCTCGCCCTCGCTCATCCCGTCGATGAGGTCGGTCCCCATGCCCCCGGCGTCTTCCTGGATGGTGTCCCAGGCCGCCGACATGCCCACGAAGAAGTCGCCCCGGCTGGTCTTGACCGCTCGGGTGGCGACAACCTTGGTGATGCGAAGGCCGTCCTTGACCAGCTTGATCTCAGCCTTCTGCTCGTCCGTCAGATCCTTGATGTCCATCTGTCCAGCCTCCTCGGCGGTGTGTCGCTGCGTGACAGCCCTTCTACGCGCTGGTCGCCAGGGCGAGCCCCCCGACCAGCCGGTCGAGGAACAGCGTTGCCCTCTCGTCCTCCTTCGAGTTGTGGACCGACGTGACCAGGGCCTCGTGGTGTCCCACCAACACCACCTGCTTCTTCGCCCGGGTGATGGCCGTGTAGAGCAGGTTCCGCTGGAGCTGGTGGTGGAACCCACGCACCAGGGGCATCACGATGCGGTCGTACTCCAACCCCTGGGCCTTGTGGACCGTACAGGCATAGGCCAGGACCAGGAGCCTCCCCACGTCCTTGTAGGGCATGGTGACGAACAGCGGAGGCTCGCCGAAGATCTTGATCTCCACCTCCTTCTTCGTCCGGTCCACCCGGCTGACCTTGCCCACGTCCCCGTTGAAGACCCCGAGCTTGTAGTCGTTCTGGATGACCATGATGCGGTCACCCTCGCGGACCGTCTCCTTGCCGACCTTCATCTCGGCCAGCCCCGGGGACGCAGGGTTCAGCAGCTCACGGAGCCGCTCGTTGAGGTTCGTGACCCCGACCGTGCCCCGGTGCTTCGGGGAGAGGATCTGGAAGTTGACCTTCTGGGCGTAGAACTGCTCGGCGATCTTCAGGATCGTCTCCAGCACCTTCTCCTCCTCCGAGATCTTCAGGAGGCGGAAGTCCTTGTCCGTGTCCGGCACCTTGCCGTTGTGCATGGAGTGGGCCGCGTAGACGATGCCGCTCGTGTCGTCCTGGCGGAAGATCTGCGTCAGCTTGATGGTGGGGAACAGCCCCGAGTCCATGAGGTCCCGCAACACGTTGCCCGGACCCACGCTGGGGAGCTGGGCGTAGTCGCCAACGAACACCAGCCGGGCATCGGGCTTCGTGCAGTCCAGCAACCTGTAGAGGAGGTGCTGGTCCACCATCGAAGCCTCGTCGATGATGATCACGTCCGCGGGGTACGGGTTGTCCTGGTTGTAGGTCCAGCTCGACTCGTTGATCCCACCGATGGTTGCGGCCTTGGACTCCCCTCGGACCCCGCTGTAGGTCCGGGTGTGCCGATCGTCGGAGGAGCCCCGAGCCGAGAACGCCCGATGGATGGTGCTGGCCCTGGCCCCCGTGCGGGCGGCCAGGTTCTTGGCCGCGATGCCCGTGGGGGCGCACAGGAGGAACGGCACCCCTGCGTCCTGGAGGATGCGAACGGCGGCCTGGAGGCCGGTGGTCTTCCCCGTCCCCGGGAGGCCACCCAGCACACTCACCGGGGCCGTCAGGGCGTTGAAAATGCCCTCCTTCTGGGCCTCGGACAGAATGAGGTGAGCCTGGCCCCCCCACTCGTCGATGGCGACGCGGATCACCCGCTCCAGCTTGTCCTTCTTCCACCCGGTCTTGGCCTCCTTCTCCGTGTCCGGCCCGACCGACCCCAGGTTGTGTAGGTAGTCCTCCGTCCTCTTCTCACCCGGGAGGAGACGGGCCTTCTGAAGGCGCTCGACCAGTAGGGCCGCCGACTCCTTCTCCATCGTGTAGGCCCAAGGCTCGTAGACCGCCGTGGTCCCAGGCCGGGTCTTCTTGTCGATGACCAGGAGCCCGGACTTGTGCAGGTCGGCCAGAGCCTTGGCGATGACCGTCTTCTCTGTCTCCTCGCCCACCATCGCCCGGACGGCATGGAACACGGTGCCGGTCTGGAGGTACAAGTGGCCGAACCCCCGCCCGCTCTTGCAGGCGTAGAGGACCGCCCCGCGGGTCCGCTTGTCCGGGTCGTTCAGACCCAGCTTCCGGGCCGCCTCGTCCGCGTGCTTGAACTCGATGCCGTCGATCTCGACGAGGCGCCAGGGGTCCGACGACAGCACCTTCTCGGTGTCGTCCCCGAAATGGGACCAGATGCCGGCCACCTGTCCCGCCGGGAGGGCCATCTCGGCCAGGAACGCCAGGGTCTTGAACTGCGCCCGCACGAACTCCCAGCGGTTGACGACGTGCATCGCGGAGAACTTCGCCAGGCCGGGCACCTGCTCCAGACGGTTCACGTCTTCGAGGGCGGCCAGCAAGTCCTTGTCGCCGATGCACTGCCGGATGGACAGCATGACCGCGGACCCAACCCCGTTGGCCACCAGCATCCGGGCGGCCGTGTCCGGGTCCCAGTCGCCCTTCAGGACGGGGGCACGGGTGATCTCAAGCTGCCGGCCGTACTTCTCGTGGATGTCCCACTGGGCGTTGAACCCGAACCACGTCCCCGGCTCGATCTTGAGCCCTGGCACGTTGCCACGCACGGACACCGGCTCGAAGGTGCTCTGCATCCACCTGCCGACACCGGAGTCCTCTTCGTCGAGGACCATCCGCACGATGTAGAAGGCGCTCTCCGGGTTCTCGAAGACCACCGACTGCACGCGGCCGGAGAAATACTGCTCCTTGCCCTTGCTCATCCCCGACCTGCTCCTCGCAGCTTTGCCAGCATCGCCTCCAGATCCTCCGCCCCGAGGCCACTGGCAGCCAGGGCCTCGGCCATCGCAGTGGGGTTCATCTGGGCCAACTGCTCGCGCATCTTCTCCACGTCCAGGATCGTGGCCCCACCGATCCTCCCGTAGTGGCCAACCAGTCCGGCCAACGGGAGGGGCACCACGGAACCGTCGAACTTCACCAGCCGCCACGGGTCCGGCCGCAGTACCCCCTCCATGTGGAAGGACAGCAGGCGGTCCGGGTGCAGGTCGTGCCGCACCGGGCACCCCTTGCCACCAGGGTAGCGGCAAGAACCTGCCCCGGGCTTGTCAGCCTCGATGCCATGGGGCGGGAGATGGTGGAGGGCGAGCTGTACTCGCTGCCCCACCAAAGGGGCCAGCACCTCGACCACGCTGAGGTGCTGGCCGGAGTCTTGTTCTACGTGCAGGTTCGCGTCCCGCTCGTAGAACAAACCCTCGATCAAGATGGCGTTGAACTTGTCCACAGGCGACCTCCTCGCCGTACCTTCTACCCGCGGCGAGGAGGTGCCGAGGCCCCTCAGTTCGTGCTGCCGAAGTCGATCAGGCAGGCCTCGCCATCGCAGAACTGGTCCTGCTGATCCCGGACGTTAGCGTCCAGGTTCATCGGCTTGATGCGAGCCGACATGGCGTTGAACTCGTCCTCGGTGATGGCGATGTAGGGCGCCTGGACGTAGCCGTGGTCGTCGGAGAGGGGCAGGAACGAGATGCTCTTCAGCCGGTCCTCGAACACCTCCAGGACGGTCGGGATCTCCTTCGCCTCCTCCGCCGTGAACGTGACCGTGACGCTGACCTGGTTGTCGGCCCAGTACCGCTGGATGTCCGCAGCCAGAGCGACCTGCTCCCAGATGCTCACGTCCCGCTTGCCGACCGAGCAGTTGTCGGTCTTGACCGGGAACGAGATGACCGAGGTGCCGTCCGCGTAGGCGTCCTTCTCGACCTTGTACCCGGCGTCGATGGCGGCCTGCCGGAGCGGGCTCACGTCGGCGACGCGGATGTTGCGGATGTAGAAGGGGCTGTGCGGGGGGTGGATGCCCGGGGTCGCCCCACAGAGGAGGCTCACCGTGTTGTGGCTCTTGATCGCCCCTGCGTAGTACCAGTGGAAATCCCCGTGGACCTCCACATCGAAGGTCGGCATCTCCCCCACGGGCTCGACCTTGAGCACCTTGCCGAGAATGAGCTTGCCGCTCGTCATCTCGTCCCCGTTGAGGCAGTGCCAGCCAGGGAAGTCCGAGCGAGCCTCGATGTCGGCCACCTTGGTCGAGTGCCGCCTGAACAGGTTGAAGGCTCGCTCGCCCACATGGGCGCTCTGCGTCAAGTGGTACATCGACCGGCAGTTCTGGAAACTCGATCCCCCCGTGATGTGGGAACGGCCCAGCACCAATCCCACCGCGAGGGCCACGTCCTGAACATGGCGGGCGAAGAACTCGTCCGCCATCGTCCAGACCAACTTGGCCCCCTGCTCCGTCAGACCCGCCCAACCGTCCGCATCGAGCAGCCCGGCGAGGAAGGCGAGGATCTCCTCCTGCCCTGAGGCCCGAACGACCTTGGGGATGATGTCGATCTTCCCGGCATAGAGCTTGAACACGTCGTTGCGGATGAGCCAGTGCCACAGGTGCTTGGACCCGACCTCCAGCGTCTCCGCCTTGCGGTGCTCCGACGCCTGCTGGATCGAGGCGTCCAGCCCGAACTGCTCCTTGAGAATGGCCTGTGCCTTCTCAAGATTCTCCCGCCGAGCGTCCACCCACCGCAGCCGGTACTTGGAGGGGGACATCGCCCCATCACCCCACAGGTAGCCCAACAGCCACGCCAGACGGGGGTTCATGCGCTTCGGCTGCTGGATCTCGGTGGCGTCGCCCCGCATGTTGAGAGCGAGGCTGTTGAGCGGGGCCAGTTCGACCCCGCCCTCCATGTTGTAGATGCCCGGCTGGATGTCGAGGATGTCTCCGGGCTGGATCTCATCCGCCCGCCACCACTCGTTCACGTCCTGGTACTTCTGCGACTTCTTGCGGTCGTACCGCTGGGTGACCCACCACTGATGGTTGGGCGTGGACTCCACCTCGATGCCGTAGGACGTGGTGATCCGCAGAACCGGGGCAACACCGTTGTTGTAGGTCTTCGTGATGATGCCCGTGCCGAGGGCCTCCAGATCATGATCAGGCTGCTCCGCCCACTCCTGATCAGCGGGGTGGTGCTCGAACAGGTCTTCCAACGTGAGCAAGCCCTGATTGGTAGACGTGAGGGCGTACCACGGACGACACCCGCTCGGCTTCACGCTCGTCGTCTTGATGGAACGGGGGATGCCCAGCCAGTCGGAGTAGGTGGTGTCGAGATCCTGGATGTAGTGGTAGCCCGTGTCGCACCACCGGAGGAACTCGCGGCGGCCGAACTTCTCGATGGCCTGCCGGATGCCCGACATGCTCGCCCCGATGCGCCGATTGCGGATCATCACCGCGTTGGTGCGGGGGTCGTGCGTGCCCATGAGGGTCACGGTCTTGGCGTAGAGGTAGGCGAACTTCAACGTCCGCTCGAAGTCGGCGTAGGACTCGTGGTGGGCCGGGTACGTCTCGACCAGGCATTGATAGGTCAGCACGTTGCCGAACACGCCCATGTGCCGCTCGGGCTCCGTGAAGCAGTACGTCGTGTGTTCGCCGGGAAGCTCCTCGACATCCACGATCTTCTGCTTGCGTGCCCGGTCGATGGGCGCACCCTCGGAGTGGGCGTTGTTGGCTGCGTAACGGGAACCGAACCGCCGAGCCACCTTGAGGTGGCAGTACCGGCTGATCTCCTCGCACTCGAAGCTGGGGATGAGGCACACCCACAGGTCGTGGTTGCGGGTCGTCTCCCGCTTGTTGATGACCAGAGTCTCCCCCGCCTCGGCCATCAGGTAGGTGGAAGCGTGGTTCACCCCAACACGGCGCAGAAGCATCTGGAGATCCCGCATCTTCGCCTCGGTGCCGAAGACCCGGTAGTTGTCCGTGTTCACCTGCTTGCAAACGTTCCCGTCCGCTTCGATCCAGCCCGCCACGAAACGCAGCGTGCTCTCACGGTCCATCGAGAAGGCCCAGTCAGGAAGCCCGCTGGTCTTGTCGTTGAGGGCCACCGCACGGAACATGAAGTCCTCGGGGTGTGCCTCGCGGAAGAAGCCCGTGAAATTGATGCGGTTGAAGGGGTCGCTGTACCCCTCGGGGTGCTGCTCCTTGTAGACCTTGCCGCGAAGGACGTTCTCCAACATCCGGTCGGGGCCGTGGAGCTTCGCCATCACCTGCTGATGGTTGTGATCGACGTAGCCATCCCCCGTGAAGAACCCCCACTCGTAGGCGAACTCGACCTTGTCTCCGACGCAGGGCAGGGTGAGGGCGAACGCAACCGACTTCGACCCCATCACGAGATCCTTTGTCTCGACCTGCCGGTATTCCCGCTTGCCCGGAGGCAACACCTCCCACTTGTGGTCATCGGTACAGTCGAGGTAGGAGCCGTCCGAGAGATGAACCCGGTAGAGCTTCTTGCCCTGGGCAGCCACGAACGGAGTCACCGTGGACCACCGCTCACCATTCCACACGTCCACTTCCTGACCGACGACCTCACTGATGCGCGGTGCGCCCGTGCGTGTGGTGATACGGGTGTCCGACGAAACGCAGCACAGCTCGAACGATTCGAGGGTCTGCTCGGCGCAGTTATGGACGGTGATGCCATTCGCCCCAAAACGGTGAACCTCGTCCACCGTGCAGTCGTACACGGGCTCGATACCCACATAGGTCACGGACTCGACCTCGGCCACGAACCGATCACGGTTCAGCCCCCGCTTGTAGTTGTCGAGCAGCTCTGCCAGCTTCTCCTGCTTCTCGGGGTCGTCAAACCCGATGCGGTCCGAGAACACCTGGATGTTGTCGTTGGCGATGACCAGCTCGTGCCGGGCCTGGCACTCGTAGGTGCCTGTCGGGAACTCCTGCGGTCCCTCGGAGTGGCGGTTCCAGTAGATCGACGAGTTGATGCCGAAGTGCATCAACATCTTCTGTGCCACCATGAGGTGCTGCCGGTTCACTGAGGTCAGCCGGACGGATACACCCTTGGCCTGGATGCCCTGCACGGACCCGTCCGCATCGAACAGACCACGAAGGAATCCAGCCTGGAACGATGAGGAATCCAGCAGGATGCGGTCCCCGATGATGTCCTTATCGTGGGAGATCCCGAACTCGGGAGCCAGTTCCCACAGCCGACGACTCCCCGTGGACACCATGTCCCGATCCTCGACCTCGTTCCCCGTCCGCATCTGGTGATAGCGGGGATCACCGCTGAGCGTCTCGATGCGCTTCAGCGCCAGATCCAGCATGACCTGCTTGGTGGACCCCCAAAACTGGAGCTTCGCCGTCTCCTGGTCCCGCTTGAAGTGTCCGTCCCCGAGCAGGTTACCAAACAGCCAGCCCAGGTCGAACTTGCCCTCGTGCTCGCCCCACTCCATCGGGATTGCTGCGGGGTTGGTGGACGGGTTGGAACGAACCACGTCTCGGACGTTGTTGAGCACCACCTTGTCCCCAGGCGTGAGATCCTGAGCCTCGACCCAGACCTCGTACCGCTTCTTGGCCGTGACCTTGGAAGCGGTGAGGATCTGGTGATCCGCCGTCACCCGGATGCTGTGCCCCTCCTTGGTCTGAAGCAGGTAGACGGGCTTCACGCCCGTCTGGAACACACCCGTCCGGCACTCGTACACCTTGCCGTCCACGATCGCCCCGAAGGGCTGGTCGATCATCTTGTCCGCCCGCTTGGGGCCGGCTTCAGTGAAGATGAGGGTGTCCCCCGTGATGCAGGGGTTGCAGCCCTGGGCCTTGCGGTCCTTGTCGTTCGGGGGGTCCATCATCCGGCCGAAGCGGCGGGCGTTGTCGAGCCAGAAGATGCCAGGCTCGCCGTTCTTGGCGATGGCCTGGCCCACCTCGGCGTAGTCCATGCCGACCTCGCCGAAGATGCTGTTGTTGCTCGCCCAGCGGTGCGACCGCAGCGGGTGCAGGTCGATCTTCTCCTGGAGGGCATCGATCTCCGCCTGGAGGGCGTCCCGCTCAGGCCCCTGGGCGAACTCCAGGTTGGCCTGGAGGTTCGCCATCTCCTTGTCGAGCGGGATGAGGTCCGAGGGGTCTTTCAGACCGCGGAACTCGATGTCCGTGGCCTGGCCCAGCATCAGCTCGGCCGACCGGCGGACCCCGCCGGCCACGACACAGGCCCCGACCATGTTGAAGATGTCGGTGATGCGGCCGGAGGTGATCTTGTAGGGCTCGCCCTCACCCGTCACGACCGTCTGGAGCCGGAGGATCTTGCCCGCCCGGGAAGTCGTCTCCTCGAAGTGGACCGTGGCCCCCTCGGGCATGAGGGTCCGGGCCACGTTCTTGACGAGCTTCGCCAGGGGGCCAGGCCCGGAGGCCGTCCCGCCGAAGCCGCGGATGCGCTTGCCCTTGCCACGGACCTTCGAGAAGTCGATGTCCGTGGGGAAGGTGCCCTTGCCGGCGAAGCTGTTGATGACCACCTTCGCCAGGGCGACCCAGCCCTCCCGGTCGTCGCTGACGACGAAGGGGGTGTCGCTGAGCTTGGGCATCTGGACCTTCATCTTGCCCGCGCCCCGGGTATCACCGCCGACGCCGACGCCCAACATGCTCATGTCCATGAGGAACGTGAACGGACCGGCGAAGTCCTCGTCGATGTGCTCGGAGGACACGAAGGCGCAGTTGGACGTGAGCACGAACCCGTCGATGACGAACTGTTCGTAATCGGGCACCACAGCACACAGAACCCGCTGATCCCCTGCATCCTCGATGTGGACGACCTTGGCGTACTTCCGCTTGGGCTCCTGGCCCCGGTTGCCCCACCGCTCCCGGTGGTCATCCCGCAGGAAGAACCCCTCCCACAGATCATGGGTGTGGGGGGTCATCGTCCACAACTCCCGCTCGTCCGAGAGGTTGGACGACGTGGAACTCAGCCGCACATCACCGACTCGAACACCGACCACCTGGAACAGCCGCCGCACGTCCTCCAGTTCCGACCGGCGGGCGGAGGCGATGGAGCAGGAGCCGTTCTCCTGCACGCAGCCGTCCGCCGCGAAGTACCCCGCCAAAAACCCGTAGATGTACGAAATGTCCTCCAACGAAGTGGGGATCTGCGCCCACGCCCGAGGACAGTTGCGGACAACCCACTCGTCCTCCCGGCGATGGTCCACCTTCTCCGCCAGCGACCCGAACAAGTGCTTGAGCACCGCCACAGAGCTGCCAAACTGGTGAAGCTCCCCATTCGACCGGGTGCCATCCCCGAAGAACATCCCGTGCTGTGCGCCAAAGTGACTCACAGGTGCCACCTTGGAGGGAAGGACCACCGGGAACTGGTCCCCTTCGTTGAGGTCCAGGGTCGTAACCCGCTCCCACTCCTGCTTGGTGGACCCCCGGCGGAACCAGCGGTGGTTCTCGCTCGCCACGATCTCCGTCACGAACCCCGAGTTGTCCCGCAGCACGATGCGCTTGCAGGGCTGGATCTCGACGTGGGACATCGACGCCTTCGTCCAGATCGCCTTGCTCGCCGTCGAGGTGTGGTCCCGCCCGTAGAGCTTGATCGAGGACAGCAAGGTCACATCCGCCTGCTCCGCCAGGGTGCCGATGGGAACCCAGCCGCGCTCACGAGTGAGGACAGGGGTGTCCTCGTGGAGCGGGTTGTTCAGGCACGCCCCGCCCTTCTGCCACATGAACGGGGTGCCCATCTGGGCGAGGCCACGTCCCGGCGGGGTGAACTTGAAGTCCCACATCCGCTGGAACATCTCCTGGGCCGACTTCTGGGCCTTGGGCTCGTTCCAGGGCAGGGAGAGCCTGCGGCAGTGCGTCTTCTGCACGTTGTAGACGCCCTCGACGACCCGCTGGCAGGTCTGCCAGAACTCCTCCGTGGGGTGACCACAGGTACGGGGGTCGTTGCAGTCGCAGGTGGGGCGGGCGTAGGTGTTGTGGCTGGCGAACCCGCCCGTGAAATGCGTCTCCGTGCTCGTGCTGACCACGGCGATGTCCCGCTCGCCTGCGTCAAACACCCGGACCACCTTGACGTAATCCTCCGGGGACGTGCGGAGCGCACCACCACCCTTGTTCTTGAGACGCTCGATGAACTTGGTGATGAGCCGCTGCGGCTGGAACCTGCCAAGCACCCGGTAGAAGCCCCGCCGACCCGAAGTCCGCAACACGAACACCTGCTGCCGACCATTGACCTTCTTGCGCTTGGACTGCGTGAACGCCACACCCTTGCGGGTCAGGAAACCCCGCACCTGGTCCAGCATCTCGTTCTGCACCTGGATGAACTGGATGCCGTTGTGCCGGTCCAGGCACCCCTCACCGTCGTAGGCGGCCGAGAGGTAGCCACCCTCGAAGCTGGTGTCCGGCTCCCACACCGGACCGAAGGGCCGAAGGAGATGCACCGCACCCCCCTTGTGCGTCTCGGCCAGATCCTTCGTCTCCTTCCAGTAGAGCCGGTTGTCCGTCTCCGAGAGCCGCACCAGCCACCCGTGATCAGGCGTGGCGTACAGGATCGTCCCATCCTCCAGTTCCACCCCTAGCGTCTGCGCCTTCTCCACCTTGTTGTGGAGTACCTTGCCCCAGCGAAGGTGCCGGAACCGCCCCCGACCCTCGACGTTCGCATCGAATCCGACGATGCCCTGGCCGACCTCCAGGTCGCCCGCCGGACGCCACTGAAGGTCATCGCAGAGGACGGGCGTGGACACGTCCACGCACCGCTTGAACGTGAAGTAGCCGACCGGCCCCCACTTGGGCTGCTTGCCCTCGAACTCCGCGAGAAATGAGGGGGCCAAGGTGAACTGCCGAGCCTTGCGCTCGGGACTGGCGGGGGCGAAACGATCGGTAATCATAGGGACAATCCATCCGAATGGCCCGGGAGAAGCCCGCCCGAGCAGTTGAGGTTGATGGCTTGCACACGGCCTCCTTGAGTGTAGGAGTATCAACTCACTACCGACATCCCGGATCGCCCGAAATCCGGGAGGGGTTAGCAGGACGAAAGGAGCCGGGCACTGAGGACGGTCCAGGGGGAGACGGCCCCGGATAGGACAGCCCTCTCAGCAGCAGCGAGGTCAGCGATCAACTGGACTGTACCCTTCTTCCCCCAACGGCGGGCTGCCGGAAGAACCTTGTTCTCGAAGTACCAGGGGTTCATGCCCAGCTCGCTCGCCGCCGCTTGGGGAGGGAGGTTGTCGAGGTAGACGGCCTTGAGCCACTTGGTCACCGTGGCCGCAAGGAACCGGCAGATCCCCATGGTCGGGTCGGAGCTGGAAGTCGTCTTGACCCGCCCCAGGGCCTTCACCAGCTTCTTGCGATCTCGGGTAGCCAGGGCGTCGATGATGGGTCCCGCGGAGGCTTCGGCGATGGGAGCCATGCCCCCACGAACCTCCTCCGCGTTCAACACCGTGACCCCCCTGGCGTCCGCCAGGAGGGACATCTTCTCGACCTCGAAGGCCAGCATCCCCAGGTCGGTGCCCACCAGCTCCACCAACGCCTGGGCAAGGCTCTCCCTGATCGTCTTGCCGTGGGACTTCGCCTCTTCGACGATGAACGCCGCAGCGACCTCGGGCTCCTTCCACCTGTCCGGCTTCGAGAACGACTTGAGGGAGTCCCCCAGCCCCTTCACGAACTTGCCGAACTTCGTCCGTCCGTCCGGCTCCCCTTCAACGTGGAGCAACACCGTCACGTCCGAATCCTTCGACTGCTGGTGCCGGGCCAGGAGGTCGAGGTCCATCTTCTCGGGGTTGAACGCGACCACCAAGGTCTTGGACACCTCGGCGAAGGGGTTGCCACCTTGCAGAGCATCCCGCACGCTCACCGGGTCCGAACCATCGACATGGGCCACGTCCCACCCGGCGGCCCGCTGGGTTTCGATGAACCGGCGAACGAACCGCTGACGGAGGATGTCCTGACCACCGCTGACCGCCAGCAACGTCGGGGCCTGCACCACCTTCTTCGCCATCACCGCCCCCTCTCGTCGCCCAGACGGACCTCGAACGTGCCCTGCTTGGTCATGTGCAACTGCACCCGGAACGGCAGCCGGCCACCACGCTCCTGGGTGACCTGGCCTACCCAGGCCTGCAACTGGCTCTGGGCCGCCCGAAACACCTTCTCGTTCCGAGTACCCGCCACGAACGGGGCGACCACCGCGTCCGCCTGCTTCTGACACAGCTCCCGGAGCCACGCCCGGTCGAGCTGGATCATCTTCGGGGCCAACTCCGGCGGGGTCGTCGCAGGGATGGCCGGCAGGATGGACATGGGCTCCCGGAGCAGCCGCTCCACGCTGATCGGCCCCAGGCGCTCCTCCTCCCGACGTGCCCGGTCGAGGAGCCGGTCCCGCAGCTCACCGCGGGGCTTGTCCATGAGGACCAGCGCCCACTCGACCTCGGTGTAGCCCGGAGGACGCCGCTCCATGATGGCGAGGGTGTACGCCGTCTGGGCGTGCTGCTTCACCATCTCCTCGATGTCGCCGATGCTCTCTGGTGGGTGGAGCTTCTTGTTCAGGGCATCCAGCTCCAGTCGCAGCCCCACGTTCACGTCGCTCATGCCAGGTCCACCAGGAACGCCGACATCACCTCGATGGGCGTGGGGTTCCTCCAGCGAGCGACTTCTCGAACCCGCTCCCACAGTGGGAGCACCTTCGGGTTGTCGAGCATCCCGGTCATGGCATAGGCCACCTCGGCCAGCAGCTCATACTCCCGGCCGGACTTCTTCCCATTCTTCCCCACCTTCTCGACCAGGGTGGGAACCTCGTACAGGTGGCCCTGGAGCACGGCGTTCAGCAACTCGCGGGCTGCCGCCTCCACCTCTTCATCGGCAAGTTCGAGCCCCGTTGCCGGGCACCAGATGGGCAAGCACCGGGACCGGATGGTCCCCGCCACACCACCCAGGTCGGTCGCCCAGAGGAGGGGGAGGACGTAGGGGTTGAACTCCTCGATGCTCTTGAGCAGGGCGTCGGACGACTTCGGTGGGGCCAGGTCCATCGGCCCTGCGATGACGACCCCCTTGTCGATCCCGAGGGGAACTTCCAGGAGGAGGGCGACGAACTCGCGGGCCTCGTCCACCTTCAGCCCGGCGTCGCCGAAGGGCTCATGTAGAAGGCGGCCCCGGCGGCCCGCTTCGTCGATTGCAGTCTGACGGGCTCCAGGCCCGTGGTACAGGAGGCAGGAAGTGTTCATGCTGGGTCTACCCGCTGGCGGTCCAGGTCAGGTCGTGATCTGGAACATGCCGTTGCACTTGCAGCAGCGGTAGCGCGTCGTCCGGCCCCCGCCCGCGGTCACAGGACGGGTGAGGATCATGGTGGCGTAGGCATGGTTGCCGTCACAGGCCTCGGACGCCCGACACTTGATCCACACGATCTTCTTCTCGGGGATGAGGGGCTTGTTCTGCTGGGCCATCTCTCACCTCACACGTCGAACTGCTCGTACCCCAAGGCCACCGTACCCGGACGGTTCACGGGCTCACCGGGAGCCACCGGCTCCTCGACCACGTAGGTCGTGGTCGCCACGGTGGGGTAGGTGGTGGTTGAGCTGACAGGCTCCGGCTCCGCCTGCGGGATATCAGCATCCAGCCGTAGCAACCAGGGGTTGATGGGCTCCCCGTTGTTGATGTTGTTCGCCCAGGCGGACTGGGCTCGGGCATCCGCCGCGATCTGGGCAGCCTGGGCCTTCAGCTCGGCGTCCGTCAGGTAGGTGAGCGACCCCTGTTCGTCCACCACGTACCCCTGCACCGCGATGGAGGGGGGCGTGTAGCCGGCAGCTTCGTACTGGTCGAGGATGGCCCTGGCAATCTTGTCCAGCAGGCTCTCCAGGCTGTCCGTCAGCATGAGGGCGTTCAGCAGGTTCCGAAGAGGGCCGTCAGCCGCCCCACCCAGCAGCTTCACCAAGATGGAGCCATCAGCAAACAGGGGGACGACGATGTTCTTCCAGATGTCCCAGCGGACCTGGAACGGGAACAGGATCTCATGGAACGAACGCAGCGCCCCGTTCGGCGGGATCAAGCAGACGTGAACCGTGTAGCTCGGGTGAGCCTTCGTGGTTGTCGGGAACTCCACCCCGGCCCGGCCCAGGTTGATGTAGAGGATGCCGACAGCCAGCCGGTAGAGGTCGTACTGGAACGGGGAGATGGTAGACATCACAGCCTCCTTCTACTACCCGCAGCTCATAGGACCGCTACCAGGCCCTCGTCGATTCTCGGGGTGGGCTAACAGGTTCTCAGCCTGCCAGAACAGATTCTCGGAGAATTGAGGCAGGGTCCGAACGATCCTTTTCTGCCTAGAATCCCTCTGAGAGAATTTCGAGCCGCTAGAATCCGATTTTCTGGACCAGGTTCTCGATTCTCTCGTGTTCTACTAGGAGGGCTACCAGCAGTTTCTCGGGCACTCGGGAGAGGAACCGGAGAATCAGGAGCAGGAGGGTGAGGACTACCACTTCGTCTCGTATCAGCCTGACGGCTGCTACTTCGACTACGGGGTCTTCTTCGTCTTCTTGTACGAGCACGACTACTGCTACTTGTTCGGGTCGTCCTTCGGACTCCCCTCCTTCTACCTGTACCAAGGCCTGGTAGTAGAAGAGGAGGTAGTTCCTAGAACGAGAGGGCAACCAGATCAGGCCAACGAACCCCCGTCAGCCACCGGCTCCCTTCAGGCCCCCTTCTCCCGTAGGAGGGAGGGGTACGCCCTAGCGGATCTCCACCGCCGAGGTCCAGGGGTCTGGATGCAGGCGGCAGGGTCTTGATCTCCAAAGATCATTGGGCTTGAGGGCAGCGTCCACGTAGCTCAACGGCTCTGCCTCGGGTTTCCCCGATGGTTGACCCGCTCGAACAACAGGCCTTGACGGTCGTTCGAGCACCCGGAGTCCCCCCCCCGAAGGGGAAGTTCGGGCTGGCAACCACACCCCTCCTCACGGAAGGGTCAAGTCCATCCGGCAGTAAACACCGGCCGAAGGGGTCTGTCAAGGGGCCTTGTTGCCGAACCCCAGCATGAAGGTGGCCCCGCCCCCGAACCCGCCCATGACGGCGAACCGGATGTTGTGCCCGACCTTCTCGACCTTGACGGTCACGGGCCTGTAGGCGTCGTCCACCTTCTCCTTGCGGTGGTGGATGACGTTGTTGCCCGGCTTGAGCCGGCTGTTCCACCACTCGCCGCCCATCCCGACCTGGGCGAACCCGTCGAGGTGGTAGATGAACTCGATGTCGCTGGTCCGGTCGAACCCGAACATGCTCAGGCTGCCAGCGGTCTTGCGGGCCGCCATGCGGGTGCCGCCGGTGCTCTTCCAGTAGGCCTGGAGCAGCTCGTCATCGGCGTCCACCAGCTCACGGACCTTCGGGAAGAAGCTGTCCTTCACCCAGCGGACCGACCCGCCGCTGCCGGACCCACCCAGCTCCTTCGAGAGGCCCGAGATGGAGCCGATGTGGCCCCCGGCGACCAGGCGGTCGATGAGGGCGTTGGCGAGGTCGCTGTTGCCGGCGAGCTGGCGCATCTTCTGCTCCAGCTTCCGCCCGAGCGGGGTGCGGCCGGACAGCTCGCTGGCGAGGAAGTCCCAGAACGTGACCTCGGACACCTGGCTGGGCAGGTGCGACAGCGTGCTCTCGCCCGTCTCCGTCTCGGACGGGGCGCGACGGCCGGGGCGGTCGCCCCCCATCATCTCGTCCCGGACCTTCTGGGCGAAGAACTTGCCGCCGACGCCCGCGAACGACTGGGGCGTCTCCTTGCCGTCGATGATCTTCTGGTACAGGCCCCCGCCCTTGTTCCGGGCGATGGTGGTCTGGATGAAGATCGGGCCGCCGCTGAGGGCGGCCATCCCGTTCTTGGTCAGCCCCATGAGGCCGTTCTGGATGATGTCCTCGGCCGAGGACGCCGACCCACCGCTGCCGAACAGCTTGCCGAACTCCCGCTGGACCTGGGCGAAGACGATGTTGATGAGGCCCGTCGTGCTGTTCGAGAACCAGCTCGGGTCGATGTTCGTCCCCGCGTAGGCGTCCTGGGCGCTCTTGAGCCCCCGCCGGCCCTTCTTCCACCAGGTGCCCGCGTGGGGCGCCATCCGGGTCTGGCCCGCTGCCGCTTCGAGGATCTGGAGCCGGGCGATGATGTCGTACTCGGCCGACTTCACGCTGCCCAGGACGAACCGAGCCGCCAGCCGAAGGAAAGCCTGCTGCTCCGTCGTGATGCCCGGCTGAAGGGCGGCCCGGCGGTAGTTCGTCGCCACAACCAGGCGGTGGGAGAAGCTCGCCTGGCGGATGCTGTGCGCGTTCATCTTGCGGGTCATGTCTTCCTCACGACGTTGCCGACCTCGGACCAGTCCTGCTGATCCTTCCGTATAGAGGAATCACCACCGGAGGAGCTATACCAGCACGACCCGTCCTGACCCCTGGTTCGGCCCGAAAAATCGGAGTTGGGGGGTTCGCATCCGCCCCTCTCGTGGTAGACTCTTCCAGAGCGCACGTCCTCGACCGCAGCGTCTTCAACCTGTCGTGTGCTCGGTGACCCGAAACGACCCTGAGACGGGATCGTTCAGGAGGCGGCATGTTGGACTTCACCCTGTGGGCGCAGCCGCCCACACTCCCCCTGTCATCGCTCCTCTGCTCTGAGCCCCTGCTGGATCTGGTGTTGTGGACGGCGGGCAACAAGCCCCTCCCGACGACCCTCCAGCCGGCCGAGCCTGACTCCTCGGACCCGCCCCCGCAGCCGAAGCAGCTTCGTGACCCGCTGTTGAAGGTGCTGGGCCGGCTCACGGACTACACCGCGGGCGTGTTCGTCCCGATGGCGTCAGTCCTGGACGAGGTGATCCGCGAGGCGGGGTACGACCCCAACAACCTGCCGGCCTCCTGGGACCGGGCTGCCCGGTCGAACGGCGGGAGTGGTGTGGGCATCGACCGCAACATCTCCTTCGCCTTCCGCTATGGCTACCGCGACTGCACCCCGGCCATCACGATGAAGGGGCCACGGGTGGGCTTCTGGGGGCTCACGGCCCACGGGCTGGCCCTCGTCGAGGGGATGCTGCCCCGGGCCCTCCCCAAGCCCGCCACGCTCCAAGATCCCCTCCTCCAGGTTCTTGGTCGGCTCTCGGGCCACACCGCCGGCATCGCCCTGGATCAGGCCCAGATCTTCCGCTGCGTGATGACCGAGATCGGAGTGGACCCCGACCACCTGCCCG
>Ga0265293_10006237_pt1 | contig 19232 bp, 18 predicted proteins | sample Munlanlewell138R_FD_192505 | JGI IMG/M metagenome (GOLD analysis project Ga0265293, IMG submission 192505) | Leachate microbial communities from a municipal landfill in Southern Ontario, Canada - Leachate well 138R | ecosystem: Engineered > Solid waste > Landfill > Unclassified | place: Canada... | reverse complement strand
GGCGTAGCCGACCCGTAGGGTTGCCTTGATAAGATTGCAGCATTTGCATACGCTATGCGTGCGTCGGGCGAGGGCGCTTGCAAACGTTATTTTTTAGTTTTTGTCTTGACAATCAAGACGGTATCTCAACGGGGGCTCCAGCCCCCGTAACGCCCCCGAAGCGATTGTTCCGACCACCTTTAGGGAAACTCTGATGCACGCGATATTTGATTGTGTCCCGATAAGTTGGAGTAAGAAAGAACTATTGACAAAGTAAGGTGTGCTTCCTAAGGATACTCTGATTAATGTAAAAACAGTAGGGGGCAGCATTCAATCCTGCCCTTGATTAATACAACGAAAGTCAAGTGTCGTTGTTTAGTTAGTTTCGTTTTTTGTATTTTTTGTCATCTTAACTGCGGCTAGGCGGCGCTTTTTTGCGTATAAAATAAGCTTTATAGCGATAAACGCCGAAAGAACCCCAATGATGGCGCCCGCAAGGACGTCGCTTGGGTAGTGCACATAAAGATAGAGACGCGAGAATGCTATAAGCACAGCTAGGCATAGTGCGGGGATCCAGAGTGCTTTGCGAGCTTTAGAAAAAAGAATGGCAAAAGCAGCGGCAAAGGACGCGCCGCTGTGCCCCGAGGGGAAGGAAAAATCGCTAGGTTTGGCTATAAGCAGGCTTACGGTTTCGTTTACACTAAAGGGACGCGGGCGCGCGATGAGGGGTTTAAGCGCTAGGTTTAAGAGTAAAGAATCCAATAAAAGCGCTAAAAACATACACAAACCAACGCTACGCGTTTTGGGAACGATAAGTAAAACCACAGTTAGCAAGATCCAAATAGCGCCGAGATCCCCGAGTTTAGTTATGTAAACCATGATGTGGTCAAGCGCGTCAAAACGGCAGTGTTCTTGGATGGCGTTGAGTACAGATATTTCGCCTTGCATCTTTAAACCTGTGTTATAGCCTCGTTTTGGCTAGGAAAGTCTGCTAGATTCAAGAGTTTGTCATAGTTTTCTTCACCCTGTTTTGACCACAGCTCTTCGAGTTCATTGCGCGGTGTCCAGCTATCGGGTCGCTCCTGCATAGGCACAGGGTAGCCTATCGCGCCAACGGGCACGTAACGCGTTAAGAAGGCGAGTTGCTTGTGAAGGAAGTTGCGAGAGTTGTGCCGTCCTCGTGCGTCGTCGCCGAAGTTTTCTAGCGTGTAGCGTACAAGCGTTTTGAGCATTTCGAGGCGTTCTTCGGCGCTGGGATCGAGGAGTTTTTCCTCTTGTATTTCCTTAAAGATCCATGGTTTTTGTAGCGCGCCCCTTGCAATTGCAAAGCCAGCGCAGGCGCTGTTTTGCATGCGTTCAATGACGTCGGGGCCGTGGGCTAAGTCACCGCAAGCGATGAGCGGGATCGCAAGCGATTTTGCGCATTCTTCGATGATTTCCCAGTCGTTGTCCCCTTTGTATTGCACTTCCTTACTTCGCGCATGCAAAAAAACAGCGGAAACACCGACTTCTTCTGCCATTTTGGCAATTTCTATCGTATTAGTGTCGCTTTTTTTGTAGCCTTTTCGCATTTTAAGCGTAATGGGTAGCTTTACTGTTTCGCGAAGAGCGAGGAGAATTTGGCGTAGTTTTTCGGGTTTTGTGAGGAGTAGGGCGCCTGCGCCGTGTTTAATGACCGAGGCGTGAGGGCAAGCGGCGTTAAAATCGATGAAGCTAGCGCCGTATTCTTCAGCGCGCTTGGCGGTGTCGAGGATTTTGTTGATTTGCGAGCCTTCGATTTGTACGCCAAAAATCGTTTCGGACTCGTGTTTTCGCATCAGCGCTAGGTCTTGGGCACCGCCCTTGGCAGCATAGTGGGAAATAACCATTTCGCTGATGGTAGCGGGGGCGCCGTAGTCCTTGCAAAGTCGACGAAAGGGTTTGTTGCCCACGTTTGTGAGGGAACCCAAAAACACGCGGCAGTTCAAAAAAGCTTGGGGCATCTAAAATTCACTTTAGGGCTAAGAACGGAACTCTCGTGCGATACAGCATGCTATTGGTAGAACAAAGGCACGTTAGTAGCGCTTTAGAGAGGGGGTAGCGCGGGATCGCCGAGAAAAAGTCGCAATGAACGCATTTTATGCGATGGTTCGACGAATAGGCGAAACATCGCATAAAATTATGCGTTCATTAGCGAATTTGGCGAGGAAGCCCGCGCGTAGGGGGAGACTTCCCCCCAGCAGATAAAATAGGATAAAATTTTGTGAGAGAGCTTAGATATTCTTAGGCGATATCTAGATATTCTTTGCTGACGTATCCTAGGGTGTTTTTGTGTAGGATTTTGGCCCAGCCCTTCTCTTCGCCGAGGATGTTGACGGTGCTACCTTGTGCGAGGGAGCCGATTTTGTCGGTTTCGGTGGAGGGTCCTTTGCGGACGTTGAGGGCGGAGGCGGTGACGGTGGCGGTGGGTTTGGCGTAGTCGGTGTATTTGGCGCTTACGTAGCAGGTGTGGCCTTGCAGCTCGATGGAGAGCCAGTCGTCGCAAACGCCGGTGACGGTGATGGTGGCGCCTCGTTTGAGTTGGCCGATGCGGGGCTTGTCGGTGGAGGGCGATTCGCGGACGTTGAGTAAGTCGGCGGTGACGCGGGCTTCTTGTTTTTGGACTGGTGAGTAGAAGCAGCCCACTTCTGCTACGGAGGCGAGTTGTTCCTCATCTTGTGCCGAGCTGGCCTCGGTTTGCTTAGATTGTGACTCAAGGGTTTCTTCTTTGACTTGTGTGAAGAATTCGTTGAATGAGAATTTTGCCATGCTAAACCTCGTTAATGGTATGTAATACAGCAACCACTGCTGCCGTTGGCAGTTTACTTCGTGGGTGGCTGTTTGGCTAGAGATGTCGAAAAATACTTGTCCAAAAGGCTAATTTTTGCTAGAGCTAAGTGGTTGGCGAGCTTTGCGCCGGCGAGCGGCCCTATAGCTCAGATGGATAGAGCTGGAGATTCCTAATCTCTGTATGTCGCAGGTTCGACTCCTGCTAGGGTCATGGATACAAACGACAAAACGACGGCTTACCAAAGCGTTGCCCCTTTATACGACGACTTGATGCAACACGTCAATTACGACGAGTGGTTTAAGCATTATATGGCGCTTATTTCGCTTTCGCGGATTGCGGTAACGGAGCTTTTGGAGCTGGGTTGCGGCACAGGCATTATGACGCAGCGCTTTGCCGATTATCTTGAAGTGACGGCAGTTGATGCGAGCGAGTCTATGCTTCGTATAGCGCGTCGCAAGTCCTACGAAAAGAATGTTCACTTTTTTCATGCGGATTTGCGCGATTTTGATTTGGGGCGTCAGTTCCCAGTGGCTGTGGCGATCTTTGATGTACTCAATTGCGCTAAAACTTACGAGGATTTTTCACTTTACTTAGCGAATATTCATCGTCATTTGCTCCCCAAGGGAAGGCTTATATTCGATGTCAATACGCCTTATGCTTTTGAGTCGCAGCTCTTTGATGAAGACGTCTACGACGATTTGTCGGGCTATAGGCATCGCTGGCGAGGGAAGTATGACCCCGATACGCAGCTGATTAGGGTTCGAATGCAGTTTGAGCTTGACGGGGAGCGATTCGAGGAAGTGCATGTGCAGCGTGCGCACACGCGTGCTGAAATAAGTGCGGCGCTGCGCAGTCTTAAGTTTAAAAGAGTTCAGTTCTACGATGCGAACACGTTTTCGGAACCGACGCAAAGGACTGATCGCTGGCTTATCAGCGCTACTAAGTACTGAGCCGCATATGCAAACGCAGAGTAGCAAGCTTTTTTGCGTGTTTTAAGGCTGTTCGTGTGTGCACTTTATGCGAGAGCGTTATGGAAGCTCTGATTAATGCAAAACAGTAGAGAGCGGCTTTCAAAGCTGCCCTTGATTAAAGCAAAAAAACTGGTGAGCATTTACAATAAAAACCAATAAAATCAATAGAATTGAGACCTTTGCACGGCTAGAAATAACGAATTTAATTTTACAAATTCGATACATTTTTAAACAAAATGAGATATTTTGTAGAGAAGCACAAGTTAAGGATGCTAATTAAATAAGGCAGGTGGAAGATAAAATGACATTTTATTCGAAAAGTGCTTAAAAGAGTGCTTTCTTTTTTGAAGGGGGGTGGGGGGGGGAACCTTTTTTCATTTGCAAAAAGAAAAAAGGTTCCCCCCCGCGCAAAGCTCTCGAACTGTTGTTTTTTTACTTGACGCTCTAACAACGGTGTTTAAGCTTTAGTGTAGGGCGATGATAGATATGGCCATTAGGCTCATAAGTCTGTCACCAATTGAGTTTAATCCTTGCTAGTTGTAATAATACATAGCAATAAATGTAATTGGAGGCATATAATGTTTACACTATGGAGTGATATAGATCGTGCTATATTTGGCTATCCTTTCTCTAACTTGTTACAAAACAAGTACAGCGCGGGTTCTACGGAGCGCAATGCGTGCTTTGTGCATAATTGTCGTATGAATCTTAGCGATAAGGGGGAATATTTTGAGTTTGTAGCGGAGTTGCCTGGGCTAAAAGAAGACGATTTAGAGCTTACTGTACATGCGGATAGGCTTACGTTGAGTGCAAAGCGCAATGTAGTCAATCCCGAGGATGCAACGGTATTGCTTTCGGAGAGGCGCAATTACGAAGTACATCGTAGTGTAGCGTTCCCAGTTAATGTTGATACAAACAAGGTTGAGGCGAAGTTAAAGAACGGCATTTTACGTGTTACTTTGCAAAAATCAGCAGAGAATCAGCCACGGAAAATTGCTATTACATAAAAGTAGCCTAGCGCTGTATTAAGATTGTTAACATTATTCGTGCATTGCACGATAAAAGATATATAGGAGATGTTATGATGTCTGAGAATATGGTTAAAGAAGATAATACTGAGATGAAACCCGAGGTGAAGGTCCAGACGGTTTTTCCACAAGTCGATATTCTAGAACTCAAGGATGATTTTATGGTTAGAGCGGATCTGCCAGGTCTAGAGATTGAAGATATCAGCGTGTCTTTGGATAGGGACATGCTGACGGTAGAAGCCCAAAGTGATGTAGAGGGTTTGTATCCTAGGGCTTTTGCTCGAAAATTCCGCGTTATGCGCGGTATCGATGCCGAGAAGATTCGCGCCGATTATAAAGATGGTGTGCTAACTCTTATGCTCGCTAAGCCTGTGGAGAGTAAGCCACAGAGGATCCAGATCCAAAGCGGCTAGCTGCGTGAACGAAGGGAAGCTCTGATTAATACAAAATGCGTAAGGGCAGGTTTCAAAGCTGCCCTTGATTAAAGCAAGAAAACTGGCGAGCATTTACCATAAAGATCAATGAAATCAATGCTCTACACAAATGCAGGCTTCCACCAAAAGAAGCGGGGGCGTGGGGAAGAGCCCCGTAAATAGTTCACAGTATCCAAAGCGGCTAGCTGCGTGAAGCAAGGGAAGCTCTGAACAATGTGAAAATTGGAGACTTTTGCGCGGCTAGAAATGGTGAATTTAATTTTACAAATCCTATACAGTTTTAAACAAAATAAGACATTTTGTAGAGAAGCATTACTTAACAATGCTAGTCAAATAAGGCAGGTAGAAGATAGAATGACATTATATTTGAAGAGCGCTTAAAAGAGTGCTTTCTTTTTAGGAGGGGGGTGCGGGGGGAACCTTTTTTCTTTTGCAAAAAGAAAAAAGGTTCCCCCCGCGCAAACTCAAAAGAAATACGTAATGCTGTATGGGGGAGTGCTAGCGTATAAGTTCGCGGTATGCGGGTTCGTTAAATATGGGGTTTTCTTCTATCTCGACGAAGCTGTGTTCAAGCTCTGCGTTGACATCATAACTAAGTTCCCACTCTGGGATGAGTTCAAAGTCGAGTTTTTTAGCTTTGTAGGATTCGATCAACATTTTCATTTGTGAACGCGTAAGATGTGCACTTATCCAGTGTCTTTGGGCAAACAGCGCATCTTCTTGACTAACGTCGTAGCGTGCCAAGATAGTTTTTGGCAGCTTTAAGTATGTTGGCAGTCGGTTGAGTTTAATCCTGCGCTGTCCTTGATCCATCACGTAAGTTTCGTAGGCTGGTTTTTGTTTGGGGTAGATGCTAACGAAGCTCAAAGTTTTGGGAGCGATGCCCGCGTTTGCGCGCAGCGGGCGAGGGCCACCGCCTAGGGCTCCCGCGTGTAGGTAGGATACGCCGTTATGGTGCGCGGGGAAGTACGCGTGTTGGTGCCCTGTAATATAGAGCTGTACGCCGTAGTTCTCGAATAAAACAGGTAGTCTTGGATCGCGTAGGATCTCTCGAGGCTTAATGCTGGTAATGGGAAATAGCGGTACGTGGCCAAAAACAACGACCGGGAGTTCATCTTGGTTTTTTTTAAGCTCTCGCTCTAACCATGCATATTGGTCATCATCGAGGGGTTCAAGTGTAGTCGCATCTAGCGCTAAAAAGAGCACGCCCGAGTGTATAAAGCTGTAGTACAAAGGGTACATGCTGTCGTCTAGGTATGCTAATTCGGGCTTTCGTGCGTTCCACTCCTCTATATAGATCTCGCGCTCCTTTTCATAGCCCGCGTAAGCCGAGGCATCGTGGTTTCCGGGAACTTGCGCCATAAGGACGCCCGCCTCTTTGAGTCGATCGGTAACTATACTATGAAAAGCCGCCCACATTCCCTCGTAATCGAGTTTTGGTCTCTGGCCAGCGACCATATCGCCGACGTTAATGACGAGATCGGGTTTCTCGGCAATGATGCGATCAATGGCAAGGCTAAGTTCTTCGGGATACTCTTTACTTCCGTAGCTCCCGTTCATATCGCCAATGACGGCGATGCGCAAAAGCGCCCCCTCAGCCGGCGCTTCCTCGTATTCGCTTGCCTCGTCACAAACATCGACCGTGTCCGCAATGTCGTAGATATGCACAGTCTTGGGCTTTGCCTCGATCGCTGTGTGCGAAGTATCAGCGCCAGTGCTGTGGCAGCCGTGTAGAAGTAGTAAAATGATAATAAAAAAAAGATAAAGAAAACGTTTCATGTTAATACCAAGAGTATTCCCCCCTCAAAGCTTAGCATGTGTATGATTTGAAACAAATAAAGGGGGCTCGCCTTAATTTGCACTTGCGCAGCCTACGATTAGTAAGCGCGTAGCGAGGTCTAGTTCTTTTTCTTGGAGCAGTACCATAGCGCCACTCTGTAGTGGTCTCATGGCTTTGAGCGTTGTTAGCGTCTGTACTTGTGAACTAGGGTTTTGATCGAATATGCTGCGCAGTTGCGTGGGCAGCGAAGTATCGGTAGCGCTCTCAAATGCGGGCTTTGATACAGTGTCGTAAAGCGCTGCGGTATTGAACTGTGTAGGCGCCTTGGGTCGAGCAACTCTGCGCTCCCAACTTAGACTGTTCGGATTGCGTTGAAGCAAAACGAGTTTTTCCCCTATATTGTCCTGTGTTTGGTAATAATAGCTTTGTTTCTGCGCATCGTATTTCACCTGTAAAACCGATGCCACCTCGCCGTTTAGTTCTAAGTCGTAGCCGCGCACATGATTGGTTTTTTGGCAACGCGCCGTAATGACACCAGCGTGTCGCAGGATGGCACCGTTATGACGTAGACTGAGCTTATAGCGCTCCTTTGCGCTTCTCAGCCAAAGTTGGCGGCCACTGGCACGGATACGTAGAGTTTCTCCCTCTAGATCGTAGACGCGGCTACGTCCTTGCGAAACGACTTCTGGCTCTTCTTGTGTACGTGGACGGTACATACAGGAAGAAAGCACAAAAGTGGCAATCATAAGTAATAGGACTAAGAGATATTTGCTTCTAGGCTTAGGCATAAAGGATCAAATCGCAGTGTAGCGAAAACTTGTGATTAAAAATGAGAGCTTTTCGCGAGGCCCCCCTTTGTTAGTCAAAAACTTTTTCGTTTTTTGACTAAACTCAATCTTGCCAACAAATTGCAATAAATTGCAAAAAAATTGCGGTGCTATGAAATTAAGAGACCTTTGCACGGCTAGAAATAGTGAATTTAATTTTACAAATTCGATACAGTCTTAAACAAAATGAGATATTTTGTAGAGAAGCACAAGTTAAGAATACTAATTAAATAAGGCAGGTGGAAGATGAAATGACATTTTATTCGAAAAGTGCTTAAAAGAGTGCTTTCTTTTTAGTGCCACAGCCGTCCAGGCTGTGGCCGCTTCGCGCGCGGCCTCAGCCGCGACCAAGCGCTGACATCCGTGTCGCGATTGAAGAGAGGGGGGTGCGGGAGGAACCTTTTTTCTTTTGCAAAAAGCCCCCGCGCAAAACTCTAATTAAGTTCATTATTTTGATGAATGCAAAGCTCTCAATATGAAAAAACCCCGTATTGAGCTTTAGTCATACGGGGCAAATGTGAACTTGAATAGAGCCTATCCGCTATTAAGCTCAAGCTCTTGGCCATAGCGTTTGCATGAAAAACACGTCTTGTCCATCATGACAGGGAAGCTGCTATGCTTGAAGCCCGCAAAAGGCAACTAAAACGAAGGAACTTGTGGATCGACCTTGGGGACAGCTCCATACTCGTTCTCGGGACCAGATGGCTGGGCATAGAAGTAGATGAGAATAAAACCAACTATGGGGATAAGTCCAAAAAGCATATGAAGACCTGGTCTTCCGATGTCGTGGAGGCGTCGAATGCCGATACAAATTAGAGGAACAAAAGTCGCCAGGATGTAAACACCAGCCAAAATAGGTAGACCAATTATCCTGTCAAGAATCTGCAACACCAGCGTAGCCGCAAAGTGACAGGCAATAAACATCCAAAAATCATAGCGCGCTATGCGTCCGTGATAATTAGCGTAGTTTTTGAGCAGTACGTCAAGATAATATTTTTGAATAAACTCCATCGTTAGTCCTAAAGCTAAAAGCAACGAATCCGCAGCACACTTTGCCACGGCCAACAACATAGAATAGAGTAGCTACGCTGTTTTGTAAAAAGATTTTAAGACGAAATTTCGTTGTTTGTGCAGACTTGCTGAAGGATCCCGTTAACGAAGTTTTTACTCTGTTCGGCGCCATATTCTTTGGCTAAATCTACTGCATCACTAATTAAGATGCGTGGTGACGCGGCTTTCTCGAAAAGAATTTCGTAGGAAGCGATCCTCAGGATCATCAGATCAACGGTCGAAATACGCGAGAGGCGCCAGCGTGTACTAGCTTTTTGGAGTTCTTTGTCGATTTCGTCAATGTACTCAAAGACCTTCTCTAACAAGCCCGCGGCGAGTAGGAGAGCTAGGCGTCCTCGCGCGTTGAGTTCATCTTCTTTCCAAAGCCCTAGCATTGGGAAGAGGTCGAGATCGTTGTCGTTTTCTTTACTTGGGTAGAGTACTTCGACGATGTTGTGTGTAATGAGATCTAGCGACGAATGCGGTCTGTAGTGTAGTGCGTAACCCATCGCGAGCGTTAAGCTACGGACGTGTTTGCGCAATTTTGTTCGTTGTCCTGCGAGGTTTTGGCAAATATTGCGCGTAGTACCTCGCCATTTTTCATCTAAAAAACGACTAACGCGCAAAGTGCCATCTTCTGCGAGTATCGCACGTGGGCTCTTGAGCTGTGAGAAGAAATCTATAACAAGTACACGCAACATCGCCACTCTATACGGCAGTATCGCATCGTTCGGACCTGTTATTTCGCGAAGCAACTCGTTGATGAGTTCGTCCGAAACGTCGTTGTATGGCGATAAGCGCAAGACAAGGGCTTTTACCTCCTCGTAATCGACGTTGGGAAAGCATTCCAGCAATAAGTCTTTGAGTTGTTCGCGATCTTGCTGTGCTTCGAACTCTAGCGCATAGAACCACGCAGCTGCCGCATCACGGCTTAAAACAAAGGCTTCGTCGGGTTTTTGTACGTTCCATGTCTGTGGTTTTTGCTTTTTATCTTGCATCGTTCTCTTTGGATTTCCCTATCCTTTGGCCAGCAAGCCAAAGTTTGCGACTGCCCAGTTTGGGGAGGAAGCTGGGCTCTGCATAAGTATTGATGGTAAACGCGCTAGCTTTGGCTTTTGTTGGCAGCAATATGTAGTGGCTCAGTCTTTGTGCGCTATACGAGTTTTAGAACATTAACCATCTCAACAGCCGCCATTGCGGCTTCCGCGCCCTTGTTTCCGACTTTGGCGCCAGCACGGTCTATAGCCTGCTCAAGGTTGTCGGTGGTAATAATGCCGTAGGAAATGGGTGTACCCGATTTGAGAGAACACTGCGCAATGCCCTTAGCGGATTCGGCGGCGATGTAATCAAAGTGTGGCGTTGCACCACGAATAAGCGCGCCAAGACATATGATGGCATCGTAGCGCTTTGTTTCACTTAACTTTTGAGCCAAGAGCGGTATTTCAAAGCAGCCGGGCGCCTTGTAAACATCGATGTTTTCGCGCGCTGCGCCGTGGCGAACGAGCGCATCAATCGCGCCGTCAAGAAGTCGTTCGGTAATAAAACTGTTAAACCGCGCAAGCGCAATGCCTATGCGCAGCCCCTCGGCGTTGAGCTTCCCTTCGTTGATGCTGATCATTATTTCATTTCCTCTTTTACTGTCAAAAATATCCCCCCCCCCGTCCGCAAGGCAATCTAACCATTATGTGCGTCCATGGCAAGATGCTCAATGATGTGAAGCCCAAAGCCCTCTAAACCAGCGAGTTTTCGCGGGCTATCGGTGAGTAGTCGCATGTCGCTGATTCCCAAAGCTCGCAAGCATTGGGCGCCAATGCCGTAAATTCTCGTATCTTGTGCAGGGCGATTGATATCATCATCGCTTCTCTTATTACTTATTTCACAGAATATTTCACTAAGATCTGGCAATGAATCGCTCAAATATACGAAGACACCCGAGTTTTCTTCGCGTATTCTGCGAAGATATTCGCGAATACTTGAATCTTTCACAAACTCGAAACAGTCCCTCCAAAGTGAACCCGCGTGCACGCGCACAAGAGGCGTTAGCCCCTTTTTCTCTAAGCCAATACTCAGCGCGAGTACCTGACTATCATCGATCAAGCTGCGAAACACATGCGCCGTAAAGCCACTCGCCATTCCGTGTGTTACGATCGTCCTAGAGCACTCCTGTAGTAAACTCTCCGTCCGCAAACGGTATGCGATAATATCCGCGACGCTGATGATCGGCAGATTGTGTTTCTTGGCAAAAACTTCCAGATCGGGCATTCGCGCCATGCTTCCGTCTTCGTTCATAATTTCGCAAATCACGCCTGCGTGTACCTTTGCATCGCAAAGTCTTGCTAAATCTACACTTCCCTCGGTTTGTCCAACCCGCACCAGCACCCCGCCCTTGCGCGCAATAATGGGGAAGATATGTCCCGGCCTCGCCAGGTCGCTGCTGCGCGCATCCACCGCGCTGGCTACGCGTATCGTATGGGCTCGGTCACGCGCGGAAATACCCGTACTTACACCCTCTGCGGCTTCGATACTCACCGTAAAACCCGTTCGAAAGCGGCTCGTATTGTCGGCAACCATGGGGGCAAGCCCTAAGTGCTGCGCGCGCTGCTCCGTGATGCTCAGGCAGATTAAGCCTCGCCCGTGTGTAACCATAAAGTTAATGTCTTCGGGCCGCACGCATTCTGCGAGCATGCACAAATCCCCTTCGTTTTCGCGGTTTTCGTCATCGACCAAAATCACCATTTCGCCTCGCGCTAGCGCGGCAATTGCATTTTCTATGGGAGCCAACATGGCGCAATCCTTTAATATTGAAGTTGAGTTTGCTACGAAACTGCGCTGTAGGCGCTCTAAATTTCTTTTTTGGGGCGGGGGGAGCATCCCCCCGCGCGCAAGCTTCCCTTAGAATTCGCCAAGAGCTGCGCTTATGATGCAGCGTTCTCGCTATTGGCTCGATCACTGCATCATAAGCAGCTCTAAGCGAATTCTAAGGGTGATCTTGCGCTCCCCCCTAGTTTCTTAGCTAAAGCTAAATATGCGTTGGATAATAAGTATTGGCGTTCATTTTAGCATATCATATAAGAAAACCCGCATTTTGTAGTTTTTCTAAGTTTATTCCTGAATTTTGTGCATGTTCACTGCGCGGTTTTAGCAGGCTTTCGATGTATTTTCCCAAGACATCGACTTCAATATTGACCTCAGCTCCAAGTTTTCGCATATTCCCGTCGGTGTGTTGGCGCGTAATAGGGATAAGGCTTACAGAAAAATCTTCGCTTCCTACGTCGTTAACAGTAAGGCTAACGCCGTCGATAGTAATGCTGCCCTTTTGTACGACGTAACGTAAATGTTCGCCATCAAGCGCGATACGCACGATTTCGCCCATGCCTTCGCTATGCACCGCAGTAACCTTACCGATAGCATCGACGTGACCCATTACCCAGTGCCCACCTAAGCGATCCCCAAGTCTTAGCGCTCGTTCCAAATTCACTAAACTCCCCACGCGCAAGGATCTCAAACTCGTTCGTCTTAGGCTCTCTTCGCTTGCCTGCACTTCGAAATAGCCTTGTTCAAACTTTACTACGCTCAGGCATATGCCGCGAACGGCGATGCTTTCGCCCAGCGCTATATCGCTAAATTGCGCTTCGATGCCTAGCTTCGCGTTTTGTGCAACAAAATCAATTTTTCGCAGCTTCCCAACTGCTTGGACTAAGCCCGTAAACACTAGAGTTCCTCCATAAATTTGGGTCGAAGCCGTAAGCGAACATCCTTTCCTATTCTTGTGAACTCTTCGCATTGCATATCGAGTGCTTGCGACATTAGCGAAATTCCTTCGCCACCAACAGGGCTTTTGGCGTCTTTTCCACCGATGATCATGCTGGCTAGGTATACGTCGCAACTATCGATAAAGCGCCGATCGAGTAGACTACCTAGCAGCTGCGAACCACCCTCGCAGTAAAGTGTAGTAACCAAAAACTCGCTGGCAAGTACACGTAAAACGGCTTCGATATTGAGTTGTGCATTACGCTCCGCTACACGTATAACCCTAAGCCCCCGCTCTTCGTACTTGCTGAGATCTTTGTCGATATTCTCGCTGGTAAAGAGCACGCTGGGTGCCATCTTCGTGTTAAAAACATGGTAATCTAAGGGAATGCGCAAGGTTCTATCAAGCACAACGCGCAAAGGCTGCTTTTGGGAATCGATCAAGCGTACGTTTAGGGCTGGGTTGTCGGCCATGACGGTTCCAGTGCCTACAACGATAGCATCATGGCGCGCGCGTTCTTTGTGCACATCGATGCGCGATTCTTCGCAAGAGATCCAGCGCGCATGACCCGTTTTCGTGGCGATACGCCCATCTAAGCTCATCGCCCATTTACAAGTAACAAACGGCATGCCCGTCGATTTTAGTTTAAAATACGCAGCATTGAGCAAGCTAGATTCTTCTTGCATAAAACCCAGCTCGCAGCCTACGCCAGCATCGCGCAGCCGTTTGACGCCTCTTCCGTTAACACGTGGGTCGGGATCTGCGCTGGCGACGTAGCACTGCGCTATACCTGCATTGATTATCGCTTGCGTACAAGGCGGCATTTTACCGTGGTGATTACAAGGCTCTAGGCTTACGTAGAGCTCTGCACCGCTGAGTTCGTTGCCTTTGGCTAAGGCATCCTCAATAGCCATGACCTCGGCATGTTTTTGCCCCGCTCCGCAGTGGTAGCCCTCGCCCAAAATAACGCCGTCTCTCACTATCAGGGCACCCACCATTGGATTTGGGTGTGTTGCCCAGGTTCCTTTTTTTGCGAGCTCCAAGGCTCGCCGCATCCATCGTTCATCGTACATTAGCCTGACTCCAGAGCATGAAGTTGCCGCATTCTTTAGTAGCGATCTTAAGGCTAAAAGACAAGCTAAAGGCAAAAAACGAATTTTTCTGCCAAACCATGACTGTCTCACAAATTGCTTAAGCATGCTCTAAACAAAGTTAGGCATTTGTTCAAAAAAAAGCGTGCAAAAAACCGAGTTTAGTGCACGCTTATTCATTTAAAGCTGTGGGCGAAGTCTAGGAAGTAAAGACGGCGCCTGCTTTTGCGCGTTGGTGGCGCGGTGTGTAGACGCGGTAGTCGATTTCTTGGAAGATGGTGTCCTTCCATTCGAGTTCGGCGATCCACTCGGGTTCCAAGCGATTTTGTGTGATTTGGTCGTAGATGCCTGTGAAGCGCGCGATGTGGTCGCGTGTGCGCTTTTCGGCGTATTCCACCGAGGTGTTTGTGGTGATAATAAAGGCCCAGTCGCTGGATTGGGCGAGCAGGAGTTCGCGTGCAGCTTGGTTAAGGGCGCGGCGCAGCAAGCCGTCCGCGTCGGGGAAGCGCTGGGCGAGTTCGACCATTTGCTCCTCGGCAAGGTGCAGGTAGCGATAGATCCAGTCGTTGGAGGAGTTGAGCCATACCTCGAAGAAACCGTTCGCGCCCCAGCTCGAGAGGGCGGGTGTGACCTCTTGGTGTACGCGCTCTTTGGCCAAGTATTCGGAGGGAGTGATCATTTTAATTTCGTTTTGGTCGAAAGCGGCTTTTCGCATGAGTATTTCAAGGAACTGCGGGCCTTCGTACCACCAGTGACCATAAAGTTCTGCGTCGTAGGGCGCGGTGATGTGCGGAATTGTGCCGAGAACAGAGCGCAAGTGGCGACACTGGGCTTGACGGTTAAATAAGAAGTTACCCGCATGTTCAGCGGCAGTTTGGGAGGCCCATGTGGGAACGTAGGGTTCTTTGTGGTTAAGGGCAACCTTACCAGTGATACGGTGGAATTTTAATCCAGTATTGCGTCTAACTCCATCTAGATGTAGGTAGGGCTTTACCTCCGCGTAAGGCAAGTCAAAACCGCAGTCGCGGTAGAATTCGCGGTAATTGGGGTGACCTGGGTAGCCGATTTCGGCGCTCCAAACTTGTCGTGAACTTTCGAGATCGCGGGCAAAGGCCGCTACGCCGCTTGGGGTAACGATGGGGCGGAATGTGCCGTAGCGTGCGGGTGGCGTTGCCGCGGTTAGCGCGTGTGACTCAAGGACGAAGAACTTGATATTGTGCTCGGCTAGGAGTTCGTCCAGCCCTGGCGCAAAGGCACATTCTGGCAGCCAAATCCCACGTGGCGCGCGAGCAAAATGTTTTTTGTAGTTATTCACCGCGACGCTGATTTGGGCGCGGCGCGCCTCGTCGGTCGCCATGAGGGGCAAGAAACCGTGTGTTGCACCGCAGGTGATAATTTCGAGCACACCCATGTCTTGAAAACGCTTAAACTGCGGCAGTAGTTGGCGATTCCATACTTCTTCGTAGAGTCGCTCCGCTTCGCCAAGTTCGATAGCGGCGCTTTGCGCGGCATCTTGGAAGGGAGTGCCCATTTTTTCTTTGGCCTGGATATCGGCGAGTCTGCGCAGCTTATCGAGGTGCGCTAAGTAACGCTCCTCAAGTAGCGGGTCTGCTAGCATTTCGCAGAGTGGGGGAGTGAGCGACATGGTGAGTCTAAAGTAAATGCCTTCGCTCGTGAGGCGATCCATCATGCGGAGTATGGGGATATAAGTTTCCGTCATGGCTTCAAAGAGCCAATCTTCTTCGAGGAAATCGGGGAATTCGGGGTGACGAATAAACGGTAAGTGTGCGTGTAGGATAATGCTCAAATAGCCTTGAATACTCATTATATCAAATCCTTAACAATAGAATATTGGGGACGCGCAATAGCGACGTGCAAAAACAGCGAAATGGGATAATAACATCGTGTAGGATTAACTACGCTTAAGAAGTTCATCCGAGGATGGCGCTTGTGCTGCTCCGTGTATCCATGAAGAAGGAGCGCCGTATCGGGCTTGATCCTTTGGCGTGAGATGCAGCGATTCTGGCGAATGCTGCTGCGGGGCGCGACCGGGTGCAGGCGCCTCGTGCACGATCTCCTTGCTGTGGAAGTCAACCCATTTTTCGCTTTCTTTCAGTGTTTTGATTTGATTTCGCAAAGAAACCTGCGACTGTAATTTGGTTTCTGCGATCTTACCGTTTCTAATTATTGCTAGGCTCACACGCGCGATTTCGAGCGATGGAATGTGGAAATAGCCGCTTCCCGCGCGTCTTGCACTGCTGCGGAAGCTGTCGAGTACTACGCCATCACGATTGTAAGCCGTGAGCTGCCAGCCCTCTGGGTTCTCGAATTCGCTATCCCAATACACAAAAGTTGTGCCCGGATCCCTAACGAGGACGCGTAGGCGCGTTCCCCGAACATACGAGGGAATCAGCATACCCTTGTCGATATAAATCGTATCGGGTTCCCTTAAAATCGCTTCCTCAGCCGCTTTGAGTTCCGCGAGCGCCGCGGCTGCTTCTTGTTCTAGCAAGGCCAAAGACTCCGCTGTTTCCTTATCAAGAGCATCAGCTTCACTCAAAACGTCTTTTGCCTCCTTCTTTTTGGCTAATTCGGGAACGGCTGCCTTTTCGGCCGCGACCATAGCGCTAGATCCTTTTTTTATTTTCGCTACCGCGAGTTTCTCTTCTTTCCTCTTCACTAAAGGTGTAGCCTTCTCTTCAGTGGCGCTGGGTTTGCTCGCCTTTTGCGCTTTCGCACTCGCGTTTGCAGCAGTCTTTGTTTCTGTCTTTGTATCGGCTTTCTGTTTCGCTTTTGGCTCTGGCTTAGCTTTGGCTTTTGCGTCGGCCTTTGCTTTTGGGGCAGGCGTGGTCTTTGCCTTCGCGCTAGCTTGCATATCTTTCTGAGTATTGGCGCCAGTCACAGGCGCCGCTTTAGCAGCTGGTTTTTTTATCTCTCCACTTTTAGCTTGAGCCTTGCTCTCTTTAATGATGGCGTTGATGAGCTCTGCTTTTTTGAGCCTACTGTACCCAGTTAAGGCGAGTTCCTTAGCGATCTCGCGAAGTTCTTTCACGGTTTTTTTTGTCAGTTCTGAACGATCCTGTGTTGCCACCTTACCTCTCCTTTCGATGCTACAGCAAAGATCTAAAAGTTTTTAATATAAGCTGTTTTTTGTTGAAAAAAGCACAATACGACCAAAGCCATATTCACATCAAGAATTAACACAAGCCCCCGCGCATTCATAGTCTTTTGAAGCCAGAAACAGCTTTTGAGCTTTTGCAAAATTTGCATAAATTTGGTAAAATGTGCGATTTTTAGCATATAATTCAAGAGTGGTATATGTAGGTGTTGCGTCTACATGAAGGTTTGCTGGCTTTTTCTCTAAACAAAGAAAATAGCATTTTATATTTTATTTTGTAATTTCAACGGATTTCCGAATAAAAAACATTGCCTTTAGGCTGATTAATAATGCAAATAAGAGAGCTTTGCACGGCTAGAAATAGTGAATTTAATTTTACAAATTCGATACAGTCTTAAACAAAATGAGATATTTTGTAGAGATGCACAAGTTAAGAATGCTAATTAAATAAGGCAGGTGGAAGATAAAATGACATTTTATTCGAAAAGTGCTTAAAAGACTGCTTTCTTTTTTTGAAGGGGGGTGCGGGGGGGAAGCTCTCAATAAGGCATTTTCCCTATTCTGAAGCACTAAAGATGAAGGGGAACTCAATGACGCAAATACCGCCATCTGGTTTATCGAAGCGTAGCCGTTTGATAGTTCTTTCTAGGCAGGCTTCGACTTTTGGGTTTTTCATGGTTGTAGATTTCACAGAGCACTGCGAGACTTCTCCCTCTAGCCCTATTTTCCACATCATGACGATTTTGCCGCTTAGTTGTGGGTCGGCGAGTAATTGTTGTTCGTAGCAGTTGCGAAGGGCGTTCGCGCGCTTGGAGACGACGTCACGAATGTTACTTTCTTTACAAAACTGGCTTGCTTGTGCGCTGGTCAATTCGAGCTTTGGTTTAATCTTAGTTTTTCGTTTCGTGGGTCCTTCTATTTTTGCTCCTTTTTGAGCCTCTCCGCCCGCCAGTGAGCCGATAGATCCTCCTCCCATGCCACCTCCGCCGCCGCCCCCGCGCATTCCCCCTAAACCCGCGCCAAACCCGAGCCCCGTTCCAAAAGCGTCACCATCGGCAGTAATCGCCATCTGGTCGCTCGCGTCGCCCAAACCCACAGCAGAGCCAAAGAGGCTGTCCATGCCTTTGCCCGCAAACTGCGAGCGTCCCAAAGCTGCCTGTATTCCTACAGGTTTTTCTATGTTCCCCAAATTTGCGATATCGGACTTTTTGTCATCTATTTTTTCACGGTCTTGGCGCATATTGCTATCATCTATAATGATGTCGTCCACATCTTCAACGATGGGTTCCGGCAAATCGGGCTCTTCCTCGCGGTGCTCTTCTAGCGAAGTAATCAACTCGACCCAGCGTGCTTCCAGTGGCACCCAGCCTAGCTTTTCTTGGGGTGGAGTTGCCCAGAAGGCGTAAAATATCAGGCCGCCGTGTATCAGCAAACTGAGCAGCAGTGCGACTGGCAATAGCGATCGCAGCCCATCGCTCAATCTCGAAATCGGGGAGCCTGCCACAGGCGGTAGTTTCTCTGTGAGGCGTACAACGAGATCCCAGTCCTTGCCTAGCTCAAGTATGGCCCAGTCGCCGCTCTGCATCGTGTGCACGCTCAGTTCGCCGCGCCGTATTTCCTTCTCTTCGTCGCCGAATCTGGCGCTCATGGCCATCTTTGCAGGTAGCTGCAATTCCAAGCCATCGGCGCGCATTCGTAGTAACTGTGTACTATTTTTGAACGCCGCGTGTTCTATGCGCAGTGTATTGCCTTCATCGCTACCCAGCGAAACATCAGCTTCTCGCAGGGGCAAAAAGCGTTCTTGTACAACGCTTCGCTGAAAGACTATGGCTAGCTGTAGCTGTTTCATAACGTCGTTTTGCTTTACTTATTAGGGTTGTTTTTTGGGAGGGGGGCTTCGCCACCCCTACGCGCGAGCTTCCTTCAAAAATCTGCCAATTTGCAAGTATTTTATGCAGCGTCTTGGCTTTAGGCCAAGCCACTGCATAAAATTTGCGCATTGGCGATTTTTTCAGGCGATCTCGCGCTACCCCCCTTGTTCTTCTCCAATCATTAGCATAAGATTTTGTGCAATGCCATGCGAGAGTCTTTCATTGATGCGATACCGCCCCACGCGCGGTGAAGGAAACTCTGAACTGTCGAATGGAGCGTCATGGGGGCTTGGTTCCGCGTTGAGAGATACCGTCTTGTTTGTCAAGACAAAAAAACTAAAAAACAACGTTTGCAAGCGCCCTCGCCCGACGCACGCATAGCGTATGCAAATGCTACAATCTTATCAAGGCAACCCTACGGGTCGGCTACGCCGAGCCTTGACAAGATTGCAGTACATTCGCATGTACCTATGCATGCGCGACGGGCTAAGGGCGCGCGTGCACTCTGAACACGGGCTGTACT
>Ga0265293_10006236_pt1 | contig 19234 bp, 20 predicted proteins | sample Munlanlewell138R_FD_192505 | JGI IMG/M metagenome (GOLD analysis project Ga0265293, IMG submission 192505) | Leachate microbial communities from a municipal landfill in Southern Ontario, Canada - Leachate well 138R | ecosystem: Engineered > Solid waste > Landfill > Unclassified | place: Canada... | reverse complement strand
CACTGTCTTTAATCCTGATCCACATACTTTATTTACCGTATAACTTGTTACATAATCTGGAATTCCTGCATGTATTGCTACTTGTCTTGCTACGTTTTGTCCTAGTCCTGCTTGTAATACATTTCCATATATTACTTCGTCTACCATCTCTGGTTTAAGATTTGCTCTTTTTAGAGCTTCCTTTACTGCTATGGTTCCCAAAGTTACTGCACTTACATCCTTAAATGCTCCTCCGTAACTTCCCACTGGTGTTCTTACTGCACTTACTATTACTGCCTTTTTCATTTCTTTTCCTCCTTAGATATATCATCATTCATGCTAAAAAATACTAGACATAATTTAATATTATATCAACAATCTTTTTAGAAGCATCCCCATCTCCATAAGGATTTATAGCCTTTGCCATTGAATCATATAAGTGCTCGTTCTCAAGAAGAGCAATTAGATTGTTATATACATTATCATAACTAGTTCCAACTAGTTTTGCCGTTCCTGCCTCAATACCTTCTGGTCTTTCAGTTTCTTCCCTAACTACCAAAACAGGCTTTCCTAAAGCTGGTGCCTCTTCCTGTAGCCCTCCTGAATCAGTAACAACCAGGTACACTCTAGACATTAGATTAGTAAATGGCTCATAATCCATGGGTTCTGTTAGTAGTATCCTACTATTATTCCCAAGTATATCATTGGCAATACCCCTAACCTTTGGATTCAAATGTACAGGGAAAACTACTATTGCATCCTCCTTATTATTAATTGCATCTCTAATGGCCTTAAAAATATTTTCCATGGGCTTACCTAGGTTTTCTCTTCTATGGCTTGTTACGAGTATTACCTTTGACTTAGTATAATCTATCTGATTTAATCTATCATCAGTAAATTTATAATCGTCTTTGATTGCATATTTTAATGCATCAATTACAGTATTTCCAGTTATAAATATACTATTTTCACTATAGCCTTCTTTTATCAAGTTATCTAAATTTTTTTGTGTTGGTGCAAAGTGGAAGTCTGTTAGTACTCCTGTTAGTTTCCTGTTCCCTTCCTCAGGATATGGTGAATACATATTGCCACTTCTTAGTCCAGCTTCAATGTGTCCGACTTTTACCTTCTGATAAAAAGCAGCCAGAGCCCCAGCAAAAACTGTAGTTGTATCTCCTTGTACCAGGAGAATATCAGGTTTTTCCTTCTTTATTACTTCCTCCAAGCCTTTCAAAGCATTAGTAGTTATATCAGTTAAGGTCTGCCCTGGCTTGAATATATTTAGATCATAATCTGGTTTTATTTTGAAAAGGTCGATGACTTGATCCAGCATTTGTCTATGTTGCGCAGTTATACAAATTACTTGTTCCACACCTTCTCTTCCTTCTAATTCTTTGATGATTGGAGCCATCTTGACTCCTTCTGGCCTAGTGCCAAATACACTCATTACCTTCATTCATGGTCCTCCTTATTGCTTGAAGAAGAAAAAAGACCCATCTTCAAAGCAAAAATAATTGCTACTATAAATAATATTACAGAAAGATATACAGCTTGTGTGGAATTTGCCTTTGAGACCAATACAGCAAATATTCCAAATACTGCAGATATTCCATAGAGTATAAGGACAGTCTGCTTTTGGGAAAATCCCTTGTTCAATAATCTATGGTGTAAATGAGATTTATCAGCTGCCATAATATTCTTGCCACTTAAGATCCTTCTAAATATTGCAAATGTAGTATCAAATATAGGTACTCCAAGAATTATTATAGGAACTATCATGGCTATTGTAGCTACAGACTTCATAACTCCTTCTATTGATACAATAGCAAGCATAAATCCTAAAAATAATGCTCCTGTATCACCCATAAAAATCTTAGCTGGATTAAAGTTAAAGGGTAAAAATCCTATGGTTGCTCCAGCAATTATTGCAGCTAGAATTCCAATGGATACAGAACCGAATTTAGATGCTACTAATACAAATGAAATTGATGATATCATTGCTACCCCAGCAGCAAGACCATCTAATCCATCAATTAAATTCAATGTGTTTGTAATTCCAACAATCCAAAATATGGTAATTGGTATCCCAATCCAACTTAGATACAGGATTGTACCACTACCTAAAAAAGGATTAGTTACAAAATCTACCTGAACTCCTCCCCAAACCACAATTAAGCTTGCTAACAACTGGTAAAACATCTTTTCTTTAGGGGTAGTTCCTCTAAGGTCATCCTTAAGTCCAGATAAAAATATGATAGTACCCCCTACCATTATAGAAATCAGAGTCCTACTCATGGGCAAGAACAGTATAATAGCTATCATAATAGCTAAATACATTGCCACTCCCCCTAACAAGGGCATTGGTTTAGAATGGACTCTCCTTTCATCTTTTGGGATGTCCATCGCTCCAATAAGTGGTGCAATTTTTATAATTATTGGTGTTGTAATAAAAGATATAACTCCTGCAATTAGCAGGGGCATCAATAGTGTTTTCATTTTAATGAATTCTCCTCAAATGTAGATATAACTAAATTCTATATGACCCATGGATATAAGTCAAACTTTTAACTATTACAATTTGACAACAAAAAAAGAGCAGCTTTCACTGCCCATAGTTTTATTTAGTACCAAATAATCTATCCCCTGCATCTCCTAAACCTGGTACTATATATGCATGATCATTTAACTTCTCATCAATTGCTCCTAAATAAATATCCACATCACTAGCTGCCTCTTGAACAGCCTTAACCCCCTCTGGAGCTGCAATAAGACATACTAATTTGATATTATTTGCACCACTATTCTTTAAGAACTGTATGGCAGCAATTGCCGATCCTCCAGTAGCAAGCATTGGATCAAGAATTATTAGATCTCTCTCAGCAATGTCTTGTGGCAATTTACAGTAATACTCAACTGGTTGCAAGGTAACTGGATCCCTATATAATCCTACATGACCAACCTTTGCAGCTGGTATCAAATTAAGCATTCCATCAACCATACCTAGTCCTGCTCTTAAAATAGGGATTAAGCCTACCTTCTTTCCAGCTATAACTGGTGATAACATCTTAGTTATTGGTGTCTCTATTTCAACATCCTGAAGTGGGAAATCTCTTGTAACTTCATAGGCCATAAGTGTTGATATTTCGGTTACCAACTCTCTAAACTCCTTAGAACCAGTATTCTTATCTCTTATCATTGTCATTTTATGTTTAATCAATGGGTGGTCCATAACTACAACTTTAGACATAACATCGCTCCCTTCAAATTTCATCCATCATATTATATCACAAACTTCTATTCCATTTCACTAATTTTATCAATTCTTCTTTGGTGTCTTCCACCTTCAAACTTAGAATTAAGCCAAACAGAAACTATTTCTTTTGCAAGATCAATACCTAGAACTCTTCCTCCTAATGCCAATACATTTGCATTATTATGCTCCATACTCATCCTAGCAGAGTAAGTATCTGAACATAGGGCACATCTAACACCTTTAACTTTATTTGCTGATATTGAAATTCCTATTCCAGTACCACAAATAACTATCCCTCTATCAATTTTCCCAGAAACAACAGCCTCTCCGACAATCTTTCCATATTCTGGATAGTCTACAGATGTTAAATCATTGGTACCGTAGTCAACTACATCAACTCCACTTATTTCTAATAGTTTCCTTATTTCTTCCTTTAAAGCATATCCTCCATGATCTGAACCTATTCCAATTTTCACAAAAACCCCTCCTATGATAGTTTATCTATAAGCTTATTTACAGCATCTTCTATTTCGTCTCTAACCAATTTATATACATCCAAAGAACCTCCAAAAGGGTCCTCAACATCCTTGTCTATGCTTGCAGCATATTCATGTAGTAGATATACCTTATCCTGGTATTCAACATACTGACTAATGATTCTATTTACCTGTGACTGGGTCATGGCAAGAATAATGTCAGCCCAATCCACAAGGTTTTTGTCCAAAGTTTTTGCCCTATGTTTTGACAGATCAGCCCTATCTCTTAAAGCCATATTAGCCCCTCTACTTGCTCTATCACCATCAAGAGCAAAAATACCTGCAGATTTCACCTCTAAAGGAATTTTCCTATCCCTGGCAATCTCTCTTAATATAACTTCAGCCATTGGACTTCTACATGTGTTTCCTGTACATACAAATAAAACCTTCATGTCAACCTCCTTTATAACTGAATTATATTCCCACCAGATGCCTTGTATAATCTATTCATAACTGCAAGGCCAATACTGTCTCTTTCTACTCCCTGACACAATATTAGATCAACCTTAGCCTCATCAAGCTTTCGAATTAAATGAAATAAATTATGGGCGATACTATCCACATCATCAAGTGAACCCATTTCTTCAATCATAAAGCCAGAAAAAAATTCAACATTCTCTATAGTGGTCATTATTCCTACCTTTTTCCCTTCATGCTTAGCCTTTGTTGCTCTAATAAGCATTTCTTTATTTACATCTTCACTCTTGCCAGTAAATACAAACATCTTTGCCTTTGGAGCATAGTGTCTATACTTTTGTCCTGGGGATTTAGGTGTGGAATCAATTGATGTTTCTTCCAGTCCAGGGTCTATTTTGCACTCTCCAAGAACTTCAATGATGTCCCTTGGTGTAATTCCCCCTGGTCTTAAAATCATAGGTATATCTTCAGTTAAATCAATAACTGTAGACTCAAGACCTATTCCAGTTTCTCCTCCATCTATTATGAAGGGAATCTTACCATTCATATCCTCTACTACATGCTCAGCCCTTGTTGGACTTGGCCTTCCAGAAGTATTTGCTGAAGGTGCAGCTATGGGTGTGTTTGAAGCACCTATAAGTTCGAGAGCTATTTTATGAGAGGGCATTCTAATTGCAACTGTATCTAAACCCGCTGTTATAACTTCAGGTACAATATTGTTTTTCTTGAATAATATTGTTAAGGGTCCAGGCCAAAATGCATCTATTAACTTAAGGGCTTTGTCTGGTATTTCCACAACCAGAGTTCTTAACATCTCAATTGAATTTACATGAAGTATTAAGGGATTATCCTGTGGTCTTCCCTTGGCCATAAAAATCTTTCTAACAGCGTTCTCATCAAGTCCATTTGCGCCCAATCCATATACTGTTTCTGTTGGGAAACCAACCAATTCTCCACCAATAATATATCCGGCTGCTTCTTTTACCAATTCTATATCTGGGTTACTACTATCTATTTTAACTACTTTAGTCTCCAATATATCACCCCAATTCTTAAAAAAAAGAGGGTTTCACCTCTTAGCTGATTTGCTGCATTTTTTCCGCTTGATCCGATGTGGTCAAAGCATCTATCATCTCATCCAAATCTCCATCGACGAAGTTATTCATCTTATATAGAGTAAGGTTAATTCTGTGATCAGTAATACGACCCTGTGGGAAGTTATATGTTCTAATTCTTTCAGATCGATCTCCAGTACCAACCTGACCTTTTTTCATTTGAGCCATCTCAGCATCTTGTTCCATCTGCTTAATTTCAAATAATTTTGACTTAAGAATCTTCAAAGCCTTATCCTTGTTTTTAAGCTGACTTTTTTCATCCTGACATGATACTACAATTCCCGATGGAATATGAGTAATTCTTACTGCTGAGTCTGTTGTATTAACTGATTGACCACCATTCCCAGATGAGCGGAATACATCGATTCTTAAATCTCCCTGATTTAAATCAATATCAATATCTTCAGCCTCTGGTAAAACTGCAACCGTTACAGTAGATGTGTGAATCCTTCCACTGGATTCAGTTTCTGGTACTCTTTGTACCCTATGAACACCTGATTCATATTTTAATCTTGAGTAAGCACCTTTACCCTTAATCATAAATATTACTTCTTTGTATCCACCAATTCCAATTTCATTGGTATTCATAATATCTACCTTCCAATTATTCCTCTCAGCATATCTTATATACATTCTAAAAAGAACACCCGCAAACAGAGCTGCCTCATCTCCACCAGCTCCACCTCTAATCTCTACAATTACATTCTTATGATCATTTGGATCTTTTGGTAAAAGTAATACTTTGATTTCTTCCTCTATGTTTAGAATTGATTCCTCAAGGTCTTTAACCTCTTCCTTAACCAATTCTCTCATTTCTTCATCTAAAGACTTGTCATAAAGCATAGCCTTAGCATCATCTAACTCTTCTCTAGACTTAGTGTACTCTCTATACTTTGTAACTATAGGTTCAATATCTGATTGTTCCTTCATAATTCTTTGCCATTCTTCTCTATCCCTATTTATAAGATCAGGATCCATGGACTTCTCTGTTAATTCTTTATATTTTGATTCTAAAAAAGCTAATTTTTCTAACACAATTTCTACCTCACTTTATATTAAATATAATTTATTACACAATCATACATACTACTATTATATTATCATCTATTCAAATTTACAAGCTAGGTAGCTAATGTTCATTCTCCATGTCTTCATACAATACTCTATGGTATATTACAGAAATCAGGGCACCAGCAATGACAATTATAACTGGGCTTACATTTAAGAATACTATCATTAACATCGTAACTATTGAAGCAAATAATTTTATATAAGTTTTTCTTGATTTTTTCCACATTGTATAAACAGCTGAAAGTATTAAAGCAACAACTGCAGGTCTTATACCCATAAATATCTTCTCAACTATTGGATTACTCCTAAATTGGAAGAAGTACATGGCAATAAACAATATTATTAGAAATGATGGTAATATAGCACCAATTAGACATGACAATGCTCCTTTTAATCCACATATCCTATAACCAACGTATATACTGGTATTTACTGCAACAGGACCAGGAGATGCTTGTGCAAGGGCAATGGCATTCATGAACTCCATATCAGAAATCATTTTTTTTCTTTCAACTAATTCTCTTTGTATTATTGGAAGCATTGCATATCCTCCACCAAAAGTAAAAGCTCCTATTTTAAAAAACGTCTTAAACAAATCTAATAACATACCCTCACCTCCTCTAATATAGAATAACTCCAATTATTCCTGCAATAATAATAGCAAGTATTGGGTTAAGTTTCTTGAATGTCACCGAGTAAAATAAAGCAATTGCAATTATTATCCCCTTTATATCTACTAAAGAAGTTCTGCCCACACTTACTGCTGCTGCTGCTATAAGTCCAATAACAACAGGTCTAATTCCCTTAAACACCCAATCTACATACGGGGAATTTTTAAATCTATACATGGATATAAAAATTATACTCATTACAATAAATGAAGGTAGGACTACCCCTAATGTGGCTACAACCGATCCTAAAACTCCATACACTCTATAACCTAAAAAAGTAGCAGAGTTTATTGCTATGGGTCCTGGTGTCATTTCAGCAATAGCCAAAATATCTATATACTCAGCTGAAGTTATCCACTTGTGTGTAATAATAACTTCTTTTTCAATAAGAGGAAGCATTGCATATCCTCCACCAAAACTAAAAGCTCCTATTTTAAAAAATGAAATAAATAACTGTAAAAGAGCACTCATTATTCTCTCCTTTTTAAGCTTCCTACCACAACTCTGTCTCGTTCTTCTAAATCCTTGATAACTTTAATCTTTGAATATCCTAATTCCTCCATAATACTTTTAACATCTTCACCCTGATTATGACCTACTTCATAGGCAAGCAAGGAATCTTCCTTAAGAAAATTTAATGCTTCCCTTGATATTAATCTGTAAAAATCCAAACCATCAAGGCCTCCAAATAGTGCATTTTCTGGTTCAAAATCCTTTACTTCTATCTGTAAATTATTCTTATCTGAAGTTGGTATATAGGGCGGATTTGAAACAATTATATCAAAAGTATCCTTCCCTGCCTCAAAAGGAGAAAATAGATTTCCATACTTATATATAACATTGGTCAACCCAAACTTTTGCATATTTTCATTAGCAAGATTAATTGCTTTCTTATTTATATCTACCCCAAAAACCTTTCCCCTAGGAAAGTATTTTCCAATAGCTAGTGATATTATTCCACTTCCAACACCAATATCCAGTATTGAAAATTCATTATCACCATATTTTTCTTTTATATAATCAATTAAGTATTCCACTAACACTTCAGTGTCGCCCCTTGGAATTAATACTCCTTGTGAAACCCTAAACTCCAAACCCATAAATTCCTGGACTCCAATTAAGTATTGAAGAGGATATCCAAGACTTCTTTTATTAACTAGTTTTAAGAACTCATCTTTAATACTTTCTTCTACGGTTTTTTCTATATAAGCATACAGATAAGACTTATCCACTTCCATCAAATGAGAAAGAATAAGTCTAACTTCCAACTGGCTATTAATATTAGGGTTAACCTCTAATATCTTTATTCCTTCCATTAGGAGGTCTTTTATTACCACAAGTCTGCCTCCTTATTGTCTGGTATTACTGCTTTTAGAGACTCAATTGCAACTAGTATTTGTGAGTCATCTGGTTCTTTAACAGTGGCATACTTTTGTATCATTAATCCTGGATAACTTAAAGCATAACTAATTTTATTATCACTTCTTCCAATAATTCTGTTTATCTCATAGGTTATTCCAGCTATTATTGGAAACATGCTAATTCTAGTAAGTACCCTTACTATGGGATTTGGCCATCCAAAGACAGATAAAACCAATATACTAACTATCATTACCATAAATAAAAAACTAGTCCCACATCTGGGATGAAGCACGGGAAATTTTTTAACATTTTCCACAGTTAAATCCATTCCGTTTTCATAGCAATGTATGCTCTTGTGCTCAGCTCCATGGTACTGAAAGACTCTTTTAACGTCATCTAATTTTGCAATCCAAACTATATATATTAAGAAAATACTTATTCTAAGAACACCCTCCATAAGATTTAAACCAAATATGGAATCAATCCTATCCTTAAGCAAGTTAGTTAAGAAACTTGGCAATACCATGAATATTCCAATGGTTAAGGTCAAGGATATGATCACAGCTAAAACCATTTCCACATCTTGAGCTTTATCTTTGAATATTTTCTGTGTAATTGTCTTTTTTGGATTGCCATTTTTATCTTTTGGAATTTCATCTTCAAAGAATTCTGCAGAATATAATAATGCCTTAGTGCCAATTAACAATGCATCTATCAAGCCAATCATTCCTCTTACAAAGGGTAGGGAGAATATCTTGTGCTTCATGGATAAAGACTTATTATTCTCTACTTTAAGCTCAATATCATTATCTGGCTTTCTTACCGCAATAGCAGTTTTATCTGGACCTTTCATCATGACGCCCTCAATTAATGCCTGACCTCCGATGGAAGTTCTTTTTAATTTCATATTTTTCATCCACTCACTTCCTCAAAAAAATAAGGTTAGCTGCTCTTGCATCTAACCTAGTTGTTGAAGAAATTAGTCCATTGAATATTTCTTCTTGAATTTCTCAACACGTCCACCACGTTCCATAAACTTTTGCTTCCCAGTAAAGAATGGATGGCACTCAGAACAAATTTCAACCCTTAGCTCATCTTTGGTTGAGCCAGTTGTAAAAGTGTTTCCACAAGCACATGTAACTGTAACTTGTTTGTATTCTGGATGTATATTTGCTTTCATTGCATTCACCTCTCTTCAATGTGAGTATCTAAAATTTAGTCACTCTACGATATAACCACTAAATTATAGCATAGACTTCTAAAAATTTCAACTATATCCAAATTTTATTTCTAACTTCATCTATTAATTCTTCATTTGATTTTGTTTCAACAATTTTACTAATTAAGGTTTCAGTTACATCCTGTGTACTAGCGCTTCCCAAAGCTTTTCTCAGGGCCCATACAGTTTCTAATTCTTTCTGAGTCATGATTAGTTCCTCTCTTCTAGTTCCTGACTTATAAATATCTATTGCAGGGAAAATTCTCTTCTCAGAAAGTTTTCTATCAAGATGTACTTCCATATTTCCTGTCCCTTTAAATTCTTCAAATATTACATCATCCATCCTGCTTCCTGTTTCAACTAGAGCTGTGGCAAGTATGGTTAAACTTCCACCTTCTTCTAGTTTCCTTGCTGCTCCAAAAAACCTCTTAGGCTTGTGAAGCGCCCCAGGATCTAGACCCCCAGATAAAGTTCTACCAGTGGCTGGAATACTCAAATTATATGCTCTGGCAAGTCTAGTGATACTATCTAGTAGAATTACTACATCTTTACCATGTTCTACTAATCTCTTAGCTCTTTCGAGAACAATTTCTGCAACCTTGGTATGGTTTTTAGGTAGTTCATCAAAGGTTGAATAAACAACATCTCCCTTGACTGATCTCTTCATGTCTGTAACTTCTTCAGGCCTCTCATCTATTAGCAGTATAATAATTTCAACTTCTGGATGATTAACTGCAATTCCATTGGCTATCATCTTCAATAATGTTGTCTTTCCCGCTTTTGGAGGAGCAACTATCATTCCTCTCTGACCTTTTCCAATTGGTGCCACCAGGTCTATCATCCTGGTTGCATATTCTTTTGATTTAGTTTCCAAAACCAATCTTTGATTTGGATAGATTGGGGTTAGGGAATCAAAACTTGGTCTATTTATGGCTGTTGATGGAGGTAAATCATTTACAGCCTTAACATATAAGAGCGCTTGAAATTTCTCTCCTGCTTTAGGTGGTCTTGTAATTCCAGTTATCTTATCCCCTGTATCCAAGTGAAATCTACGTATTTGTGAAGGAGATATATATATATCATCATCCCCTGACATATAATTATTTCTTCTTAGAAATCCATACCCATCTTGATGTATCTCGAGAATACCCTCAGCAATGTCTTTTTCCTCCAGCTGCTCCATCTCTTCTGAAGCCTTGTCTGACAAATCTCCCATATCAATATCATCATCTACTATGTTGATTGGTTTATCTGACTCATCCTTATTCTCATTTAATAACAAACCTATAATCTCATCTTTCTTCAGCTTGGAAACCCCACTTATACTATATGCTTTGGCGATTTCTTTAAGCTCAGATAATTTTTTCTCTTCTAACATTTCACGATTCAATATCTCACCTCATCCCTATTTCGCGTATTCAGGTTTTTTATCCAATTGATGTACAGCTTTCATAAATCTAACAGTTCCCGTTTCAGCTCTTAATACAAGGGTTTCTGTGGTTGCTTTATTATTATCCAAATATTTTACACCCTCTAATAGTTCCCCATAGCTAACTCCAGTGGCAGCAAAAGCTACCTCATTTCCTTTAACCAAATCATCTAGATAGTATACCTTGTCTACATCCACATTCATTTTTCTACATCTTTCCAGCTGCTCATCATCTTCAGGAAGTAAGATTCCTTGGAATTCTCCCCCCAAACACTTCATTGCTGCCGCAGCTAAAACACCTTCCGGTGCGCCACCACTACCAAGTAATAGGTCTACGCCTGTATCTTCAAAGCAAGTAGATATAGCACTAAGAACATCTCCATCAGAAATAAACTTAATTCTTGCACCAGCATCTCTTATCTCTTGAACCAGTTGGCTATGTCTCTCTCTTTCAAGGATTTCAACAGTTATATCTGAAACATCCTTGTTTAAAGCTTTTGCTACATTTTCAATATTTTCTTTTACAGAAGCTCTAATATCCACCTTACCCTTGGCTTTTGGTCCACATGCCAACTTTTGCATATACATATCTGGTGCATGTAATAGTTGGCCTCTTGGTGCAACAGCGACAACTGCAATGGCATTTGATCTACCATTTGCTACTGCCAATGTTCCATCCAGTGGATCAACTGCAATATCAACTTTAAGGTCATCAGATTTTGATTGCCCGATGTGTTCCCCGATGTATAACATTGGGGCTTCGTCCATTTCACCTTCTCCAATAACTACAATTCCATCAATATCAATAGTGTCAAACATTCTCCTCATTGCATCAACTGCTAACTGATCAGCTGCATTCTTATCTCCCCTACCTAATAACTTGGCACTTGCTAGTGCTGCAGCTTCTGTTACTCTTGCTAGGTTAACTACCAGATTTCTATCCATAATTTCCCCCTTGGTTTATATCTATTTATCCTCTAACATGATTATACCCTAATTAATATGTTGCTATATAACCATCTGCTCTTGATTCAGTTCCTCCACACATACTCCCATCTTCGGTCGTGAAATGCTCCAACCTATGCTGTCACTTCGTGAGCAAGTAGGCTAAGAGGATGGATACTTCTCGGCTATTAGGTTAAGTTTCTCTTTGATGGATATCTGTGATAGAAAAGATTTATATTCAAAATTATCACATCCCTATTTAGATTTGAATTGTATTAAGAAAAGAATAATTGATACCATTTCTGGTATCAATTATATCATACTTTTTATTTTATTTTAATTGTTTAGTGGTTTTAATCCCAAAATCTCTCTTGCTTCCTTAGGTGTTGCTACTTCTCTTCCAAGTTCTTTTGCTAGTCTGACTACTTTTTCAACTTGCTCCCCGTTGGTCTTTGCCAGTACTCCCTTTTCTAAATAGGTATTATCTTCAAATCCCACTCTTACATGTCCACCCATTACAATCGCTAAAGCCGCCATAGGGAATTGATTTCTTCCTATTCCAGCAACAGTCCATGTGGATCCTTGTGGTATGGAGTCTACCATGAAGGCTAAATCCCTAGCTGTAGCTGACATCTGTACTCCTAAAACAAAATCAAAATGCATTGGAGCTTTTATAAAGCCTTGTTTTTGAAATTTAATGGCGTAATCAATCATTCCTTTATCAAATACTTCAACTTCAGGCTTGATATCTCTTTCTATCATTATTCTCCCAAAGTTTTTAATAGTATTCTCAGTGTTTACAAATATTTCATCTCCACCAAAATTTAGCGTTCCACAATCTAGGGTTGCCATTTCTGGAAATAACTCTGTAGGCTGCAACCTCTCTTCATCTGTCATACCCACTGCTCCACCAGTTGATGGTTGAATTATTGCATCTGGGCATCTTCTTCTAATCTCATCCATTGCAAGCTTAAATCTTTCCTTGCTTTGTGTTGGCTTTCCATCATCTTCTCTTACATGTAGATGTATGATACTAGCTCCTGCTTTATATGCCGTTTCTGCTTGATATCCAATTTCCTCTATGGTGTATGGAACATTTGGATTATGTTCTTTAGTTACTTCCGCTCCACATATAGCTGCTGTAATAATTAGTTTTTCCATGTATCTTCACCTTACCTTCTCTTCTTATCCTTAGGAACAACACATGTTCCCTCTGCTCTACATACTACTATGGGTTCATCTAACACATCACAAGCTGATTCATTAATATCTGGCCTTGGAATTATTACTTTTCTTGCTTCAAACACCATCTTTCTTGATGTGTTTCCTACCTTTACTATTTCGCCTACTGCTTCAATATAATCTCCTGCAAAAACTGGTGCAGTGAATTCAACTTTATCGTAAGCTACGAATAATCCTTCATCTCCATCCATTCTGATAAGTAACTCTGTGGCCACATCCCCAAATAAACCAAGCATCCTAGCTCCATCTACTAGATTTCCTCCATAGTGAGCATCATGGGCACTCATTCTAACTCTAATTAAAGCTTTTTCCAATTTAATAACCCCCTATATAATTGTTTGTCTCAATTATAACATAGTCATAGTTTATAATCTACTCACTTAAGTCCTATCTCTTAGCAATTGAATTAAGTAGGATTTTCTGATATTATGAAGTAAATAACTATAGCGAAAGCTCTTTATCTTAAAAGGGGGGAATTGCATGAAACTTGAAGGCAATGTATTAGTTGCGCAAGGTGGAGGTCCAACAGCAGTTATAAATCAGTCAATGATTGGAGCAGTTTTAGAAGCGAGAAAGTTTCCTCAAGTCACAAAAATATACGGAGCGTTACACGGAGTATCAGGTATCATAAATGAGGAATTTCTTGATCTTACTCAGGAGACTACAAATAATCTTGAAAAAGTTGCAAATACGCCATCATCTGCTCTTCTATCAACAAGGGATAAGCCTGATGATGAATATTGTTCCAAGATTTTCAAAGTATTGGAAGCTCATAATATCAGATATTTTTTCTATATTGGAGGTAATGATTCAGCTGATACTGTAAGAATTGTAAACTCAAAGGCTATGGAGTCTGGTTATGAGTTAAGAGCAATACATATACCAAAAACCATTGATAATGACTTACTTGTAAATGACCACTGTCCTGGTTATGGATCTGCTGCAAAATTTGTAGCCCAGGCCTTTATGGGAGTTAATCTAGATGTTAATTCCTTAAAGGGAGTTTACATCGGTGTAGTCATGGGAAGAAATGCTGGATTCTTAACTGCTGCGTCAGCAATGGCACAAAAATATCCTGATGATGGCCCACATTTAATATATTTACCAGAGAGACCATTTTCCATTGAAAACTTTCTTCTAGATGTAAAGGAAGTATATGATAAATACGGTAGATGTGTAATCGCTGTATCTGAAGGAATAGTGGATGGTGAAGGAACACCAATTATAGCAAAATTATCTAAAGACTTGGAATTTGATAGTCATGGCAATATTCAATTATCAGGGACTGGAGCTTTAGGTGATCTATTGGCAAATACCATAAAGGAAGGTTTAGGAATTAAAAGAGTAAGAGCAGATACTTTTGGATATCTTCAAAGATCATTTATGGGTTGTATCTCAGATTTAGATCAAAGGGAAGCTAGAGAAGTTGGAGAAAAAGCAGCACAATTTGCCCTTTGGAATAATGTTGATGGTTCAGTTACTATACACAGAACAGGAATGTATTCTGTAGATTATAGACTAACACCACTGGATCAAGTGGCTAGATTCACAAAATCAATGCCAGATAATTTTATAAATGAGGCAGGTAATAATGTAACAGAAGCTTTCAAACATTATGTCCTTCCACTACTGGGATCAGGTATGCCTGAACCTCATAGATTAAGAGCACCTCTAGTAAAAAAAATACTGAACAAATAAAATCTATTTTAATACACAGTCTTAGGGCTGTGTATTTTTTTGTAACCAAATGGGTGTTAAAATTTAAACGTTTTGTAACTATTAGATTAATTAATTGTGGTAGACTTTATATGATAAGAAATGGAGGTGGATTAAACTGGATGATTTAATACAACTTAAAGATTTAAGAAAGATCTATCGGATGGGTGATGAAAAGATAGTAGCCCTTAATAATATTAATCTTAATATAGGAAAGAAAGAATTTATTTGTCTTATTGGTACATCAGGTTCTGGAAAGAGTACACTTCTTAATATGATGGCCGGTCTTGAAAAACCTACAAAGGGAGAAATAATTATTAGTAATCTCCATCTAGAAAAAATGAATGAAAAACAGTTAACTAAATTTAGGCAATTAAACATTGGATTTGTTTTTCAGTCATACAATCTTATTCCCACTTTGACTGCTCTTGAAAATGTAAGTTTAGTTCTAACTTTTAAGGGTGTTCCTAAATCACAGAGAGATAAGATAGCGATAAAAATGCTTAAGAATGTTGGATTGGGAAATAGAATTGGCCACAAACCATCAGAGATGAGTGGTGGGCAACAACAAAGAGTATCTATAGCAAGGGCTTTTGTCAGTAATCCCAGAATTGTATTTGCAGATGAGCCTACTGGTAATCTGGATACAAAGACTTCCATGGAAGTTATGGAGATAATAACTGGCATGGCTAAAGAATTTAACCAGACACTAATAATAGTTACTCACGATCCTGAAATTTCAGAATACGCTCACAGAATAGTCCACTTAAGAGATGGAAACATTGAATTAATAGAATCTAATAATATAGCAGAGGAGGCAGTTAAGTAGATGAAACGTTTTATTAGTACCGTTCTTATAGCTTTAATGATATTTACAATTGTTCCAACATCAGCAATGGCAATATCAGGATCATTTCCAATACCAAATATAACCCTCAAAAATATGGAAATCCCAGCATTAGAGGCAGGCAAAATTAATACTTTACAGTTAGCTTTTGAGAATGTAGGTAATGCTTTTGACATAGTATTGACTCCTAGTTTCGGAGATGATACTCCATTCATACCAACAAACATAACAGATAGCATTAATATTACTAATCCAAGTCAACCTTTTGATTTAAAACTAAATGTAAAAAGCGGAACACCATCTGGTCAATATCAATTAAAACTTTCTCTTTCTTATTCATATATGTCTGGAACTATGTCTGATCCTAGTTCTTTTACTCTCCAAACTGGAAACAAAGATATTTTCTTATATGTTAAAATTGAAAGTTCAGCAATTCGCCCTATGCTAGTTGTAAAAGAAGTAACTACAGATCCCCTTCTAATCGCTCCAGGTCAGACTTTTGTGGCAACTGTATTCTATGAAAACATAGGTGATTCTGATATAAATAATGTTGAAACTAAACTAACAGGTTTAAGTCAAAACGGCTTATTCCTTGCATCTGGTTCTGATACTGGCTTTGTGAGAAGTATTAAGGCTAAGGGTAGCGGAATAATTAAATATAACTTAAGAGCAGCAAGTAGTATTCCCAGTGGTACCCAAGAATTAGGAATTGATTTTACCTACAATGGTAAAACCGAAACTCAAAAACTATATATTACAATGGATCCAGGCGCTAGTGTAGTTTCAAACTTAGCAATAACTAATTTAGCCTTCCCTACAAAGAATATTGGTGTAAATGGGGAATATGTTCTAACTTTTGATGTTAAAAATGACAGCACAATAACCACAAGTAATATTATTGTCAAAGCTGAAAGTGATGATCCAGCCGTTGTTCCAAGAAGTACTTCAATAATCAAGCTTAATTCATTGGAAGCAGGAAAATCTCAAACCCTTAAATTCGTATTTTCTCCAACTGAAAGCTCAATTACTAGAAACTATCCAATAAGAATAGTTGTAGAATATGGAGATCAGTTTAGTGGAAGTGAAAAGTATTCAATAGAACAATATGTAGGTATTAATGTATACAATCCATCTGATGATGGTACAACGAGTAAGCCTAAATTAATAGTTGATAAATATAGTTTTGAACCTGGATTGGTTAAAGCTGGTGAAAATTTCGAAATGAATCTTTCCTTCTTTAACACAAATAGTTCTAAAACTGTTAGAAATATTAAGATCTTCTTAACAGCATCAGAAATTACCGATCCAAATAGTCCTTCAGCTGGTGGATCTGTATTTACTCCGGTTGATAGTTCAAATACTTTCTATATAGATAGTATTGCTCCAAAAGGAAAATCAGAAAAGAGAATAACAATGTTTACTGTTCCTGATGCTTTAGCTAAAACTTACACTTTAACTGCACATTTTGAGTATGAGGATAGCCAAGGCAATGAATTCACAGCTACAGAGCTTATAGGGGTTCCTGTGGTCCAACAATCTAAGCTGGATACAGGAGAGGTTGGCTTCTTCCCTGAAGCTTATGTTGGTCAATCTATGCCTATATCAATGGAATTCTACAACACAGGTAAAGTAACATTGTATAATATGATGGTTAAAATTGAAGGTGACTTCCAAACTGAAAATGCTCAGTATTATGTTGGTAACTTCAATTCAGGTAGTAGCGATTATTTTGAAGGTTATATAATACCCTCTCAGCCTGGTGAATTAAAGGGAGATGTGGTATTCACCTATGAAGACTCCACAGGTCAATTACAAGAAGTAAGAAAACCATTTAGTCTAAATGTTATGGAAATGATGCCTATGCCAGAATACCCAGGAGAATATCCTCCTTTTGAAGAACCAAAACCCGAAGGATTTATGGCAAAATACGGTAAATTTGTTCTTCCTTTAGGAGCATTGGTATTAGTCGGCGGTGGAATTGTATTTTCCCGTAAGAGAAAGGCTAAAAAATCAAATGAGGAAATGGAAATAGATGAATAATTTTGATCTTGTTAAAATGGGAATTAAAAATCTGTGGAGACGTAAGTTAAGAACATTTCTTACAGTACTAGGCGTAATAATCGGAGCTAGTTCAATTATAGTAATGCTAAGTCTAGGATTTGGATTGTCACAGGCATTTGAAGATCAAATTTCTCAATGGGGTAGTTTGACAACGATCAATGTTCATAAAAGATGGTCTGATCCCTCTATGCCAGGTGGTGGTGGAGAGGATGTAAAATTAGATGATACTGCTGTTTTGAATTTTAAGAATCTACCAAATGTAGTAGCAGTAAGTCCTACACTTGAGGTATATGGTACCATAATTAACGGCAGATACATTGCTGGCGTGCCTATTCGAGGTGTAGATCCAGATGTTATGGAAGAATTTGGATTTGTGATTTCAGAAGGAAGACTTCTTGAAAGTGGTGACGAACTTACTGTAGTATTTGGAAGTGGTATGCAACAAAACTTTTATGATCCTAAATCAAGGGTCTGGAGAGAACCAAAAGTTGATCTGATGAAGGATAGGATGAGCCTTACTCTAAATCCAAGTTATGGTTGGGAAGATCCTAACAACAAAGTTAACTATAAGGAATACAAGATAAAAGTTGCAGGAGTACTTGCAGAGGGAAACTGGGAATATAGTTATGGAGTATTTATGCCCATAACTGAGGTCCAAAAGCTTATTAAGGAAAAAGAAAAAGCTGAAAACTTAAAACCTCAACCTGGTGGTAGCACAACATCAGAATATCAGCAAATCAATGTGAAAGTAAATGACATGAAAAATGTTCAAAAGGTTCAAGATACAATAAAAGAAATGGGGCATGAAGCCTATAGTTTGAATGACCAACTTGAATCTATGAAAGAAACCGCTGGAGTTATCCAATTAGTTCTTGGAGGTATAGGTGCTATTTCATTACTTGTTGCAGCAATTGGTATTACAAATACCATGGTAATGAGTATCTACGAAAGAACTAAAGAAATTGGAATCATGAAGGTTATCGGTGCTTCAATAAGTGATATAAAGAGATTGTTCCTATTCGAATCAGCCTTAATCGGTTTATTAGGTGGTGTGATAGGTATAGCATTTAGTTATTTACTATCATATGTAATCAATAGATTTGGTGGAATGTTTGGGAATTTCTTTGGAACTGGCATGGGTTCAAAAATTTCTATAATACCATTTTGGTTAGTAGTTGCAGCATTATTCTTCTCAGCATTAATAGGAATAATTTCAGGATACTATCCTGCTAGAAGAGCAATGAGGCTATCTGCTTTAGAAGCTATTAGGACGGAATAGAGTAGAGAAATAATAGCTAGTACTATTTCCCTCTCATTGAACCGTACGTACGGGTCTCGTATACGGCTCTACAACCTATATTCCAGCATTTC
>Ga0265293_10006235_pt1 | contig 19236 bp, 14 predicted proteins | sample Munlanlewell138R_FD_192505 | JGI IMG/M metagenome (GOLD analysis project Ga0265293, IMG submission 192505) | Leachate microbial communities from a municipal landfill in Southern Ontario, Canada - Leachate well 138R | ecosystem: Engineered > Solid waste > Landfill > Unclassified | place: Canada... | reverse complement strand
CATCTTTTAGTAATTTATCTAAAATCATCATCTCTTGTTTATCAAATCCACTTAGTCCTCTCAGATAGTCATTAACTACATGCGAGTTTCCTTTTGCGTTAAATTTTATTTTTATATGCTTTCCACTACCGACGTATCTTGTTACGTTCCTATTGAGCAGTATAGTCATTGACTTTAAAAGAGAATTTCGTTTCCTTGCAATGGCTGTTTTTTTTGTTTCTGCTTGATACTCTTTCGCTATCTTACAAATCTTCTTACAAATAGGTTCATCGCCACCATCAGCCAAGTTTGTTTCAGGTTTGCACCCATTAAAATCCGGACACACTTTCTTAACATACGGATGCTCCTTCAGCTTGACAAACTCAGCAGACTTACCCGGATTGTTTTGAAATACCGGAGGAACTAATTCCCCTGCCGGTACTGCAGTTACTTTTTTGTCCGTTGGTCGCACCGAACAGGAACAGCCCCAGTCGGATGGTGGCATATGGGTATCCCACCAGACATGCTCAATAGGCAGAATTGTACCAACATACGCAAGATGTGATTCACGTGGGTGAGCTGCCGTGCTTTGAATATATTCTAAGTTGGGATACAGATCCTTTGTTTCTAAATACCGGCGATAATTAGCAGCTGATCGAGCAGAACGAACAGCAGTATTGTATTCTGTTTGCAGCCAATTCTCGTTGTAGTTTTTAGAAACCTTCAGGGCAAGCTTTTTAAATTCACGGAATGAGCGTAAATCGCCATCCTCATCTAACAGTAATGCAACCAATTCATTGGTTTGTTCGTGATTTTTAAAGGCTGCAAAGACAGCAGTGTTCTTAGAGAACTCAGCGACAAACTCCTCGTTTTTCTCTCCAAACTCTGGCGTAAAAACAGATTCAACGGCATCCTGCAGGGCATCGTTAGTAATATCAAAGAGTGGTTTGGAAACTATGGGTTGTTCCTTGCCCGTTTTCGCATTGCCGTAAACCTCTTTTAAAGCTTGCTGGAGGAGTTTAGAGATGTCTATGGCATAATCATCCGCGAGGGTTATCTTTCCCGTAATAGAGTCGGTTAACCTCGTCCATAAGCTCCGTTTGTAGCCCCGCTCCTCCTTTGTCGGGGCGTATGCGAAAAAACCATCCAAGAGTTTTAAAAACCAGTTTTTGTCACCTTCAGACAGTGTAGTCTCTTTTTTAGCCGGTTCTGTCTCTTTTTTCTCCTTGGGCGGATCATCCGTACCTTCAGGATCATCTGAATCATCATCATTCTTTGCCTTTCCTTCCTTTTTTTCCTTAGGATCACTTTGTTCAGCCTTTGGAATACCGGTGATTTCATAGAAGTAATCATCATCCACGGGAATGCCTTCCCCTCGCATGCGAAAAGCCATATCCAACCTGTCTTTGGTCGAGATGTCTTCCCCCTGGTCGGGGAATAGAAAGAATCCACCCTTAACCGGATAGCCGCGTTTTACAAGCAGGGGTACCAAGTATTTGTTGAGCATGCGCTGCACATAGCGGCGATCGGACTGTGCAATGCCTTCTTCTGTATCCTGGTGTACTTCTGCTTGCGAGCGGGAAGATCCATCGGAGGTGGTCATCGTTTGCCCCAACACGGCAATTAAAATCTCTTCATCACAGGCTTTTTTAAAACGGTCAAATAAATCGGTTGATTTGCCACCTACATCATGCACATTCAGGTTCGTACCATCGGGTACGGCAGCCACCGGATTACTACCCACTTTTGAAAGCGCATCAAAGAGCATATCGCGCTGTCTTTCATCGGCAGAATTGTAAGTTGCCCAAATAAACGGCATTCCGAATATTTCTGCATACTGCGCCCAGTCACCGAACCCACCACGTTTATAAATTACATAAGCAGCTGCTTTGAAGATATAACCCAAATCATCGTCTTTGCCACACTCGATGATAAATTCATCCTGGGTGTAATCGTAACCATCTCTATCGCTTGGTTTGGCTGCAATAAAACGCTTACGTTCCGAGAGTGGCTTTTCGAGATTGGTGATTTTGATGTTTTTCCTTGGAAAAGAAAACACTTCAAAGTCCGGGGTAAAACCAAGTTCAATCACCGATTTACCATATGCCCGGGATAGTGCTATCTGCGAGATGAGTTCCTCAAATTCCGGAGTGTCTATCAAGTCATCAATTTCTTCTACCGATTCGCCTTTTACCTGGAATGTAATTTCGGCGTTGGTGATTTTATTAACCCGTCTTTCAACAGCAGAAGATAATACCCCGTCTAACATCACATTGTCAAGCAGGTCATAAAATCTTGAACGGTCGCCCGAACGCATGGCATTATTGAGAGCCGTCTTCCAGGTGCCTATATCGGCAGAATCCACCCTTGAGGGTGTTACCACTAATGTTTTGATGACAGCCTGAGCGGGCAGCGATGCGGTTGTATTTGCTTGTTTTTTAGCCATAATAGAAATTTTTATATGTGTGATTGTCTGCGGGGGTTACTACCAATAGCAAAGGGGGTTGCATTCAGTTCTTTGCCGTCTTCATCCACTCTTAAGGGCAGGGCAATATCAAAATTGCCTTTTTGTATTTTGGTCAGCTGTGCGATGGCATCATCGCGGCGTTTGGCACGCAGCTCTAAGGATGTATTTACGTTGCACACGTTTACAAAATGCCAGACAGCAATATCCTTAATCCACAGTACAAGCAGCTCATTGCGTGCAGAACCTGTTTTCTCAAATTCTCTATCAATATCGTAGCGTGTTGTTAGATATCCCCTTGCTTCTGCTATGGCAACATTAAGGGCTGTAACAAGATTTGCATTTTCTCCGGAGGAGATACTTATCACCTGCTCGTCGTAGAGATGTGTTTTTATTTCTTCTTTCGTTACATACATGATTAAATGCGTTTACTGTTTTTACTTTTTGAAAAGGTTTTGAAATCCCCCGGTTCAATGGTTTTCAGTTTCTCGTTAAGGATCCATACACCTCCCTCTATGCAGTCCGGACCATCTGCAGGAGCCTTTAATTGCATGTTGAACATTTTAAACTGATCAACCAAGCGCTGCATATGTGGGTTTCCTTTTTCCTGCTCGTTGAAGACAAGCTGTCCCATTCTGTAGAGAGGCTCTAAGTTTGCTTCAATGCGCACGGCTTTATCCGGTTTTTTGCGTACATCAGGTGTCAGGTTGATGTATCCCTTTGTTTTGCCAAGCTCCAAGAATTTGGGTTGTATGACTTGCGTGAAAAATGGATCTTGCAGGGAGTTGTTTTCAATATAGTTGTAGATGAGTGTTCTCTCTCTGACCCAGTCGCGCAAGTCATAGAACCATTCGATGAACTGATCGGTGCCAGTTTGCTCTAAAAATCCTTTGTAGATGTAAAATTTACCGGCACTATAACCCAATAGAAATGCAGACTTGTAGGATGATCCTTTTTTCTGTTTATCCTTGTTAGAGGGGGAGGGGTCGGCATATACAACTGCATACTTCAATTTGGAGAGGGGCGGACATTTTCCCCAAGTTTCCTCCTTGAAAACATCCCCTTCGCTTAGAGGGTTATTAAAGTATTCAGCCTGTGCTGCCCGCGTTGATATCTTTGAGAGTATTCTGTCGATCTCCTCTTCCGAGTTTTTCTCTATCCAGGTGCTTTTGCCGTTTTTATCACGCACGTTGACAATATCCCAGTTATCAGCCATGCTGCCGGCACGAACCACACAGCAGTCCTTTGCAATAATGTTCCCTAAGAAAATAACTAACAATGGTTTGCTTATCGAACGCGTTGGAATGAGTGCACCATTAACCCAATCCCAACGCTTGTCAATTGTGTCCTTATTGCGTGTATCCTCGTCCGTATCTAAGTCGGTAAGAATGATAGAATCGGGGCGCAATTGTTCGTTTTTCTTTCCCCTTGGTGACTGTCCTGCACCAATTGCCACGTAACGGGCACCGCATTTAGCCGTAAAGTCTCCCTTTTCCCATTTTCCCCATGTTTTTTGCTCACCATAATAAGCCTCTATACGGGCATTGGCTTCAAAGTTCAACATATAAGGCAGCAGCAAGTCTTCAGCTGCATCGTAGGAGGAGGAAACAAACAAGGTGAATTTCTTATTTCCCGTCAGGTTGAGATACATCATCACGAACATGGTAACCGTGTCTTTTGCCAGTTCCCTTGCCCAGGATAGCACCTCATACCACTCACTGTTTTCAATGGCACGCTTAATAAATCTTTTGTGGAATGGTGCAAAGTCGGCAGTAGCATATTGTGGGAAAAAGAATTTCATCCACTCCAGAGGGTTTGCCTCTAATTGCCGGCGATGCTTGAGCATCTCGCCGGTGGACATTTGTTCGTCCAGGCGTGTCTCCTCGCGCATCTGCTTGAGAAATTCTTGCCATTCCCTTTCTGCCTTCCGCTTTTCCTGTATAGTAGCCATTGATAAATAAGATTAAGACTTTTGCAATTGTTTCAAATAATCGTCCCACTCTTTCAGGGCGATGTATGTTTCTTGACTCATAGGGCAAAAAATTTAGTTAAACATCTATTTATTTCAGCAGGTCCTTGATGAATGCATCAAAGAGGTAGCTTAATTCTTTTGCTTTTTCTGTATCAATTTTGCGCAACCAGTCCAAGAACTTCATCGATACGCTTACCACATCGGTAATCGATGTTTCCTTTTCTAATCTTTCAACCACGGCAGCCAGCTTTGCCAACACATCGGCATCAGCACCGGTGGGTATTCCTTTTTGCTCCTCAATAATTTTATTGTTGATGGCAGATATCTGTTGATACACACGGTTGAGTTGCTCCTGGCGGGTGATGGTAACAGAGGCTTTAAGTGTATCCCATTTTCCTTCACGTGACCACCGACTCATCGATACCTCTGAGATACCAACCTTTTCGGCAATTTCTTTTTGCGATAGATTGGAGTTTGTGAAAAAGAACTGCGCCAATTCTTTTTTGCGTGTGCGTTCTGCTTTGGTTTGTTTTGGTTGTGCCATTATTTCCGTTTTAAATGATAGGGCAAAATAACCTGAAACAAATAGTTTTAAAAAAAAGTTATGCCAAAATGGCAGTACTTTTTGTTAAGTGAGAAAGTAAATTGGATTTTTGCATTATCAAAATAATTTTTCAAACAAAAAGCATATGGCTAAGACATTTGTACTACATGATGAGAACTTGAACAATCAGGGGTTCTGGATGCTTACTTCCGGAGCAGATCTGAAACAGTTTAAAAAGAATCCAATTATGCTTTGGAACCACAATCGCTCCTGGAGAGACACGGAGGATCAGGTGTTACCCATTGGTCATTGGGAGAATATCCGCATTGAAGGGGATAAAATTTTGGGAGAGCCGGTATTTGATGCCGATGAGTTTTCTCAGAAGATAGCCGCCAAGGTTGAGTCCGGAACCATACGCATGGCTTCCATGGGAGTGGAGCCTATCGAGCTGAGTTCTGATGCCAAGTACATCAAGCCCGGACAACGTTATGAGACCGTTCTCAAATGGAAGGCAAAGGAGGCTTCTTTGGTGGATATAGGGGCTAATGACAATGCCTTGGCATTATACGACAAAAAGGGGATGCTCATAGAGCTTTCCGATGGAAGTAAAAATGGACTATTAAAAGAACTAACCATAAATAAAAACAAAATGAAGGAAGTTATTGAATTTTTAAAACTCTCCGATGAGGCTACGGTGCAAGATGTAATTGCTGCTATCAAGCCCTTGCAGGAGGAGGCGGTACAACTTCGTGCCGAGGTAAAAAAGGAGCAGGACGAAAAAAAGGAACTGCAGGATAAGTTGGATGCCATAGAGTTGGCAGAAAAGACAAAAAAGCGTGAGGCATTTGACAAAGAACTTGCAGACTGCTTCAAAGATGGTCGTCTGAGCGAAAAAGAAGACGGATCGGTAAAAAAGAGCATGATTGAACTTTTTGAGCACAACCCGGAAAGTACCATGCTTATGCTCTCCTCGCTTACTCCACGCAAGACTGTGGGTGCTACCCTTGGTGATGGAAAAAAAGGCGAGAGTGCTTGGGAAAAGCGTAAACGAGAAATCGACGAGACAAACAAGTAGCACGCGGCAAATCAATCAAGTAATCAAAACAATTTAAATTATCAACCAATATGAAAGCTTTTAAAATTATTCTATCTATTGTGACCATGTTGCTTTTCAACGTGGTAGTTGGAGGCTTGTTTGCGGGTGTGTTGGGTATCAGCCCGGCATTGACCATTGGCGGACTTACCACAGTTTCCCTTGCAGCCTCTTTTGTTAGCCCCCTTGCCGGGATACTTCCCATGGCGGTAACCATTACCTCGGCTTATGCCGGAGAGGTGCTTGAAGAATTGCTTGTGCGTGCAAGTACCGGCAATCAGATTGTAGCCGGTGGACACATCAGAGTTCAGCCAAACGTAACTAAGAAATTTTCGATACCCAGACTGCGAGCCGGACGGATGCTGCAGAAGCGCAAAGAGATGCCCGTGGACACAGACAGCAAGGGAGATTTTACCATTGACGAAAAATACTTGGAGCCGAAAGATCTGATGGCATTCACCACATTTAATCCTCGCGTATTCGAGAATATCTGGAGACCATTTCAGCCCACCGGCAATTTAGTATTCGCCGAACTTCCTTCGGATGTTCAAACCGCACTTTTGGCAGAACTTGCCAAGGTGGTTGACTTTGAGCTGGGCGCTGAATTTATAACCGGAAAAGCGGGCAGTGGCGAGAGCGAATACTTCGATGGTATTCTAACACGCATTGTTGCCTCTGAACATGTTGTAAGGGTTGGAGGCTTGGAGGCTCTGACATCCACAAACATCATCTCCAAGATGAAAGCTGTTCGCTCGGCTATCCCAAAAGCCATCCGTGCAAACAAAGATTTGAAAATTTTCATGTCGGTAGAAGATGCCGAAACTTATGAGTATGAACTGACCGACAAACCGCACAAGGGCGCGGATTACACCAATATGAATCCTGAAAGATTCAAAGGTATCCGCATTGTTCCCCTGGCTGACTGGCCTAAAGATGTAATTGTTGCTGCAGTTACTTCTACAGGCGTTGATTCAAACTTCTGGGCAGGTGTATCTTTGGTAGATGATCAGGAGGCAATCCTGATTGACAAGCTGACCAATGCCGGTGAAAAGTATTTCTTCAAAATGCTGATGAAAGCTGACACCAATATTGTATTTGACGAGGATATCGTTCTCTACGATGCCCGTTCAGAAGCTATCAAGGCTAACTCCGTGGAGCTTGACTCGCTTGTATTCTCTGCCGGTACGCTGGTGCCTGCTTTTAAACCCGGTACGCACAACTACACCATTGCAGCAGCCAACAATAAAGAAACTACCACCGTGAAGGCTAAGCAATCACAGGAGGGGCAGCTTATCAAGTTGGGATCTGTAACCCTTGAGAGCAATGTTGTCTCTGATGCTCGCAACTTGGCGGTGGGTGAAAATATTTTTGTAGTTGAAGTTACTTCAGCTGACGGGTTTTCAACCGGCACATACACTGTTCTTGTAACACGTGCAGCCGAGTAGTGTTGTTTGTTTAACTTATCTTTCAAAAACCCGTGTGTGAAGGGGAGTGTGCATGCCTAAGGGCTGCCCTCCCCATGACACAGGGCTGAGAAATTTAAAAAAAAGGATTATGGCAAAAAGAAATTCTCGCAATATCAATTTAATAGTGATTCATTGTTCGGCTACAAGTGAGCTGAAGGATTACACGCCCGAGATGATGGAAAGGGATCACCGTGAGCGGGGCTTCAATTCTGCCGGTTATCACTTTTACATTCGTCGCTCCGGCTATAGGCACCCCTTGCGACCATTGCAGCTCGTAGGAGCGCATGTGTTGGGCTTCAACAAGGAAAGCATAGGTGTTTGCTACGAAGGTGGTATCAACGCCAAGGGCAAGCCCGCTGACACCCGCACAGATGCACAGAAGGAAGCCATGAAGCAGCTGCTTGAGGAGCTTGTGGTATTGTATCCGGATGCGCAGATTGTGGGACATCGTGATTTGTCTCCGGATTTGAACGGTGATGGGGTGATTTCACCCGATGAATGGATCAAGCAGTGTCCCTGTTTTGATGCAAAAAAGGAGTACAAAAACATTTAGCAACATGGAACAGTACATCAGTCTTATACTCAATGCCATATTAGGCGGTGGCTTCATTACAACGGTGGTGATGCTTCGCTCTCAAAGGCGACAGGCTATGGCTGTTGCTGGTGCCTCAGAAATTGAAAACGTGCAGAAGGTTGCACAGATATGGCGCGAGAGCTTAGAGGAGCGCGAGCGTTACTTTAAAACGGAAATGGAAGTGTTGCATGAGAAAATTGCAGGAATGCAAACGACCGTCAGGTCCCTGCAGAGCACCAACCGGCAGATTTTAAAAATTCTAAAGGAAATCAATCATGATAACCTGGTACAAAAAAAGGAAGAAGCTGAAAGGCTGGCAGTCGGCTAAAATGGGGCTTGTATTGCTTATAGTACTCTTTGGCGTGGGGTGCAAATCACAAAAGCCAATGGTGCAAAGCAGTGAGGGCAGTCATATTGAGGTGATAAGGACAGAGGTGGAAAAATTAGTGCCTTATGCATTGCCGGCAGACAGCGTAACCCTGCATGCACTCCTTGAGTGCGATTCAACTAATAAGGTGTTGTTACGACAGATTTCCAACAAAACAAGCAAGGGCTTTACGACGGATTACTCTTTCGAAAAGGGGATTCTCTCCCTTGCAGCACATCGAGAGCGTGATACTATCTATCTTCCTGCAAAGGAAAAAGAGGAAAGTAAAACATTACTGCAGCAGTCAGAGACTCACACCCAACAAGTGGAAAAGACATTGCCGCTTGCAAAGTTTTTCTGGTGGTCGGGATTAGCATCCTGGGTGCTCTTGGTGGTGTTTGTGACTCGGAGACTGACAAAGCATTTTAAATAATGAACAAATAATTAACAATTTAATTTTTATAGACATGGCAGAAAAATATTTAACCGGACTCTCAAAAATTCAAATCGGCGACATTGCAGTCGATGGTGATGTGTCGGCAAACTTTACCGACCTTGGAAAGGTTTACAAAGACACAGCAAAGCTTGAGCAAGCCGAAGGCGAAGAGATCGAACATGAGGTAGAGGATGTGGATGATCCCGTTATCTCTATCACTACAAAAGGAAGAACCACCGTTGAGTGGGCAATCATTGATTTTGACCCGGATACTTTGGTAAAGGTATTGGGAGGAACATCGACGGGTACTGCACCAAACAAAAAATGGGAAGCTCCCGATTCGGCATCATTGTTAGAAAAGTCGGTAAAGATCACCCCGAAAGTGGGAAGCCCGATCATCTTACCAAGGGTGTCGCTTCGTGCACGCATTGATTATCAATTGACACGTGCCGGCATTGCCCAGGTTATTATAACCGGCAAGGTGCTGCAACCGACCAAAACGGGAGTTAAGTCAATTCAAATAGGAGGGGCTGCATCTTAAGTGAATAGCAGCCGAAGTAAACACACGCGTTATGATTGACAAAACAGTAGAGATGGCAGCCGCTGAGGTGCTGTTAGATAGAGGCGCGGCGTTTCATTTACCCGCGCCTTTGTTTTTAAAATTCTTTGGTAAACGTAAAATAAAGTTTGTCATACGACAGCTTAGGCTTGGACAGCTGATTTACCTTTCTGAGCTACCGGCGGTCAAAGGCGATTATGAAAAAGCGGAGGACGAACCCATTACCGCCGAACTAATAGACAAGACATGTGGGGCTGTAGCAGCGCTGCTTCTTTCAAAGCGATGGAAGATAAAAATATTTCGTACTTCCCTTGCCCGGCACATCAAAAAGCACATGAGTGCCTATCAGCTTCAGAAGTTAGTCATGATGATTTATTTGTATGGGAGACCGGAGGATTTTACGAATACTATCAAATTACTTTCGGTGATGCAAATGACATCGCCGATGAATTTGAGCCACGAGAGAAAAAGGAGTTAGAGAGCCGCATGGAGGGTTCCCATAGCCTTTTTGGACTGATATGGTCTATTCAAAAGGAAACAGGATGGACACACGAATACATACTGTGGGGAGAAAGTTGGTTGCAGCTGCAGCTTAAGCTTGCCGATGCTCCCGGATACGTAAAAGATAACAAACACATCATTAGCCCGGAAAACTGGGATGATGAGATATCAAAATTAGCCCTATGAGTTTAGATCCAGTAAATATTGATTTTATAATCGGTGGCAATGTTGACTCCGAGGGTAAGAAAGTGGAGGGACAGGTGAAGGATATCGGTAAGTCTGCCAAACAGGCTAAAGCCGAAGTCAGAGCACAAATACGGGAGTTGGAGGCAGATATGAAAGCAACACTTTCCAACATCAAAATCTTAGAAAAAGAGCTGAAAAACCTGGCACCCGGTAAAAACAAAAGTAACCTACAGGGGGAACTGCAAAACCTTAAACAAGGGTTGGAGGTTGACAAAGAAACGCTTCTGTCCCTAAAATCACGATTAGACCAAACAGCAACAGCTTATGAAAGACTGAGCAGCAAGATGATCCAGGCAAAAGACACCTTAGCAAAATTAGAGGCTGCCGGCATGCGTGGTACAGAAGAATGGAAAGCAGCCCGGGCAGAGCTTGAGCAGTTAGGTGCGCAAATGAAGTCTGTCAGCAGACAGGCACAGGTGCTCTCCGACCCGAATGCAGGCTTTCACGCCGTAACGCAAGGCGTTTCCGGACTTGCCGGGGCTATGAGTGCTGCTGTGGGTACGGCTGCGCTGTTTGGGGCAGAAAACGAGGAACTTGCACGCATACAAACCCGTCTGCAAGCAGCGATGGCAATTACAATAGGAATACAACAGGTGGCAACAACACTTCAAAAAGACTCCTATTTCTCTGTTAAACTTCTTACTAAAGCTAAACATCTGTGGGCTGCAGCTAATTTAAAGGTTGCAACTACCTTGGGTATATCTACCGTAGCAGCAAAGGCACTTATGGCAACATTAACGCTGGGTCTCTCTGTTGCCATCACCGGGTTAGTAGTTGTTGTTGATAAGTTGATTCGCAAAAACAAAGAACAAAAAAAGGCAGCCGAAGAGGCAGCTAAAGCACAAAGACAAGCAGCCAAAGAAATGTCGGATGCCTATGGCAAAGAGATGGCTAAAGTTGAAACACTGCGAGCTGCACTTAATTCAGAAAATATAAGCCGAGATAAAAAGTTGAATATCATCAAGCAATTAAAATCCATCATTCCGGGTTATACGGCTGAATTGGACAAAGAAGGCAGGGTAATTCGTGAAAATAAAACAGCAGTTGATAACTATATTCTCTCGCTTGAAAAATCCATCAAACTCAAAGCAAAAGAAAAGGAGCTTTCGGAGCTTTTTGCAAAAAAAATGGATGTGCAATCCATGACATTTGAGCGGCCCAAGGCGAGGACGGTTGAAGAAGCTGATTTCTTAGACGGGCAAGAAGCTTATTTCAATCAATTCAAAGCGACACAAATAAAAGAAATTGACGATGCCGTTGCCGAGATAAACAAATACATCCAGTCCGAAGGACTAATTGATTTGGGATTGAACTTTTCTGATCCTGATCCTGATAACAAAGAAGCTACACAGCAATTCGATGCAGCTAAAGCCATCGGGCAGCAGCTTTTAGAAATCAACAAACAAACCGCCAGGCTACTGTTTGACCAGCGGGAAGAAAACCTGCAGAAAACCTTAGATGCCATCACCCGAGAGGAGCAAGAAGAGATTGAGAAGATAAAAGAAAAAGAACAAAAAATTATCGATGAATACAACAAAGCCGGCAAAGACAAAAAAGGATTTACGGCAGCTACTTCCCTTGCAGATATAGATCCGGAACTTGCTAAGCAGAATGCGGATGCAGTCTTAGCCATGGAAGATGCCTATAACCAAAAAAGAAAGAATGCAACTAAATCGTACACTGATGATATAATTAAGCTTGCAAAGGAATCGGCAGATGACAGAGTGAGGATTGCAAACGATTATGAGGAAAAAATAAAAAAAGCCCGCGAAATGGGGCTTACAAATATTGCTGATCAGTATGAGGCTGAAAGGAAGAAAAAGATATCTGATACCACAGCACAGATGATTGCTGAGACCGACATTTATAAAGTTGCTACCAATGAGCAGCTCAAGATATCCAAAGAGACAACCGAAAAGCTAATTGAAGACATCCGCAAAAGAGTTGAAGCAGAACTTGAAGCAAAAAAAATCACAAAAGAAAAAGCACAGGAAATACTTGATTCGTTGAGCGCTACCGGCATGGGTAAGGAGTCGGCGAACAATCCTTTTAAAAACCTGATAGATGGGCTTGCAAAATACAAAAAGGCAAAAGAATCCTTAGAGAAAAAACGGGAATCTGGTGCCGGGATTGGAGAACTTGCAAATTTAGAAGCTGCTGCAAATGAAACCTTAGAGAGCACAGCGCTTGCTGCTGCCTCATCGCTAAAGGGCGTGCATGATATTCTCTCTGCTGCCGTTGATGGACTGAATGAGTTAGGCTTGCTTAGCGAGGAGGAAAAGCAAACGGCTGATCAGATTGTTGGAATGGTCGGCGGTGCTGCAGACTTGGCAATGGGTATTGCATCCGGAAATCCCATGCAAATGATTCAGGGTGCCATTCAATTGGTGGTGAACGGTATCAAACTGTTTGACAAAAAATCGAAAGACATTGAAAAAGCACAAAAGCAGCATAAAAAGAACATCCAGGATTTAGAGCGTGAGTACAAAAAGTTAGAGCGGGATATCGGAAAAGCTCTTGGTACAGATGTGTACAAGAAGCAGAGAGAGCAGCTCGCAAATCTTCAAAAACAAATTGATGAGTATTACAAACTCATTGAACAGGAAGAAAAGAAGAAAAAGAAAAAACAGGACCAAAACCAAATCAACGAGTGGAAAGATAAGATTGATGAGCTGAAGGCTCAAAGTGAAGATGTTGTTGACAATATTGTAGAGAGCCTCACCCAGACATCAGCCCGGGATTTGGCATCACAACTTGCCGACTCTATTGTTTCGGCTTTTCGTGCAGGGGAAGATGCTGCAGAGGCGATGGGACGTACTATTGATGATGTGATACGCCAGGCGGTTATCAACTCACTTAAGCTGCGTTATTTGGAAAAACCGCTTGAAAAATTGGTTAATCAGTTTGCCGACGACATGGAAAGTGGTGGCGAGTTGACAAAAGCTGAAGCTGACAGGTTCAGACAAGGCGTTGAGTCTTTGGGGGGTGATTTTACCAAAGCATTAGAGATGGCTAACCAGGCCTTGGGAGGCATATTTCAGGATGCAAAAGAAATGGCATCACCGCAGGGAATAAAAGGCGATGTAGCCAATATGAGCGAGCAAACCGGATCGGCGTTAGTTGGTCAGCTTACTGCCATGCGCTTGAATGTTGCAAGTTTGGCAGGAGAGGCAAAGCGTTCCGGAGAGTCAATGACACAAATCTTTGCATCACTTGAACGCATAAAAGATAACACAGAGTACTGTCGTCTGCTTGAAAGAATAGACGACAATATTCAGTATTTGAAAGTAAATGGAATGACGGTTAAATAAAGAAGGATATGAACGGACTTTGGACACTAAATGGAGATGATATGTACGCAAGTTATGGGTGTATGTTACTCAAAGGAGCATATAAGGAAATTCTTTCTCCACCATCTATCAAGAAAAGGGCAGAATATAATTATTTGGACAAAAGTGGATTGGATGTGGATACATCTTCACCAATTTACTATGAAGCTAAAAGAATGTCGCTCCCAATAGTGATTGTTGCTAATGACACTTCAGATTTTTGGATGAAAAATGATGATTTTTTGTTCGCTATTAAAAAACCTGAAGGGTTCCAGATGGAGATTACCGAATTAGGTATTACGCTCAATTTGTTATACGAGGGATTAGTTACCGGGGAGCTTGTGAAACAAAACGGTGTTTTCCTTGCACGTTATCAGTTGAATGTTTTAGAGAAAGATCCGGCGTCGCGAATATATAAAAGAGAACCTCTTGTATTGAAATATAAGCAAACCGACTATCCCTGGAATAGAGACACTCATGCCCGTAGTGCGTGCCTGGTCAATAATTCTATGGCAGTTATCGATAAACAATTACACGCAATTCATTATGTCAGCCTTGCTAACGGATTGCTTAAGAGTAGTTATTTGAACGATAGCGTGGTTGGTTTTTCGATTACTGCAGACAAGGTCGGAAATATATTTGCCAGTGCGATGGCTGGTGGTACCAGTAAGCTACGCGGTACACTGATAGTTAATGGTGTAAATAGTTTTTATGACGTAGATATTGTAAATATAGGTCAAGTAAGAATTGATTACTTGGCAGCTTACGGTGATTTTTCGAAAACCGGCATACTTGCCGGAGCAGCCTTATTCGAGAATATAATAGCAATATGGATGGTAGAGGGAGGAGTGATACTTGACCCGCAGGCGCCTCTGGTAATTGAGGGAGTTAGAAATAATGTTGCAGCTGCAGCCACAGATTTATACTGGATAGATGAGAATAAAATCATTATAAGCGGACAGAACGCTTGGGCGGATATCATCAAAATTAATTGGGGAAGTCCCGAAAACAGTATGTGTTACTCATTACCTTCAGCATCACTACCTGGTGCAGGCGGAGGGTGTGGGTTTTTCGTTAAAGAACAAATGTACATTGCATTAGCCTCTGATAGATTTGGCAGCATCGCTATATATAAGATAGACTCGTTTTACTATGCTACGAAAGTGGCAAATGTTATTTCAGACTGGGATGCTCCAAATGCCGCAGTTCATCTCTCAATACAAGCTGAAGTTAAGGATAACTATGTTGATATTTTTGTTTGGGTACCTAACAACGGGATGGCTGTGTATAGGTTCAATCCGTAAAACTAATTTAATAATCATGGAAATATACAGAGATAACAGATTGTTTGTAGTAATCGAGGCGCAGCCCTCATCCAATTACACCGAAAAGGTGATGGGTGAACATAAATTGACTGTTTCATTTGATTTGCCTGTGCAAATTGATTTGATGGTAGGTGATTATGTAACTTTTGAGGGGGTTCGCTATACCTTGAATAAACTACCCGGAATAAAGAAAATATCCTCTCATCTTTTTCAATACTCAGCCGTTTTTGAGCATCCCAAATATGACCTGCTTAAAGCCATCTATATGTTCTTTGACAATACACCTGCGCCACCACAGGGTGAGTTCTCACTCACCGGAACGGCTGAGGTGTTTATTGACCTTTTGATTGCCAATGCCAATAGAACAGGAACCGGCTGGGTTAAGGGTGATGTGGAAGAAACTGAATACCGCACACTTACCTTTAACAATGAAAACTGCCTGAACGTACTGGACCGGCTGGCTGCTGAATTTGAAACTGAATATCACGTCAGAAATAAAACCATACACTTTGGCAAACAATCTTCAGCAAGGGAATTGACGTTGGAGTACGGTTCTACCGTCTATGATATAGAAAGGGTGTCGGTAAACAGTGCAGATGTGGTGACCCGGCTGTATCCGTTTGGTTCAGACAAGAATATTGCATCTTCATATAGGGATGGTTCTAAAAGATTGATGATCCCCGATCCGGACACTTACTTGGACTCAACCAATACCGCCGTATATGGTATCGTTGAACAATCAAAAGTCTTTGAAGATGTATATCCTAGGCTGCAACTTACCGGTGCGGGTGTGGTAACTGCTGTGGGTGATAAATTTACTTTTTCAGATAACAAAATAGATTTTGACGTTAATAATTACTTGCTACCAAATGTACCGGCTAAAATACAGTTCCTAACCGGAGATTGTGCCGGTTATAGTTTTGAAATAGAGTCTTACAAGCACAGCGGTAAATTTGTGATTATCGAGAACAAAGAAGACAAGGATTTTTCACTGCCAACCGAGTTGTTAAAGCCGGCAGTGGACGATAAGTATGTGTTGTTAGATGTTGAGATGCCACCGGCATATGTTCAAGCAGCAGAAGAAGAGCTGTTAGATAAAGCTGAAACCTATCTTGCCGACAACGACACGGCAAAAGTAGATTACCGGGTACGCTTTTCAGAAATATATGCTCGCACACATGAATTGACAATACAATGCGGAGATGATGTGCATGTGTTGGATGAGGATTTGGGTGTTGATGAAAATATTCGAATAGTATCACTTCAAAAAGATTTACGTGGAGGTTTTAATATCAACATTGAGCTCTCCAATACGGTAACAAGAACTTTGTTGCAACGTATTGATAGCGAACTCGGGCGCATCGACACGGGCATTATCACTCTGGACGAGGCCCGACGACGTGCCGGTATCGTATCCGAGCGCAGAACACGTGAGTTGAAGGAAATGGTGTTTGATCCGGATGGTTACTTTGATGCCGAAAACATTCGTCCGCTCTCCATCGAGGCAGGGATGATTTCCGTTGGTGCCAAGTCGCAGCAATATCAACTTACCTGTCTTTTGCAGCCCAACTACAACGCCAATGCGCAATCGCTTCATTGGTCTGCCGGCGTGCTGATGCATTTTACATTGGTGGAAAATGAGGTAAAGGAATGGACCATTGCCGCAGGTAACACGACCATCACGGGTGAGAATCAAACTGAAGCATTATATATATATGTCCGGTGTTCTAAAAGCGGCTCAACAGGTGATATTCATTTGTCAACCGTTGCTAAAAAATTTGATTCGGACGATATTCACTGGTTATTCCTTATCGGCGTTCTTCACTCTCCTGTTAATGGGGTTAGGGGCATTTCGCTCACTTATGGTCAAACAACTATCAGCGGAGGGGTTATTCGTACAGGCAGGATTTCCTCCGGAGATGGAAATACAACATTTGACTTAGATGCCGGTGAAATACGCGGCAATATCTCCTTCCTTTCCAAGGGCAACTACAAAAGCATAAATGACGTAAGTTTGTTTTTACAAAAACAACTTGATGCCGACGTGCCGGTGTATCAGAGAGAGGATTCTCCTTCAGATGATTGGCATAGTGATGATGAAAAACAACACAATGTAGGAGCTATTTGGTATGATGACACACAGGGTAGAATGTTCAGATATTCCTCTACCTTTAGCTGGGTTGAAATTCATAATCCTAAGCTTGACGATGCTACACAACGCATCAATGAGTCTGAATACTTGCAAGCAGCACTCAGGGGCACAACAGATGTGCATGGCGGGCTGCTTGCCACCAACTTGCTGCGTATGAAAAACGAGCAAGGAAACATTACGGCAGGCATGTCCGGATTAAGCGATAACATAGGATTTTGGGCAGGGGGTGATTATGCGGATGCTTTGAATGATAATGCTAAAATCATATTGCGTAAAGATGGTAGCGGACATATGGCAGCAAATCAGTTACGGTGGACTGATGATGGAAAATTGTCTTTAGGAAAAATATTTGCTTCAAAGTCTATTATTATCGAGCCGGACGCAAATATACCCTCATTGGAAGATATTGAGGGAAAGGAAAGTTATGTCATAGAGCAGTATTATCATGAAGATGCTGTTAATATTAACGACCCGGCACACAAGCCTATTAGTGAGCTTTTTCTTGACTACACCAAAGAGTTTGAACTTATATACGATGCAAAAGTAAGTATGGATGTAGAATTAAGGGTTGGTTATGGTAGTGGATTGACGGGATTCGGTACTGATGGATTTATAGGAATTGAAAAATTTAACGGAACATCTTGGGTTGATATGGGGTACGGTCATGATTATTCAACAGAAGGAAACGTAAATTATTATACGTATCCGCTGGACTATCCTGACCCTAATAATGAGCTTGACATACTGCCACAAGGAAGATACCGTCTTGTGCTTGGAATGCAATTTGGGTACACATCACAGCAAAGTTCTGATGCCAGTATTGCTGTTTATTACAGTGCTGATATGGGCATTCAGTATTTAGTGAAGAAATTAGTTATTGCTTCGGACGGTATCTCGTTTACTGACAGCATGAGCGATAATTATTTCCGCTTATCATTACAAGATAGCATCCCATTGCGTTACCGAGGCAATACGCTGATGGCATCGCCCGATGGAAAAACTAAGATTGAATTGATTAATGACGGAATCAAAATTGGCGGACAAACAGATATACCCGGTGTGCTGGCGGCGGGAAGTGTGGCAGCTACAAGTGGAGGTCAAACCAATGTTTGGGGAGCGAAAAAAAGTTTAAGTAATGCTGGTGTGAGCAGTGGTACATACACGATACCTCACAATATTGGACACTCTAACTATGCTGTACAAATAACGCCACGTGCGGCCAGTCGTACAGCGTACGTATCAACAAAAAATAATACCTCCGTTGTAGTGGTTATTACCAATCTTAGCGGCACGGGCATTGACACTGATTTTGATTATGTGATTGTTGGGGATAATAATTAAAAAAGGTCGGGAGCGACCGACCTTAATGTTTTATTGCTTGTTTTCGGCTTTAAGTGCCCGCCATTCTTCCCCTGTGATAGGATGGAATTTGAAAGCGTTGTTAAATACATCGTATATGGCGGTAGTATCTTTTTCTTCCCAAGCCACTAAAATAAGCTCTTTGGCATTGCGAATGTTTTCGTTGGGTATATAAGCGATAGTATCTAAAATCTCTTTGTCTGCACTTGGATTAGAAGCTTTGTTTGCGATTCGGCTAATGGTTAAGTCGTAGGCATCAAGGAACTCATAAACCAATCCATATTCATTATAACCGGTTAGGTCGGCAATTACATCAGATGCTTGACGTAGCAAGGCAGGGTTATCAGATATAGTGTCTTTTCCTTGCCAGCCAAGATTATAAGGCTTATCCCAAACATCGTCATTGTGTCCATACATCCTGTCTGCCAGCTTTACAATTTCAAGGTCAGATAGGTAGTTAGGGTTTATAGAATCAGCCTTAACACGCATAGCAGATGAATGCTGAACTCCTTCAATACGAACCTTCGCATTTTGGTTGATGCTGAACTTTTTCGTATCCGGTTCTTTTTCACAGCCCACAACCAGTAGGGCAAGTACAAGTAAGTAAAGTAGTTTTTTCATTGTGTAGTGTTTTAAAATGTGAATATTGTGAGTATTGGTAATGTGCTGGTACAAAGGTAAGAAAATAAATCGAATGCAAATGCTATTCAAACACCATTCAAACACCATTCAAACAACCCGTGTGTGCCAAATAAAAGTCACATTTCGTTTTTCAAAACCACCCATCCCAAAAGTTAAAAAAGCACGTTTCGTTTTTATTTTTGAGTACATTTGGTTTTTGTGATTATATAAAACTCAGTATTTACCTTT
>Ga0265293_10006234_pt1 | contig 19239 bp, 15 predicted proteins | sample Munlanlewell138R_FD_192505 | JGI IMG/M metagenome (GOLD analysis project Ga0265293, IMG submission 192505) | Leachate microbial communities from a municipal landfill in Southern Ontario, Canada - Leachate well 138R | ecosystem: Engineered > Solid waste > Landfill > Unclassified | place: Canada... | reverse complement strand
AGGAGCGGTTCCAGTTGATGGCCGGGAAGTGACGGCGGCGGGCCAGCGAGGCGTCGAGCGCCCAGAAGCAGCCGGTGATGCGCAGGGTCGCCTGGGTGACGGGCTCGGAGAAGTCGCCGCCGGCCGGGCTGACTGCGCCGATGATGCTGACTGCGCCCTCTTCACCCGCGAGGGTGGTCACGCGGCCGCCGCGCTCGTAGAACGCCGCGAGGCGCGAGCTGAGGTAGGGCGGGTAGCCTTCTTCAGCGGGCATCTCCTCCAGGCGCGAGGAGATCTCGCGCAGGGCTTCCGCCCAGCGGCTGGTGGAGTCGGCCATGATCGACACGGAGTAACCCATGTCGCGGAAGTACTCGCCGAGCGTGATGCCCGTGTAGATGGAGGCTTCACGCGCCGCCACCGGCATGTTGGAGGTGTTGGCGATGAGTACGGTGCGGTGCATGAGCGGGTTGCCGGTCTTGGGGTCCTCGAGTTCGGGGAACTCGACCAGCACGTCGGTCATCTCGTTACCGCGCTCGCCGCAGCCCACGTACACCACGATGTCGGCGTTGCCGTACTTGGCCACGGACTGCTGGGTGACGGTCTTGCCCGAACCGAACGGTCCGGGGATGGCGGCGGTGCCGCCCATGGTGAGCGGGAAGAGCACGTCGAGGATGCGCATGCCGGTGAGGAACGGGGTGACCGGGTCGAGCTTGCGCTCCACGGGGCGCGCCTGACGCACGGGCCACGGGTGGTACATCTTGATCTCGGTGCCGTCTTCCAGCGTGGCTATGGCCTGATCGATGGTGTACTCACCAGCGGCGGCGATGCTCTTGATCTTGCCGTTCACGCGCGGCGGCACGAGGATCTTGTGAACGAACTCGAACTCGGGCACGGTGCCGAGGATGCTGCCCTGCGTGACCTCGTCGCCCACGCTGACGCTGGGCGTGAAGGCCCACTTGGCCTCGCGCGAGAGCGAGTTCACGATGATGCCGCGGTCGATGTAGGTACCGGACGCTTCGCGGATCTTGTCCAGCGGACGCTGGATGCCGTCGAAGATGCCGTTAAGCATGCCGGGTCCGAGCTCTACCGCGAGCGGCAGGCCGGTGGAAACGACGGGCTCGCCGACCATCAGGCCGGCCGTGTCTTCGTACACCTGTACGAACGCCGTGTTGCCGTCTAGACGAATTATCTCCCCGACCAGCTGCTCGTTGCCCACGCGCACGATGTCGAACATGCGGGCACCCATCATGCCTTCGGCGATGACGGCCGGTCCGGAGATCTTCTGAATCTTGCCTTCAATGGCCATTCATTAACTCCTGCTTAGTCCAATTTGATGTCGAAGCCGATGGCACTGCGCACCAGCTCCTTCATGTAGGCGGTGGCGTCACTGCTGTCGCCGAAGGTTGCCCCGAGGCTCGGAACGCTGAGGATGACGGGCAGGTCGCGGCCGCGCATGGCGCGCTCGGAGGCGCGGGCGGGGTCGCTCAACAGCCCCTCGTCTACGACCACGAGACCGTAGTCGTCGGACTCGATGATCTGCTCCAGAGCGGCCTGGGCCTCTTCGGGAACGCTCTCGTGCACTTCTACGCCGGCCAGGCGGTAACCGATGGCCGTTTCGGAATCGGTGAGGACGAGCATCTTAGGCATGCGTCAGCTCCCTCTCCAGCGCTTCGCGCGGGACCCCGTAGAACTTGCCGCGCGCCAGCAGCCTGAGCTGGGCGGCTTCCTCTTCCTTGCGTCTGAGGAAGTCCACGACCACGCCGATGTCGAGCGGATCGGTGGCAAGGCGCCTGGCGCCAGCGTCGAGCAGCTTGCGCACTTCGCCTTCCGCAGCCGCCAGGTCGCCCTGGGCGGCGGCGGCCGCAACCGCCGCGAACGGTCCGTTGGCCAGAGCCTGCAGGGCGCTGCCCTCGGCGTCCAGCAGTACGGCGTCGAACAGCGCGCGCTTGACCTCGCGCCCGCCTGGCACGAACAGGTCGCCCGTGGCGGCGTCGACCTCGCGACCCCTCAGCTTGAGGGCGGTCAGGAGGTTGGTGGCGTCGATCTGGCGCACGAAGTGCCTAACCAGTTCAGCGGGTGCTCCGGCGGCCTGAAGGCGCGCCAGCGCGGCGGCGTAGTACGCCTTGTCGAGCGCCAGTTCGACAGCGAAGAGGTCGCCGTCGTTCTGGTACTTGCGGGCCGCCTTGAGGAACGCGCCCGTGAGCTCCGTACGGCTGAGGGCCACCACCTGAGCGGCGGAAGCCATGTCGGCCGCCACGGCGGCCTCCTCGAGCAGTGTGGGCTTGAGCGAGCCCGCCGGGAACAGCGAGCCCTGGATCTCGTCCAGGCCCTTGCCGGCGTGCTTACCGCGGGCGATGGCCTTGAGGTTGGCCAGGTCGAACGGCAGGAGGAGCACCTCGATCAGCTCATGCGGCTGACCGTCTGAGAAGCTCAACAGCCGGCGCGCGGTGTTATAGAAGTTGCGCGCCACAGCCTGATCCACGGCGGCCAGCCCCTCGCCCCGCGCCTGCGCCTCCTCCAGCTCGCGCATGTAAGGCGTATGCGCCAGCGTGGCGGTGAAGGCACGGAAGTCGGTGGCGTCGAGCGCCGCCTGGTAGAAGCTCGGACCCAGCAGCTTGGAGCGCATGCCCCTCACGCGGGCGTTGATGTAACCGTAGTCTGCGGACATGGCTACTCAGCTCGCCTTGGCGCCGAACAGCGCCGTCGAGACCTCCGACGCCAGCTCGCCCTGAAGAGCTTCGAGCCGGCCGAAGAGCGTGCTCTCGATCACGGAGCGGTTGCCTGTGCGGAGTCTCACGCCGCCGACCACGTCGTCGGAGGTCTCCACCTTGGCGGTCACGCCGGCGGCCTTGAGGGCCGCGTCCGCGACTTCGCGGTCGGCCGGGTTAACCACCACGGCCTCCAGCGGCTGGTTGCCGGCACCTTCCAGCGCGAACTTGAGAAGGTTCGCGAACAGCGGAGCGTACTCGGCGGGGTTCTTGGCCAGATCGGCGATCTTCTGGCGGGCTGCGGTGAAAACGTTCTCGACGCCAGCGTGCTGTGCCTTGAGGCGCAGGGAGGCGGCTTCGAGTTGCGCGGCGGAGCGAGCGCGGACCAGTGCGGCGTCGCGCTGCGCCTCTGCGGCGCGCCGGCGCGAGGCCAGCAGCGCCTCCGCTTCGCTCGTCGCTTCAGCGACGATCTCCGAGGCGCGGGCTTGCGCCTCGGAGAGGACGGTTTCGATCTCCGCGCTCGCCTCTTTGTCGAGCAGAGCCGAAAGATCAGCCACGTTACCCGCCGATCTGGTTGTTCAGGAAGAACGCGATGACGAAGCCGAAGATGATGAGGGTTTCCGGGATCACCAGGTAGATCAGGATCTGACCGAACGACTCGGGGCGCTCGGCCAGGGTGCCCGCGCCGGCGCTACCGATGGCGGCCTGAGCGATGGCCACGGCGATGGCGGAGAGGCCGATGGCCAGGCCAGCGCCGAGGGCGATAAGGCCCGCACCGATGCCGGGGCCGTCAGCGCCCTGCGCGAATGCGACGGCGCCCACGACTGCGAAGATGGCGATTGCCGAAAGAACCTTGACTGCCTTTTTCATCACTTTCCTCCTAGGAGTTTGAACGGTCTGTAGGGTCGGCCACTCTCGTCGTAGAAGCCGAACTTGGTGAAGAACTCGACATACTGCAGACGGAGCGGCTGCAGCGTATGCCCGATGATCGTGAGGGCTATCGCGGTCAGGTGCACGAGCGCGCCCGTCAGGATGCCCAGGATGGGCCCGATGACGGGAAGCACGCCGGACAGCGCGAAGCCCAGGTCGGTGGCCAGGTTAGCCACCAGCGCGGCCGACAGGCCGACAGCGAAGAGCCGCAGGTAACTCAGGATGTGACCGGAGTTCGAGATGAGCTCTACCAGCATGAGCGGCATCTTGGCGAGCACAGTGCAGATGAGGAACACCACGAACAAGACGGCGATCACCGTCATGAACCCGCCGGACAAGGCGCCCTGGAGGAAGCCCCAGGCGAACAGCACGATGCCGAGCAGGCCGGCGAACATGCCGATGCCCTCGAAGATGTGCTTCTTGTCGTTGTGCTTCACGCCGTAGATGACGCGGATAAGCCAGCCGCCCAGGACCTGGAACACACCGAAACCCAAGCTGAGCATGAGAATCGGAGCGAAGACCTCGACGCGGAAGATGGGGATCTGGAAGATGCCGTAGCCCACCTCGTGGTGCAGCGGCGTGTAGAACAGCGGCCGCCCAATCGGGAAGCGCTCGAAGAAGTTGCCGAAGCCTTCGCCGAACATCAGGCCCCACGCGATGCTCCAGGCCGCGCACCAGAAGATGACGGTGCTGATGCCCTTGAGAGCGCCTGCGGGGATGATGATGCCGAGCGGCCCGAGGTTGAGCTCCTTGTCGGCCTCGCCGCGGCGCTTCATCCACCAGGCGAGCAGCGCGAACAGGATGCCGAACCCGAAGTCGCCAACAACGAGGCCGAAGAACAGCGGGAAGAACACGGCCAGCGTCCAGGAAGGATCGAAGCTACCGTACTTAGGCGGCGCGAAGAGCGCCAGCAGGCCCGTGAACGGCCGCACCCAGGCGGGGTTCTCGAACTTGACCGGCACGCCGACGTCGTGATGGGCGTCCGCGGCGCGCGTGTCGACCACCACGTCGCTGCCGAACTGGCGGTTCAAAGCGGCGGTCACGTTGCCAGCGTCGGCGCTGGGGACCCAGCCCTTGAGGGCGAACGAGTAACGCCCTTCAGCCATGTCCTCCATGCGGCCGAAGCGGTCCTGCATGTTGAGAGCTACACGGTTGATCGAGGCTAGCTTGGCGCCGTGCTGCTCGGCCAACTGGGTCAGCTCGGTGTCGATGGCTGCCAGCCGCGTGGGCTGCGAGCGCGCGCGCTCCTCCATGACGTGGGCGGCCTTGGCCACGCCGTACTCGGCGTAACGCTCCGGCAGTTGCACCTCAGCCACACCCAGGCGGGCGAGGGCGGTGCGGAACTTGCCGGCGTCCTTGCGCTGCACGGCGGCCACGACCAGGCTCTCGCCGGCGTAAGGCTTGCGGGCCAGCGCGTAGGCGGACCCGAACTCCTCCTGCAGCTGCGGCTCGAACTTAGCGAGGTCATCTTCGCTAGCCAGGAACGCGACGCCTGCCAGGTAGCGGGCGTCGTCTAGTGGTCCCTGCAGCGGCGCGAGGTTGCGCAGTAGCGGCAGGTAGGTGCTGCTCAGTTCCAGTTCGTCGCGCAGCTCGGCGCGCTCGGCCACCAGGCGCTCGACCTGTTCGGCGATGCCGCCCAGCTCGGCCTCCAGTACGGCGGGGTCAGAACCCACCTCCGCCCGCGGCTGCCGGTCGGCCCTCAACCCGAGCATGTCGAGCAGCGTGGTGGAACGCGCCACCAGGCGGTCCCACGTCTCTTTGGCGACCAGGTCGGCGCCTTCCAGCTTGAGCGGCCTGAGAGCGTCCTCGGCTTCCACGCCCTGGAGGTCGTCGACCTGGACGACCCCGAGGCTCTGGAGGGCAGAAAGAACGTCCTTGGCGCCACTCCGCCGGCCGACAACCAGAACCTGGTCCATCTCGGCGATCATGGCAAGACCTTCTCCAGCACGGCGGCCGTGGCGGCATCCAAGTTGGCGCTGGCCTTGGCCTCGAGCGCCTCGGCGGCCTCGCGCGCGGCCTTCACGACCTCTTGGCGGATGCCTTCAGCCTCGGACGCGGCGGCCTTGGCGGTGTCGGCCGCAGCGGCCTCGGCCTTGGCGCGGGCCTCCTGGACCAGGCGCACGGCGTCGGCCTGGGCCTTCTCCACCGTCTGCTTGGCCTTGGCCTTGGCCTCCTCGACCTTGAGAACCAGGTTCTTCTCCTGCTTGACCAGGTCCTGGAGCAATCGTTCCCCTTGAGCTTCCAAGCGGCCCTCCTTCCTCACATCAGTACGCGGTAGTTGCGGGGCTGGACTGATGGACGTAAGAACAAGATGAACACACAAAAAAACGCGACCATGGGCAAGCTGGCGCCACTGACGCGTCGCGTCTGAACATACCAAGGCCTTTAGGGAGTGTCAATGTAGGACAAATGTCCCTCTCATGATAGAAACCCCGGCGAGAGCGGGCTCTCCGGCTGGTCGCGCCGGTCAGCTGCGGCGCCTCTGACGACCGTACGAGGCCGGCACCCGGAGCCGCCGTTCGGCGTCCCGCGCGGCCAGCATCGCCTGGATCTCCTGCAGCTCGCCGTACAGCAGCTCCAGCTCATCGTGCCCGAGCCCATCGGAGGCAAGCAGGCGCGTCAGCTCATCGCGCCTGGCCGCCAGGCGACTCCGCGTGCGCTCCTTCTGCCCCTCCAGTTGGAACTCCCGCAGGCGTGACAGCGACTTGGCCAGCTGCGCCTCCACGTCAATGCGCGTACCCTCCTCGTCGTGGCCACCGAACAGCCGCTCGAACACCACACTGCCCTCGTCCTGCTCCGCGTAGGCGGCCAGCACAGCGTCCACGTCGTGATCCACGGCGCGCGCCTGCTGCACGAACCGGCCCAGAGCCGAGTCCGGGTCCGACAGGTCAGCCTCCTGCTCCACCAGCTCCACGCGCCGGCGCACGTGCCTTGGCTCCAGCAGCGTCAAGGCCACGATCTCGAGCTCCAGCCGCCTCACCTGGTCGAGCCTCGGCCTGCGGCGCTTCAGCCCCTGCATCTCGGTGAGGCTCGTGCCGCGGCCGCCGCTCTTGGCCAGCCAGTCGTCGAGGCGCGCGGCGTCTATACCTAGCTGCTCGATGACCAGGCGCCGCATCTCCGCCGCCACGGGATCGAAAACGTCGCGCGGCCTCAGCACCCCCTGAAGCTCCTCCAGGATGGCGCGCTGACCCTCCAGCGCGTTGCGGTCGTGCCGCTGCAGAACCCGGTTGAAGCGGAACTCGACCTCCGACAGGCCGCTCCCCAGCGCCGCCCTGAACTCGTCGGCGTGACCGCCCAGCACCGCGTCCGCCGGGTCCTTACCGTGCGGCACGGTTACGGCCGTTACCAAGAAACGCCGCGAAGCGGTCTGGTCCAGACCCGTCAATATGGCGCGCTGACCCGCCTCGTCCGAGTCGAAGGCGAGCTGAATACGCCTCGCGTCCAACCGGGCCAGCGCGTCGGCGTGCGCGGCGGTGAGCGCGGTACCGAGCGAAGCGACCGCGTTGCCGAAACCGGCCTGGTGCAGCGCGATGACGTCCATGTACCCCTCCACCACCAGCGCTTCGCCCCGCTCCCGCACCTCGGTACGGGCACGATCGAGGCCGTAAAGCAGTTCGCCCTTGTGGAAGAGCTCAGACTCCGGACTGTTGAGGTACTTGGGCTGGCCGTCGTCCAGCACGCGGCCAGCGAAGCCCACCAGGCGCCCAAGCGGATCGCGGATGGGGAACATGACGCGACCACGGAAGCGGTCGTAGCGCCGCCCCCGCTCGTTCTCCACGACCAGGCCCAAGGTCACCAGGTCCGACTCGTTCACGCCCCGGGTCAGGGCGCCCTTGAGCAGCCCGTCCCACGAATCCGGCGCGAAACCCAACTCGAACGAGTCGATCGTCTGGCGCGTAAGGCCGCGGCCCTCCAGGTACTCCAGAGCCGGGCCGCCCAAGTGCGCCCTGAAGTAATCCAACGCCACCTGGTTCACGTCGAACAGGTCGCGGCGCTGGCCCGCCTTCGGGGACGGCGGCCCCACCTCCACCCCGGCGCGGTCGCCCAGCAACTTCAGCGCCTCGGGGAACGACATGGACCGCGTCTGCATCACGAAATCGAACACGTCGCCCTTAGCCTGGCAACCGAAGCAGTAATAGAAACCGCGGTCCTGATGCACGTGGAAGCTAGGCGTCTTCTCGTCGTGGAAGGGGCACAAGCCCTTGAGCTGGCCGCGACCGGCGGGCTTGAGGGCCACCACCTCCCCCACCACCTCAGCCAGGTTCAGCCTCTCCTTGATCTTGTCCTTAGCGTCGAACGCCATGCCCGTTCGCTCCCTCACTCACCGCGATCTTATTGCGGGTAGAGCGGCAGGTGCCCGAGCGCGATGACGTCGTCTCGCCCCTCGCCCTCCGTGAACACCACCAGCGTGGCCACCACCTCGGCCCCGACCTCCGTGAGGAGCTGCACCAGACCGGCCAGGGTGCCGCCCGTGCTGACCACATCGTCGACGATGGCGACCTTGCGGCCCTCGAGCCTAGGCAGATCGGAGCCGTCTATCACCAGGTCCTGCGGCTTGCCGGTGGTGATGCTCACCACGGACCGCTTGACCGAACCCACCATGTAAGGCTTCTCGGTCTTGCGCGCCACCACGTAAGGCAGTCCCGAGCGGACGCTCATGGCGTGCGCCAGCGGTACGGCCTTGACCTCGGGCGTGACCAGGGTCTGCACGCCGTGCGGCAACCGCTTCACGAGCTCGTCGGCCGCCGCTTCGGTTAGGGCGGTGTCGCCCAGCAGGTTCAGCAGCGCCACCGAGACCTCACCAACGTTCACGACCAGCAGGTCGCGCTCCTGATCACCGACCCGCACCCTGTGTGTGAGCATTCGTTCTCCCTCAACCGTTTCGCGTGCCGCTGCAGGCGCATCACGCGCGGGCATCAGCCTACCCCAAGGCCCGTAAGAGTAGCGCTTCGGATATCGGGGGCGTACGGGGTGCGTGGTACTCTCGGCCATGTGGATGAAGTCCGTCTCCGCCCCGCTTCCCTGAGCGAATACGTTGGCCAGACGCGCCTCAAGCGCAAACTCGAGGTGTACCTGGAAGCGGCGCAGGGCCGGCGTGAGGCGCTGGATCACGTGCTGCTTTACGGACCGCCCGGCCTGGGCAAGACCACGCTGGCGCACATCATCGCAGCGGAGCTTGGCGTGGGCATCCGTGTGACCTCCGGACCGGCCATAGAGAAGCCGGGCGACCTGGCCGCCATCCTCACCAACGCGCTGGAGCCAGGCGACGTGCTGTTCATAGACGAGATCCATAGGCTGGGCCGCGTGGCGGAGGAGCACCTCTACCCCGCCATGGAGGAGTTCAAGATCGACATCGTCCTGGGGCAGGGCCCGGCGGCGCGCTCCATCCGCCTCGAGCTGCCGCAGTTCACGCTTGTGGGCGCCACCACGCGCCCCGGCCTGATCACGGGCCCGCTCAGGAGCCGCTTCGGGATCCTCGAGCACCTCGATTACTACACCGACGCGGAACTCGCGCTCGGCATCAAGCGCGACGCCGCGCAGCTGGGCTTCGCACTAGACGACGACGCCGCGCTAGAGATGGGGCACCGCGCGCGCGGCACCATGCGCATAGCGAAGCGCCTACTCAGGCGCGTGCGCGACTACGCCCAGGTGGCGGGCGATAGCAGCATCTCCCTCGAGCGCACGCGCAGGGCCCTTGACTCGCTGGGCATCGACTCAGAGGGGCTCGACCGGCGTGACCGCGCGATCTTGCACGCCATCGTCGAGAAGTTCGCTGGCGGGCCCGTTGGGCTCGACACGCTGGCAACGGCGGTGTCGGAGGACCGTGCCACGCTGGAAGAGGTTTACGAGCCGTTCCTGATCCAGCGCGGCCTGCTCGTGCGCACCGCGCGCGGCCGCATGGCCACCGACTCTGCCTACAGGCACCTGAACCTGCCGCCGCCGGCGCGGCAGAGCGCGGAAGTCTCGCTGTGGGAACCCGGCGAGGGGAGCAGCGCATGATCCGCGGAAGCCTGAAGAACCTGCCGCTGACCGACATGTTCCAGCTCATCGCCAACACCCAGAAGTCGGGCATCATGACCCTCACGCGCCACGAGGCGCGCGCCCGGCTGTACTTCGAGCTGGGGCGCCTAAGCTACGCGCACGTAACACCCGGTAACCACCTGGGCGAGATCATGGTGCGCATGGACCTGCTCTCGTTCCACGAGGTGCAGGAGATCCTCAAGCGCCAACGCACCGAGAACCCCGGCACGCTGCTGGGCCGCATGGCGGTCGACATGGGCTTCATCGAGGAGGACGACCTGGCGGCCGCAGTCGAACTGCAGGCGCTGGAGGTTTTATCCGAGCTCATGAGCTGGAGCGATGGGCTGTTCGAGTTCGTGGCGCCGGAAGCCGACGCCTCACAGGCGCCGATAGGCGACGGCATCGACGCGCTAGCGCTGCTCATGCGCGTGGCGCACGGCCTGTACGAGTACGACAACGCAGTGGCGCCCGAGGTGGTTTACCTCAAGGCGGGCGACCCTACCTCCGTCGAGCTGCCGCAGGGCGGATGGGAGATCCTCGGGCACGTCGACGGCCGCCGCTCGGCGCGCAGCATCGCCGCTGAGTTCGACATGAGTGAGCGCAAGGTGTTCCACCTGCTGGGCGAGCTCGCCGAGCTAGGCGTGCTGGAACAGGCGCCTTACGCGGCGGACGAGCCGCTGGTGCTGGTGGTAACGCCCTCTGCGGCGCTAGCGCGGCTTCTGCGGCTCACCCTGCTGCGCGCCGGTTTGCGAGTCGAGCTGGTCGACGATTACGCCGACACGCTGGCGGGCATCGAGAAGCACCATCCCAAGGCGTTGGTGCTAGACGACAGTGCGGGCGCGGCGTGGGACGTGGTGCGCGAGGTGCGCCGCAGCGGCGCTCACGGGCACCTGCCGATGCTGCTGCTGGTGGACCAGCAGCCGCGGCAGAACCTGTTCAGGCCCCTGCCGCGCGCCGACACCCTCACCAAACCGTTCCACGAGGTCGAACTGCAGCAGCATGTGGGGCGGCTCCTCGGCAAGTCGTTCTAGCCGCATGGCGCCGCGCTACGGCGCGCCGTTCAGCGCCCGCAGGCACTCCTGAATGAGCCTCACGCTCTCCGGGTTGGCCATCACTTCCACGTTAGGCACGCTCTGACCGTTCACCAGGCGCGCCACCGCGAGCTCCATCGACTTACCGCTGCGCGTCCTGGGCAGCTGCGGCACCTGCACCACGCGCCGCGGGACGTGCCTGGGCGAAGCGCCGCTGCGAACGGTGCGCTTTATCTTGTCGATCAGCCTGTCGTCTAACTCGGTGCCCTCGGCCAGCACCACCAGCAGCCAGATCTCCTGGTCGTCCGCCGTGCGCTTACCGACCGCTACGGCCTCCACCACCTCGCGCAGGGCCTCGAGCGGCCGGTAGATCTCGGCGGTGCCGATGCGCACGCCGCCCGGGTTGAGGGTGGCGTCCGAACGGCCGTAGACCACGATGCCGCCCTCCGCGGTGCGCTCGACGAGGTCCCCGTGCCGCCATAACCCCTCGTAAACGCCGAAGTAGGCGTCTTCGTAGCGCTGGTAATCGTGATCGCCCAGGAACCCTAGGGGCATCGACGGCAACGGGGCCGCGCAAACCAGCTCGCCGGGTTCGCCCACCAGCTCTTCTCCGTCCTCGCTAAGCACCCTGAGGTCGACACCTAGACCGGGCCGCTGGATCTGACCGGCGAACACCGGAAGCGTGGGCACGCCCAGCATGAAGCACGAGACGATGTCGGTGCCGCCAGAGATGCTCGCCAGATGCAGGTCCTGCTTCACGGCGCGGTGCACGTAACGGAAACCTTCGGGCGAGAGCGGCGAGCCGGTGCTGGCCACGGTTCTAAGCGCACCCAGGTCGAGCTCGGCACCGGGCCGCAGCCCCTCGGCCTGAGCCTGGGCGATGAACCGGGCGGAGGTGCCGAAGAAGGTGACCCCCAAGCGCTCAGCCAGGCGGAACTGTGCCGCCGCGTCCGGCCAGGCCGGGGAGCCGTCGTACAGAACCACGGTGGCCGCCTGCGCTAGCGCGCTCACGAGCCAGTTCCACATCATCCAGCCGCAGGTGGTGAAGTAGTAGACCACGTCGTTCGGCTTGATGTCGCAGTGGAGCGCGTGCTCCTTCATGTGGCTGAGAAGCGCCCCGCCGGCCCTGTGCACCATGGCCTTTGGCAGGCCAGTGGTGCCCGACGAGTACAGCACGTAAAGCGGGTGATCGAACGGCAACTGTTCCAGAACGGGTTCCGCGGGCGCCGGGCCGGCGGCCAACCACTCGTGCCAGGCGACGTGGTTTCCCGGCTCGGGCGCCTGGCCCGGGTACGGCAACGCCACTACCCCCTCGAGGGTGCCCAGCCGCTGGGCTAGGGCCGAGGTGGTGGCGCTGGTGTCGAAGCGCTTACCGCCGTACTCGTAGTGGGTGGTAACGAACAGCAGGCGCGGCGCCAGCTGCCCGAAGCGCGCCGCGGCGGCCTCCTCACCGAAGTCGGGTGAGCACGAACTGAACACCAGCCCCAGCCCGGCGCACGCCAGCAGCAGCGCCACCGTGGCGGGCACGTTGGCGCTGAAGGCTGCCACGGCGTCGCCGCGCCGCAGCCCGGCGCGCATTAGCGCGCCCTGCACCAGGGCCACCTCAGCGCGCAGCTGGCGCCAGCTCACCTCCTGTTGGGCGCCGGCCTCCGTAACGGCCAGGATGGCGGTGCGGTCCGCGTCTTCTAGGGCCGAGGGGTAAAGCAGCGCCTGGGCGTAGTTGAGGGTGGCACCCTCGAACCAGCGCGTGCGCGGCATGGGGTCAACGAATACAGCGGCGGTGGCGGGCGCGCCGAACGGCAGCTGCAGGAACTCGGCGAGGAGCGCCCAGAAGCTCTGCGGCTCGGTCACGCTGAAGGCGTGCAGCTCGTCGTAAGTGGCCAGTTCGGCGCCGCAGGCGCCCTCCACGAAGCGCCTAAACTCGTCCATGGCCGAGCCCGCGACCTGCGCCTCGCTGGGGCTCCAGAGAGGCGTCCCGGGCGCAGCGGCGGGGGTGCCCTGGCCCACGGACTCACGTTCGGCTTCGTGCTGTGACCCGCTCACCGCGACCTCCTCGGGTGCTCTCGTCCTACCGGGCGTTCTGACCGGTTGCAGTGTACCCTTGGGCGTGTTTCAGAGACCCCCCGCTAAAGCGAACGCAGGCACGCCGCGATCCGATCAGAAGAGCCTAAGCAACCGCGACATGGGCCACCTGCGGCGCCTCTTCGGTTACGTGCGGCCGTACCGGGGCCGGCTCGTGCTCGGCATCGTGGCGGTGACCGTCGCCAGCCTCGTGGCGCTGCTCTTCCCGCTCCTGATCCGCAACCTGCTCAACTCGGCCTTCGGTCAGGGCGCCGACCCGGGCGACGCCCGCGCGCTGCTCGACCGCACCGCGCTGCTCCTGGTGGTACTGGTGGCCGTGCAGGCAGTGTTCAACTTCATCCGCACCTTTGAACTCGGCCGCGTGGGCGAGGCGGTGGTGGCCGACCTCCGCAAGCAGCTGTTCGCCCATCTCCTCACTCTGCCCGTGCGCTTCTTCGAGGAGCGTAAAACCGGCGAGATGACCTCGCGGCTCACGTCGGACGTGGCCACGGTGCAGGCGGCCGTCTCGCAGGCGCTGGCGCAACTCGTGAACCAGGCAATAAACCTGGTGGGCGGTCTGGTGGTGCTCTTCTACCTCGACGTGCGGCTCACCCTGGTCATGCTGGCCGTGGTGCCAGCCGTGGCGTTCGCCGCGGCGTTCTTCGGCCGTCGCCTCAGGCGCGTGAGCACCGGCTTCCAGGACCTGGTCGCCGAGGCCAACGCCCACGCCGAGGAGGCCATCCAGGGCATCCGAGTGGTCAAGTCGTTCACGGCGGAAACGCTTGAGGAGCGCCAGTACTCAGCCGCCATCGACGCCTCGTTCGCCAAGGCACTTGCGCGCGTGAGGCTCCGGTCGTTCTTCGTGCCGGCCGTGATCCTGTTCGGCTTCGTGGGTATCGGCATCGTGCTGTGGTACGGCGGCCGGTTGGCTATTCAGGGCAGCATCCAGAGCGGGGACCTCGTGGGCTTCCTGCTCATCACCCTCTTCGTGGCGGGCTCCGTGGGCTCCTTCACGGGCCTCTGGGCCCAGTTGCAGGAGGCCATCGGCGCCTCGCGCCGGATCTTCGAACTGCTCGACGAGCAGGCGGGGCCCAGCGAGCCTGCCAGCGCCACCGTGCCAGACCGGCTCCTGGGCCGCGTAGCGTTCGAGGGTCTCTCGTTCGCTTACCCGGACCGGCGCGGACCGGTGCTGCGGAGCGTGTCGCTGGAGGCAGCCCCCGGCGAGGTCATCGCGCTGGTGGGACCCAGCGGCGCCGGCAAGAGCACCTTGGTGAGCCTGCTCTCGCGTTTCTTCGACCCGCAGGAGGGCCGAATAACCATCGACGGCATCAACATCCGCGAGCTGCCCATCAAGTACCTGCGCTCGCAGATCGGCTGGGTACCGCAGGAGACGCAGCTGTTCTCGGGCAGCGTCGCCGACAACATCCGTTACGGCCGCCAGGGAGCGAGTGACGCTGAGGTCAGGTCTGCCGCTCGCGCCGCCAACGCGCATGAGTTCATCGAGGCGCTGGACGACGGCTACGACACGCAGGTCGGCGAGCGCGGCGTCAAGCTCTCCGGCGGGCAGCGTCAGCGCGTGGCCATCGCCCGCGCCCTGCTCAAGGACCCGCGCATCCTGATCCTCGACGAGGCCACCAGTTCGCTCGACAGCGAATCCGAGGCGCTGGTGCAGGCCGCGCTCGAGGTGCTCATGCGGGGCCGCACCACGTTCGTAATAGCCCACCGCCTGGCAACGGTGCTCGGAGCCGACTCGATAGTGGTGCTCGACGGCGGCCGCACCGTGCAGCGCGGCAGCCACGCCGAGCTGCTGGAGGCGGGCGGTCTTTACGCCCACCTGTACCGCCAGCAGTTCGCCGGCGAGGAAGCCGCCGGCAGTAACGCTGGCGTACAGGCGTAGTTCCTGACTACGGTACCATCAAGGGTCATGCCGCTAAAGGTTCACACCGAGTTCACCCCCAAAGGCGATCAGCCCGAAGCCATCGGCAAGCTCGTCGAGGGGCTAAGCGACGGCCTGCGTTTCCAGACTCTGCTGGGTGCAACCGGGACCGGCAAGACCTTCACGATGGCGAAGGTCATAGAGGCCGCGCAAAGGCCCGCCCTGGTGTTGGCACCCAACAAGGTGCTAACCGCTCAGCTGGCGGCGGAGTTCCGCGACTTCTTCCCCGACGCGGCGGTGGAGTTCTTCATCTCCTACTACGACTACTACCAGCCCGAGGCGTACGTGCCAGCGCGCGACCTCTTCATCGAGAAGGACGCCAACATCAACATGGAGCTCGAGCGCCTGCGGCACTCGACCACCCGCAGCCTGCTAACGCGGCGCGACGTGATAGTGGTGGCGTCCGTCTCCGCCATCTACGGCCTGGGTTCACCCGAGGAGTACGAGAAGCTTCACCTGCTGCTCGACGTGGGCAAGCAGTTGCCGCGCGACGAGATCCTGGCGACCCTCGTGCGTCAGCAGTACGAGCGTAACGACGTGGAGCTGGCAGCTGGCCGCTTCCGCGCCCGCGGCGACGTCATAGAGATCTGGGCCGCCTACGAGGAGCAGCCGCTGCGGATCGAACTGTGGGGCGACGAGATCGACCGGATCACCATGATCGACCCTGTCACGGGCGACGAGACCGCCGAGCTCGACAAGGCCACCGTGTTCCCGGCCAAGCATTACGTGACGCCGTTCGACAAGCTGCAGCCAGCCATCGCCAACATCGAGCACGACCTGCAGCGCCAGTTGAAGCTGTTCAAGGAGAACGGCAAGCTCCTGGAGGAGCAGCGGCTGCGCGAGCGCACCAACTACGACCTCGAGATGCTGCGCACGCTGGGGTACTGCAACGGCATCGAGAACTACTCGCGTTACCTGGAGGGCCGGCCGCCCGGCAGCGCCCCCAACACCCTGCTCGATTACTTCCCCGACGACTTCATCGCTTTCCTCGACGAGTCGCACGTGATGCTGCCGCAGATCCGCGGCATGTTCAACGGCGACCGCTCGCGCAAGCAGACGCTGGTCGATTACGGCTTCCGGCTTCCGGCCGCGCTCGACAACCGTCCGCTGACCGACGAGGAGTTCGTGGCGTCAGTTGGTCAGGTCATCTTCGTTTCGGCCACCCCCACCGAGCGCGAGCTCGGCATGTCGGACCAGGTGGCCGAGCAGGTCATCCGCCCCACCGGCCTTGTCGACCCCAAGGTCACGGTCAAGCCGAGCCGGGGTCAGATCGACGACCTGCTGTTCGCCGCCCGCGAACGGTCCGACAGGGGCGAGCGCGTGCTGGTAACCACGCTCACGAAGAAGATGGCCGAGGACCTCACCGAGTACCTCGCCAGCCAGGGCGTGCGGGTGCGCTACATGCACTCTGACATCGACGCTGTCGAGCGGCAGGTCATCATCCGCGACCTCAGGCTCGGTCACTTCGACGTTCTGGTTGGCATCAACCTGCTGCGCGAGGGGCTCGACCTGCCCGAGGTCAGCCTGGTCACCATCCTCGACGCCGACAAGACGGGTTTCCTGCGAAGCGAGCGTTCGCTCATCCAGACCATCGGCCGCGCGGCGCGCAACGTTAACGGCGAGGTGTTCCTCTACGCCGACGACGTTTCCGACGCCATGCGCGCCGCCATGGACGAGACCAACAGGCGGCGAGACAAGCAGCTGGCCTACAACGAGCTGCACGGGATCACGCCTGAGTCGGTGCGTAAACGCGTGCACGACGTTATCCGCGGTGAGGACGAGGCGGCAGAGGACGCCGCCCCGACCCTCGATCCGTGGGAGCGCGAACTGGTGTTCGACGACCTGCGCCAGGAGCTCGCCCTGCTCGAGAACGAGATGTGGGCCGCCTCCGAGAGCCTCGACTTCGAGAAGGCCGCAGGCGTACGCGACCGCATCCGCGAGATCGAGGCGCGCCTGCAGGGCCGCGACGTGAAGATGACGCGCATCCCGGGCCAGCCCCTCAGCGCGGACTCCGCTGCGGCGCCCGGTAAAGCTGGCGGCGCGCGCCGGCGCGTGCCCGCCGGCAGCAAGGGCCAGGCGTGATCCGCAGGTACTTCGCGGCGCTGGCGCTGCTGGTCGCCGCTCTAGCGGCGTCAGCTACTGCGCAGCCGTTCGCCGCCGCGGGCGGCTTCGCGCGACCGGTGCTGGAGGAGTCCCGCGCCATCGCCGCTAGCGTCAGCGTGGCGGTGGCGACCAACGGCACCGTCACCACGGTGTGGGCGGGTCCCGAGGGCGTGTGGCGCCTGGACCGCACCGCCGCGGGCCGCTCAGGGCCGCGCCTGCTGGAGGCCACCGACGACGTCCGGTCGCTCAGCTCCGCCTACTTCGGCGACGAGCTGGCCGTCACGTGGGTCTCACGCGACCGCACCACGGGCCTTTATCACTACCTGGCGCTGGTAGGCGGCCAGCGCGTGGAGCTGTTCACCGACTCGCTGGTTACCGGGCTGCAGCTGTTCGAGTACGACCAGCTGCCGTACGCGGCTGGGCTGTTCCGGCGTGACGGCGAGGGCCAGGTGCACCTCCTCTCGCTCACCACGGGCGAGAGCCAGGTGGTGTACAGCACCAACCTGTCGCAACGCGGGCTCGACGTGCTGCCCATGACCGACGGCCGCCTGTGGCTGGGTTGGCTAGAGGGTCGCAACGAGCGCGGCGAGTTCGGTCTCATCTCAGAGTGGGACGCGCGGGTCGGGCTGCTCCCGGCGCCCGGCGCTACCATGCTCGGTCCGGCCGTGCTGGGCGACGCCTACGTGGAAGACGAGCGGCAGAGCGTGGCGCTACTAAGCAACGACGGCGCGGATGCCGGCGCCGACACGGTCTGGGTCCTCTGGTCCGAGGAGGAGGACGCGCTGCTGCGCCTCTCCGAAGTGCAGCGCCATGACAGCGGTCTGGTCCCGGTGAGCACCGGCGAGCCGCTCGGTCAAGGGCGCCCGGTCGGCGCCGCCTGGCCCGACCTGTACTGGGTGTCGGACGCCAGTGTGTTGCGCCAGAACGTGGCGGGCGGCGAACCCTTAAGCGTCGCCTGGTCGCCGATAACCATAGAGGGCGCCACGTTCGCCACCGCCGCGGTGACCGCGGGCGGTGTCGAGCGCGACCTGACCGCGGTGGCCTGGTACGGCCGCGCGCAGGGCGGCGCCATCGAGATCTTCGCCACCGACGACCGCGTGCCCATGCAGCTCACGCTGGCCGACCGCTTCGCCGCGCTCATGAACTGGAACCCGTGGCACCTGTGGGACGAGCTCCTGGGTCAGCTCCTGACCGCCCTGCTCGTGGGCGTGCTGGCCGGCATCACCCTGGTTCCAATCCTCATGATCGTCGGCCCGCTGCTGGGTCGCCTGATGAGCAACACGGCCACCGCGGTGGCTTACGGGCTGGTCGCCGGCGTGCTGCCCCTGCTGGGCGGAGCATGGATCTACAGCCGCGCCTTCCCCGCCGCGGCGGACATCCGGCTCATGTGGATCGCCCTGGCGGCGTCCGTGGTCCTCGGCCTGTTACTCGGCTGGCTCGTGGGGCGACGCGGCGACCGTGAGGCGAGCGGCACTTTCACCGTGGTCGGTGCGCTCACCACCTTCGCGGGCGCCGCCACCTTCTCGTTCCTTACCTACAAGCAGTGGGGGCCGCTCGTCGGTCTGATCTGAGCGGCGGGCGCCCCGACCGTAGTCGCCGCATGTGCGTGTCCGGCGCAACTTAGGGCGACGGGGCGCACCACGGCGGGGCGCGCCGCTGTGTTACTCTGGCGGCATTGTGACTTTCGAAGTGGGTGACCACGTCGTTTACCCTTCCCAGGGAGCCGGAGTCGTGGAGGAGCGCACCACTAGGGTGGTCCTGGGCAAGCAGCAGGAGTACCTGAAGGTCGTCTTCATAAGGGGCGACCTGGAGGTTCTCGTGCCTCTCAAGAAGGGTGAGGAGGTCGGCCTCCGGCACACGGTTGGCGCCGACGAGATAGCGCGCCTGTTCGAGGCCGTGCGCGAAGCCGACCTGACGCTACCGGCGCAGTGGCCGCCCAGGTTCCGGGCGGAACAAGAGATCCTCGCCGCCGGCAGCGCCTACGACCTGGCGCGCCTGATAGGCGTGCTGGCTAAGCGCGACGTCGAGAAGGGCCTAGCGGCTACCGAGCGAGAGGTGCTCGACACTGCGCGCCTGATGCTCGCCAGCGAACTCGCCGTGGTGCAGAACACCGACCTCGTGGCAGCCGAAGCGCAGCTAGACGAAGTCATCGCCGTGCACGCCACCTGAGGCGGCAGCGTGCCCGCCACCCATGGCGGCGCCGAACTGCCCGCCGCCGACCCCGAGTCCAGCACCAGCAACAAGCCCCTCACCGCCAGGTCCCGCGTTACCGACCTCCTAACGCGGTACGGTCTGCGCGCCGACAAGGGCTTCGGGCAGAACTTCCTGGTAGAACCCGCGGTGCTTACCGCCGCACTCAGCGCCGCCGAACTCGCGCCTAACGACAGGGTGCTGGAGGTAGGCCCAGGGCTCGGCGTCCTGACGCACGCCCTGGCGCGCGCCGGCGCCGACGTGGTGAGCCTCGAACTCG
>Ga0265293_10006233_pt1 | contig 19239 bp, 19 predicted proteins | sample Munlanlewell138R_FD_192505 | JGI IMG/M metagenome (GOLD analysis project Ga0265293, IMG submission 192505) | Leachate microbial communities from a municipal landfill in Southern Ontario, Canada - Leachate well 138R | ecosystem: Engineered > Solid waste > Landfill > Unclassified | place: Canada... | reverse complement strand
AAAAACAGGACTGCTGAGTGCAGTCCTGAAGAGAGGTGCCAATCGGATTCGAACCGATGTATGAAGGTTTTGCAGACCTTTCCCTAGCCGCTTGGGTATGGCACCGGAGCGTAAAGCCTCTCTGAGAATAACAGGTTTGATGGGGAGAATCAAGGGGGGAAAAAGTGGGTGTTTTGGATTGACATTTGAATGTTTTTGATTGTATCATAATCTTAGGCTTTGGAAAGATTCAAAAACATTCAGGAAGAGCACGATGTCAACCATTCCCGCCGGACGACAGCAGTATATCCTCTCGCTCATCAGAAGTGAGGGGACGGTCACTGTCAGCCAGTTGGCCCAGGAGCTTGAGGTCAGTGAGTTGACCATCCGTCGCGACCTCGACCAGATGGCTGCCCGCGGCTTGGTGGAGCGTACCCACGGTGGTGCAACCGAGCGGCGTACCCTTGCCGTCGAACCCGACTACCCCCAGAAAGCCCAGGAGTATCCCGCCGAGAAGGCGGCCATCGGCAAGGCAGTGGCCGCGATGGTCGAAGCAGGCGATACCCTCTACATCAACAGTGGCTCTTCCACACTGGCAGTCATCCAGGCGTTGGCCAAGCTGGACAAGAGCATCACCATCGTCACCAACAACGCCGACGCCTTCTGGGCGTGCAAGGAGAGCGAGAACATCCGCCTCATCTTCTGTGGCGGTGTCTACCGCCAGCGAAGCCACTCCGTCTCAGGTTCTCTGGCCAGTTTGGTGATCTCCCAGATCAACGCCAACAAGGCGATCATCGGTGTCGACGGCTTCTCACCGTCAGCGGGGTTGACGACCCCGATCCTCGAGGAGGCGGAGACCACCCGGGCGATGATCGAGCAGACGGTGGGAAGCGTCATCGTTGTTGCCGCCGCCAATAAGATCGGGGTGGTGTCGAACTTTCGTACCGTTGGCCTGGAGGAGGTCGATGTCTTGGTCACCGACCAGGATGGCGGTGACATCGTCAATCAGATGGAGATCCCCAAGAACCTTGCAATCGTAATAGCAGCGACTACACTGTAGGAGGAGTATGTGATGAAGTATATGGACGAGTACGCAGCGCACTATGCTGACTGCGCATGGCTGAGCTTCGAGGAGCTTGAGGCGTTCATGGTAGAGGCCTTGGTCCACAGCGGGGTGCCCGCTCCCGATGCGGCGATCATCGGCGATGTCCTGATCGAGAGCGACAAGCGGGGCATCGACAGCCACGGCATCGGACGGCTCAAGCCGATCTACATCGATCGCATCGATATCGGCATCATGAACCCGGTCACCGAGATCGAGGTGGTCAAGGACCAGAGTGCGACTGCCGTCCTCGACGGACACAACGGCATGGGCCATGTCGTCGGACACAGAGCGATGGAGATGGCCATCGAGAAGGCCAAGCAGTATGGCCTTGGGATGGTCGCCGTGCGCAACTCCAACCACTACGGCATCAGCGGATACTTTGTCACCATGGCCACCCAGGCCGGGATGATCGGGGTGACCGGCACCAACGCCCGTCCCTCCATCGCCCCGACCCACGGGGTGGAGAATATGCTGGGCACCAACCCCTTGGTCTTCGGCATGCCCACCGATGAGGAGTTCCCCTTTGTCATCGACTGTGCCACCAGCGTCACCCAGCGTGGAAAGATCGAGGTGTATGGACGAGCGGGCAAGGAGCTGCCCGAAGGGTGGGTCATCGACCATGAGGGAAAGACGCGCACCGATACGCAGCAGGTGCTCAAGGACCTGACCACCGGCATGGCCGCCCTGACCCCACTGGGGGGCATCGGCGAGGTCACCGGCGGCTACAAGGGGTACGGCTATGCGATGGTCGTCGAGATTCTATCAGCTGCGCTGCAGGATGGGTCGTGGATGAAGGCACTCAACGGCTTTGACGAGAACGGAAATGCGATCCCCTATCCGCTGGGCCACTTCTTCATCGCCATCGATCCGGCCCACTTCATGGGCTTGGAGACCTTCAAGCGGATCGCTGGCACCATCTGCCGCCAATTACGCTCAAGTGAGAAGGCACCAGGCAGCGACTACATCTTCACCCCTGGTGAGAAGGAGCATCTGGCCTACCAGTTCCGCAAGGAGCACGGATGTCCGGTTCCCCCATCGCTGCAGAGAGTGATGGTCGAGCTGCGAGACCGATTCAACATGGATTATTCGTGGGATTTTGAGAAAAAATAAGGGTAAGGGAGAAAGAACATGCAAGACGAACTGAAACGAAGGGCGCTGGAGTATCATGAGCTGGATGGAGTGCCGGGCAAGGTGACGGTGGTTCCCACCAAGCCATGCGTGACCGCCGATGACCTGGGCCTGGCCTACACCCCGGGTGTCGCCAAGCCGGTGCTTGAGATTGCCGAGAACCCGGAGGACGCCTACCGCTATACCTCCAAGGGGAACTTGGTGGCGGTCATCTCCAATGGGACAGCCATCCTCGGTCTGGGCGACCGTGGTGCATTGGCCAGCAAGCCGGTCATGGAGGGCAAGGGTGTCCTCTTCAAGAGATTCGCCGATATCGACGTCTTTGACATCGAGCTCGACGAGACCGATCCGGACAAGATCATCGAGATGGTCAAGGCGATGAGCCCGACCTTCGGTGGCGTGAACCTTGAGGACATCAAGGCTCCTGAGTGCTTCAAGATTGAGCAGGAGCTTATCGAGCAGTGCGACATCCCGATCTTCCACGACGACCAGCACGGTACGGCCATCATCGCCACCGCTGGTTTGATGAACAGCTGTGAGATCGTGGGCAAGAAGCTTGAGGATGTGAAGATTGTCATCAACGGGGCCGGGGCTGCCGGCATCTCGTGTGCAAGGATGTTCAAGGCTGCCGGAGTGCAGGCGAAGAACATCCTGATGGTCGACAGCAAGGGAGTCATCTATGCAGGACGCACTGCGGGCATGACGAGGGAGAAAGAGGAGTTCGCCGTCGAGACCGAGGCGAGGAGCCTTGCCGATGCGATGAAGGGAGCCGATGTCTTCATGGGCCTCTCGATTGCCGACTGCGTCAGCGCCGAGATGCTGCTCTCCATGGCCAAGGACCCGGTCGTCTTTGCCATGAGCAACCCCAATCCGGAGATCAACTGGGAGCTGGCGATGGCCACCCGTGACGACCTCATCATGGCCACCGGCCGCAGCGACTACCCCAACCAGATCAACAACGTGCTCGGCTTCCCGTTCATCTTCCGCGGTGCGCTGGACGTCCGCTCCCGGATCATCAGCGAGGGGATGAAGATGGCCGCAGCCAAGGCGCTGGCCGACCTGGCCAAGGAGCCGGTTCCCGAGTCGGTGAAGAAGGCGTACGGTGGAGAGGACTTCTCCTTCGGCCGCAACTATATCGTGCCCAAGCCGTTTGACCCGCGGGTCATCGAGTGGGAAGCGGTTGCCGTTGCGAAGGCCGCCTGTGAGGAGGGCCATGCCGCCCGCCCGATCACCGATTGGGAGGCGTACCGCAAGAGCCTTGCCAAGCGCATGGAGAAGTACTGGGTCTGATAGACACAATCACATGGACAGAGCCGCCCTTCGGGGCGGCTTTGTGCGCTCTGTGCTCTCATATGAGAAGCGGCACGCTCAGACATGCCTATACTGCCAGGGTGATGTAAGTATAGTAGACAAGGGAAATCTTCGGTGAATCAACGTCTTTGGAAATTTCACAAAATATGGGCAATACCCCTTGGCACAAGAAGGCGGTGTGTCCGAGTATCAGGATATCAGAGCCAGGGCCCCTCTTGGCTTCCTTTCCCGTACTTTCCGGGCCTCAGCGCGATTGAATAGCGCTGGAGGGTCACCAGACGGAAGTAGAAGGTCATGGCATCTTGACCGAATCGCTCGATCAGTTCTTTGCCAAGTATCGTGGCATGATTTCGAACATGGTTCTTTGCGTTTGGTAACGTACAAAAATCAAGGGCGTTCGCTCATTTGATTGAGATACAACTTTCTCTTTCAATAATGTGGAACGGAAGCTGGACTTTCATGTTGATTGTGTGTCCCCCTTCGATTCGATCAATAAGAATTTTTGAGGCGATGCTTCCGAGTTCCTCCATCGGCGTATGAATTGTTGTTAGTTTGGGAGTAGTGTAGGCTGCAGCTTCGATGTCATCGACGCCGAGGATAGAAATCTCTTTTGGGCAGTTGATTCCCGATTCGTGAACGGCACGCATCGCACCGACGGCAACATAGTCGTTCATGCAGAATACAGCTGTGGGGTGATTTTTCGAATCAAGGAGTTTCTTCATCCCAATATACCCATTTTCCATCGAAGCATATAGATTGATTACCGAATTTTGAGTAAGGTCCAACCCATTCGCCTTCAATTCAATTGAGAACCCATCAAAGGTAATTTCGTTGTCGATTTCTCCGATATACCCAATCTTTCGATGCCCTAAATCCATGAGATATCTTGCAGCAGTGGTTCCAATGGCATACCTGTCGCAGACAACAGAGTCATATGTATCTGCGGCAGGCCTGGCCAATCCCGCATAGACAATGTGTTTTACGAATTTTGAAAGTTTTTCGATGAGGACCTTGTCGTGCCTACCGATTACCAGCACACCATCGAGATGTTGTCTTGACATAGCTTCGATGTTCTTCTCATGCAATTCGACAGCCGTGAAATGATTTTGGGTGGAGTAATTCAGCTCAAGAGCCGTTCGCTCAAAACACCTCGCCATTCCAGTAAAATATGCATTGTCCCCAACATTCAGGTTGTTTCGCGCAAAGATACAGGCTATTACATTCACCGATGATTGGGTATCTGAATTTTGGTCTAAAATTGTGTAGTTTTTGCGTGATTTTGTGTTTGGAATGTATCCACTATTGCGAACACTCTCCCAAATGCGTTGCTGAATTTCAGGTGAAGCTGCATTAGGGTTTCTCGAATTAACTACTCGTGAAACAGTTGATATAGAAACCCCGACGTCATTAGCGATGTCTTTTAGTGTTATTTTCATGAACCCACCTATCGAAAATAAAATATTTTTCTTGCATTATGAAAATTTCTATGCAAATATTGGTTTAAACATATTTGAAGTTTGCACTAAAATTTGCACGTTGTCAATGCAAATTATGCAAATAGTATGCAAAAAAGGAGAAAGCAATGAAAAAGCTGTTTGTAGTCGCGATTTGCCTGTTGATTCTTGTAGCTCCAGTCTTCGCCGGAGGTAGCTCCGAAAGTGCTTCGAAAGCGAGAAAACCCCTTTCCTTCTGGGAACATTTTGAAACTTTTTCAAAGATGAATGAGGATCTCTTCCGCGAGTTCAAAGCAGAGAAAGGTATCGACATCGAATACACTCTCGCTTCACCGGACAAGATGACGGACGCTTTATATGTTTCTTATCGATCGAATCAACTACCTGACATATTTACGGTTACATTTTCTGGCGGTGCCTCGCAGATGTTTGCTGAAAAATGGGTCTCTCCTTTAGAGGTAGGTATCGATCATTTCTCTAAAGATATCCAGGACCAACTCTTTGAGGGTTTGACCACATACAAGGGAGAAGTCTACTCTATTCCTCTCTTCAGCCAAAACCACTGTGCGTTGATGTATTACCAACCCTCGTTAGTCAAAAATGTGCCTGTTACCTACGACGACTTCTACAATGAATGCAAACGCATTTACAAAGAGTCCAATGGTACAGTGTATGGCCTCATCCTTCCTATGGCCTTTACAACGAGGATCAACGAAACGTTTATGTACATGATGGATGCAGCACGAACACCTGTTATCAACTGGAACACCGGAGCTTACCAGTGGGATTCTCCGCAGATGATTGAACTGTTCAAACTCCTTACAAAAATGTGGGATGAAGGGCTTATCATGCCTTCTTCAGTCAACTTCAACATGAAGGAAGCTAGAGAAAGATGGGCTGCTGGCGAAGCTGCATTCCTCATCGATGGAATTTGGAATGTTGGTATCACAAAAAACAATTTCATGCCTGAATTGGATGACTTTGCCGTGTGTGAGACTATTACTCCAAATGGTGAGGATTATATGATTTATTCCGAGCCTGCTGCTGGTGTATATTTTATCGCCAACAACTCCTCCTATCGGCATGAAGCTACCGAGCTTATACTTGGAATGCTTGGCGATGAATACCAAGTCAAAATAGCCAATGTTCAAGATCAGCCTCCGTTTAATCTGAATGCTCTGGCCTTGGCTGATGTGCATCAATCATATCGTGATTCAGTCGACATGTTTACGAGGAGAATGGGTGTGAAGCCGTATCTTGGATTGAGAAACCTTGATGCTCTTCAAATTGAGGCAAATATGAGGACGGTCTCCCCGACACCGAGTGAGATTCTCAATGGGTACTTCTCTGGAGCGCTCAAGGATTGGGAAACAGCCCTCCATAGATACAACACTCAGCTTACAGCTGCCCGGGATGAATCTATCAAAAAGTGTCAGTCGCTTGGGTACAAGGTCTCATTTGATGACTATGTTTTCCCGAACTACGTATACGGTGAAAGCTATACATCAGAAAAGTATTCACAGCTGTGATTGATTGGACCTACCTCCAGGTTCCTGGAGGTAGGTTGTATTATGGAATAGTGATTTGATAGGTCCTGCGAAATACCCTGAGAAACTAGTGATGAACCTGAACAAGACAATTAAAAAGCAGAATACGTTTTGGATAGTTGCATTCTTGTTGCCCAATACGATTCTCTATGCAATGTACACAGTGTATCCAGCAATCGCTACAGCATGGTACTCGCTTCTCGATTGGACTGCATTTCAACGTTCAGGATTCTTCTATGGATTGAACAACTACATTGAACTCATTCATGATGATCTTTTTCATGCGTCGATGAAGGCAACGTTCAAGTTCATGTTGATTGCAGTACCGTTGAGATTTTTAATGTCACTGTTTCTTGCTCTTCTCCTTACTTGGAGAAGATGTATTGGCAAAACATTCTTCAGGACACTGTTGTTCTTGCCTGTTGTTACTACCGGTGCCATCATCGGTACGATTATGAAGATGATTTTTGATCCAAAATTTGGACCGATAAACATCGTGTTGAATAATATGGGTCTTCTACCAGCAGGGTTTGGACTGTTATCAAACTTCAGTACTTCGCTTGGTACTTCAGCTACAATCTGGTCTTGGAAATGGATGGGGATGTCGCTTATTTATTGGATTGCAAGCCTCCAGAGCATTCCTACTGAACTATATGAGGCTGCTACAGTTGATGGTGCATCCCCTTTACAAGCATTTAGGATGATTACAGCTCCTCTGCTGAAGCCCTTTGCAGGAGTTATCCTAATCCTTACCGTTGGAGATTCACTGCGTGTCTTTGATTTGATGCTTACACTAACCAATGGTGGACCATACTTCGCCACTGAGGCCATCGAGCTGTTCATCTACCATACAGCCTTTGCTGATAGGGTTCCAAGGCTTGGGTATGCATCGGCAGCAGCAACGGTCTTTGCCTCAATATTTGTTGTTATCACCTTGGTTCAGAATTTTCTCAAAAATATTCAGCGAGGATATAGGAATATATGAAGAACAGTAAGTCATTGAGGAGAAATATTGTACCATTAAGTGTCGCTCTATTCCTTCTTGTCTTCTGTCTCATATGGATTTATCCATTTGTATGGATGATTAGTGCCTCTATGAAGACATCATTGGAGCTCTTTCAGAAGGGACTCAATCTGATCCCGGATAGGTTTTCATTTGACAGTTACCGTGGAGCATGGGGGAAGGGGGGGTTCTCAAAGTATTTTGTAAACAGCGTAATCACGACAGCATGCGCAATCATTGTGGTGATAGTTCGATGCTCAACGTGTGGGTATATATTGTCCATGTACGACTTCAAAGGGAAGAAATTGTATTTGACGATATTGTTGGCGACCTTCTTCATCCCTAATGGAACGACCATCATCCCAATCTCTGCGATGAGTACGAAGCTCGGGCTGATGGGGACGATGCCGGGAGTAATTCTTGCCCTTTCGGGGGGTGGTCAGGTAACATCGATTCTTCTCTTTAAGAACTACTTCGACCAAACGCCTCGCTCCTTATTTGAAGCAGCGATAATTGATGGAGCTTCATTCCCAAAGATTTTTTTCTCAATCATGCTTCCGATGGCTGGGCCAATTATATCAACGGTAGTAATACTCACGTTCATGAATGCTTGGAACAATTTGCTCATTCCTCTGGTATTTACCGTGGGATCCCCAAAGCTCAAAACTCTCCCTGTCGGCATGATGGCATTTTCGGGAGCATATGCGACAGATTGGGCCGGTATGGCTGCTGCAGGTACCATGACTTTAATTCCAGTTGTCGTCACGTTTATAAGTTTGCAAAAATATTTTGTGTCCGGCATCGCCGGTGCAGTAAAAGGATAATCGATGAAACGTATATACCTCAATCTCAAGAGATTTGATATTCCACGTGAGCGGGGAGGGGTGAATTCTCTTTGCGATCCAAGGGAATGGGGCTCTCACATCGTGTTGCATACACAGGACACGCTTCAGGAGTTCCAAAATGTCGAGTTTGTGATGTTCTTTCCCGAAGCGCATCTGATTCCTGCAATTACCGCAAAGAACGCTTGCAGCCCCATTGAAGTCGGCACCCAGGGACTCCATTGGGAAGATACCGTTGTGGGAGGTGCTTTTGGTGCTTTTACAACTTCTCTTGTGGGAAATGCCGCAGCTTCCTTGGGTTGTACGTACGCCCTCATCGGTCATTGTGAAGAAAGGAACAAGCTTGCGACCATTCTTTCAGAAGCTGAAGGTACGGATACGTCTGCCATCAACAGAATTCTCAACAAAGAGATTCTGGCTGCTCAGAAAGCAGGATTAAAAGTTCTGTATTGCATCGGAGAGACGGATAGGGAACTTGATATCTGGAACAAAGTCCTCGGCGAACAACTCTCTGTCGGTTTGCACAGCGTTGATAGCAAGAACGTTGTCATTGCCTACGAACCGATATGGTCGATCGGTCCTGGCAAAGTTCCTGCCGATAAGACCTATATTACGAAGGTCGCCAAGTTTGTGAAAGAAGCAACCAATGGTCTTGATGTTGTGTATGGCGGAGGGCTTAAGGCAGATAATGCGGAAATGCTCGCATCCATAGCTGAAATAGATGGCGGCTTGATCGCGCTCACCAGGTTTGCAGGAGAAATAGGATTCTATCCTGATGAGTACATCGACATCATTAAGCGCTATATAGGAGCAGTAATACCATGAAATTAGAATTCGAATATGGCGAAGGCACTATGGTGGCAAATTTGCCAGATACAACCGACGTTTTCATTCCAGGCCAAACAATCAAGGATCCTGAGTACATCGCACAGGATTGGGATGTACTCTACGCCGCGACCATGAAGTCAATCAGGAATCCCATTGGTATGCCAACAATAACGGAACTGGCGAAGAAGGGTAGCAAGGTTACGATCATCGTCCCGGATATCGTCAAAGGCGGATGTCAGCCCACGAGTCATAGGAAAGTCTCCATGCGCTGTATCCTTGATGAACTCTCTGTAGCAGGGGTTGAGAAAAGAGACATTCTCATCGTTATTTCCAATGGATTACATCCAAGGGCGACTGAACGTGAGATGAGACAGATTTTTGGTGAAGATCTCTTCTCTGAGTTCTATGCTCAAGGGCAGCTGATCAGTCATGATAGCGAGGATTGGGAACATCTGGTTGATCTCGGGTATACGGATGGGGGTGACCATGTCATCATGAACAAGTATGTCTATGACAGCGACTTAGCAATCATGATTGGTCACACCTCAGGTAATCCTTATGGAGGATACTCCGGCGGCTATAAGCACAGTAGCTGTGGCATTACGCATTGGAAGTCCATTGCGGCTCACCATATTCCCTCCGTTATGCATCGAAAAGACTTCGTTCCCGTCTCAGGGACATCTGAGATGCGAAATAAGTTCAATGAACAGAGCATGTTTATGGAACAGAAAATGGGAAAGAAGTTTTTCTGTGTTGATGGAGTCCTCGATTCCTCCTCTCGACAGATAGCGATATTCTCAGGCTATGGAAAAGAGATGCAGCCAGTGAGTTGGGCTTGTGCGGACAAGAGGACGTATGTTCCGTTTGCTGAAAAGAAGTACGATTGTATAGTCTTTGGGATGCCCACAAATTTCCACTATGGCAACGGTATGGGGACAAACCCGATTCAGCTTATGCAGGCGCTCTCTGCCCAAGTGATTCGGCACAAGAGAATCATGTCAGACCGATGCGTTTTCATTGTGTCCTCAATTTGTGATGGGTATTTTCATGATGAACGGTGGCCGTATCTGCGGGAGTTGTACAACTTGTTCCAACACGATTACAACAACATCTTGCCTGATATGAATAGGTATGGTGAATACTTTGCCACAAACGATGAGTACATTAGGAAATATCGTTACTGTAATGCGTTCCATCCGTTCCATGGGTTCTCAATGATGAGTTGTGCTCATCTTGCCGAAACGAACACGTCCGCTATTTACATAGTGGGAGCACGTGAACCGGGAATCGCCAGAGGGATGGGGCTAAAGACACGTGCTACCTTCGAAGAAGCACTGCTTGATGCCCAACAGAAATATCTCCCTTCAAATCCGAACATCTTAGCACTTCCTCTTACATTTAAGCTTGGTGCTGTTCATCTTGGTATGAAAAATGAGGTCTATGATGGTTCCAATGGGTCTGGCGCTGAAGTAATAAAAGAAAATAGATAAAAAAGGAGAGAGCGATGTTGACACAAGACTATTTTGAAGAGATCAGGGGTGCTGCATATATCCCAGTTCGAACATGTAATGCGTATCAGCAATGGAAAGAATACGACCACAGTGTAGCAGATAGAGACATGGGATTTGCACAGACATTGAACCTCAATGCGATTCGTCTCTGGCTCAGTTATGAATATTGGTTGGAGAATCCGAGCAAATTTGAAGAGTCCTTTGAGGATTTCGTTGCCACAGCGGCAGCGAAAGGCATCAGGGTACTACCAGTTGTTTTTGAATGTTGTGGTACCGACCCCTCCCCAGAGAGCATGAATTGCAAAGATCAGTTTGACTGTGACGCGGTAAGAAGCCCAGGAAACAGTATAACTGCAGATAGACGCAGATGGCACGAACCGTTCAGATTTCTCGATTGGTTCATGGAAACCTATAAATTTGATACACGCATTCTAGCAGTGGAAGTGACGAACGAGCCAAAAAACGTGAACGATCATCGTTTTGCCATTGCGCTGCTGAAAAGAGCTAAATCAGCGTCCGCAGACATTCCAGTAACGTTGGGTTGTGAGCATATAGGTGACAATGTTCTGTACAAGGAGTACATCGACATCTATCAAACCCATGAGAATATGCCACTTTCCAAGTCGTATCTCGACCATGTGCTGTATCGGGCAAAGTTGATCGAAGAGGTTGACATGAAACCATTATGGGTAACTGAGTGGCAACAGATCAGACAAGGTGGGTGGGGAATGAAAGGAGAGGCCATCAGGAAAAGTGATTTGCGACCACACCATAGCACGATTGCTCCATCTTTGCATGCATTCAAAACCGGAAACTTCATCTGGAATCTAATGCTCAGGCCTTCCTATCTAAAAGAACCGAGATCGGTAGGTACCTTCAATGGAATATTCCATGAAGATGGCAGTGTATACAGTCTGGAAGATGCAAGAGCGGTGGCAAACGATCCAACGCTAGATCTTCCTGAAAATCATAATTTGCCAAAATGTTTCGATAGAGTTGCAGCGTTGAGCGAGGAGTAACAATGATTGATCAGTCGTATTTCACATGTATTCAGGGGGCAGTGTATATCCCTACGCAAGCATGGAATGCATACCAGCAGTGGCGTGACTACCGCCATGACATAATTGAACGAGATTTGGGATATGCCCAGAAGCTGAAGCTCAATGCGATACGAGTATGGATGAGCTATGAGTATTGGGTTGCTGATAGGAGTGATTTCGAGAAAAAGTATGAGGATCTTGTCACCACTGCCTTCTTAAAAGGGATACGAGTGATGCCCAGTATGTTTGAGTGTTGTGGGAGAGAGCCCAGGCAGGAATATATCGAGGATACCGGTCAGTTTACGGCAACCGCTGTGCGTAGTCCCGGAACAGTCATTACTGAAGATAGGGAGAAATGGGGAGGGCCGTTCTCTTTCCTCGATTGGTTTTTGGATGCCTATGGCAACGATCATCGCATTCTTGCTATTGAGGTAACAAATGAACCAAAGACGGTATCTGACCATATGTTTGCGCTTGAACTGCTTAAGAGAGCAAAGGGTGCAGGAGTTGAAATACCTGTCACCCTTGGTGCCCAAACACTCTTTGACAACATTCTATATAAAGGCAACATCGACATATTCCAGACCCATGAAAACATCCATCTATCGGAATTTTCACTCAAAGGAGTGTTAGAACGTGCGAAGATGGTTGAGGAGATTGAACACATTCCGGTATGGGTTACCGAATGGCAACAGATCAGAACCAGCGGTATTGGTTTTTCCGGTGAGTATGTGGACAAAGGTGAACTGAGACCGAATCATAAGAGTATGGCGCGATGGTACCATACCTACAAGGTTGGGAATTTTGTTTGGAGCCTTATGCTGAAGCCTGCATATCTTACCGGACAGCGGTCGGTTGGGACGTTTAGCGGTTTGTTTCATGAAGACGGATGTGTATACAGCCTCGAGGATGCTAGAGCTGTAGCCAACAATCCTGAATTGGTGTTGGAGGAGAGACGCTCGTTGCCAATTTGTTTTAATGAAGTTGCATTAAAAAGTGAGTGAAAATAATGGATATTAGGGATTTGAAGAAGGCAGTGGTTGAAGCAAACAAAGAGCTTCCAAAGCACAATCTCGTGAAATACAGCTGGGGAAACGTTGGTGCAATCGATCGAGAAAGAGGCGTCATTGTGATTAAACCAGTTGGAATGCCATATGATGAACTTACGGTTGAAAACATAAGTGTCACCGATCTTGAAGGAATTGTACTGGAGGGACCGTACAATCCTTCGGTTGATTTACCGATTCATGTTGTTTTGTTTAAGGCATTTCCCCAAATACAGGCTATAGTCCATACGCATTCCACGTATGCAACGATGTGGGCGCAGGCAGGCAGAGATATCCCCTGCTATGGGACGACCCATGCCGACTATTATTATAGGAGCATCCCTTGTACAAGACAGATGAGTGATGAAGAGATACACGGCAATTTTGAAGTAGAGACCGGGAATGTGATCGTCGAGAGATTCAAGGGAATCGATCCGATGGCTGTCCCAGGTGTTTTGGTTGCTTCGCATGGTGCCTTTACATGGGGAACGGATGTCTGGGACGCTGTTCATAAGAGCGTTGTTCTTGAAGAGATTGCCAAGATGGCCTTGGGAACAACGTTGCTGAACCCGCAGGTCAAGGAAGTGCCAATGTCGTTGATGGAAAGGCATTTTTCTAGAAAACACGGTCCTGGTGCATACTTCGAGAATGATGATTACGGAAGAGGGATAGTGAATCGCCGATAAAAGGGGAAGAAATGGATAAGGATATAAGCATTGTCATGGGATGCGACCTAGCGGCATATGATTGGAAAATCAAGTTTATACAAGCAATGAAGGATAAGGGGTACTCCATTACAGATATTGGGTGTGATTCATCACAGCAGGGCGAATACACATACTTTGGAAGCCAAGTTGGAAGAAAAGTAGTCAGCGGAGAATATGACAGAGGCATTGTAGTCTGTGGCACTGGCAATGGAATTACCATTGCTGCAAACAAAGTGCATGGGGTCAGGGCAGCGTTGTGCACCGATGTCTTCTCTGCGTTGATGAGTCGTGAACATAACGATGCCAATGTGTTGGGTCTTAGTGCCTGGAGATTGACTGTTGAAGAGGGTGTTAAGATTGCTGAGCTTTGGCTCTTTGGGAAATTCAGTGGCGGAAGGCATGAAAAGAGAATCAAAGCTTTACAAGATCTGGAAGAGGGAAGGGAAGTTCCAAAGGTTCTTTAAGGGTTTCTGCCAACAATAATGAGCTGCAGTTTGTTATGTAGTAATACAATAAGAGTGACAGAGCCGCCCTTCGGGGCGGCTTTGTGCGTTCTGAACTCTTTTCTGAGAAGAGGAACGTTACGATTTGCATATAGTGTCATGTGGATGTATGTACAATAGACATAGATTGTAATATTACGAACAGAACTTTGAACGGAGGAGATGTACCATGACAATGAAGGCTGACACTACCATGACCATCCGAATCGGCAGGTGAAGCAAAAGGCGCAGAGGCTGTTTGCCGAACTTGGTATGGATATGACTACGGCGATCAACGTGTTCTTACGGCAAGCAATCTACAAGAATGGATTTCCCTTTGACATTGTTTTGCATACCCCTAACGATACAACATTGGGTGCAATGGAAGTAGCCGAGAGCGGGCAAGATCTCTATGGACCCTATGACAGCGTCGCTGAATTAAAGGACGCGATAAATGAATAGGCTGCAATGTTCCGGCCAATTGAAACAAAATCATGCATTGGCGATGAGGCTGTGATCTCTAGAAGCTTGAAAAAGGGATTGAAGAGGTGAGGGTGAGGTGCCAAGCGAGAGAAACCGTGTACTGGGTTGATTTGGCAAATACTACCGTGTATTTGTCCATATAGTAAATATTCCTTGCATTTTTTGTGATTATGGTGTCCACTTAAGCCATGCACTACCAACAACCACTCCTGTTTGAGCAAGGGATGTCAATTACTATCAACCGACCGAGCGACCCACTGTACTACTACTTTGACTGGGATGAACGTGCCTTCAGCGCCAATATGGAGTTTCAGCACTTCCACGAGTTCTATGAGATTCTGATCCTCCTTGAAAATGCAGCCTCCCACCTAATCGAAGGAGAGTACTATGACCTGCAGAAGTATGACATGGTCCTGCTCAAGCCGTCACTGCTTCATAAGTCACGCTATCTGCCCGGCCCCCCTTCCAAGCGCTTGATCATCAACTTCTCCATTCCGATTGAGCTGCCAGGGTTGCGGCGCAACATGGAAGGGATCCTCGCTCCCTTCCAGGAGCGTGTACCGATCTTTCGCTTTCCACAGACGGTGACCAACGATCTCTTGGCCTCACTCAATGAGATCTTTAGCATCGCCTCGCCCAAACAACCCAACTATGCGATTCTTGTCCATGCCAAGTTCCTGCAGTTTCTTTTCACCCTCAATGCACACAAGGGGGCGAACTGCTACGAGCGACAGCAGGTCGCCGACTCCATCACCCAGAAGATCTACTCCATCACCGCCTATATCCATACCCACTTCAAAGAGCCGCTCTCGCTGAGTCAGCTCTCCCAGCAGTTCTTCATCAGCCCCTGTTACCTCTCCCACGTCTTCAAGGAGATCACCGGTTTCACGTTGACCACCTACATCCAGATGACGCGGATCAAGAATGCCCAACAGCTCCTCCTCTACACCGACCTGCGGATAAAAGAGGTCACCGAACAGTGCGGGTTCACCTCATTCAGTCAATTCAACCGGGTCTTCAACAAGTTCTGCGGCTGCCCTCCTTCACACTATCGCCAAAGACGGGGCGACGACGATTCTGATACCAGTGCATCATAGTTGCAACCCCTTCATGATCGCTCTCGCGGCGAGCGCCAGAGCGTCTGGAGCACCGCTTCTCCTCGATCAAAGCAAGGAAGAGCGCTGTGTAACAAGAAGTGTCTGGTTCCCTCTGAAGCAGAGAAATTGAGTCATTCTTAGCAAAATATGCAATATTAAAGCCGATACTGCCACAATATTTGCATAGCTTGTGAATTTTCTCGATGATACACTCAGATAAGATTTCACCTCTACCCATGCAATGCACGGTTTTTTTGGGGGGACATTGTGGATAGCACGGGCACTGATTTGACAGAGTCCTGGCGCGAGCGCCATTCATTATACGGAATACCGAACGAGGAAACCATGAAACGAACGAGTCTAATGCAGCGATATTGGAAGAACAAGTATTTGTTCCTCCTGCTCATTCCCGGCATCATGTGGTACGTAGTCTTCAAATACCTCCCGATCTACGGTCTTACTCTGGCCTTCAAGGATTTCAGCTTCCGCAAGGGTATCTTTGGCAGTGCATGGGTGGGGTTCAAGCACTTCAAATACCTCTTCTCCCTCTCGGGATTCCGGCGAGCGTTCCTCAATACGCTCATCATCAACTTCTACCAGCTGCTCTTCAGCTTCCCGGCCCCGATCATCTTTGCCCTGTTGCTCAATGAAATCGTCCACATCGGATACAAGAAAGTCGTGCAGACCATCAGCTATCTGCCGCACTTCTTGTCGTGGGTCATCCTGGCGGGCATGTTCATGCAGCTCCTCTCCCCCTCCACTGGGGCACTCAACCACCTCCTCGGTGTGTTTGGGATCGGCCCCTTCTACTTCTTGGGCGACCCCCGCTACTTCCGGGGGACGCTGGTGGTGACGAACCTGTGGAAGTCGATCGGATGGAACTCCATCGTCTACCTTGCCGCCCTCTCCAACATCGACACCCAACTCTTTGAGGCAGCCCGGCTGGATGGGGCGAACAAGTTCCAGGAGATCATCCACGTGACGCTGCCATCGATATCACCGATTGTGACGGTCATGCTCATCTTCCAGATGGGGAGGTTGTTCGGCGACAACTTCGACCAGGTCTTCAACCTCTACAACGCCGCGGTGTATGAGGTCGGGGATGTATTGGGCACCTTCACCTATCGTATGGGGCTGCGGGACATGCAGTACAGCTTGTCCACCGCCGTGAGTTTGGTCACCAACGTCATCTCGTTCTCTTTGGTCATTATCACGAATGCCATCGCAAAGAGAATCAATGACTACGGGATTTGGTAAGGAGGGATAGCACAATGGCAGTACGCAGATCAACGGGTGAAACAATCTTCCTCGCCGTCAACTATGTGGTCATGGCTTTGTTATGCCTCTCCATGATCTTCCCCTTCTGGAGCCTCTTGGCACGCTCCTTTGCCTCGGCGAGTGTACCGAGTACCAAGCTGTACTTTTGGCCCCCCGAGACCACCTTTGACAACTATGCCCGGGTGTTCGCCAACAAGAATATTTGGATTGGTTTTGGCAATACGATCTTCCGTACTGTCGTGGGTACCTTCCTCTCCTTGATCATGAGCATCCATGTCGCATACCCGCTCTCGAAAAAGTATCTGCCAAACCGGACGCTCTGGACCTCGCTGATCGTCTTCACCATGTTCTTCTCAGGGGGGATGATCCCTGAATACATCTTGGTCCGGTCGCTCAAGCTCTACAATAGCCGATGGGCCCTGATCTTCCCCATCCTCCTCAACACCTTCAACATGATCATCATTCGCAATTACTTCATGAGCATCCCCGATAGCCTGGAGGAGTCGGCGAAGATCGATGGGGCCAATGACCTGTTGATCCTCTACCGCATCATCATCCCGCTCTCATTTCCAATCATCGCGACGGTGGTGCTCTGGACCGCGGTCTCCCATTGGAATGCCTGGTTCGACTCCCTCATCTATATCAGTGACGGGTCCAAGCAAGTACTCCAGACAATCTTGCGCCGGATTGTCCTTGAGGGAAGCCTTCAGTTGATGGAGCTGCAAGGCGGGGCGCTGGGCATGGAGACCTCCAACGTGAGCTCGGAGGCGATCAAGGCCGCAACGGTCATTGTCGCCACCACCCCCATCCTGGTGGCCTACCCATTCCTCCAGAAGTACTTCGTCAAGGGAGTGCTGGTTGGGTCATTGAAGGGGTAGGTTCTCATGGCTCTGCATCATATGAAGAAGGAGGATAACGATAGTGAGAACATGAAACAGAGAGGTGCCTGCAGACCCATATGGTTGCTGTATGGAGCGTTGTGGGCAGATCGCCGAATACGAATTACAAAACAAGAGAGGTCATTATGAAGAAAACAGTAGTTGTCCTGTCACTCTTACTCCTGAGCCTTACCCTGGTGTTTGCAGCAGGAAGCAGAGACGCAAAAGCCGATGGGAAGATGAACATATCGTGGACCGCCTATCAGATGGCACCGACGGCGAAGAATGCGCCAATGGTCAAGTACTACAACGATATGTTCGATGTGAACTTGGATGTGTGGAACATTGACTATCAGCAGTACACCGAGCTCTTGAACATCCGTCTTGCCGCCGGTGAGATCCCTGATATGTTCATGGTGATGAACCCCGCCGATCTTTCTGGGTACGTGGAGCAGGGCCTCCTTGCCCCAATCCCCCTTGAAAAGATCAAGAAGTTCATGCCCAACACCTATGCCACCTACCAGCGGGACTTCCCCAATGAGTTTGCCATGGGGCAGGTCGATGGTCAGTTCTACGGTCTTGCCTCAATCTCGACGGGCAATATGTTCCGCCTTCCCGTCGTGTACAACCAGACATGGTTGGATGCGCTTGGGCTGGATGTGCCCACCAACATCGAAGAGTTTGAGAAGGTCATCTACGCCTTTGCCCACGGTGATCCCGATGGGAATGGCAAGAAGGATACCTACGGTCTCTCCATGGATGGCCTTGAGCTCCTCTGGGGTATGTATGGGATGGTTCCCTACCAGGACTACTTCAGTGTGAAGGATGGACGGATCGCCTTCATGCCCATCGAGCCCGAGATGAAGGAAGCGCTTGCCTACGCCCGTAAGTGGTACCAGGATGGGGTGCTCGACCCTGAGTTCATCACCGGTGAGAACACAGGTGGGTATTGGGCCATCAGCCACAGCTTCATCAACGGACGCGTTGGCATGACGGTACGGGGCAACTACTACCACTGGCTCTACCCCGGCGACTACAACGAGTATGACGATGGCAAGCCGATTCCCAACCAGGTCGGTGCAGTGAGCCAAGAGCTGCTGGCCATCAGCCCCAATACGAAGATCGCCTTCGGGCAGCCGCTCAAGAACATGGACGGTACGCAGGGCGGGATCCGTGGCTACCACATGCTCGCACGCTTCTACGGCATCGGCGCTGATGTCTCTGAAGAGAAGATGGACAAGATTCTCCAGATCCTTGAGCACATGAGTGACAGTAACCCTGACAAGGATGCCTGGGCGACGGCTCGCCATGGGGTTCAGGGAGAGAACTGGAGATGGCTTGAGAAAGACCATGAGACCATCCTGAAGCTGGGCGAGTACATGGATCGGGAGAGCTTCCGCTATGAGAATGGCAGCGTCTTCTGGTGGACCAGTGGGTCAGAGCTCAAGACTCGCCAGGCTGAATGGGGCAAGATGATGGAGTTCGACAAGAACGGCATCTACTCGGTGTTCCCCATCTCC
>Ga0265293_10006229_pt1 | contig 19247 bp, 13 predicted proteins | sample Munlanlewell138R_FD_192505 | JGI IMG/M metagenome (GOLD analysis project Ga0265293, IMG submission 192505) | Leachate microbial communities from a municipal landfill in Southern Ontario, Canada - Leachate well 138R | ecosystem: Engineered > Solid waste > Landfill > Unclassified | place: Canada... | reverse complement strand
TATGTTGGAAGACTCGCTCTACCAACCATTTGCCGGAGTTTATGAGACTTGCATGCTCCCTAATGTCGGCAGTGACGAACAGCGGCTAAAAGCCCTCGCCAACGCCGTAGCCTGTGTCTATGCCTCCGTCTTTTACAAAAAGAGTAAAGAGTATTTGAAAGCGACCAACCATATGGTTGAAGAGGAGAGGATGGCCGTTATTATCCAGCAGGTTATCGGTAGTGGTCACGGAGAGTTTTGGTACCCCAACTTCGCCGGGGTGGCGCGCTCCCTCAACTTCTATCCCGTTGGCAGTGAAAAAGCCGAAGATGGGGTGGGAATGTTCTGTATAGGTTTTGGTAAAAGTGTCGTGGATGATGGCGTTGCCTACCGCTTCTCCCCCTCTTTCCCTAAACGGGGCATCCAATATTTGGGGAGTTTAGAGGCCAGTGCTCAAGAGTCTTTCTATGCCCTCGATATGAACACCCCCTACTCCCCCAATAAAAACCCTGAAAATCTTATCTCTATCCCTTTGGAAGAGGCCAAAAAATTCCCCGAGGTCTTAAAACATGTGGTCTCAACTTTTGATTCCGCCAAAGGGGCGCTTGTTGATCAAATGAGTGCTGAAGGGGAGAAGGTAATAACCTTCAACCCCATTTTAAAATACAACAGTTACCCCATTGCCCCAATTATTAAAGACCTCCTCTCTTTTGGCGAGAATGTGATGAGCACCCCAATAGAGATTGAATTCGCCTGTAACCTCAACCGTCCCTCTTGGAAAAAACCTGAGTTTAGCCTCCTTCAAATCAGGCCAATAATTTCGGGGTTTGAGTCGGTCGATCTTGAAATCAAAGAGGAGGAGAAAGAGGGGGCTATCTTACTCTCCAACCATGTCATGGGCAACGGCTACAACGACACGTTGAGCGACCTTGTCTATATCAAGCGAGAGACATTTTCCCCGTCGCAGACCCTTCAGATGTCCGCAGAAATCGCCAAGATTAACGAAAAGTTCATCGCTCTCGACAGACCTTACATCTTAATCGTAGCCGGCCGTCTCGGCTCCAGCGACCCTTGGTTGGGCATACCCGCCGTATGGTCACAGATTTCCAAAGCAAAAGTAATTATTGAAAGTGGCCTCTCAACTTACCAAGTGGAGCCGAGCCAAGGAACCCACTTCTTCCAAAATATTACGGCTTTGGGGACTATCTATTTAACGGTTAACCCGCCTATTAATGACGGAAAACTAGATTTTGACTACCTCGACGCATTGCCCCTAATTGAAGAGACTACCCACTTCAGACACGTTAAAGGGGAGCGACCATTTATTGTCAAAGCCGATGGTAAAAAAAGAGTCGGGGTCGTTTTTCAAGAAAGCAGAGTCACAAAATAGTCCCAAAGAGGATCTTTGGGCGGGGGAGCTATAACTGTCACCCTCTCCTGCCTCACGGGATGGATGAAGCTGACCTGCCGAGCATGGAGGTGGATACCTCCCCCTTTATTGGACCGGCGGGAGCCGTACTTCAAATCCCCTTTAATTGAAGAGCCCAAAGCGTTGAGCTGTGCCCTTATTTGGTGGTGGCGCCCGGTAATTAGCTCAATTTCCAATAAATAGAACGCCTTAGAGGCTCCCTTAATTGTGTAGCTCAGCTTGGCTAGTTGGCTTCCTCTCTTCTCTTCAACGGTTGCATAGGAGCGGTTTTTTACCCGGTTCCGTGTTAAATAGTGAACCACCAACCCCTCATCGCCCAGAGGCAAAGAATCAACAACTGCCCAGTAAATCTTTTCGACCGCCCCCTCTGCGCGAAAAAGGGCGTGCATTCGCTTGAGAGCTTTCTCAGTCTTGGTGTAAATCACTACCCCGCTGGTGGGACGGTCAAGACGATGGGGGATCCCTAAGAAAATATTGCCCTCTTTACCATAGGCCTCTTTTAAGTAGGTTCGCGCTTCATCGGCAAGGGTCACATCTCCACTTTGGTCCCCCTGAACGAGATCTCCCGGCAACTTGTTGATTATTAAGAGGTGGTTGTCTTCGTAGAGGATCCTGTTTCTAAACTCGTCAATCGTCATCAAAAGGGTCTATGTCCTTAAATAAGGAGGGCTCTTCATCGGCTTTCGGGTCATCTTCTCGCTTGATGCGAATGGTTTGCGCCTCTTTAGTTGTCAAACGCACCCCGTTAGCCCTTACCCCCTTAATTAAGAAGCGAGAGAAATAGGTACGATCCTCTAAATTTTTATACCCCTTACCCTTCTTAAATTGGATGGTTATCCGTGCATCATCGTGGGTCGAAAGTGAATAGAGTTTAAAAGCACCCTTAGGGAGTAGATGGTAGGTTTTATTCAAGATAAATTGGTTAATCCGACACCTCTTAATGAAGAGATATTTAAGGGTATTCTCCTGGTAGATGACGGTGAACACAACTTTGTCCATCACCTCTTTATCGGCTAGGCCACAATAGCGCATCTGTTTACCCACAAAGAGCTTCTCGGGCACATCAGTTACAAAGTAAGTGCCGTCCTTCTGGATGATAAGGACACGGTCAAAGGTCGAAACCATAAATTGGGTATTGCCCTGCCGTAAATCGTAACCAAGGTACCCTGTCGCCGCATCATACTTCAGAGCTAAGTTGCGGTTGGCCGCCTCACGCACATCAGTTCTCTCAAAAGAGGCTATCGTTGTCTTGCGCCTGCGGTGGGAAGAATCAGCGACCTTCTTCACCTCTTCAAGGTAACTCAAAGCATAAGCAACTAAATTCTTGAGGTGGGCGGCAATCTCCTTTAGACGCCCTTTAATTGATTCAATCTCTTGCCGGTTCTTCTCAATATCGAAAAGGCTAATGCGGCGAATAGGAATCTTTAAGAGCTTGTCGACATCCTCTTTGGTAACAGTGCGCGTTATCTGGTCCAAAAACGGTTCAAAACCTGTAATTACAGCTTCTACCACCTCTTCTTGGCTTTTCTGCTCTTCAATCCGCTTATAGATGCGCTCTTCGACAAAGATTCTCTCCAGCGCCCGCTCAAAAAGTCGCTCTTTAAGGTGCCCCCGTTCATTGATAAGTTCCTTCTCCAGAATCTCCAACAGGAGCTTGCTATGGTGCCTCACCATCTCGCTGACGCTGAAAATCTGGGGCATCTTTTGGTTAATTACCAAGGGATTTATAGAGATTGACTGCTCACAGGCGCTAAAAGCGTAAAGGGCATCTACCACATCTTTTGAATAGGTGTTACGGGCTAAAGTAACCTCAATATTTACCTTGTCGGCCGTGTAGTCATTGATACTGGCAATCTTGAGTTTCCCTTTCTTGGCGGCATCTTCAACCGATTTAATCATCCGCTCTGTAGTGATGCCGTAAGGGAGTTCTTCTATTACAATCCGTTTTGGGTCTTTGGTATTTAGTTTTGCCCTGACAAGCACCTTCCCCTGCCCATCTTCGTAGGCAGAGACGTCCATATAACCACCGGTGGCAAAATCGGGGAAGAGTTCAAAAGGTTTATCTTGGAGGGCTGCCTCCATCGCTTCAATTACCTCAAAAAGGTTGTGGGGTAAGATCCTTGTCGACATCCCCACGGCAATCCCTTCGGTGCCTTGAATTAAGACGACCGGCAGTTTCGCCGGGAAAACAACCGGCTCTTTATTGCGTCCATCGTAAGAGTCGGTAAACTCCGTCAATTCCGGGTTATAGAGGACTTTCTTGGCAAAAGGGAGGATACGGCACTCAATGTAACGGGGAGCTGCAGCCGGGTCTCCTGTCAAGATATTACCAAAGTTCCCCTGCCGGTCGATAAAAAGCTCCATATTAGCCAAATTGACAAGGGCATCGCCAATCGAAGCATCTCCGTGGGGGTGGTATTTCATACAGTGACCCACGACGTTAGCCACCTTATGGAACTTCCCGTCATCCATCTCAAAGAGGGAGTGGATAATTCTCCGCTGAACCGGTTTTAGGCCGTCCGCGATATCGGGGATAGCGCGGTCTTTGATTACATAAGAGGCATACTCTAAAAAATTGGTCTTAAATACTTTATCAGCGTGAGCCATTAGACGAGGTTCTCCATGATGAATTCGCGGCGCTCAGGGGTGTTATCTCCCATATAAAACTTCATAGTCTGGTGAATCTCCCGCGAAGAGGAGATAGAAACGGGTATCAACCTAATGTCTTCTGCGATAAACTGCTTAAACTCCTTGGGGCTGATCTCTCCCAATCCCTTAAAGCGGGTTATTTCCGCCGCTTTCAACTCATTTAAAGCCTCCTCTTTTTGGCTTTCACTGAAACAGTAAATAGTGCGTTGTTTGTTTCTCACCCTAAAGAGCGGAGTTTCCAGTATAAAGAGGCGTCCGGCTAACACTAAGTCTTCAAAGTAGGTTAAAAAGTAGGTCATCAACAAATTCCTGATATGATACCCATCGGTATCGGCATCGGTGGCAATAACTACTTTACCGTAACGCAACCCCTCAATTCCGTTCTCTAAGCCTAAGGCAATCATGAGATTGTAGAGCTCTTCATTCTTATAGATATCGGTACGCTTTTTGGAGAAAACATTGAGCACTTTCCCCCGCAAGCTAAAGATTGCTTGCGTGTAAACATCTCTGACACTCACCAGGGAGCCGGAGGCGGAGTCCCCTTCAGTGAGGAAAATCATCGACTTTTCCCCTTTTTCTCCATTCTGGTTAAGGTGCCATTTACAATCTTTAAGTTTGGGGATATTCAGGGAGACCTTTTTGGCCGCTTCACGGGCAGCCCCTTTTACTGCCGCCAGCTCTTTGCGCAACTTCTCATTGTTGGCAATTTTTTGGGAGAGTTTATCAGCATCTGCCGGATTTTTAAGGAGGAAATCGACTATTGCCTCTTTGACGCTCTGGGTTATCCAAGTTCTGACCTCGGTATTGCCCAATTTATTCTTTGTTTGACTTTCAAAGATTGGATCTTGGAGTTTAATCGAGATAGCACCGGTTAATCCATCGCGTACATCGGGAGCACTGTACGACTTCTTAAAGAACTCGTTTATCCCTTTAAGGATGCCCTCTTTAAAAGCCCATAGATGGGTGCCTCCATCACTGGTGTGTTGACCATTAACATAGGAGAAGTAGTTTTCTCCATAATTTTGCGTGTGGGTAAAGGCAAACTCAATTTTCTTATCGCGGTAATGGATTGTTTTATAGAGTCCTTCGGTGCCCACCTGTTTATCGAGGAGGTCGAGGAGTCCATTTTTACTCGAGAAAATCTTGCGGTTGAAATCGATTGTGAGGCCGGTGTTGAGGTAGACATAGTTCCACAGTCGCTCCTCAATGAACTCATGGTGGAAACTATAATCGCCAAAAATATCACTGCTACTGTCGGGGGTGAACTCAATTAGTGTCCCATTAGGTTCCTCGGTTTTACCACGATTTTCTTTAACTAAAACCCCCTGCTTAAAAATGGCCTCAAAAAAGGTCCCTTCACGGAAACTAATCACTTTAAAATAGGAGGAAAGGGCGTTAACAGCCTTAGTTCCCACTCCATTGAGGCCCACCGAGAATTGGAAAACATCGTCGTTAAACTTCCCTCCGGTGTTGATAACAGAGACACACTCCACCACCTTACCAAGAGGAATCCCGCGGCCAAAGTCACGGATACTGACTAAATTCTCCTTTTGGCGAATGGTAATACGAGCTCCGCAGTCCATGATGAACTCATCGACACTGTTATCGATGACCTCTTTCAATAAAACATAGATCCCATCTTCAAAATGGGATCCATCCCCGAGGCGACCGATATACATACCTGGGCGCAAGCGAATATGTTCAAGAGCGCTCAGTGTTTGGATTTTGCTCTCATCATAGGTCATAGACCCATTTGCGGAATTTTTCTTTGCCATTGGCCCCTATTATATCCTTTTTAGCCTCATTTGCAAAGTATCGCACGACAAGAGCCTCTCTTGACCCCTCGGCTGAATCAACTAAAATAGAGAAGGAGGGGTCAACATTGACGCTCTTTTCGTTTCTCTTTGCAACACTTTTCCTCTTTGCCCTTGCCGGCAACCTAATAGGAAACTACCGCAGCTTAACAAAGGTTACAGCAGTGAGTAAGAGTCTTTTGATGCCTCTTCTGCTCCTCTTCTTCCTCTCCTCCTACCAAAGCAGTCACCATCTTTTAATTATCTTAGCCCTCCTCTCCAGTTTCTTAGGCGATTTTCTGCTCCTCTTTAACTCAAAAAGAGCCAATGTTTGCTTTATCCTCGGGATGCTCTGTTTCATCTTAACGCATCTCTTCTACAGTCTTTGGTTTCTACTGTTTGCTTCCCCCTGGAAATTCTCCCCGGTAATGCTAATGGTTGTTTTAATGCTTATCTTAGTGACCTTTTGGTTCTGGAAAACTATTTTCGCCACCAAACATAAACTCAGAATTTTACTCTGCCTCTACTGCCTACTAATTGACCTCTTAGTTTTCTCTTCTGCTTCAACGATTGCGCACGGTAATCATCTAGGGACTTTCCTTGTTTTTTTAGGAGCCCTCCTTTTTGGCTTTTCAGACTTCCTAATTGCGATGCGTCTTGTGGGTCGCACAGTTGACGATAACTCCATGGTGATGCTCTCCTACTCGCTCTCCCAGTTGATGCTCATCTGCGGGATTCTAATCCTTGCCTACTGAAGACCTCTCCTATATAGTATCCCTATGATAAAGATTTTCCCCTCCGGGAGCCTGCCATGCCTCTCCAATTGATTATCATTGTCATCTTAATCCTTTTGTCAGCTTTCTTTTCGTCTGCTGAGACTGCTTTTACCAGCCTCTCATTTATCCAAATAAGGACCCTTGAGAGTGAAAAGAGCCGCTTTAGTCGCCTAGTTGCCTCCCTCTCTAAAACTTCCGACCTCCTTTTGACAACTATTTTGATTGGCAACAACATTGTCAATATTTCAGCTTCGGCCCTGACCACAACCTATGCCCTCGCCCTCGGGGGAAGCCGCGTTGTGGGGTATGCAACCGGCCTCTTAACCCTCATCATTCTAATCTTTGGCGAAATAACCCCCAAACAACTCGCCATTAACTACAACGTCGAGATTGCCAAGCTGAGCGCCTACCCTATCAAAGGCCTTACATACCTCCTCTACCCAATTATCGCCGTTGTGCGCGCCATCAGCTCTTTTATAACGCGCCTCTTTGGACAAAGAGAGGGGGCCTCCCTCTCTTTAGAGAGTCTGATGCATGTGGTAGATGCCGCTGAAGACGAGGGCGTCGTGGACCAATGGGAGACTGCTTTAGTCCAAAAAGTGCTCCACTTCAGTGAAGCCCCTGTCAAATCGGTGATGACGCACCGTACAGAGGTCTTTAGCCTCAATGAAGAACTTACCCTCAAAGAAGCCTTCCCCCGAATGGTGGCCAGTGGCTTTGCCCGTGTCCCCGTCTACCGAGAGACCAAGGAGAACATCGTGGGAGTACTTCTCTTGAGGGATATTTTGGCGGCTGAAATGGAAGAAAAAGGCGCAGAGAAAATATCACAACTCCTCCATCTCCCCATTTTTGTCCCCGAAAGCCGCAAACTTGACGCCATGATGTTCCAGTTCCAGCAGGAGCAATTACAGATAGCGGTTGTATTGGATGAGTACGGCGGCCTTTCGGGAATTGTGACCCTCGAAGATATCGTAGAACAACTTTTCGGTGAAATCTACGATGAACACGAAACCGGAGAACTTTTAAGGATTAAAGGGGAGGCTAACGGGACTTACTTAATCAAGGCCGACACCACGATGCAGCAAATTAAAGATGATCTCGATTTAACAATTGAGAGGGAAGACCTTTCTTGCACTTTGGCTGCCTTCCTGATAGAGGCCTTGGGAAGTATCCCCATTCCCGGAGAGAAAATCGATCTCAGCTTCGGTCGATTCACCATTGTTTCGATGAAGGGGAAAAAAATAGAGTCGGTCAGGATGGAAGTGAAACAAACCGAGTTGGATTGACACCCTTTTACCTCAACGGTATGATTCGCCCATGAGCACTTACCCATTTACCGAAATTGAGAAAAAATGGCAAGAATTTTGGGAAAAACACCAAACATTTCATGTCACAGAGGATCCGAGTTTCTCCGTAGAGAAGCGGATGTACGTCCTCGACATGTTCCCCTATCCTTCGGGCGCGGGGTTGCATGTGGGCCACCCTGAGGGATACACGGCGACCGATATCTACTGTCGCTTCTTGCGCATGAACGGTTACAACGTCCTGCACCCCATGGGATTCGACTCTTTTGGTCTACCGGCGGAAAACTATGCAATTAAAACCGGAACTCACCCGCAAACGACCACTGAAAAGAATATTGAGAATTTCCGTAAGCAAATTAAGAGTTTAGGCTTCTGTTACGACTGGAGCCGTGAAGTCTCAACCCACACTGCCGAGTACTACAAATGGACGCAATGGATCTTCCTTCAGCTCTACAAAAAGGGGTTGGCTTACGAGGCAGAAACCCCCATTAACTGGTGCCCCGATTGCTTGACAGGCCTCTCCAATGAAGAGGTAAAAGATGGTAAGTGTGAAAGGTGCGGAGCTCTGGTTTCGCGTAAGAACATCCGTCAGTGGATTTTGAAAATAACAGCCTACGCTGACCGCTTGCTCAACGATTTAGAGGCCTTAGATTGGCCTGAGTCTATTAAAGCGATGCAACGTAACTGGATTGGGCGTAGTGAAGGCGCTACCGTAAAGTTTAAAATTGTTGACAGCGACAAATATCTGGAAGTTTACACAACGCGCAGTGACACCCTCTTCGGAGCAACTTATATGGTCGTCTCTCCGGAGCACCCCTATGTTGATGAGCTAATTACCGCCGAGCAGCGCCTAGAAGGTGAAGCCTACATCGAGCAAGCCACCCACAAGTCCGACTTGGAGCGGACCGATTTGGCAAAAGAGAAGACCGGCGTTTTTAGTGGCAGTTACGCTATTAATCCCGTCAACTCTGCAAAAATCCCCATCTGGATAGCCGACTACGTTCTCATCTCCTATGGAACGGGGGCCATCATGGCAGTTCCTGCCCATGATACGCGTGACTGGGAGTTTGCCAAAAAGTTTAATCTACCAATCATTGAAGTACTTAAGAGTAGCGTCGATGTGCAGCAAGAGGCGTGGACAGAGGACGGAATCCACGTTAATTCAGGCTTTATTGACGGCCTTAACAAAGAAGAGGCTATCAATAAAATGAATGCTTGGCTTGAAGAAGAGGGATTGGGGCACAAAGCGGTTAACTACAAACTGCGAGACTGGGTCTTCTCCCGTCAGCGCTACTGGGGAGAGCCCATTCCCTTGATCCACTGCAGTAAATGTGGCATTGTCCCAGTTCCCGAAGAAGAACTCCCATTGCTCCTGCCGGAAGTCGACTCCTATAGACCATCAGGGACCGGTGAGAGCCCCTTGGCAACTATTGACGCTTGGGTCAACACCACTTGCCCCTCCTGCGGGGGCCAAGCCAAACGGGAGACCAATACAATGCCCCAGTGGGCGGGGTCGTGTTGGTACTATCTGCGTTACCTAGATCCCCACAACGAGGCGGAGTTTGCCTCTCAAGAGGCTATCAACTACTGGATGCCGGTCGACCTCTATGTGGGAGGGGCAGAACACGCCGTCCTGCACCTCCTCTACGCCCGTTTCTGGCACAAAGTCCTCTTTGATCTCAACTTAGTGAATACCGAAGAGCCTTTCCAACGACTAGTCAACCAAGGGATGATTACCAGCTTTGCCTTCCAACGCCAAGATAAAACACTGGTGCCGACCGATGAGGTGGAAGAGGTGGCTGATGACGTTTTCGTTGAGAAAACCGGTGGGGAAAGATTAGAACGAGTCGTTGCCAAGATGTCCAAGAGTCTCAAAAATGTAATCAACCCGGATGAAATTATCCACGAATACGGCTCCGATGCTATGCGGATGTACGAAATGTTCATGGGCCCTCTTGAAGTCTCAAAGCCGTGGACTACCACTGGAATTATGGGTGTATATAGGTTTTTAGACCGTCTTTGGAGACTTGCCGAACGCCCAATCTTTGATGAAGAGCCTTCCAGGGAGATCTTAAAGACTCTTCATAAAACCATTAAAAAGGTAACCCACGATACTGCCAATCTCCTTTTCAATACCGCCATCGCCCAGATGATGGTCATGGTAAATGAGCTCTACAAAATTGACACCTTGCCCCGCTCAATTTGGGAGCCTTTTATCCTGCTCCTCGCCCCCTATGTTCCCCATCTGGGGGAAGAACTTTGGCAAATGGCGGGCAATACCCCTTCAGTAGCTAACCAGAAGTGGCCCGCTTTTATCGCCGAGCTCACAATTGATGAAGAGCAAGAGATTGTGGTGCAAATAAACGGCAAGGTCAGAGTCCGTTTTAATGCAGCTAAGGGCAGTAGTCAAGAAGAACTGCTAGAGCGCGCTATGGCCAGCGCAAGGATTAAGGAGCTCACCGCAGATAAAACTATTGTGAAGACAATCGTGATAGTCGATAAATTGGTAAATATTGTTGTAAAATAGAATTCACCTTTACCTATCGCGGTGTTATACTGACAGCGATTACAGGTAAAGGGGGTGTAGGATGTTTGATTCTCTTTTAGCCTCTGCCGGGTCATCCGTACCGCAGGTAGTATTGATAGCTGTTTTAGGATTGGCCGTTTTTATTGTCTTAATGTTACTCCTCAGACAAGTCTTTTGTTGGTATTGGAAAATCAACAAGACAGTGAGACTGCTTCAAAGTATCGAGCGAAAATTGGCCGTGCTATCTAATACTCCCTCAATTGAAGATAAACAAAGATAGTCTTTTGAAACTGTTAGACTAGTGCAACAACTCTTGATAAGAGCCATCACTGATTAATAAAAGTGGGTCGGGGGTCGTAATATGCCAAAAGGGGAGTTCGTCCGGTGATACTATAATTCTCAACTCCAGCGATAAATCAAAATTCAAGTAACGGACAACCCCCACAGGTAACTCTTTAACAACACACTCTTTATCTATAAAAGAGAAGAAAGAGGGGAAACAGCGCTTCTCACTTACCCAGTAACCCACAGGCAAATCATTCAAGGTAACACTCTCTAAGGGCACCATCTTGAGGGATTTTGAGCTAAGGGTATCGTTGACAACATCTTTGGCCAGGGAGTTCCAATCAAACCCATCGCCACTGCTTCGCATCTCAAGGACAAGTGCGGAGAGCTTTTCAAAAGAGAGAAAATCCAGTGGTGCATGGTAAAATTTGGAAAGGTTGAGAAGGGCTTCGGCTAAAGGGCCCTGCGCGTAGTAGAGCTTAACCTCCTTTGACCCTTCAAACGCTCCCCCCAAAGGGGTCCCTTTCCCCAAAGGATAGGCAACAAAGATAGAAGTTTTCCCATAGGGGAGTTGCAGGCGCACTCCCCGTGAATTGATGGGAATCACGAGTTGTTCAAGGTTCCCGTCGATTTGGTAGACTAGAGTGTACCAGAAGCGCCTTCCACAAAAATCTTCCCAAGGATGAGTCTCCCCGATAACCACCTCTACCGAGATCCCATTCTCGCAGTTAGTTAACAAAATTAGAATAAAGAGTGAGATAACAAGCCAGCACTTCATAAAAGAAAGAGGGAGTTCTACCTAGTTTTGCTTCAGCTCCTTTAGGTAACCTTGGCGAACCTCTAGGAAAAATTCTTTGACCTCTTTACTGTTGTAATCGGGGTAGGTCCAGGGAAAGCTGTTGTATTTTTTTGCACTGTAGAGGAGGGTCACCTCCCCATAAATTCCCCGTTCAAGGGGAATCCGGTGGCTTCTGTTTTTGGTAGTTGCCAAAATTAAATTAGCCGCCGTTAAAATACCGGGGTCGAGGTTAACCCGCCTTTTCCCCTCCAGAGAAAAATAGTCTTCAATGGCATTACTCTCAAGTTTCACTCTTGCCAACTCTTGGGGGTCTATTAAGTCTTGAAAGACAACGAAGAACCTCACGGGACTTCCCCCCATCTCTGCATCATAATAGTCGCTAAAGGTAAAGTTTATCTCTTGGGAGATAGTTTCAATTTCCCCATAGCGCTCTTGAAGGTGAAAAAGGAGTTCATCTCGATTAAAAGTGGCTTTGGCTAAGACTCCCATAAAGAATTTAACGGGCGTAAAAGGTAAAACCTCCCCCACCGCCTACCTCCTGTCTCCATGGAACGTCCCTAGGATCCTGAACGAAGCACATGCTGCAACTAACTCCTCGGTGGCCGCTTTGAAGGCTTCAAGGGCAATCATCTCTGCTTCCACAAAGAAAGAGTACTCCCAAGGTTTACCCGCTATAGGGCGTGACTCCAACTTCTTCATATTCAGCTTGTATTTTGAGAGGACTTGCAGAACATCAAAGAGAGAACCCGGTCGGTCTTTGACGGAGAAGACAAAAGCTACCCGGTTTATTGGTAGTGTACTTCTGAAAACCTCGGCATACTCCTCCCTGGAAATTACGTAAAACCGGGTAAAGTTGTTACTGTCGGTCTCAATCCCCTCTTTTAAAATCGCCATGTTATGGCGGCGTGCAGCAACTTCTCCGGCAATTGCTGCATAGGTAGGATTGCCTAGTTTAGCAATATGGGCCACGGCCCCTGCCGTATCGAAGAAGGGAAGGGCCTCCGCATGCGCCAACTCTCCGATTAAAAAGTCTTCACACTGTGCCAAACCCTGAGGATGGCTGTAAACTTTGGTTATCTGTTCAAGCGTGCTTCCCGGCAAACCGATTAGATTGTGAATTATTCTAATCTGCTTCTCCCCTACAACGGTGAGGTCGGGATGGCTATGCAGCAGGTCTAACGTTTCGTTGATGGTCCCCCCTAAGGTATTCTCCACCGGTAATACTCCGTAACGAGCTTCCCCCGTAGAGACCGCCTCAAAAGCATCTCGGAAGGTTCTACATGGGAAGGTCCCGGCGGTTTCGTCAAAGATAGCCCTGATGGCTTGTTCACTATAAGCGCCCTGTTCCCCTTGGAAAGCAATTTTTAAGGAGTGGGCCCCTTCAAGGTCAACGCCACCCCAAATTTCAACTGCAGCCCTCTTCGGCAGAATCCTCTCTAACGATTTTCCGACAACCGGACAAAGGGCTTGAATATCTTTCATTAGCTTCTCAAACTGCTGAGGATAGAGGGATTGGGGACCATCAGAGAGGGCCGCATCGGGGTCGTTGTGCACTTCTACCATGATACCACTGGCCCCTGCCGCAATTATTGAGAGGGCCACGGGAGCCACTAATTCTCTGAGCCCCGTAGCATGGGAAGGGTCGGCGATAATAGGGAGGTGGGTCAATTTCTGAACCACCGGAATGGCCGAGATATCGAGGGTGTTACGGGTAGCTATTTCGTAGGTCCTTATCCCCCGTTCACACAGTACCACTTGGTCACAACCGCTGGCCATCAGATATTCGCCGGCCATCAACCACTCCTCAATCGTTGCAGCCAGTCCCCGCTTTAAGAGGACCGGCTTACCGGTTTGCCCTACCGCTTTAAGGAGCTCGAAGTTTTGCATATTGCGTGCCCCAATTTGGAACATGTCGATATAGGGGAGCATCATCTCCACATCGTTGGGATTGACGATTTCGGTTGTTACCGGCATGTCAAAAGCATCTCCGGCTTCCCGCAGGTATTGTAGACCCTCTTCCCCCAATCCTTGGAAAGAATAGGGACTTGTACGGGGTTTGAATGCCCCTCCACGTAAAATGACAGCTCCACCTTGGCGCACTTGAGAGGCAATTGTCATAATTTGTTCACGACTCTCAACCGCACAAGGGCCGGCAATGGCCACTAAACGTTGCCCCCCAATTTTGACTTTACCGACGGTAACAATAGTGTCACTCTTTTTAAGCTCTCTGGAAGCCAGTTTGTAGGGTTTGGAGATCGGAATTACTTTTGCCACACCATCTAGGAGTTCAACCTCCCTTAAATCGATACGACTGATACCCACTGCCCCGAAAATAGTCTCTTCTTGCCCTACAATCTCTTTTACTTTAAAGGAGCGCTTTTTGAGGAAATCTTTAATGGCACTCTTTTGCGCCTCTGTAATTTGCTGTTTTAAAATAATGACCATGGTGGAATTACGCTAAATCTTTTAATCACGACTGTCAAGGTTGTAGAACTATCCTCTGTGCGCTATCATTTTCGGTATGAAAATTGAGTGGCAGACCATTTTTGAGAAGATGAAAAAGACCTTAAATGATGAGACTCTCCTGCCGGCAATCTCTACGATTGCCAGCAGGAAGCACGATCCGTTCAGAGTCCTGATTAGTACCCTTATATCGTTGAGAACAAAGGATCAAGTAACCATAGAGGCCTCTAAGCGCCTTTTTTCAAGGGCTACTACCCCTTTTGAGATGCTCCTTTTAACAGAAGAGGAGATTGGAGTTCTCATTTATCCGGCCGGTTTTTACAGGGTCAAATCAAAAAATATTCTAGCCATCAGCAAAATTCTGGTTGACGAGTATCAAGGGGAGGTTCCTAACCAAAAAGAGCTGTTAATGGCACTGCCCGGCGTCGGGACAAAAACCGCCAATCTAACGCTCAACCTAGGCTTCAATATTGAGGCTATTTGTGTCGATATCCACGTCCACCGGATCTCTAACCGGATGGGGTGGATTGCCACTCAAACCCCTGAAGAATCTGAAAAAGCGTTAGAGAAGATAATGCCACGAAAATATTGGATTCCCTTGAATGAGCTATTGGTAACCTATGGACAACAGATTTGTCGCCCAATTTCCCCCTTCTGCTCCCGTTGTGGCGTCTATAACTACTGTCAACGAATAGGTGTGGAGCGCTCTCGGTAACCCCTCTTATGGGGGTAGGTCGCCTCAACAACCTCAGCAATGACTTTAGAGCGGCCTTGTGTATAGAAATGGATTCCCGCCACATTAGAGGCTAGCAACTCTTCTACCTGCTCAATGCAAAACTGTTTACCCACCTCTCTAATTTCTTGTGCTGAAGAACACTTTTCTACCGCTTTAACCAATCTCGAGGGAATTTCGATGCTAAAAGTTTGGGGTAAGAGTTCCAAATCTCGCTTCCGTTGCAAAGGTTTTATCCCCGGGATAATAGGGACCTCAATGCCTGCCTCTCGGCACAATTTAACAAAGTTGAAGTAGTGGCTATTTTCAAAAAACATCTGGGTAACAATGTAGTGAGCTCCACTCTCTATTTTTTGTTTCAGCATAGCGATATCGCTCTCCATGTTGGGTGCTTCGATATGTTTCTCAGGGTATCCGGCAACCCCAATACAAAATTTAGCTGCTGACCACTGATTAGTAGCAATTTGTTTTACAAGGCTATCGGAGTGGGCATGCCCCCCTTGGACAGCAGAGAAGCGCTTCTCTCCATGGGGCGGGTCGCCTCTCAAAACTAAAACGTTCTCAATTTCCAGAAAAATTAACTCAGAAAGCTCATCTTCAATCTGCTCGGCACTCACCCCTCCACAGATTAAATGGGGCACGACTTCAACGCCGTACTTGTACTGTATTGCAGCCGCAAGTCCAATGGTCCCAGGCCTTTTACGGGTACTGTGCCGCTCCAAAAGTCCATCTTCCCGTTCAGTATAAATTGTCTCCATCTGGTGGTTAGTAATATTTATATAAGCAGGGTTGTAGGGTAGCAGTGTCTCGATTGCCTGGTAGATAGAGTCAATCGTCTCCCCTTTCAAGGGCGGGAGAAGTTCAAAAGTAAACAGAGGCCCTTGAGCCCTTTCAATAATTTCACACACTCGCATATTTTACCCCAACCATAACTCTAACTCATCCCGCCAAGCTCTATTTTCCCGTTTTTGGTCCGTTGTGACAGCTTCGATATTAAAATAGGAGAGCCCCTCCCCTACGAAATAAAAACCACACACGGAAGCTGTGGGTATCATAGCATAATTACCGCTTAAGGCGACCTTAATTCTCTCTTCTGCTTCCAGTAGTTCAAAAATCTGTTTTTTTTGCATGTGGTCGGGGGTCATGGGGTACCCAACTGCCGGCCTAATGGAAGGCACTTCTCCAAAACCCCACCATCGGCTTTTTAATTGCTCCTCTAGCCAACTACTGAGCGCCTCTGCCAGTCGGTCACTCACCATTGTTAAAAGCAGTCCTTTGTAGGTATCCATCTTCATCACTAACGCTTTCACCCTTAGAGCGGCTGTGGCCACAAAAAGCCCCACGGTATCGCTGTTATGTTGGTTTACATAGTCGGCTAGACAACGGCAGTAGCCTTCTCTATCAGGTTTTTGTGAACGCAAAAATCTAAAGAGAGAGGGTTTGCCCTGCGCATCAAGAAGGGTAAAAGAGTGCTCATCGTGAGCTTCGACTCGAAAAAGACCTATCACGGCAGCTAGAGAGGACTCTAATACTTCCCTAACCTCCCTAGAGTCCAGCAGTTCCTGAGCCTCTTTTATCACCTTTTGTCCCTCTTTACTTTTTAGCGGGACTCTCCAGGCAGAAGCCACCATCGCCCAATTTACAAAGGGGAGCACCGCATCCAGATCAATCTCGTCAATGGTGAAAAGGCCATAATTTTGAGCTTGTGGGGCGCTCTTTTTTTTAACAAACCGCTTAGTAATCGCTTCACTAAAGGGAAGCAATGGTCTCTCTTTAGTTGCCCATTCCTCTGCCAGCTTTGCGTAGCGCTCTCTCTTTTTTTGTAAAAAGGCGCCCTGTTCGTTGCCACTCAAGGCTAGTGCACACAAAGCTCCATCAGAGGCATCTTTTGCATGGACAACCAAGTTGTAAAGGGGAGACAGGCGCAGAGCTGTGTGGGTCTCACTGGTCGTTGCCCCTCCAATTAAAAGCGGTATTTTCATCCCAGCTTCTTTAAAGAGGGTACAGACCTTCCCCATCTCTGCCAAAGAGGGCGTTATTAACCCACTTAGCCCTACTATAGTGGCCTTGTGCTCAATCGCCTTCTCTAAAATCTTAGGCCCCTCTACCATCACTCCCAAATCGATGACTTTAAAGTTGTTACACTCCAAAACTAGGGCAAAAATATTTTTCCCGATATCGTGAACATCCCCCTTCACGGTGGCCAGCAGAACAGTCCCCCGTTGGTTCCCTTTAAGACCGCTTGTCGCTAGAAGGCGCGGTTCTAAAAGGTCGACAGCCCTTTTCATAACGCGGGCTGAGCGAACTACCTGAGGGAGAAAGAACTCCCCTTTTGCAAAGAGGGAGCCGACCCTCTCCATCCCTCTTAAAAGGGGGCCTTCAATAAGTTCTACCGGGCTCTGTGTTAGACACTCAGCCAAATCTTGCTCCAAAAAAGCGTCTTCCCCTTTAACGAGAGCCTCTGTAAGGCGCTCTTCTACAGGGAGGTTCCTCCAAGCTAAGTTAACCTCTGAGAGTTCTTTATGGGTAATATCAAACTTTTTTAGGGCCAGGGCGATCAGCTCTTCGCGGTGTTTGGCTTTGTCACCGGAGGGGCTCAATACCCGCTTTATCACTTGAACGACCTCTGTGGGGAAGAGTGCCGTGTCGAGGGGCGCTGCCGGATTAATAATCGCCATGTCAAGCGCTGCCTCCTCTAGGAAAACCGCATGAATGGCCTCCCTTAAACTATTGTTACCCCTGAAGGCAAAAGAGAGGTTGCTGAGGCCACCACTAACAGAGACCCCCGGTAGGTTTTCTTTGATCCACTTAGTCGCTTTAATAAAATCTGCACCGTAAGCATCGTGCTCTGCAATGCCGGTAGCAATCGCCAAGACATTGGGGTCAAAGATAATTGAGGCAGGCTCACAAATCTTGTTTTCTAGTAGAAGCTTATAAGAGCGGTGCGCTATAGCACATTTACGCTCAAAGGTATCCCCTTGTCCTTTTTCATCAAAGCACATCACCATAATCGCTGCGCCCATCTTGGTAATGAAACGGGCTTTATCTAAGAAAGCGTCCTCCCCTTCTTTGAGGCTGATTGAATTGACAATACATCTGCCTTGGATCTCTTTGAGGGAAGCCACTATTGTTTCCCAGGAAGAGGAGTCCACCACAAAGGGGAGTCGACTTATTTCTGGCTCTGAGGCACATAAGCGCAAGAAGGTAGTCATCTCCTGCGCACTGTCAAGGAGAGGGTCATCCATACAGATGTCTATTAAGTGGGCCCCTTTGTCGATTTGGTCTTTGGCAATCGCCAGTGCCTCTGTGTACTTTTTCTCCCTAATTAAGCGGGCAAATTTACGCGAGCCGGCCACATTGGTGCGCTCTCCCACTATTATTAGAGAATTGTGCTTTTCGAGGGTTTCCAACCCACTTAATCTTAGGGTGGGACAAGTCTGTTTTGCTTCCCGCCTTTTCCCCTTGGAAGCGACTTCTCTTAAGCTGGCTATATGGGAAGGAGTTGTCCCGCAACAGCCCCCCACAATGTTAAGGAGCCCCTCTTCTAAAAGTGGTTTTAAAAGTTGGGCAAACTCTTGAGGACTTTGGGTGTAGCGTCCATTATGGTCGGGAAACCCGCCATTGGGATGGGCACTTGTTAAGAAGGGGGAAATCTGTGCCAGCTCCCTAATAAAGGGGAGCATCTCTTGGGCACCGGTTGAACAGTTCAAACCAAGAGAAAATAGAGGATAACCAGAAAGGGTCTCTACAAAAGCTGCCAGGGTTTGCCCTGAGAGGGTTCTGCCACTCTGGTCACTAAGGGTAACGCTCACCATCACCGGTAACGTTACACTACGCTCATCCATAACAGAGTAAGCGGCAAAGAGTGCTGCCTTAGCAACGAGGGTATCAAAAACGGTTTCTATTAATAAAACATCAACGCCACCGTCGATTAAGGCCCCTATCTGTTCACGGTAGATTTCCTCGAAGTCGTCAAACGTTACTTCACGATAGGCCAGATCCTCTACGTTTGAGGAGAGGGAAGCCATTTTTCCGGTGGGGCCAATAACCCCTGCGACGTAACCCCGTTGGGCCTCTTCTACGGCTCTCCTCGCGACTTTACAAGCAGCCAGATTGATGTCGTAAACTTGTCGCTCCAGCTGAAATTCTTGCAGGGCTAACCGGTTTGCCCCAAAAGTATTGGTCTCGATTATATCGGCGCCGGCTTCCAGATAATCGCGATGAATCTGCATTATTAAAGCGGGGTGCGTTAAATTGAGCAGCTCGTTACACGCAAAGGTCGCCCCTTCTGCTTCAAGGGAAATTTTTTGAAGCATGGTTCCCATGGCACCGTCGAGGAGGACAATCCGTTCCTGTAATAAATTTTGCAGATCCATGGTGCGAATATTAGCAGGTAGTTGTTGTTCTCTCAATAGTTACCGCTTTTAATAGGTGGTAAGCGGGCTCTTCATAGGGGTGAGCCTCTAAGAGGGCCTTAATCACCTGTTCTGCTTTATCCTCTTCAAATACC
>Ga0265293_10006228_pt1 | contig 19249 bp, 16 predicted proteins | sample Munlanlewell138R_FD_192505 | JGI IMG/M metagenome (GOLD analysis project Ga0265293, IMG submission 192505) | Leachate microbial communities from a municipal landfill in Southern Ontario, Canada - Leachate well 138R | ecosystem: Engineered > Solid waste > Landfill > Unclassified | place: Canada... | reverse complement strand
TGACATCCTCGTCGTCAAAGGGGTGCAGAAAGACGGCGCCGCTCTGCCGGCTGTATGCCAGCGCCTCGGTGTAGGCGTCGTCGTACACCCCGTCCGACAGGCGCACCTCGGCGCCGTACTGCCGGGTGGCTTCAATTTTGGAAAGGGGGGCGGTGGCGGGCAGAAAGATGGTGGCGGTAATGCCAAACTGCCGGGCGGCCAACGCGACCCCCTGGGCATGGTTGCCTGCCGAACAGGCGACCACCCCCCGTTTCTTTTCCGCCTCGGTGAACAGCGACATTTTGAAGTACGCCCCCCGCAGCTTGAAGGAGCCGGTGCGCTGCAGGTTCTCGGTTTTCAGGCATAAGGTCATCTCGGGCGAGAGCCCCGAGGAGGCGATCAGGTCGGTCTTGCGGGCGACCCCTGCCAGCGCCTGCCCCGCGCGGTAGACTTTATCCAGCGTCAGCATCGCCCTCACCCCAAAAAAGCGGCGCCCCGGTCGGCGGAGGCGACCTGCCGGCGGTAGCGTGCCAGATATCCGCTCACCGGCCGCTCCGGGGGGACAAAGGCCTGTTGCCTCGTGGCCAGTTCGGCCTCGGAGAGTAGCAGCTCGAGGCGATGGGCGGGGATATCAATCAGGATGCGGTCGCCCTCCCTGACCAGCGCGATGGGCCCGCCCGCCGCCGCCTCGGGCGAGATATGCCCGATTGCCGCGCCCCGGGTCGCACCCGAAAAACGCCCATCGGTGAGCAGGGCGACCTGCTCGTCCAGCCCCATACCCGCAATGGCGGAGGTGGGGGAGAGCATCTCGCGCATGCCCGGGGCGCCTGCCGGCCCCTCGTAGCGGATCACCACCACGTCGCCCGGCTTGATGTGACCTCCGTAAATGGCGGCGATCGCCGCCTCCTCGCCGTCGAACACACGCGCGCTGCCCTCAAAGCGCATCATGGAGTCTTTCACCGCGCTGCGCTTCACCACCGCCCCTCGGGGTGCCAGATTGCCGAAAAGGGCGGCTAACCCCCCCGTCGGGGCATAGGGTTCGGAGACCGGACGGATGACACGGTGGTCGATCTTGCCACACCCGCGCACCACCTCTCCGAGCGAGGCACCCGACACCGTCAGGGCGTCCTCGTGCAGCAGGCCCGCCCGGCACAGCTCCGCCATGACCCCCGTCACGCCGCCCGCCTGCCACAGGTCCTGCATATGGTGCGCCCCGGCGGGTGCTAACCGGCAAAGGTTGGGGGTGCGCTCGCTCACCTCGTTGACAATGGGCAGGGTCAGCTCGATCCCCAGCTCATACGCCAGGGCGAACAGGTGCAGCACCGAGTTGGTGGAGCAGCCCAGCGCCATGTCGGTGGTCAGGGCGTTTCTGAGCGCCCGCTCGTCCATGATGTCGCGGGGAAGGCGGCCCGCCGCCACCGCCGCCATGACCGTGCGCCCCGCCTCTTTGGCCAGATGCAGGCGGTGGGCGTAGACGGCGGGGATGGTGCCGTTGCCGGGCAGGGCGATGCCCAGCGCCTCACACAGGCAGTTCATGGAGTTGGCGGTGAACATACCTGAACAGGAGCCGCAGCCGGGGCAACTGTCACAGGTCAGCCGGTTTAGCTCCGCCTCGCTGAGCTTGCCGGCGTGGAACGCCCCCACCCCCTCAAAGACCGTGTTCAGGTCGCTGCCGTCCAGCGACAGCATGGGCCCGCCCGAGACAAACACCGAGGGGCGGTTGAGCCGTGCCGCCGCCAGCAGCATCCCGGGAACAATCTTGTCACAGTTGGGGATAAAGACTATCCCGTCAAAGTTGTGCGCCATGACCATGCACTCGATGCTGTCGGCGATCAGCTCCCGGGTGGGCAGGGAGTAGTGCATCCCCTCATGCCCCATGGCGAGCCCGTCGCACACCCCGATGGTGTTGAACTCCATGGGGGTACCGCCCGCGAGCAGGATGCCGTCCTTGACCGCGCGGGCGACCGATTGCAGGTGGACATGGCCGGGGGCGACCTCGTTGAAGGAGCAGGCGATGCCGATGAGCGGCCGCCGCATCTGCTCCGCCGAGTAGCCCATGGCGCTCATCAGCGCACGCTTGGGAGCCTGTGAGGGCTCCTGCAATCGCAGTCGGTTGGTCATGAGGGGTCCTTCTTTCGCTCGTCGGCCGCCTGCCAGCTCATGTTGGCGCGCAGCTCGGCACCCACTTTTTCGATGGGCAGTGCGGCCTCCTTTTCGCGGCGCGCCGTGAAGGTCGGGCGGCCGGTCCTGTTTTCGTTCAGCCAGTTGTTGGCGAAGCGACCGTCCCTGATCTCGTCCAGCACACGGCGCATCTCCGCTTTGGTCTGCTCGGTGATGATGCGGTCGCCCACCGTGTAGTCGCCGTACTCCGCCGTGTCGCTGATAGAGTAGCGCATGAAGGACAGCCCGCCCCTGACCACCAGGTCAATGATGAGCTTCATCTCATGGACGCACTCGAAATAGGCGCTCTCGGGCTGGTACCCCGCCTCCACCAGCGTGTCAAAGCCGGCTTTCATCAGGGCGGTGACACCGCCGCACAGCACGCACTGCTCCCCGAACAGGTCGGTCTCGGTTTCCTCGCGGAAGGTGGTGTCCAGCACCCCCGCGCGGGCGCCGCCGATCCCCCTGGCGTACGCCAGGGCCGTCTGGTGCGCCTGTCCGTCCGCGTCCTGCTCGACCGCCACCAGGCAGGGCACGCCCTTGCCCTCTACGTACTGACTGCGGACGGTGTGCCCCGGCCCCTTGGGGGCGATCATGATGACGCTGATGTTCTGCGGGGGCTTGATCTGCCCGAAATGGATGTTGAAGCCGTGGGCAAATCCCAGCACCATGCCCGGGCGCAGGTAGGGGGCGACATGCTCATGGTAGATGGCCGCCATTTTCTCGTCATTGACCAGCATCATGACCATGTCCGCCCGTTTTGTCGCCTCGGCGGTGGGGTAGACGTCAAACCCGTCGGCTTTGGCGCGCACGGCACTGGTCGAGCCTTCATACAGCCCGATAATCACCGTGACCCCGCTGTCGCGCAGGTTCTGGGCGTGGGCGTGCCCCTGGCTGCCGTAGCCGATCACCGCGATGGTTTTGCCCGCCAAGAGGGCAGGATTGCAGTCCTTTTCATAATACATGTGTGCCATGGTTCTCTTCTCCTTGTATCTGTGATATTTTTAGGGTATTCTGTGTACCGACCGACAGCGCGAGCGCCCCGGAGCGGCAGAGCTCCAAAATGCCGAAGGGCACGCACGCCTCAATGAAGGCCTGGATGCGCCGGGGGGGGCCGGTGAGGTCGGCGGTGAGGGTGCGCTCGCCGAAATCCATGACCTTGCCGCCGTACTCGTTGACCAGGGCGGTGACCGCGCTGTTCCCCTCGCCGTTGACCTTCAGCTTGATGAGCAGGTGCTCCACCGAGACGGCTTCCTCCTCTTCCAGCAGGACGGCCGCTTTGACGTCATACAGCTTGGAGAGCTGGCGGATGACCTGCTTTTTGATATACTCGTCGCCGGTGGACACAATGGTCATGCGGGAGTAGCGGGGGTCCTCGGTCTCGCCCACCGACAGGCTGTCAATGTTGTACCCCCGCTTGCCGTACAGGCCGGCAATGCGGTTCAGCACGCCGAAGCGGTTGTTCACCAGCAGCGCGACGGTAAATCGTTTGTTCACGTGTTATCCCTCCAATCCTGTAATCATTTCCCGGACCGAGCCGCCGGGGGGGATCATGGGCAGCACCTTGGCATCCGGGTCAATGCGGCAGTCGAGTAAAAACGGTCCCTCGACGGCGGCGGCCTGTGTGAGTGCCGCTTTCAGTTCGTCCGAGCTGCGCACCGTCGCCCCGTCGGCGCCGAACGCCCGCGCCAGGGCGACAAAGTCGGTCCGGCGCTCCAGGGTGGTAGAGGCGTAGCGGCTCTCGTAAAACATATTCTGCCACTGCCGCACCATGCCCAGTACCCCGTTGTTGAACAGCACCACCAGCAGGGGCAACCGCTGGCTGACGGCGGTCGCCATCTCGTTCAGGTTCATGCCGAAACTGCCGTCTCCTGTAAACAAAACCGTTCTTTTCCGCCCGTTCGCCAGACAGCCGCCGATGGCGGCCCCCATGCCGAATCCCATGGCTCCCAGCCCGCCCGAGGTGAGCAGGGTGCGGGGGCGCTCCACCGGATAGTGCTGCATGACCCACATCTGGTGCTGGCCGACGTCGGTGGCGACCACCGTCTCGGGGGGGACGGCCTGCCGGACACGGCGGATGATGGCGGCGGGGGTGAAGCGGGCCTCCTCTGCCGCGGCGTCGTCCTTGGCCCTCAGCGACAGCACGGTGTCCACCCACTGCCGGTGCTGCCGCTCTGTCACCAGGGGCAGCAGACGGGTGAGGGTCTGCTTCGCATCGCCGCACACCTCGATGATGGAGGGGACGTTCTTTCCGAGCTCGGCCTCGTCAATATCGATGTGGACCACCGTGCAGTTTTTGGTGTACTCCTCAATCCTGCCGGTGGCGCGGTCGCTGAAGCGCACCCCCACGGCAATCATCAGGTCGGCCTCCGACTGCGCATAGGTGGAGGCATAGCGGCCGTGCATCCCGCACATGCCCAGGTTCAAAGGGTAGCTGCGGGGGATGGCCGACAGCCCCATCATCGACAGCCCGATGGGCGCGGAGAGTTTGCGGGAGAGCTCGAGCACCTCCGCCCCCGCCCCCGACGCCAGCACGCCGCCGCCGCAGTAGATGAAGGGGCGCTCGGCGCGGGCAATCGCCTCCAGCGCCTCGGTGAGGTCGGGCTCTTTCAGGGGTCTCGGACGGGGCGCGGGCCCCTCGCCGCGGTACTCGCAAGCGGCGCGCTGCACGCTTTTCGGAATGTCCACCAGCACCGGCCCCTGCCGCCCGCCGGAGGCGAGCGCGAAAGCCTCCGCGATGGTCCCCTCCAGCTCCGCCACCTCACGCACAATGAAATTGTGCTTGACCACCGGCTGGGTGATGCCCACAATGTCCACTTCCTGAAAGCTGTCCTTGCCGAGCAGGGGGACGGCGACATTGCCGGTGATGGCGACCATGGGGACCGAGTCTAAGTAGGCGTTGGCAATGCCCGTGAGCAGATTGGTCGCCCCCGGGCCGCTGGTGGCGATCACCACTCCCGGCCGGCCCGACACCCGGGCATAGCCGTCGGCGGCGTGGGCGGCGCCCTGTTCGTGCGCAGTGATGACATGGCGGAGGCGGTCCCGGTTGCGGTAGAGCTCGTCGTAAATGTCCAGCACTGCGCCCCCGGGGTACCCGAAGACGGTGCCGACGCCCTGCCGTATCAGCGCCTCCACTAAAATCTGCGCGCCTGTTCGCATCATGTGTTTCTCCTGCCTTTCCTTGCTTGGGTTGTCAATAAAGAAGGGGCCCGCAGCGTCTGCTGCGGGCCCCTACGAAGTGGCTAAGTTCACTCTCCGTCCGGCACATCAGCACAACGCAAAGAAGCATTATCAATAAGAATGATAATGCTAATCAGTACGATGACTACGAGTGCGCTGAAGGTGAAAGCGGACATGAGTTTCTCCTCTGCTATGGTACCGGGCGGATGTTGCCCGGGCAACTTGTGCAGCTATGATACCATAGTATGCTCTTTTTGTCAATAGGTTTTTTTCATTTTCAGGGACAATGGCGCAGGACCGCCTCGGTCATCTGCTCGGTGGAGACAAACGGCTGCCCCGCCCCGCCGGCCAGATCCCGCGTGCGCGCCCCCTCCGCCAGCGCCCGTGCCACCGCCTGCTCGACGGCACCCGCCGCCTCGTGCAGGCCCAGTGAGTGGCGCAGCAGCAGGGCCGCCGACAGAATGGCGGCCAGGGGGTTGGCCAGCCCCTGCCCGGCAATGTCGGGCGCCGAGCCGTGGATGGGCTCGTACAGCCCGAACCGCCCCTCGCCCAAAGAGGCGGAGGGGGAAAGCCCGATGGAGCCGGTGACCGCCGACGCCTCGTCGCTCAGAATATCGCCGAACAGGTTGCTGCACACCAGCACGTCAAAGTCGGCGGGCGCGCGCACCAGCTGCATGGCGGCATTGTCCACGTACAGGTGCCGCAGGGTGACCGCGGGGTACTCCGCCGAGAGCGACACCATAACCTCCCGCCACAGCCGGGAGCTTTCCAGCACGTTTGCCTTGTCCACGCTGGTTAGCTGCCGCCGCCGCCGCATGGCCAGCTCGAACGCCACCCGGCCGATCCGGCGCACCTCCGCCGCCGTGTAGCACTCGGTGTCAAAGGCGGCCTCGCCCCGGTCGGTGGCCCGCCGGCCCCGCTCGCCGAAGTAAATGCCCCCCACCAGCTCGCGCACAATCAGCATATCCATGCCCCGCGCGGCAATGTCCGCACGCAGCGGGCAGGTGTCCCGCAGGGCGGGGTGGAGGAGGGCGGGGCGCAGGTTGGCATACAGGCCGAGCTGCTCGCGCAGGCCTAAAATGGCGCGCTCCGGCCGCCTGTCGCCGGGCAGGGTGTCCCATTTCGGCCCCCCCACGGCGCCCAGCAGTACGGCGTCGCTCGCCCGACACACCCGCACGGTTTCGGCGGGCAGGGGCTCGCCCGTCGCGTCAATGGCGGCGCCCCCCGCGAGGACGTGGCGATAGGTGAGGCGGTGGCCGTGGGCGGCGGCGACCCGGTCCAGCACCGCCAGCGCGGCACGGGTGACCTCGGGACCGATGCCATCGCCCTCAATCACGGCAATGCGGTAGTTCATACGCTGCCCTCCCCCCGCTGTGCCTGTGCCATCTTCATCAGCCCGCCCGCCCGGATGATTTGCTGCAGGAAGGGGGGAAAAGGCGGCACTTCATACTGTAACCCCCTGCTTTCATTGTGTAAAATGCCACGGTCGAAGTCGGCCGTGAAAGTGTCCCCCTCGGCGGCGTCGGCCACCGCCTGCGGGCACTCCAAGATGGGAAGGGCGATATTGAGGGCGTTGCGGAAGAAAATGCGCGCGAAGCTCGCCGCCACCACGAGGGAGACCCCGCTCGCCGCGAGGGCGATGGGCGCATGCTCGCGGGAGGAGCCGCAGCCGAAGTTTTCCCCCGCGACCAGGATACTGCCCGGGCCGAGCTTCTCATGAAAGCGCGGGTCCAGGTCCTCCATGCAGTGGCGCGCCAGTTCGGCGGGGTCGGCGGTGTGCAGGTAGCGCGCGGGGATGATGACGTCGGTGTCGATGTTGTCGCCGTACTTGATGATACTGCCGCTGAGTTGCATGATCAGATACCTCCTATCTGTTCAGGGGAGACAATTTTGCCGGCGACCGCCGAGGCGGCGGCCACCGCGGGGCCGGCCAGCCAGACCTCGCTGGTGCTGTGCCCCATGCGCCCCACAAAGTTGCGGTTGGTGGTGGAGACGGCGCGCTCGCCCGCCGCCAGAATGCCCATATGCCCGCCCAGACAGGGCCCGCAGGTCGGGGTGGAGACCACGCAGCCCGCCGCGATGAAGGTTTCGATATAGCCGGCCTTCAGCGCATCCATATAAATCTGCTGGGTGGCGGGGATGATGATGGTGCGGCAGTCGGGGTGCACGGTCCTGCCCCGCAGCACGCGGGCGGCCGCCGCCAGGTCGGACAGGCGGCCGTTGGTGCACGAGCCGATGACAGCCTGCTGGACCGGAATCTCGGGCAGGGTGTGCACCTCCCGCGTGTTGTCGGGGGAGTGGGGGGCGGAGACGGTGGGGCGGATGGCCGACAGGTCAACCTCGATCACCCGCTCATAGGCGTCGGTACCCTCCACGCGACAGGGCACGGTGTCATGGCCGCGCTCTGCTTCATACGCCGCGGTCAGCCCGTCGGTTTCAAACACGCCGTTTTTCGCGCCCGCCTCGATCGCCATGTTCGCCATGGTGAAGCGGTCGTCCATGGACAGGTGCGCCAGCCCCTCCCCGCAGAACTCCATGGAGCGGTACTGCGCGCCGCTCACGCCGATCTGCCCGATGATGGACAGAATGATGTCCTTGCCGCTCACCCACTCGCCCGGCCGGTTTTTGAGGACAAACAGGATGGCGGGCGGCACGCGCAGCCAGGTTTTCCCCGTCGCCATGGCAAAGGCGATGTCGGTGGAGCCCATGCCGGTGGCAAAGGCCCCCAGCGCGCCATAGGTACAGGTGTGGGAGTCCGCGCCGACAATCAGCTGCCCGCTGCGGGCGTGCCCCTTTTCGGGCAGCAGCGCGTGCTCGATGCCCATACAGCCCGCGTCATAAAAGTGGCGGATGCCCTGCGCCCGGGCAAAGTCGCGCACCAGCCGGCACTGCTGGGCGGAGGCGATGTCCTTGCAGGGGACAAAGTGGTCCATGACCAGCACGATCTTATCGGGGTCACAGACTTGGGTGAAGCCGTGCGCCTCCAGCTCCCTGATGGCGACCGGGGCGGTGATGTCGTTGGCGAGCACCACATCCACCGCCGCCAGTACAGTCTCCCCCACGCGGGGGAGGCGGCCGTCCGTGTGGGCGGCGATGAGTCGTTGGGTCATGGTCGCGCTCATGAGTGTTCCTCCTTGCTTTGGCAGTAGCGCATCAGTTTGTTGAGTGTATGCACGTAGGACAGAATACTTGCCTCGATCACGTCGGTGGAGAGCCCTTTCGCCGAAAAGGTCTTGTCTTCATAGCGCAGGGTGGTCAGCACCTCGCCCAGGCTGTCCTTGCCCTCGGAGACCGACTGGATGACATAGTTTCCAAAGACAAAGGGCGGGGGACAGACCAGCTTATCCACCGCCTTGTAGGCGGCGTCCACCGGGCCGTTGCCCAGCGCCACATCCTCGGAGAGGACGCCGTCCCGCTCGAGCGTGATGACGGCGGTGGCGGCCTCGGTACTGCCCGTATGCACCGTAAATGCCCGGAGCGTGTACAACCCCCCCTCCTCCTGCGGCATGCGGTCCAGCACCAGCGCCTCAATGTCGCTGTCGGTGACCTCTTTTTTCTTGTCGCACAGGTCTTTGAAAGCGGCAAAGGTACGCTCGCTTTCCTCCGGGGAGAGCCGGATGCCCATGGCACCCAGCTTTTCCTCAAAGGCGTGCCGGCCCGAATGCTTGCCTAAGATGATTTTGTTCGAGGGAATGCCGATGTCCTCGGGGCGCATGATCTCATAGGTATTGCGGTTGGCCAGCACACCGTGCTGGTGAATGCCCGCCTCGTGGGCAAAGGCGTTGGGCCCCACAATGGGCTTGTTGAAGGGCACGGTTCTGCCGATCACGCTGTATACCGCCTTGCTGGCGCGGTAGAGCTGGGTGGTGTCAATGCGGGTATGGGCACGGTACAGGTCGGCCCGGGTGCGCAGCGCCATGACCACTTCCTCGAGCGGGGCGTTGCCGGCGCGCTCGCCCAGGCCGTTCACCGTGCACTCCACCTGCCGCGCGCCGCCCAGCACCCCCGCCAGGGAGTTGGCGCTCGCCATGCCCAGGTCGTTGTGGCAGTGCACCGACAGGGTCACCCCCTCGCACTCGGGCACGGCCGCCCGCAGCCCTTCGATGGCCGCCCGCATCTCGCCGGGGGTGGTGTACCCCACCGTGTCCGGGATGTTGATGACCGAGGCCCCGCTCCGGATGGCGACCCGCACGACCTGCGCCAGGAAATCCGGCTCGCTGCGCATGGCGTCCTCGGCGGAAAACTCGATATCGGGGCAGTAGCGGCGGGCATACGCCACCATGGCGGCCACCCGCTCCAGTACCTGCTCGGGGGTCATTTTCAGCTTGCACGCCATATGAATGGGGGAGGTCGCCAAAAAGACATGAATACGGGGGGAGACCGCCCCGCGCAACGCCTCATAGGCGGCGTCAATATCCCGCTCGATACAGCGCGCCAGAGAGGCGACCGAGCAGTCCTTCACCGCCCGTGCCACCGCCGCCACCGACTCAAAGTCGCCGGGGGAGGAGGCGGCAAATCCTGCCTCCATCACGTCAACCCGCAACTGCTCAAGCCGCCGCGCAACCTCGATTTTTTCGGGCAGATGCATACTGCAGCCGGGCGCCTGCTCGCCGTCCCGCAGTGTCGTATCAAAGATTTTTACTTGACTGGACATGGTTCCTCCTTCCGGCCGTGGCCGATGTTTTTTATTTAGTGGCGAATGCCAGTGAACTTGAGGGGATCTCGGGCCCGGCGCTGTCAAAAACAAACAGGGCTTGCGGCGATGCCGCAAGCCCTGTTTCAACAAGTACTCCCTGTCATGAAACCTCGGTCTGCAAACAACGCACAAAGCCGTTATTGTCGGCAAGAGCCAGACCAATAACGGTAAGAGCGAGGGTTGCAAGGGCCAAATGACGCATGGCAGAGATCCTTTCGTCAGTCTGAGGGGTCGGCCAAACAGTGCCGCCCGTTAAGTAGAGGCAGTATAGCACGGAAATGTTGCGTTGTCAACTGCTTTTCCGATTGTTAACAGTATATTCATATTTTGGCGTTTGGGTGCAGGCGGCGCTGCAACTCGGCCGCCATGTGCCGCATACGATCATAGGCATACTCAAAAAAGGCCTCCTGGCTTTCGCAGTACCGGTAGAGGGACGGGTGCCCCTCCGCAAAGGGCTCGCGCAGCCGGCGGCACCCGCCGCGGCACAGGGGGAACCAGCGGCACCGGGCGCACTTCGGGTCCCGGTAGAGCGACTCGGCGACAAACTGCCGCGCCCGCTCGCCCGTCAGCAGCTCTCCAAGGGCATGGGTGTGGATATTGCCCAGCCGGTACTCGTCCAGCCCGTAAAAGTCGCAGGGGTAGACCTCCCCGTCGGCCTCCACCACCGCCGTGACGCTGCACACACCGCTCATGCCACAGCACTCGGGAGGCCGGCCCATCAGCATGCCCACATAGTTGTCAAACAGGCGCACGCTCACGTACTCCCCCGCCAAAAAGTCGCGGTAGTAGCGGTCAAAGACGGTTTTCAGAAAAAGGGTGTAGCGCTGGGGGGTCAGCGAATGCGGGTGCGCCGCGCCGTCAAAGTCGTCCAGGCACGGGATGAACTGCAACAGGCGGTGCCCCTGTTTTTTCAGAAAATCATACACCTGTCCGCCGTGGCGCGCCACCGAGCGGCTCACCACGCACAGGATATTGTAGTCGGCGCCCTGCCGGTCGAGCAGCTCTGCCGCGCGCATGACCCGGTCAAAGGTCCCCTTGCCCTGCGCGTCCACACGCATGTCGTCGTGCAGCGCCCGCCCGCCGTCCAGCGACAGCCCGACCAAAAATCCGTGCCGGGCGAAAAAAGCGGCGTATGCCTCGTCCACGAGCAGTCCGTTGGTCTGGATGGCGTGGTGAATGGTCACCCCCTGGGTGTTGTAGCGGCTCTCCAGCGACAGCAGCGTCTCATAAAACGGCAGCCCCGCCAGGGTCGGCTCGCCCCCCTGAAAGGCAAAGGTGCACGCTCCCTCCGCCAGCGCCAGCGCCTGCGACACCAGCCGCTCCAGCGTCTCCGGGCTCATCCTGCCGTGGGAGGGCAGTGCCCGGCGGCCGGCGACGTCATGGTAGAAACAGTAGCGGCAACGCAGGTTGCACTGGCCGGAGACCGGCTTGATCAGCAATGAAACGGGTGGCACGGAAGTCCTCCTTCTCTGTGAGCGGCCGCCCGACACACCCCCCCGCCCCGCGGGCGGCGCGGGAGCAGAGAACGGTCACCAAAACGGTTTCCCCGTCTGCCTCGGCCCCCGCACGGCGGGCGGCGCGGGAGCGGAGAACAGGCAAAACAAATAGCGGCAGGGCAGGGATGATGTCCCCCGCACGCGGGGCGGCTTGACGTTTTCGCGGACACGGCAAGCTATAGGCGGTGACGGTGTCCCCCGCGCGGCGGGCGGCGCGGGAGACGGTCAGTCAGTCGATCAGCCTGCGGCGGCTCTCCCACGCCCGCACCGCGCCCCGCAGCTTCTCCCGCCGCTCGGCAAAGCGCGGGTCGTCCAGTTGGTTGAACTTTTCGTGGGGGTTGGTGGCATAGTCGTAGTACTGCTCCGCGCGCTCGCCCACGTTGTAGAGCGCATAGGCGGCGTGGCGGTCGACTGCCGCCGTGCCGTACTGGCTTTCCACAATCACACACTCACGCCCGAGGTCCTCGGCCTCCCCCTCGGTGAGGGGCTTCAGCGACAGCCCCGTCAGGTGCGCGGGGATGCGTGCCCCGGCGTAGTCCAGCACGGTGCAGATCAGGTCGGTCCCGTTCGAGACCGGCACGTCACTCAGCACGCCGCGCCGCTTGCCCGACACGCCCCTCACCAGCAGCGGGATTTTGGTGGCCTCCCGGTACAGCGCGGTTTTATGCTCGAGCTTATGGCTGGCGTCCATATCGCCGTGGTCGCTGGTGAAAATGACCACCGTGTTGTCAAAGTCCGCCCTCCGCCGGGCGGCATCGAGCACCCGGCCAATCTGGCGGTCAACCAGCTCGGTCAGCCGGGCGTAAGTATAGCGGTGCAGCCGCCAGTCGCGGTCGGTGTAGTTTTTCCGAGAGAGCTGCTTGAACATCCGCTTGGACTGCATGATGGTGATGGCCTCCGGCTCGTCCTGGGCGGGTAGGTAGTTTTCGGGCAGCGGCGGGCAGACCCGCTCGTAGAATTCCGCCTCGCTCACCCCCGCCGGCGGCTGTTGGGCGCACCGCATGGTGGAGTTTTCCACCGGGTAATGATTTTTGATATAGACATCTTCCTCCGCCACCGCGTTGTCCGAGATGGCCATGAAGCAAATATCGTGCGGATTGATGAAGGAGGCCACCAGGAAGTAGGGGCGCTCGTCGCTTTGGTCGGCCAGAAAGTCGGCGCAGGCGTCCGCCAGCCCGTCACGCTCATCGTCACACAGATACTCAAACCCCAGCTCCGCGGCAGTGGTAGCGGGCAAATGTTCCTTGCCGCCGTACGCCGCGCGGTACCCCGCCGCGCTCATCAGCTTGCCAAAGCCGTTTTCCGTCACCACCTCCGGCAGGCGGTCGGTCGGCATTTCCTTGTCGGCGTCGTTGCTGCGAATGCCCAGCTCGCTCGGATACAGCCCGGTAAACAGGCTGAAGCGGGAGGGCAGGCACACCGGGTTGGTGCAATAGGCGTTGGTGTAGCGCACCCCCTCGGCGGCAATGGCGTCCATGTGCGGGGTGTGCAGGTACGGATTCCCCGTACAGCTCATCATCCCGGCACTCTGCTGGTCGGTCATGATCCACAAAATATTTGGCTGTTTCCCCATGATGTTTCCCTTTCCGGCGCGGGCAGTTCGCGCCCGCCAAAAGGCCGCATGCCGCCTTTTGGCATGACATTGAGCATCCTTTGGAATGATAAAGCCATTGTAGCAAAAGCGGGTGCGCCTGTCAAGCTGTCCCTGTGCCTTTTATGCGCCGCGCACCGCCGCCCGCGCCGCCTTTTTTGAGCCGCCCGCGCCGCGCTGCCCGTCATTCATTAACATTTTACACAAAATGCATTGCTTTTTTTTGTGAATATGGTAAAATAAATGAGATTGGACAAATCCCCCGCATTCATGGAATGCCTGCCCGCGCCAGCACTCTGCTTTTTGACGCGTACAGACAGGAAAGAGGCCTCTGATGCATTGCTATCCCGAAAAAATCCGCATCGGGTCACTGTTTGTGACCGTGGCGGCGGCACTGCTCGCCGCTGTCCTGCGCACCGTCGCCATGCTCACCGCCTACGAGCCGGAGAGTGGCTACTTTGCCCTGGACTGCCTGCCGCTGAAACTCGCCGACGGGCTGTCCGTGCTATTTGTCGCCGGCTGTCTGCTGTTGCTCCCGTGGCTGGCCGGACGGCTGTCGCTGTCCGCCGAGCGGGGGAAGCTGCTCCCCCTCACCGCCGCGGGGCTCACCCTCTGCTGCCTGTTTTTCGGCGCCAAACTCCTCAGCGGCCCCTCGGCCGCCCCCACCCCCTTTTCCGATGTGACGGGGCTGTTAAGCGGCGCATGGGTCACCGGCAAAGTGGCGGCGGTGTTCTGCCTGCTCGGCGCAGTGTACTTCGCCTGCCTGCTCCTTTCCCGCCGGGCCGTCTGTCCGGTGCGCGCGCTGGGAGGGCTGGCAATGGTGCTGTTCGGCCTGTTCTACACCCTCTACCTCTACTATGTGCCCTACCTGCCCCTGGGCAGCAGTCTCAAATCCCTGCACATGGCGGTATTCATCTCGGTCTTTCTGTTCTTCCTGTATGAAAGCCGCCTGGCCTTGGGGCGCAACGGTTGGGCCATGCACCATGTCTTTGGCATAGTCGCCGCCTTTCTCTGCCTGAGCACAGCGCTGCCCGAGCTGGTCTTTCTGCTGGTGCGCGGGCAGTCGGCCATGGAGGACTACGCCTATGCCCTGCTGCTGGAAGCGCTGTTTTTGTTCATCTTTGCCCGCCTGTGCACCTTGGCCCCTGGCGTGGGCGCCCCGCACACGACACAGCCGCTACCCGACGAGCCGCCGGCATCCGACAGCGAACCGCTGTCCGATCCTGAGCCTGATACAGACGAGTCACCGGCAGCCGACGCCGAGCCTTGCCCCGACGGGCCGGCCGTGACAGACCTTGCCGCCGAGGCGGAGGACCCGGCCGAATAGTCACCCATCAAGCCAAAGGGAGGAAAGACATGCAGCAGACCATTCTGGTGGTGGACGGCAACAGCATCATCAACCGCGCCTATTACGGCATCCGCCCCCTGACCACCCGCACCGGCAAGCATACCAATGCCATTTACGGCATGATCAATATCATCTCCCGCCAACTGGAGGCGCTTGCCCCCGACTATGCGGCGGTGGCGTTTGACCTGAAGCACCCCACCTTTCGCCACCGTCTCTACCCCGAATACAAGGCCGGCCGCCGCCCCACCCCCGACGAGCTGCTCTCCCAGTTCGACGACGCCAAGGCCTGCCTGCGCGCCATGGGGCTGTCGGTGCTGGAGTTGCCCGGCTATGAGGCGGACGACATTCAGGGCACCCTCGCCCGTCTGGCGCAGCGCGTGCCGGGGACGATGACCTATATCCTGTCGGGCGACCGCGACCTGCTGCAGCTCATTGACGAGCGCACCACCGTGCTGCTGGCGGGCAACCGCGAGACGGTGACGTACGACACACGCCGGTTTGTCGAAGAATACGCAATCAAACCCACACAACTGGTGGACGCCAAGGCACTGATGGGAGACCCCAGCGACCATATACCGGGGGTGGCGGGGATAGGGGAGAAAACCGCCCTTGCCCTCATCGCCCGCTTTGAAACGCTGGACAACCTCTATGAGCACCTCGACTCCCCCGACATGAAGGCAGGCGTGCGGGACAAGCTCGCCGCCGGCAAAGACAGCGCCTTTCTGTCCCGGACCCTGGCTACCATCATGACCGACGTCCCCCTGCCCCACTCGCTGGAGCAGTTGCGCTGGGGCGGGATTGATAAGGGCGCCTTCTACGCCAAGTGCGCCGAGCTGGAGTTCGCCGCCCTTATCCGTAAATATGAGTTGACGCCGCCGGCCGCAGAGGCGACCCCCGCCTCCGCCGTTTGTGTAAATGAAACTTGTCATCTGCCGGCCGGGGAGATTGTTGCCGGCATCGGGGAGCGTTTTGCCGTGCAGCTGCTCTGTGACGAGGTGTACCTGTACAGCCCGTCTCTGGGGCAAGTCTGCCCCAAAGAGGGTGTGACGGCACTCACCCCCCTCTTTGACGGCACAAAAGAGGTGGTCTGCTATGACAGCAAAGCGATGCTGCACTACCTCTACCGACACGATATCCCCTGCGACACCGTCCCGCTCGACCTGATGCTCTATGCCTACGTGCTGCACGGTACCCACGGGCAGGCCACCCCGGCGGGGCTGGCGCTGTCGGTGCTGGGGCAGTCCTACGACCCGGACACCCCCGCCCCCGAGCTGCTCTGGCAACTGGAGGCCGCCCTGCGTCCGGAGGTCCGGGCGAACGGCTGCGAGCGGCTGCTGTTTGAAGTAGAGTTGCCCTTGGCGTGTGTGCTGGCCGAGATGGAGCGGACAGGCTTCAAGCTGGACCGCACGGGCATGGTCGCCTTTGGGGAGGAACTGACCGCGGCGGCGGACGCGGCCGCCGAGCGCATCTGCATGATGGCGGGTCGGCCCTTCAACATCAACTCCCCGAAGCAACTGGGTGAGGTGCTCTTTGAGGAGCTGGGGCTGCCCGTCCAGCGCAAGACCAAGACCGGGTACTCCACCGACGCCGAGGTGCTGGAAAAGCTGCGGCACTACCACCCCATCGTGGAGGAGGTGCTGGAGTACCGGCAACTGACCAAATTGTACAGCACCTACGCCGTGGGGCTGGTGGCGGCGGCGGACCGGGACGACCGCATCCACACCGACTTCAGGCAGGCGCTGACCGCCACCGGCCGCCTGTCCTCGTCCGAGCCGAATTTGCAGAACATCCCCATCCGTACCCCCCTGGGGCGGCGGATGCGCCAATACTTCATCACCGACCCGGGCCGGGTGCTGGTGGACGCCGACTACTCGCAGATTGAGCTGCGCCTGCTGGCGCACCTGGCGGGGGATGCCGCCATGAGCGAGGCCTTCCGGGAGGGCAGGGACATCCACGCCGCCACCGCCGCGGCGGTGTTCGGGGTGCCGCTGTACGCCGTGACCGACGAGCTGCGCAAGCGCGCCAAAGCCGTCAACTTCGGCATTGTCTACGGCATCGGCCCCTACTCGCTCTCGCAGGATCTGCACATCAGCCAGGCGCAGGCCAAGCGCTATATTGACAGCTACCTTGCCAGCTACCCGGGTATCCGAGACTACCTGGACCGCACGATTGAAGAAGCCGAGGCCTGCGGCTATACCACCACCATTCTGGGCCGCCGCCGCTATATTCCCGAGCTGAAAGCCTCCAATGCCGTCACCCGCGCCTTTGGCCGTCGGGTGGCGATGAACAGCCCGATTCAGGGCAGTGCCGCCGACATGATGAAGGTGGCGATGCTCGCCGTCCACCGCCGGCTGCGGCGGGAAGTGCCCGCGGCGAGGCTGGTGATGCAGGTGCATGACGAGCTGATTGTGGAGGCCCCCCAGGCCGACGTCCCCGCCGTGCGCCGCATTCTGCGGGAGGAGATGGAGGGGGCGCTCTCGCTCTCGGTCCCCCTCACCGCGGACGTGTCGGCGGGTGACAACTGGCTGGACGCCAAATAGCCCTCTTGCCGCCGGAACCCCCCCTTTTTTCTATGGAACAGAGGGGATGGGCGGCCGGGCGAGGCGTGTTTGCTCGTTATTTTTAGAACGGATTTTGATAGAAAGCAGGGTTTATGGGACTTTTTCAAGGCATTTTATTTTGTTCGGATCTGGACGGCACCCTCACGCACAGAGGGGTTGTCCCGCCAGTCAATGTGGCGGCCATCCGCAGCTTCATCGAGGAGGGCGGGCTGTTCACGCTCAGCACGGGGCGACCGGTCCACTACATTCACCGCTTGCCGGGACTGAGCGTCAACGCCCCGGTCATCGCCGTCAACGGCACCTTAGTGCATGACCTGCCCACCGGGCAGACCCTGCTGTCCCTACCCCTGCCGCGCGACTACGCCGACCCGGTGCGGGACGCCCTCGCCGCCTTTCCCTCCTTGTGCTCGATGGCCCTCTATACCGCCGCGGACGCCTACCCCATGCGCGACGCCCGGGCGGCGGACAGCGCGTGGGCCGACATTGACGGCGCCCTCAAGGTCGTGCTGGTTTTCGAGGAGGGCGCGGCCGCGCAGGCCCTCGTCTGCGGAGAGGCCCTGCGGCAGTCGTACGGGGAGCGGTACACCTTCTCCCGCAGCTGGCCCACCGGGCTGGAAATGACGGCGCGGGGGAGCGGCAAGGGAGCCTGCATGACCTGGCTCCGGGAGCGCCACCTGCCCGACATCCACACGCTGGTGTGTATTGGGGACTATGAAAACGACCTCAGCATGTTTGCCGCCTCCGACCTTTCCTTTGCCCCCGCCAACGCCATTGACGCGGTCAAGGCCGCCGCCACGCAGGTGGTCTGCTCCGCGGAGGAAGGGGCGCTCGCCGCCGCGGTGACGCTGCTGCGCACACACTGCCTGAAAAAGAAGGGACTCTCATGACGGATTCTCCCCGCAGCGGTGCCGAGCTTGCCAAGCGGTACATGGTGTTCTTTGTGGCCACCTACCTGTTGACGCTGGGCATTGTCCTGACCTCCCGGGGGGACATGGGCACCTCTCCCATCTCCACCCTGCCCTATATATTCAGCTTGAAGTTCCCCTCCCTCTCCTTTGGCACATGGAGTTTCCTGTGGAATATACTGATGCTGCTCTCACAAGTCCTCATCCGGCGCCGGCATTTCAAGCTCATCCAGCTCATGCAGGTCCCGCTGGTGTTGCTGTTCAGCCTGCTGCTCGACCTAAATAACTTTCTGCTCTCCGCCGTGTCTGCCGACACCTTTGTCGGTCGGGTGGGGCTGACCCTGCTGGGATGTCTGGTGCTCGGGCTGGCGGTCGCGCTCACGGTGGAGGCCGACGTCCTCATGACCACGGGGGAGGCGGCCACCAAAGCCATCGCCGACCAATGGCACTTTTCTTTCAGCTCGGTCAAGGTGGTCTTTGAGGTCTGCCTGTTCGGCGCGGGGGTGGGGCTGTCCTTTGGCTTTTTCGGCACCCTGCACGGCGTGGGACTGGGGACCCTGCTCACCGCGCTGCTCACCGCTCCGGTGGTGCGCGTCCTCTGCCGCCGGCTGCATCCCGCCCTGGCTGTATTTTTTGCACCGAAACGAGGTAACTTATGAAGGTAGCCATCATCGGGTCCCGAGATTTGTTTCTGGACGACTTCGGCGCCTACCTGCCCGCTGACACGACCGAGATTGTGTCGGGGGGCGCGCGGGGCATTGACAGTTGCGCGGCCGCCTACGCCCGCCGCCACCACCTGAAGCTCACCGTCTTTTTGCCCGACTACCAACAGTTTGGCCGGCCGGCGCCCCTGCGCCGCAACCTGCAAATCATCGAGTACGCCGATGTCGTGCTGGCCTTTTGGGACGGGCACTCTGCCGGCACGCGGCATGTCATTGAGCACTGTCGGCAAAGCGGCAAGCCTGTCCGTGTGTTTCTCAAAAAGAACGCCTGACCCCGACACAAAAGGGGGCCGCCTCGGATGAGGCAGCCCCGCCGGGGATTTTTATGCGGACGCTTAGCGCGAGCGTTTTACGCGGACGCTTAGCGCGGACGCTTAGCGCGGACGCTTGCTTTATGCGGGATGGTTTAGCGTTCAATCAGCAGCTTGAAAAAACCGTCCAGCTCATACGGGGCGTCGGCGTTCTCGAGGGCGCTCTTTGGCAGCTTGTTGAGGGCGACAATGTCGCTTTGCCTGGCGTGGTAGCGTTTGCCCACGCTCCACAGGCTCTCGCCGTCGTGCAGGTACACCACCACCAGCTCGCCCGGCGCTTTCTCCACGGGGTGTTCGGTG